>Ga0307515_10000143_pt1 | contig 171754 bp, 131 predicted proteins | sample 17_EM_MG_FD_194513 | JGI IMG/M metagenome (GOLD analysis project Ga0307515, IMG submission 194513) | Populus trichocarpa ectomycorrhiza microbial communities from riparian zone in the Pacific Northwest, United States - 17_EM | ecosystem: Host-associated > Plants > Roots > Unclassified... | reverse complement strand
ATAATGTAAAAAATCATCAGGTGTCTTCAAATTAAGCAGGAAATACTGCAATAACAACATTTTTTTTTGTTATGATTCAAGCTTCAAAAATTATAGGAACTGGACTTGCAACAACAGGTTTAATAGGGGCAGGTGTAGGAATATTAGGTGTTCTAGTCTTCTTTGCTTTGGAAATAAGTACTATTTTACATATTCTAACGAGTGTATAATATTATTTCTGAGGCTAACGTATTTGTATTTGGTTTCGAAGGGTTAGCTTTAAAAAGATGGGCAGGGGGTTGAGCTCATGTTTCCCATTGCTGGGACCTAGCCCAGCCGGTATTATTAAGTATAAACTGTCGTTAGATCCCTATTTTATAACTGGTTTTTCAGACGTAGTAGACTTCATTGCTCCTGTCTCCTTGTCCTCCTGTTATATAAGAGCAAGCATTGCTCCGCAGCCTGTGTGATGGCTCCCTTTAGGCTAGGCAAGCCTTGCCAACCCACTTCGTTTAGTTTATAAATTTTAGAGTATTGGTATATAAAATCTTAAAATAGTGCCTACATTTCCTTTTAATCCCTCTACGGTTGGTTTGTGAAGCATGAGCCAGGAGCAATTAATTATTCAAACCAGATTATAATATAGCAAAGGATGCGGACCCTTATGTTACGCCGAATATGTTCAGTACTGAATGAATCTTGTATTGCTATAGGTGCAGCAAAGTTCGTAAAAACATTACACTCGCTCCGTCGCTTTGCTACCGAAGGTTGGATGAAAAATAAGTGCTTGATTAACAGGTCATAAGGGCGATACTAAATCTATTTTACCTAATGTAAGAAAAATAAAAGTATTATATTAAGAATTAAATACTACTACTACTACTTATTATTCAATTAAACAAGCTGGCACAGCCTTAAATATTACATATTAAATTATTTATCGATATATTATTTGTAGCTAACAAATACCTTACTTGTGCTTTGCACAAGAAGTCGGATGATATGTTTTTACCTTCTAAGCGTAGCTTAGCTTCGCGGGTCCTTCTTTAGAAGGGGGCAAAGGAAAAAAATTATAATTGTTTCTACTTAAGTATTCCGTTTAGCTTCTCAGATACGTTTATTCTGTTTCTTCGTCATTTGTAGAAAGGGGCGGAGCATTGCATTGCTCCGCATGCACCCCACCAGGTTTATGCCAAAATTTAAACTTAAATTCATACATAGGGTATAGCGGATTAATGTAGTAGAAACATAATTGGCTCATGTCCATTAATGAAAGGTGCAAATCCTTTATCCGCATTTTTTTTCGCTTTATATTTTTTTTTTTACATGGGGTGCAGAGCAATGCAATGCTTGCTCTTGTATGTCCGAAGGACAAGGATACAGGAGCAATGTAACCCACTTCATTATAAACTGGCTGGCTTCGCCCTCCCTCTTAGTGTAGGGAGGGGAATAACCAAAAAGGCTATAGCTTAATTGGCAAAGCAAGCTGCTCATGATAGCTCAGATGAGTGTTCAAGCCATTCTAGCCTTAAAATGATTGATCTCTTCCAAGAGAACAATGCTAATTTTATACAATCTTTCAAATGATCCAACTGCTCCAATGTCTGGACGTCAACATTCCCTGAAGCTTGCAAACAAATGAGTGAAGCTCATAATGGTCTGAAAGCGGGAGAAAACCATCCTATGTTTGGTCGTAAGCATTCTCCAGAAACGCTTGAACAAATGAGTACAGCTAAACAGGGAGAAAATAACCCTATGTTTGGGAAACCAAAACCAGAAGGATCAGGAAGCCTTACCAAAAGAATAGCAAGTTTTGATAAAGATACACAGGCAACTACTGTCTATTCTTCTATGAGAGAAGCTGCAAGAACTATGTTTTTCCCGAAATCAAGTGAAAGCCTATAAAAACAGATATATTTTCACAAAAGTCGATTAGATTTCCTTCGTTGCCATGTTCTAGTCCCTCGGTTCAGCTCATTACCTTCACGTACCGATTCTTAGTTCCAAAACAGGGTTTAATTCCAGTTAAACCTAACACTAACCTCAAAAGGTAAAAATATACAAAATTCTTTTTTTATAAATAATAAAATAAATTAATATAGGACAGGCTACAAGGATTAGTTTGAGGGGGGGGGGGGGTGCCTAAAGGGAGCAATGCATTGCTTCTTGTCCTCCGGACGGTGGGGGGCAGAGCATTGCTTCGCACCCACAAAAAAAAACTATTTATGGTACAAGCTTTTGTTGGATTCAAGATAATAGTGAACCTATTTAAAATTATTATTTTTCAATTCTATAAGTAAATATTATTAGAAAGGAAACACCTTTAATAACAAAAATTAGGCTATATCTTATCTTGATGTAGTTGGTTGTCAAAGGCAATTAATTAATAAAATCAAGATTTTTTTTTATTTAAACCTTCGAGTTAGAAATTAGGGATTAAATAATTTAATTTTAAGTAAATTTCTTTTGGGTTCGAGTACGTAAGAAAGTAATGCTTTTTTGTTAGTATCACATTTTTAATGAATATCTATGCAGTCAATTTGAGATGAGTCCAAATATTCTGGAATCATATGTTATAATAATTTATATACAGGAATAGGTACGGTGATTTCATTCATCGGAAATGTTTAGCTTTGTGCAATTTGTAAAAATTGTAGCTATAATATCGTTTATTACTCCAGATGTTAAAAACTAATGGGAGCGATGGTAAAGAAAATCTATTCTTTCTTTTCAACCAATTTTAGGGTCTTTATTTATTCTTAGATCCTTATTTGTTTTTTTTTCTTATTCCTATAAAAATCTAGAGCTTCTAGAAAACCAATAATAAATTCTTGCATGAAAATGAAAAGAAATCAGTAATCTACCATGTGGATTATTACTCCATAAGTTTAAGATTTTATTACAATGAGTTGGCTATGCAGAACAAATTATATAGCGGTCGAACTCATATTTGTTTCGCTCTATTAAAGCACGGACTTTCTACTTTTTTTAGTAACCCTTGAGTACTGTGAATCACCTTGTGTGATTTTTTTTTTTATGGGAAAAATACTATATTGATGTCTTCCTGCCTATTATATAATTCGTGGGGGGGGGCGCTCGCGCCCCCTCCTTACCCAAAGCTGTCTCATGACAGGGTCACATCCACTCAAAGGAAGCTCGAGCAAAAATATCTGCTTTTTTTAAGGGTAGAAAACCCGAAGGAACAGGAAATCCCGCATTGCGGCGGCTACGCTCGGCCGCAAGGGCTGGGGTGCTTGCGAAGCAATGCGTTGCGGCTTGGCTTTGCCAGCCTGCCGCCCTCCCCAATCCAAGTCAAAAAAAGTTCTGGACAAAGAGACTAATGAAAGTAGTTTATGCTTATTTAGTGAAGCAGCTTGTGGATTAGACATAAACAGTCTTAGTATTTCTATATATTTTGCTCGTAATCAACAGACGCCTTATAAAAGAAGGTATAAGGGAGTTTATAAAACATTTTTTTTGCTTGTCTTTCTATGAGCCCACCCCTAGGGGTAACTTTCAATTTCAGGTTAAACCACCCAAATCCGAGTGCTGGAATTGATAGACAGGCCACCGGCCCCACCACACCGTATTAGCGACCCCTCTTCTTTCTTTAATATGCATTAAAAGATGTGATATAACACTAAAGCCAATACAATGGCAATGGTTATATCTTATTATATTCACTATAAAGCCTGAGTGCTGGAATTGGAATACAGGGGAAACTTAAAATTTTCTGAGGCAAACTCATGAGTGTTCAAGTCACTCCTTAGGTAAGTAGTAATTACACAATATACGGCAGAGTGCAAGTGGCCTATGCAGACACACAGATTTAGTTGAACCTTCCTCTCCTTGGGAGCCTCTACGATTGAATCTTATATCTAACGAATCTTTCATTTTGTGGATTAAAGAGTATATTATATGGCTAATTAGCTTTTATCCATTATACTTAATATTGTTAATATTTTGGTCTCAATTGTTAATGCGGGGGGGGGGCGCATATTTTAAAATAAACCATACATATGAAAAGTCAACTATAACGCTAGCAGGGCGTATAAACACTGCAAATTCGTCCTTCTTAATTAATGTTACCTTGTACTCAATTTTATACTGTAAATTTAAGCTTGGCCCAGACAAATAGTCAACGCAACCGTAGATACTCTATAAATACTTCAAATAATAATGCAAATCCTATGCCAATCGTGCCAATTCTTTCTTATTCAAATGCTGATACAATTAAACCCGAGATCTTAGAGGATAATAGAAATAAGATCCTCTTTCCGGGGAAAGTGGTGGCCGAAATTTTAATAGAATAAAAAAAGATATCATTAAAATTTGATTATTACCCGTTATGTGTGCTTGGGTTAATTTAGGAAATGAGTCTGGTATCAAGTTGGTTTAATTTCTTATTCGGTTTTTCGCAATTTTTGTACTTAATTATTTAAAACTATCCTATACCTTCCTATAACGGAATTATACGGTGGAGACCTAGATCTTCAAAGATCAAAACAGGTAGTGTGCTGACACCTCACCTATTTGTCTGGTCAGTATATAAATCTATTTAAGAAGGAACTCGGGAGTTTCCAAATCTTAAATTTTGAAATATGAAATCTATTCGAGATGTAAGAGCTTGCCAACTACCTTGGTAGTACTCCTTTAAATGGGAGATATTGCATGCGGTGGAAGACTATAGTTCTAAGTTTCGAAGAGGAGTTGCATCACTCTATGTTTTAAATAGATTAGCATCTCATCCCTTTTTCTAGTTCTCAATAGTCAGCTATTTTTTTTTTTCACCTCCTTAGGTTTTCTTGCCCCTCACTAGAAAGGGTGGTAGGGGGGCAAACAATTCTCTATTTTCTTTACTTTTATCAACTTAGGTTTAATAAAGTTAAACCTACTCAGTGCCGCACCGTAGGTTCAGAAAATAATTTAAGTTGGTGAAGCCCTTGCTAATACTAAAAATGTAGTAAAATCATCAATTTGCTTTGCCGCAACTTCACCCGTAGGGAGGCATGGGGGACATAGTTTAATTGGGAAAACTACGATTTTGCATATCGTTATTTCAGGATCGATCCCTGATGTCTCCAAATTTTTTATAATATTCAAAAATCTAAAACTAAAACTGGTTTTTAGGTAAAATTAAAATTTAGAGTTTATCAGCATTCTTTGCCCCTGGTAGGGAGGCTGGAAGATATCATATTTTATGTTAATTACTTTTTACCTTTGCTTTTGCTTATTATAATTTGCAATATTTCCATCTTCTCTTCTTGGTGTTACATCACAGAATAATTAATATTTACTTCCACCTTATTTTGGGGGCAGGGACATATTTTAAATATAGCAATTTTTCTTACTTCGCAAAGCCAGTTGCTTCTATTGAGTTAATTCTAGTACCTCCAGCCTTCCATATTCCACTTCTTACAGCAGTCGAGTTTTTGTCTGAAGGAAAAACTTGTATAAGTTGTAGGGTTATATTGTCAAATAATTTAATATATATTAACTTAAATCTAAATAATAATTCAAGATTATATCAATAAGTTATCTCCTTTTTTTCATGCCTCTGGCCAACTCATCTCTTTGAGAAGGATTAATTTATTTTTATAGTTTAAAGCTCGAGAAGCTTAATTGGTTGAGCAGAGTATTGAAGCTACTAAGGTTATAAGTTCAAATCTTATCTCGGGCAATATATATCAGTGAGATTACAATAATAAATTCAAATTTATTTATAAACAGTAAAATTGAAAAACAAGACAGTTAATTTATTATATTATATCATATATATTATAATTCTATGGGTATAGTAAAATCAGCCACCGGGGCGGAGCCCGGAAAATTCAAAATTGAATTTCCTCCTCGATAAAGTTAAATGGAGCTTTGAGTAGGGCTCCATTGCACCTGGCTTCTTGTCCTCCTTACATACAAGGGCAAGAAATTCCATTTTTCTATTGATAATAAGATTAATAAAATTAGAGATAAAGGAATGCCGATTGAAGTTATTATGAATCTGTTAATTAAACTCCAAGGCGGAATTATTGGTATAAACCCCTTGAATAACGAATTACTACAATGTGAGAATAAACGATATTGGATGATTAAAAACCTCCAATATATGACAGAGTTACATGGGCCACTATGCAGAAGGAAAAAGATTCCAGAAGAAATTAAAATAGACACTCATCCCCCCATCGCTTTGCTACCGAAATTTGGGAGTGAGATTATTAATAGCGACTCGTGAAATCCATGTTTCATAAGACTGATTTAAAATTTCTTATGTCTAATTTTATTTCGTAATAACTTAAGTGCAGCATATCTGGTTGGTCTATTTCAAAGATTCTAAGGATGAATCAAATAAGGGTAGAAGCTTTAAGCCTCTCTAAAACAGGTATTTATCCCTTCTTCTAAAACTCAAACTCCATGGAAAAAAGTTTCAAATGAACGGGGCAGATAACTCTAATGCCAATGTTCTTGAAGGGGGGGGGGTTCAGCCTAAATATTAATACTTTTCGTAACTATGCAAAAACAATAACAAACAAATTAGTATATATCGAAGTTAACATTCTTACTAGTGAAGACGTGAGCTAATAAGAACAGAACACAGTTTGGAACATGTGAATGTTTTATGTAGACCTCATAGTTCAATTGGTTATAAGGGATGAGGGATTAATTCTCAAAAAGAGTAACTAACATCCGCAACACTTCTTCTCTGTGAGAAAATATGGGTTAACAAAGTAGCTAAAATTTGTAGGTGCTCCAGATATCCTTTAATTGTGATAATATACAATAATCAAAATCCCTTGCTCTGCATCAAGCATCCAAAAAAAAAACCAAAAATGATATAATTGATTGTAGATATTCGTATGTATTGGATAAAACAAAAATTAACAACAAAAACGTATGAGAAAGCTTACCTTATCGATTGATATGCATTAATTTTTGTTTTTTGAGCTTGAGTTTATGTGAGATACCGGATGTATAAAAAAAAAACACTAGGAACAGATGAGATATCAGAAAAAAGTTCTAATGAAAGATAGAAAATGATATTAACTTAAGTTATATTTAAATAGGAATAGGCTCTTCTTAAATGTAAGGTGAAATGAATAATAAATCTTAAATTATTAAAAATAAAATAATCTTTCTATAAGTAATAGAAAACAATGTAAACACTTTAACGTATATAATTTTTAATTATAAAGTCGGATGAAAAAGTAAAAATATTATAATAGAGGCCAAAACAGCCGGTGGCCCCTATAGTAGTACTTTTTCACTGAAAGTGAAAATTTAGGTCGAACACATTACGAAATAGTTCGAAGTAAGATGTCAAGTTCTCTTATGAGTAATGCTAATGGGTCTGGTAGAAAGGATTTAAAACACTCAGAAGAAACTTGTGCTAAAATAAGTGTAGCAAAGCTTGGAAAACTTGCCCTTCTCTTGTATGTCCGGAGGATAAGAAGCCGAAATGAGTCCTTTGGATGGCGTGCAAACTTTATAGGAAACTAAGAAAAACGATAGAAAATGTTTTATCTCTAAACCAATAGAAGTTCTGAATGTTGAAGTAGTAAAGAAAACTATTTATGATTATATTACTGCAGTTGTTAGAGCCTTAAACTTTATACAATTCATAATTGTTTTATATATTAAAAAGCCTTAACCCATTTTATAAAGGTAGGTATGTTTTCACCCTCATGCTTCTTGTCCTTCGGACATACAAAAGGAAAGAAATTATGATAATTTCTTCTTACTCACGGGCTGCTACTAAGCCAACCAGCCAGCCAGCCTTTTTTTTCAGGGCTGGCAAAGCCAAGCTGCTCCTCGGTTCTACGGGGGGCGCCTAAAGCTAGCCCCTCCTTTAAATATTGGGTATAATCAAAGTTAAACCTAAATCGAAAATTAAATGCGGAAACCTCCTACTCCTTCTTCTAATGCTAAGTTTCGCTTAAGAAATAGAATAATTTAACTGGTTATTAGTAGCATCGCCTTCTTGTGCTTTGCACAAGGCAGAAAATATTTATCTCCTTTCAGCTAGGCATGTACTTTGCGTTTAAATTTAAAGGACCAATCTCTAATTTATATTAAACAAGTTTCTATGCCTTTACTCCAGACTATTGTTCCTTACATGAACCCTTCTATGCTGGCTGGCTGGCTTCGCAGCAGCTCGCCAGCCAGCCACAAATTATTTCGGGGGGGGGCCGCATATTTAAGCGCCCCCCTCAAAATTTAAACCAAATTAAGAATAAGGGATTACGCGGATCGAGATGGAATTGGTTTACATCCAGTACTTAGGATACTGGGGCTTTTAGCCATGTGGGTTCAAGTCCCATCATCCGTAGCTCCATCTGTAATAAAAATAGCCACAGCCTACTTATTTGGTAGGCGGAGCCAGGAGAAATGCCTGTTTTGTATGATTATAATCTTATTTATAAGAAAATATGATAAGATACATTTTAATTTATTTATGATGAGAGTAATTTGAACCAAAATTACTACTTCTTACATGCTTAATCGGTTTTTAATTAGAGGCATTGCTCCGCACCGCATCACCTCCTAAATTTATTTCTATAAGGTAAAAATACTAATGTTTGAAACTAACTAAAAGGGAATTAGCTCAATTGGTAGAGCGATTGTTTTACACGCAAGTGGTTATAAGTTCGAATCTTATATTCCCTAATCCTCACTTATATAGTGGGCCCTTCGGATGCATAGCCCATTTTTTTATCATATCACTAATTTTTAGATTAGTTTCAACATTTAAAGGTATATCCCTATATCGAGCAGGAAAATGGACTAGTTGTGCTGTTGTGCTTGCTCCTGTCTCCTTATCCTCCTGTTATACAAGAGCAAGCATTGCTCCGCAGCCTGTGTGATGGCTCCCTTTAGGCTAGGCAAACTTGCCAACCCATGTAAAATTTATTATTTACCCGGAGTATATAACTATTACATAACAAATAATTGGTAAGTCTTATGAATTGTTGGCAATATTCGGTGTAATCATTTATTATTGACAGAAGTTGGAGGAATAAGGCGGGCTGAAGCTTCGCTAGCCGTGTAAAATAACTAGTCTCTCTATGAATAAGTGCAATAATTTAAATAGGCAATTTTGATTATATTACTTATCCTCATTCTACATTCTCAAATGTTTTATCAGATAATATTAATCTTAGTGGAAAATCGTGTCTATCTCCCCCCAAAAAACCAAGGAGAGGTCTTCGAGATATTAGCTCAATGGTAGAGCATATGACTTTTAATCAGTAGGTTACAGGTTCGATTCCTGTATATCTCTTAGTGGCCTTCGGCCACTTTTTGTGTCATCATTTTTTTTTTGTTGGCCGTAGGTTATGGGTATAATAAAATTCTAGCCCTTCGGGCAAATGGTTGTTTGCGGAGCGGTGTGGCTCCTTTTCTTGTGAGACACATATATATTAAGGACATGCCGTCTCGTATCCGGCTTAGCTCGAATATATTTTGGGTAGTGAAATTGCTCTGGACCTCTTTTAATTTTTTTTGTTTGCTTCTTATGCTCCATACAATACTAAAATTATAATGAATTTTTTTTAATTAGACCGCTGCGCTAGCCTCCGGCTAGAAAAGAACTTGCATTGATAGTGTTTTCATTCTGATTAAATGATATTAGTAACTTATATACTATAAAAGACGGTTGTATTATTACAGATAAAGGTAAAATCAAAATACATGCAAAGCCTTTAGTAGGTCACTAAACAAATTCAATTTAATAGAGTACAACGTTGATGAATGCTTATAGGACGTATTAGAGAAAGTTTTATTTTAAATGAGTAGCCTAAATTCGCACTAAAAAACAGTAACTAACGCTATTCATTTAATAGCGCAAGCTCCGCTCCCCATAGTATTAATTATATAACTATAGCGACTGCTTTTCACTCATAGATGAAAATAGTAGTTATAAAATAAGTTGGTTTCTGCATTGCTTCGCATTATTTTGCACCTCTAAGTAATAACTGAGGAGAAAAGTTTCTCAAGTTTTTAAGTTCTAATGGTTCTTTCAGGACGCGAATATGAGAACAAAATAATTAATCTCTTTGAGTTAAGGTAGTTCACCTAATACTTATGTGAAATAGGTCAAGCCTAAAGATAATTATCTTTCTATAAGAAATATAACATGCAAAAACAATTATTAATATTCAAATTTTATTTCTGCTTCTTGTCCGAAGGGCGAAGCCCTTTCCCTCTGGGGGGTGAGATAAACAAGAGATTTAAAAATATTTAGGAAGATTAGGGGGGGGCCTACGGCGGAGTCCTTATTAGAAATTAAAATGCTAATAAAATATGAACCAACAATTTTGTAGGTTAATACGGGCACTTTGAGCTCAAAATAACTTAATTTAATCGGGGTAGCTGTCTTTATCCTCCTTCCTCTAAAGATAGGAATAGAAAGGTTCAGTAGTTTCAAAGGAAAAGTCGATTCATCTCTTTTCCGATTAAAAGGTTTGTTTGAGTTTATTATTATTGTTTTCACCGTTCCTTCTCAAAGAGATGAATTGGCCGGAGGCCATGAAAGATTAAATTTGTTTTAATTGTTATTTCATGGCAATATTTCTATAAGTAACTGACCACTTAAATGGAACTACTTTAACTGTAAAGTCGAATGAAAAAGGTAATCTATAGGACATGGAATTTCTTGACATAATATAAAAACGCAGGCATGGTAGCGTATAAAAATATTGATTCCAAATTAAAAAGATAAAACCGCTTCTAGCTCATGCTCCGCCCCCCGCACCCCTTCCCAGCCAAATTCATTTGTTCCTTGGTTAATTTCTTTTGCTTTTGGTTGACTGATTAAAATGTAAACTTTAGAATGGCTATAGGTTAATGGTAGCCATAAGGGTAACGCTCTTTTAAGCTCGCCTCCAATTAGTTCTCAATTTCAGGATACTATAAGCTAATTGCATAATAAACTCAGGTTCTAAATCATATAGAATACAAAGATATCATATCCTTAGTGAGGAAAGGGATTACCTGGATTTACCTTAAAATATCATATAAGGTCGTAATTAATCGGATTTATCTTTGTATAAATGAGTTAAAAAGTTATAATATTGTTAAATTTATTATTTTCATATCTATATTAGGACTTTTATCTATTAATTTAAATCCTAATGAGTAGCTGGCTTTATTAGTGATGATCCCGAAGGCTGCGGAGCATTGCTTCGCACCACACCGGGTTGTTTTTTTTTTTTATCACTTTATAAAAAAATCATATGTATATGCTGTATATTTTATTTTTACTCAATATTCATGCTGAGGCGAAGCCTATACCTATTAATGAACAGTTTAGTTAATTATTTGACTAGGCGAAGCCAACTAAAATAATTAATTTAATTTTAATTCTTGCTTCTATAAGTAAAAAGTAAGATAGAAAGGAAACATCTTTAATAAGCAAAAATAAGTCATATTTTTAATTATGGTTGATTGTCAAAGGAAATAAAAAAAGTGGATTTGATAGAAATACGAAGTATGGAAACAAGAAAAAACAAAAAAATCCTTTATTTGGTTAGTATTTTTTGTACGTAAGGTTTTTGCTAGTTCGATTCTAGGATGGCATTATGCTTTTTGTTAGTAGCACATTTTTATTGTCAATCAATGCGGCCACTTTTAGATGCATTGCGGCGGCGGCTATGCCCGCCCATTTAGGGACGCACGCACGCAAGAGAAAGAAAATAATTATTTAGAGTAGCTCTTCTTATTCTGTAGCCCTATGTTATCATCAAGTATAGGAATAGATACATATGAGAGTTTATTTCATTCAACATCCATAATAAATAGTTTTTATGTATAATAGAAATATTTTGTTTTCTTTATCTCTTTAATTAGGCATACTTTGCTGGCTACTTGATTCCTCCTTCTATTGTTTGCTTGTTCCTGTTATTATTTTTAGTGGCTTAATTAAGCCGCCCAAATTTAAAATATAATAAAGGAAAATAAGGAATTTACTGTGAAGAAATTTAATGGAAAATATTATATTGGTTCTTTCTATATATGGTGAGGCATGCCTAAAGGGAGTATGAGCCTACTTCGGGGGGGCGTTCGCGCCCTCCCTCCTTACAAAAGCTGGTTCTCTTTTAGATTTCAAACATTCAGCAGAAACTGTTTTAAATTTAAGGAAAAACTCTTAGCGATGAAACACGAGAAAAAAAAAATATCAGATAAAATAACGGGCTCCGCCTGCTCCTTGTACTCTGGACATACAAGAGAAAAGAATCCTATGTTTGGGAAACCAAAACCCTAAGTATCAGGAAAACCGGCTTAAAGATTGTTAATTTTTTTATCTATCTAATAATAAGACGACTACTTATGATTCAATAAGTGCAGCTGCAATAGGTTTAGAGTAAAATAAGAAAGTCTATCCAGATATTTGTCCTCCGATAAACTCAAAGCTTCTTTTAAGAAAATATCTGTAATCAAAATAGTAGATTAGCTAATTTTTTGTTTTTTATTTTGCAACATTGCTTTTTATAAGAGGAGATTTTATAAATAATTTCCGGTTGTGTTAGTAAACTGTAATACTTAAAAAAGAGGAATTTAAATTTGAAATTTGGTAGGAAAGAAAATCAAGTTGAAAGGGGGGGGGAGGAAAAATTTAACTTCAAGGCGTGCTTCTTGTTTGTGAACAAACAAAAAAATAAAAGAGAATTGACCGAGCTTGGTTTAAGGTGATAAACTTGAAATTTATTTGGCTAAAATAGCCACATCCGTTCAAATCGGATATTCTCTGTTAATATTCTATCCCTAGTGTTATTATACTAGAGCGACTATTTTATTGGATTTGTTTTGTGTTTTATCCATAGTTTTTTTGTTTTTTTTGTCTTCTTTTAGCTTAAGGTATAATGCTTATTAAATTTTGTGAATGTTAACTTTAAAGTCAATATCATTATTTTTATAAATAATTTATTTTAGGTTTATTGTACTGTAAGACATCTTTATGAAATGTATTCATACACTGCTCTCTTTAGGCTTTCTTTTTTTTTTTTAAGGCTTTCATTAATGTATTTAATATATAAAATTAATAGTATTTAAATAAAAAGTGGATAATCTTTGCTCGCAGTGCAATTAATATTATATTATGCTAGACATACACTCATACCACAACAACCTGTAATATGAGAAATGCCTCTTCGTGGCTTACAGGACTAGTAAATTAAATTAATTTAAATTAATTTAATCAAAGCTAAATTTCTTTTTTATCTTTTTATCAAATAATTATTAAATAGGCTTAAATGCTTTCTTTCAAGAATATAACAAGTCCAATGGATCAGTTTGAGGTCAGAAATTTACTTAGTTTAGATGTACCATTGTTAGGTAATATTAATATGTCTATAACCAATATAGGGTTATATTTAATAATTGGTGTTTTAATAGTATTATCTTTAAACCTTTTTGCTACTAATAACAATAAAATAGTTTCTAATAACTGATCAATTTCCCAAGAATCAATCTATGCAACAATTCATAGTATAGTTGTGAGTCAAATAAATGCAGCTAAAGGTCAGATCTACTTTCCTTTTATTTACTCACTATTTATATTTATTCTAATTAACAATCTTATAGGATTGGTAAAAAGGTGCTTATCCTTATTTATTAATATATTTATCTTCAAAATCAATAAATATTTAGTTAAATTGTATTCTACATCTTCATCTGCTACTAAATATAGTTTTAATAATAAAAATTCTTATTATCTTCATCCTTATTATATAACAGGATTTACAGATGGAGAGGGCTGCTTTTCTATTTCTATGTATAAAGATAGTAGAATGCTTAAAGGATGACAAGTTAAACCTGTCTTTAGTATTAATTTACATAGTAAAGATAGAAAAATATTAGAAGCTATACAAATAACTTTAGGAGTAGGTAAAATATATAAATCTGGAAAAGATGCAATTCAATATAGAGTTAGTTCTTTAAAAAATTTATATGTTATAATAAATCATTTAGATAAATATCCTTTAATAACTAAAAAATGAGCAGATTATCTTTTATTTAAAAAATCTGTAAATTTAATAAAAAATAAAGAACATTTAACTTTAGATGGCTTACAAAAAATAGTAAATATAAAAGCTTCATTAAATTTAGGTTTATCAGAAAAAATTAAAGAGTCATTTCCTAATATAATACAAGTGGAAAGACCTAAGGTTGAAGATACAGAAATCAAAGATTTAAATTGACTAAGAGGATTTACTGAAGCTGAAGGAAGCTTTCAAGTAGTTATTAAAAAATCTATAAACAAAACTTATATAAGCTTAAAATTTTCAATTTCTCAACATATTAGAGATAAAATATTAATTGAAAGTTTTATTGACTATTTAGGTTGTGGAAAAATTTATGAACCATTAGGTAGAAATGAAATATATTTTCATATTATGACTTTTTCTGATATAATTGAAAAAATTATACCTATTTTTAATGAATATCCAATAATAGGTGTAAAAAAAGAAGATTATTTAGATTTTGTAAAAGTAGCAGAGTTAATAAAATCTAAAGATCATTTAACAAAAGAAGGAATAAAAAAAATAGAAAAAATTATAAATAATATGAATAGTAAAAGAATACAAGAATCAAATTTTTCCCCATCCCATTGATAAAAAAAAATATGTTTATATAATCGTATATAGAAGATAAATATAATAATAAATATATAAATTTTACAATATGCTGAGAACTTCTAAAGCTTTAGGATACGATTCTTAATAATGTTTTCACGCATTAAATAACGTAAAAATTCTTAAAGATGAAACAATGAACAATCAGCAGGAAACCAAAATAATAAATTATATTATGAGTAGGATTCTCAGAGACTAAACGTAAAAGACTACTCTAAAATTGAGTAGTTAAGATATAGTCCAACTTGATAAATCTATATGTTTTATCAAGGAGTCCTTATAGTTTTGCTTCAACATCTCATTTTATTTTAACATTTTCAATTAGTTTTACTATAGTTTTAGGAGCAACTTTATTAGGGTTTCAAAAACATGGAGCTAAATTCTTTTCTCTCTTCGTACCTGCAGGATGTCCGCTAGGCTTACTACCTCTTCTAGTTTTAATAGAGTTTATCTCGTATTTATCTAGAGCTATATCTTTAGGTTTAAGACTTGCAGCTAACATCGTTTCAGGGCATTTACTGCTTGCAATTCTAAGTGGTTTAACATATAACATCATGGCTACCGGTTTATTATCATTTATAATTGGATTACTTCCTTTGTCTTTTATCATTGCTTTCTGTGGTTTAGAAATTGCTATATCTTTCATTCAAGCTCAGGTGTTCGTAGTTTTAACTAGTTCTTACATAAAAGACGCTTTAGATTTACATTAATTAAAATGAAAGTCTTATTCCTTTATTTCGCTGTTTCAATTTAAAGAAGGTTGAAATCTCTTCAACCTTTACCCCCTTTTCCTGAATCGATAAGAGTCACGAGCGAGCTAAAAACTTTTAACCAGCGAAGATCCTATTCTACAAGTTCCCCTCACAGAGGTCCCAATAAGGATGTTAAAATATTACACCCTTCATGGGTTACAGGTTATATTGATGCTTGTTTTAGGGTAAATGTTTGCAAAAGTAATAATGTTAAATTAGGTTATTCTGTAATACTTATTTATTAAATAACATCTCACCATAGTGAAGCTGATATAATGCACAGTCTAAAAGCTTTTTTCTTTACAAAAATGTAGGTAATATTGAGTATACTGGCGATAAGCGATATGTATTTTATAGAGTATCAAAATTATTTGATATTATTAATTTAATAATGCCACACTTTTTGTTTTACCCTTTACAGTCAACTAAGTTTATATATTTTACATTATGATATAAATCTGGATAAAGGGTTTACACTTAATAAAGTCAGGTTTTAAGGAATTACTAACATATAAAGCCTCTTAAAGTTTAGATGCTAGTGTATTTTAATCTGACTTCTAACACTATACTATATAATACAGAAAATATTATGCAGTCTTCGTCATTAAATGATAATATTATATAGTAGGGTTTATAGGGGCGGATGGAAGGTTTAGTACAACTAAGCTATCTTCTACTGGAAAATGGCCAAATCATCATGCTTATTTTAGAATCCATCAAAATATTAGAGATAAAAAAAAAGAGTAGGCCAAGTTTGTTATTTATTTTTGATACTTACCCTTTAAATGTGAAAAAACATTTAGACTTTTTGGTATTTAAATCCGCAGTAAAAATTCTGGTAAAGGTTTAAGTAGTTTTACATAAGAATAGCGTATGTCTCTTGATTTGTCTATTTCTAAAATTAATATAAATAGATATTCTTCTCTTAGTCTTATTTTCTTCTAGAAAAAGGCACAGGTATTTGTTGTATTAATTTGTTTTTATTCTAGTGTTGCTTCGAGGTCCTGGCTTCGCTGGTTTGACGCACCCTGCCTGGCTACTGGCTACGCAAAAAAAAAAAAGGGGTTTGTAAAAGCAAACCTTTACCCCTAAAGTAAAGGAAACAAAAAATAATCGTTACTTTGGAATAAGAAATTATTTTATCAAAGTTAAATCTACTTCTAAAAAGCTGAAACCTTGGCTAGACTCCTTAGAAGCCGTACATTCTTGAGAAAGTATATACTGATCTTATTAATGAATGTTCATTAATAAGGAAGGAAAATATGCTTGGTTTAATAAAATGTATGTAGGGAGTAGTATTTCCTTATATAAAATAATTAGTGGTTATTATAGTAATTTTTCTCGTTCTGTTATGTCTAACCTAACTATTTTAAAAGCATTCAAAAATATGAAATTAGTAGTTTTATGTTTTATATATTATAGTATACAGCTGATGAAAATATTATTGAGCGGAACAATTTTTAATTGATACGTTAAATCCTGAGTATAACATTTGAAGTACTGCCGGTAATACAACTGGTTATAAACACACTGCTGATACAAAGGATAAAATTAGAGCTGCTAAACTTCATCGCGTAGTTTCTCAAATTAGAGAAGTTAGATAGGGTTTAAAACTTTCACCTGAAGCTATCGATAAATTAAATAATCGTGTATATTTGGAAGAACATAAAGCTAAAATAAGCAAAGTTCTAACAGGTATTAAAAGATCTGAAGAGACTAAAAACAAATTAAAATCAGCTTTTCTTTAAGGGTTGAGGTTTTAGAGATAAATGAAATTAAATATTATCCTTCAATTAGTTTAGCTGCTAAGCCCTTTAAGGTAGTCATTGGGCGTTAGGTAGAACTATTAGAAACCAAAGAGTATATAAAGGTAAATATTTAATAAAATTATCTACTCCTGGCTGGCTGGCTTCGCAGTAGCCCGCCCGCCCGTCCGTTCTCTCCCCAGCTTACTAAATTTAGGAATTAATCCATTTTTATCTAAGTATCTCCTTTTTTCATAAGTCCTACGTTCAACACCTAAAGCTTTCTTAACATTATTTAAATTTAAATCCTTAGAATCCTTGGAAACGACCTCATCCAATAGTCTTCGCTCTTCATGCGAAGCCTTCCTCTTTAATATTTAATATTTACCTTTTTCAGTTAATTCAAAATTTAAGTCCTTTTTCTTACTATTTTCATGAATAAGTTTAATTAACTTATCCATGTAAGTACTTAATTTTTTTATGTAAAAATAATCTTTTTCACTTACAGATTTCTCTTCGCTCTTCTAAGAAGGTCCTTATTATTAATGGTATTGCCGACTAAACGCTGAAGTGAAAATATATTATCCTCAAACTCCACAGCGTCTTCTCATTGCTCCGCAAAGCAAATAATCTTTATTGTTAGAAACTTTCTCTAAATTAAATATACTTAACTTAGGTTCTTTATATAAAACAAGACTAAGTTTAGAATGACCATAATTAATTAAAATGGCTAGGGTCCTCTTAGAGAAGGGGTAAGAAATATCTTTATAATTTAAATCTTGTCATTCTAAAGATTAATTTAAATTGTAAAATTTGTTAACATAGCTTTTCGTCTATAATAGCTTGATAATACTCGATAATCTCGTCTGGGCATTCAAAGTCGTCAATAATATCTAAATTGTTATCAATTTTGTTCTTGTACAAATAATTTTTATTAAATTTCTTAATGTTCTTGTAAAGAGTAGTATAAGATGCAAAATGTCGAACTATCATTAGTTCTGATCCTGTTCAATTAGATATAATTGCTTATCTTAACTGATTTCTAATAATAACATTTTTCATTTATAGGTAGATGTAAGCGATTTTATTTCATGTATAAATACCATATCGTGTGTATTTTCCTCCTTAGCTATATATTAAGGTTAAGTTTATAGTAATATTAAAAATATAATTAAAAATTATTACAATGCTTTTAATACTATAAGTAATATATAACAAACAAACAAAAAAGAGCATTAGCTTAATATACTTTATACAGCAATAACAGTTTATGTAATAGCTTTCAGCTAAAAAAGAAGAAAAACTAAAATATTAAAAAGTTCCTCGATTTTTGTTTATCCATAAATCCGATTAGTTAATAAAATAGGAAATATGATATAACAAAAAAAAAAAATGATATAGTAAATTATTAAACTTTCTTTTTACTAGTTTAATTAAATTTAACATTTAATATACCTATAACCAGCAGGTAATAATATAATCAGTAGTAATAATATACTATATAAACAAAAAAATGAAAACAAACAAACAAAAAAATGAGAATTTTAAAAAGTCATCCTTTATTAAGAATGGTAAATTCTTATATAATAGATTCTCCTCAACCTTCAAATATTAGTTATTGGTGAAATTTTGGTTCTTTATTAGGTTTATGCCTTGTTATTCAGATAATTAGCGGTGTTACTTTAGCTATGATTAGGCGTAGCTACAAATTCTCACTATATGCTGGAAATACCTAAAGCCCAATTTACTTGTTAAGTTATAATGATTGGGATATAACAATGGACAATCAGCAGGAAACTTGTTGGACGTTAAATACTGCGACTTCCCCTAAGCATCCTTAGAGACTATACGTGGGACACTTAATTATTTCATTTTTGTTTTAAATTTTATTCCGCCTTTGGCTGGGCAAAAATAGATAGTGGAATGAATTACTTATTGGGAAGAGAGAAGAAGATTAAGTTAAGAAATAGTCCGACATTAATTGAAAAATTAATTAATTATTCAGCCTATTGTAAATATATGTCATAATAGATTTTATTCAAACAAAAATTTTTATATTAAACTAGATAAATATATTGTACCATCAACTTTAAATCCTTATTGAATTACAGGGTTTACGGATGCCTCCACAAAATCTATAGTAGTATTTGGTACAAATTTAACATCAACAGTAGGTATTAAATTTAATCGTACTCAGTTAGCAATGGTGCAACTTGCTCCTTATCAATATAGTGTTGTAATTGGATTGCTTTTGTCTGATGGGTGATTAACTTTTGCTTCTAAAACTAATAAGAATGCAAGGTTAGGATTTAAACAACAAATAGGTCATGCAAGTTATGTTTTATTTGTCTTTAACATATTATCTCATTATTGTAGTAGTAGTCCTCGTGTAACAACCGGTATTAGAGTAGGGGATCGGTATTATGCTTTACAATTCTTTACTCGAGCAATGCCATGTTTAACTGAACTACGTTCTCTCTTTTACCCTAATGGTGTAAAAAAAATTCCTTATAATATTTATAATATGTTAACTCCTGTATCTCTAGCACATATGATAATGGGAGATGGATCTGTGTCACGTCACGGTTTAATTCTCTGTACTGATTCTTACTCAATAGAAGATACTATTCGATTAATAAATGTACTTATAATTAAATATAGATTAGAATGTATCTTACGAGCTCATAGACAAAATCAATATCGTATTTACATTAAACAATGTTCTATGGCTTCACTCCTTAATATTGTTTCTCCTTTTATGCACTCCTCTATGCAATACAAACTGAAATCTTCGCTTTCTAACCCCTCTAATCGTAATAAAATAGAAGTAACTGATATTAATACAAATGAGAAAACTTCTTACGATTCAATTAATGAGGCAGCTAGAGCCTTAAATATATTACAAGCAGTAATTTCTAAGTATTTTAGTAGAAATCAAACTAAGCCTTATAAAGGTAGATATACTTTCAAGAAAATATAAACTGAAGTTTTTCTATGTCTATTCTAAAATCTAAAACTGCTGCAATTGGTTGAACAATTGAACCTTGTTTTATCATTACTTTACACGTTAAAGATTTAGAGCTATTAAAAGCTATTCATGGATTTTTTAAAGTAGGTAGTGTTAGTATTGTTAATGGTAAATTTGCACAATATAGAGTTCGGAATAGACAGGAATTGCCTGTTATTATAGATCATTTCAATAAATATCCATTACATACGTCAAAAATGATAAATTTTGCATATTTTTGTGAAATATTGGATCTTATGGGTTCTAAAATTCACACTAAAGTTAATGGATTTTTAAAGTTAATATCTTTAATCAATAAATTAAACAAACCAATAAAAAATTCTGTTTTAGATAAATTAGCTTATTTAGGTGTTTTGCCCGTTGTACAAATTGAATTGCCTATTCTTAATAAGAATCCTATACTAAATCCAAATTGAATTTCTGGGTTTATTGTAGGCGAAGGCTGTTTCACTTATTTTACAAGAAGCCGTGTAAACTCTAAAGGAAACAGAGTTAAAGATTATACTATAGTTATGGAAGTTTCTCAAGACAATAAAGATTTATTTATTCTTAATTCAATAAAAGACTATTTTAAAGTAGGAAAAGTTTATACTGACACTCGTGGGGTTTCTAGATTTAGATTGACATCAAAAGATGAAATTATTAATACAATAGTTCCGTATTTTGAAAATTATCCTTTATATGGTCATAAAGCCTTACAGTTTTCAACTTGAATTCAAATTGTTAATATTTTAGCAATGGAACAAGTTAGAACAACAGACAGAGACAATAAAGTTGAGAAATTAATCAAAGATTTATCTAGTCTATAAACCCACGAAGTATTTATAATCCTTGCTCCGTAGGGCTAGGTTTTTGAATAAAAACAAAAATGGCATTACAATCCAAGTGTAAATGAAGCGTTTTCTTCGGTTGAGCACAGGTAATCATGATGTGTTCATTAAATCGAGCTATATGCTTGAAACTCCTAAAGCTTTAAGTACGTTTAAAACACGTAAAAATTTAAAGATGTAACAATGGACAATCAGCAGGAAACCAAAATAATCAAAAAATTATGAGTAGGATCCTCAGAGACTATACGCTTGACGTTTATGATGAGATAGTCCAGTTTTGGTTGAAAAATCAAGAGTTTAAGGTCAATAGCCTATTAACTTTATTAATTACATTTCTAATAATGCTAATTATTAAAGTATTCAAGATGAACTTTAAAATGGGATTATATAAATTCTCTACTACTTCATCGAGTTCTGAGTCAGTAAGCTCTACACCTATGAGTAAAAGTGGAGATAAAGAGATAAAACCAAATAGCTCGGAAAAAGAATATTATTCTTTTTTAAAATGATTTGTCGGATTTACCGATGGAGAGGGTAATTTTTTAATTAGCTTAGATAGAGGTTATATTAGATTTAGATTTAAAATATCTATGCATATAGATAATCTTGAAGCTTTAAATATTATAAAATCTAAATTAAATGTAGGTAATGTAACAATTGAAAAAAGTAGAAATAAATGTTCTTTTGTTGTACAAAATTTTACAGAAATAAAAGATGCTAAAAAAGGTAGAGTCCTCCGACGAATTTAATAATAGTAGTAAAAATTGAAAATAATTATAAAATCTTATCCCCCGAGTTCATATTGGATGACTGTCGGACAACTAGCTCATTCAGAGCAACTATATTTATTTATTCAGGAAGAATTAAAATTTGAATTTATAGGTAATGTAACAATAGAAAAAAGTAGAAATAGATGTTATTTTTTTTACAAGCTTTTACAGAAATAAGAGATGTTCTGCTTTGTGATTTAGGAAATCACTTCAAAGGGGGTAGGCATTTTCTAGTCGCCGGTAAATCTGGTTCTTGATAATTTTATAATCTTAAGGCTATTTAGGCTTAAAAACTAAAGGTCAATCAAATTCCTTCTTAAAACTAATAATGAGTAGTGGTTTTTAACAAAATTAAACTGGACTAAGAGGGGGGGGGAGGAGGCTGGGTTACTTACAAAAATAAACAGGCAACTGATGGCAATCAGGGGAAGAATATGGAGTCCTAACCCTCGAAGGGTAAACGTAGTTTGGGTGCTGACCCCTCCTAAGCGACGAGGCCATACTTCTGTGCGTCATCAGAAGTCTTGCGAGCAATGTATTTTACATTGCCTAGGGATATGAAACTGGGATAAACCTATTTTATGCAGGAGTCCATACGGTTCAGGTGCAGCAATCATAGTTAGCGAAACGTGACAACCCATAAAGGTTACGGTTGTTATCGGCGCTATGGTGACCGAAGTAGCTGGTAAGCCGCGAAGGGGAAAAGCCCGCCCGTGAAGAGGAGATAAAAGGCCTTCTCTAAGGTGCACCGCTGGCAGAAACCTTAGTTCCGAATTAGGAATCAATAAGGGATGGATAGAATGATACTATATGTGGAACCAAGGAGTTACCCCTAGAATAATCGTATGATTATTGCTCGCTCACTAATTAAAATTTAAAAGTCACAATAACAATGATAAAAAACTACAGAATTTTAGCCGGAGGGAGTAATTTTTCTGGTATACTTTTGCTACAAAACCGTGTTTCCACTTCTTTACTTCATTCGCAGGCTTCTAAGCTTGATCCTTTTTTCATAACAGGTTTTACAGATGGTGAAGGTTGCTTTAGTGTTAGTATTAGCAATAATCAAGACCGTAAAGTTGGTTATAGCGTAAAAATATTTTTTCAGATAGGCCTTCATCAAAAAGATTTAAATGTTTTAGAAAAAATACAGAGTTTCTTTGGTGTTGGTAATATTTATATAAAAAAAGATAATTCTGCTTATTTTTTAGTACAATCAATACAAGATTTAGAAATTATTATTAAACATTTTGATAATTATCCGTTAATTAGTAATAAATTTGCTGATTATCAATTATTTAAACAAGTGTTTGAGTTAGTTAAAGATAAACAACATTTAACTAAGGAAGGTTTGAGTAAAATTGTTGCAATTAAGGCATCAATGAATTTAGGACTTTCAGATAAACTAAAATCTGCTTTCCCTAATATTATTCCAGTTGATAGACCTGTTGTAGTAGACCAAGTTATTCAAGATCCAAATTGAATCGCGGGATTTACTAGTGGTGAAGGTTGTTTTTATATTAGATTAGCTAAATCTAAAAGTCACTTAACTGGATATCAGGTTTTATTAATATTTTATTTAACTCAACACCATAAAGATGGGGAATTAATGAAAAATATAGTTTCTTATTTTGAATGTGGGCGTTATTCTTTACGAAAAAATAAGTTAGCTGGGGATTTTGAAGTTACAAAATTCTCTGACATTACTCATAAAATCATTCCATTTTTTTCTAAATATTCTATTGAAGGTGTAAAATATCAGGATTTCTTAGATTTTTGCTTTGTAGCCGAATTAATTAAAAATAAAGCTCATTTGTCGAATGAAGGTATAGAGGAGATACGTAAAATAAAATCTAGAATGAATAGAACTAGATCTATCCTTGAGTTAGGAGGAAAGTTGGAATAATTATGAATTTATCCCCTTTTAACCTTTATACAAGGTGGTATTTATTTGTGGGCGGAGCAAATAATTTGGGGGCGGAGCGGAAGCGCGTCCTATTTTTATTCAATTTCCTTTACTTACTAGTAAAAGATTAGATTTTCAAGATTTTTATCAAGCTGTTCAAATAAAAAATAAAAAAAATCTATCCTATGCTGATAAAGAGAGAATAATATCTCTAAAAAATGGTATGAATTCTCAAAGAGAAATATTCAAAAGTATTTCTATAAATTCTCAAATTAATGTAAATCCTGAATGATTTATAGGATTTCTTGAAGGTGAAGGAACCTTCGGAATCAAAACAGGATCTTCTATGTATTTACAAGTAGCTCAAAAAAATACTAGTCTAGATAGTATAAATGCAATAATAGCTTTTTTAACATCCTTAGAATCTAATTTACCAAAAGATAATCAAATATTACCTTTAAATGTAGTAAGTACAATTAATCAAAAAACAAATGTAGTATCATTAGTTGTAAGTAGCGTAGATGCTCTTTATTACTATATATTACCTTTATTAGATAATTCTAAAATGTATACACATAAAGAAATGGATTTTAAGTTATGAAGAATAGCATTAATGTTAAAAATACACGGTTATTATTATTTACCAGAAGGTAAAAAATTATTTCTTGATATATCTGATGTTTTAAATAAAAGATATAGTACAGGATCTATAGAGAATTTGGATACAATAATAGTAGATATATTTAATAGATATCAAGCAATATTATTAATAAATTCTCCTTTTAGTATAGAAGATAATATACCTCATGTAGATAATGTAAGAAAATTTAGATTAGAAAATAAGTCTGATTTACCAAAAACTATATTTATATATGAAAATGGTAAATTAATAAAAGGTTCTCCTTTTAATTCTTATAGTAGCGCACATAAAGCGCTAGGCTTAAAATCAACAAGTAATACATGTAATAGATACTTAGATACAAATAGATTATATAAATCAAAATATATTTTTACATCTACCAAAGGATAAAGATGTAAACTCTGAATGGCCGTCCAACAGATAAGGCAATAGATAAATTAGATCATGAGAGACGTACAAAATGGTTGATTAATTCGTTATTTACATTCTAATACAGCTTCAGGTTTCTTTTTCATAGTTTATCTGCACAGTGCGACAAGAAATTGATAATTATAATGAGGTGAAATCCCTTCTCGAATGACCCTTCGTGTCTCTACCCAGACATGCGTTAGAAGTAATTCTAAGGTGTGAAGCTCTGGGGACAATGCTTAATTAGTTAGAGAAAAAGCTAAGGTAAGCGAAAGCGAAGATATGTTTTTACAATCCGTATTTAAAAGCTTTTTTAATTTATATTACTACTACTTGATTGTACCATAATTCAGCTTCATCATCTATTGGTCATGAAGATGAAATACTGAAGGCTAGCGGTAATTTTTTTTGATAAAGCTTGCAGCAAGAGTGTGAGGTGTTTGTGCAACCGAAGCCGGGTCTCCCTAAATTGTGGGCGTCTGCTCCAGTTCGCCTTCCTTTTTTAGAAAAAAGTTGAAAATACAATAATAAGGAAAATGCTACGGATTAGAGTATCTACCTAAGGTTTAAATAAGTTAGTATAATTATCGGAACTTGGTAAGCCCAATTATTACCTATGTAAGTGGATTTCTTAGCCCTGGAGTTTTAGGTCTATAGAAAATAAAATTCTTATGTTAGGAGGTATAATATAAGTATGTAAATACGAAGTTTGTATATCAATAAGTGGGTATGAGACAATCGAAAAAGCAAAAGCCATTTAGTAATAAAATGGATAGGGATTATGCCTACTTCGAAAGAAGGCAGACTTCGATATGGGTGATAAAAAAGACTAGAGTAAATCTAGAAAGTTTTAGTTAAATACTAAATTTTATATTCAAAAAAAACAAAAAAAAGTAATAAACAGCTTTATGACTTACACTCAAAGTTTGATGTTGCTTGAGCCGTGTGCCGGGAAACTCGCTTGCACGTTCTTAACGGGGGAAAACTTGTAAAAGTCTACCTATCGTAATCGGATTTAAGTTATTTTATGTTAAGTGATTTATTAGACTTATTATCATTAAGCGAATTATCTCTATGTTTAAGTATAGGTCTCTTAAGTAAAGAATCAAAGACTAACCCTTCTAATAACCAAAAAAAAGGGTTTGTAAAATTAAACGGTAAAAAAGAACTAATAACTGAGTCTGAACTAAATACTCTTATATCTGAATTTAAGATGCCTTCAGATCTTTTGAAGAATTATTATGGGAAGTAGCGTCTTTGATTAAATATGGAGCTCATATAACTAAGTCTGGCTTAGAAGAAATACGAATAATTGCCGAATCATAAATTTGTGTAAATTCAACCTAACATAGGAAGAATCTAACCACAACCATTTGTATAAAGAGTTATATACCATATATAGACAGGTAGGGCTCTAGCAGTGGAAAAACAAAATTTAATAAAGCGATAATCAATTTATATTCAACATAAGGGAGTTCTCAAGTATCGAGAGTTTACCTGTCGAATGTTAAGGATATAATGGTAATACACTTTTGTTTTTTAGTATTTTTTTTATTATTACCAACTCCGATTATCAAAACAAACAAAATTATGAAAAACTTAAAATTAAATCCTTATTTCATTACAGGTTTTGCTGATGGTGAAAGTTGTTTATATATTAGAATAATTAAAAACCAAAATGTAGAACTAGTTTTCCAAATTTCTTTACATCAAAAGGATCGAGCTTTATTAGAATTAATTCAATTATTCTTCGGAGTTGGAAAGATTTTAAAAAAAGGAAAGGATTCTATTCAATATCGTGTCGGATCTCACAAAGGTTTAGCAGTAATAATAGATCATTTTGAGAAATATCCATTAATTTCACAAAAACAAGCAGACTTTAAAAGAGCCCTTGAGTTAATTGTTCGTAAAGAGCATTTGACTATGGAAGGTTTTCATAAAATTGTTGCAATAAAGGCCTCAATGAATAAAGGATTATCTGATAATTTGAAAGAAGACTTTCCAACTATTAAACCTGTGGATCGACCTAAAGTTGAATTTAAGGGAATCCCGGAGCCTAACTGGTTTGCTGGCTTTTCAGAAGGTGAGGGCTGCTTTATGATTACCATTAATGAAAAAACATATAAAAACCCCCAGATTATCTTCACTTTTAGTATTAGCCAAAAAGATCATTCACAAGGAATCCTTAAAGATATCAAAAAATATTTTGGGTGTGGTGTGGTAAGTTCACCTTCTAAAAGAAATAAAGTAGTGGAATTTTATGTTAAAAATTTTGAGGATATTTTATTGAAAATTATACCTCATTTTGAAGCTCATCCACTTATTACTAGCAAAGCTCTGAACTTTGAATCATTTAAAGAGGCTGTGTTAAGTGGTGGTCATCTTACAACCGAGGGTTTTAATAAAATAAAAGACCTTAAAGCTACAATGAACACAGGGCGTTCTTTTGAGGAAAAGTTTCGTTATTGTACAACCAAAACTATTAACTTTACAATTGAATGGTTAATTGGGTTTATAGATGCTGAAGGATGTTTTTATAATAGACTAAAATTAAAACACAAAGGAGGTTATAAATACATAGAGACTGAATCAACCTTCTCAATAGGTCAAAGTATTAGTGATATTTCGATATTGCTTTCAATCAAACAGTTTTTAGGGGGATCTGGTTGGATCAAACCAAAATTACATGATTACACAAATTACTATGAAGTAAAAAAAATTAATAGTTCCTGTTCTTATTCGGAATATAGAAATTCAAAACCCTCTACATTCTTACCAATTTTAGATAAGTATCCTTTACTTACTCGAAAACAACTAGATTACTTAGATTTTAAGAAATTCTTAGTATTAAAAGAATCTAAAGCTTATAGAAATAAGGAAGGATTACAGGAAATGGAAAGGATTGTGTTAGGTATGAATAGAGGACGAGATGGTATAGCTAAACGAAAAGGGATTAAGTTTCCTGACTAATTAATCAATGATAATTTTGGCATATTTAAAGTCCTAAGTAAAAATAGGTATTTGTTTAACACTCCCGTAATGTTACTAAAGACCATACAATTAACCCACGTTAAACCACTTGCTAAGTTGTAAGTTAAGTGATCCCATGTTAGTTAAGAATAAATACGAATAAATACAAATAATACAAACTAAATACAATACTTTTATCGCTTGAGCGTAGTGCGATGAAAGTCGCACGCTACGTTCTTTCCGGGGGAAAGTTCGAGAGGGCCTACCTATCGGGATTAGGAAGAGGCTTATATTATGGATCTTATCAAAACCCAAGAACATTAGTATGGGGTATAGGAACAGTAATTTTTATTTTAATGATGGCTGTTAATGTTAAATGGCCTAGTTGGATGTTAGTTAATATTATTAATACAGGGACAATTTTATGTTTAAGTTTACTTCCGTTTGTTAGGGCTAGAACTAGAGCAATACTACGTATAGGACCACATAGTAAAGATGTTTTATCCATTATTGTGTGTGGTATGCTTGGTGATTGGTGAGCTGATGAAATAAAATGTCAAACATTATCTAGTGTAAGATTTAACATTGAACAATCAGTTAGTCACTCAGCATATATTCACAGTCTTAGTTTATTATTATTTGAGTATGGTTATTGCTCTAGTTTTGTACCAAAATTAGTAAAAAAATCTGAAGGGGTTAATGATAAACGAACTGATAAAAGTGTTACAAGATTCAACTATAGATTAACATTGTTTACATATACAAATCTTCATTGAATATATGAAGGGTTTTACCAAAAGATAAATGGTGTTACTGTAAAAAGAGTTCCTGAATGAATAGCTGAGTATATTACACCTGTAGGGTTAGCCCATTGGATATGTCAAGATGGTTCACGTCAAAAAGGACAAGGAATTTTACTATCAACTAATTGTTTTACAAAACTAGATTGCATTTTTTTAGCGAAAATTTTAAAGGATAAATATGGTTTAAAAACTAGTGTTGTTAAAACTGGATATGAAAACCAATGAAAAATTAGTATAAAAAAAGAATCAATGGAACAATTAGTTTCTATTGTATCAAAACACATTGTTCCTAGCATGCAATATAAAATTAAATTATAATTTCCCTGGATCCATTCCGACTGCAATTTTTAATTTCCGAGCTTGCTTCTCTACGGAGGTGAAACAAAACTAAAAAATGTGGTGGAACTGGCTATATAATACTAACAATGTTTAAAGTTCTATCGTATAGAGCATATGCAATATGTATTTAGAAGTATGCTATTATAAATATATAACGATAGAATACCCTGACAGGGGTATTGGGTAATTCAATTTACCTGGCTATATCGGTGTTACGGTCAAAAAGAACTACATATTTAAGACCGTCGGTTGAATACACAATCGCTACAGACTGGGTCACCGGTGGATGTCTGAAAAAACTGATGTCTAATGTACAGTCGGGAGTTCCTCGGGTCTGCCGATACAAGGCTCCATGTGATGAAAACTAGAAATTTACTTAGCGAGTATTGGGATTAGTTTTTTGATGGAGTACACAGGTCCTATCTTGTAGTAAAAAAATGGATAGTAAACCGGAACTTTGACTGCATTTATGGGTTATGTCTTACCTTATGGTCAAATGTCTCATTGGGGTTGTTTTGATTGCCTCAAATGTTTATTTAATAATTTGTTTCTATTGTTTTTATCTTTAGATGAATATACTTTTCATCTGTTTAACTTTATTTATTCTGATCCTTATTCTCTAATAATGCCTTTGAATGCGATAAGTAAAAATCTAATAAAAGGTATAAAAAGAATAGGCCCTCACGATAAGGTTGTGTATTCTGTGATTTTTGGATCTTTATTGGGTGACGCCCATGCAGAACGAAGAAATGGAGGTGTCGGTACACGAATTAGTTTTCAACAGGAAGATATTCATGTTTCTTACCTGTTATGACTACATAATCTATTAGCACTTAGAGGTTATTGTAATGAAAATACGCCTAGGGTGTTAATAAGGTTAGGTCACAAAGGTATAGTAAGAAAGTATTCAAAATTTAATACTTGGACTTACACTTCCTTTAATTTTATTCATGATCTTTGATATGTTAATAAAGTTAAAATAGTTCCCTCGACTATCAAAGACTATTTAACACCTTTAGCATTAGCCATTTGGATAATGGATGATGGAGCTAAAGTATCTAAAGGGATAAAATTATGTACAAACTCTTTTACTTACTCTGATTGTTTATTATTGGTGCAGGTTTTATATGAGAACTTTGGTTTAAAAGCATCTGTTATCTCTGCGGGAAAAATAAATCAGTACAATATCTATATATGGAAGGAATCAATGCCCAATTTAAGACAAATATGCTATTCAGATATAATACCAGAAATGAGATATAAAATAATAGAATAGGTTATTAAAGAAAGCATAGTTATTTTGTATATAGTTGCTTGATGTTTTACATCAAGCAGCATCGATGATAGTACATAGTTATCATTTTACTATGTTTTGGTTGAGGTAACTACAAAATAGCGATACTGATGAATACGGTCAAAAGTTTATGTTTTTAATTTAGACCGTCAGTTGTATTATTGAATTAATAATATGATTGCTACAGACTAGTTCATCGGTGGGTGCTTATAATTATAATGGCACTTAATGTATAGTCGGAACTTACTCGAAGAAAGTTTAAGAAAAACGTTCGTGCATAGGGCTTTATAAAAATGATATATAAATCTTTTATCTAAAACTTAGAGCTTAATATTTTAGATAAATGTTGTTAGAATATATAAAGTACGTGGTTTATGTGTTGAAAACAGCTGGTACAATTTAAAATTTACCCGTCAGGTTTTTGGTGCTTCGCGGGTGTGCAATTATCCAAGCCAGTCAGTTATAAACTGCAATATATAAAATTTAAGTTTGGCCGTTGTTATAACTAATCTTTTAAGTGCTATTCCTTGAATAGGACAGGATTTAGTTGAATTTATTATAGGAGGGTTTACAGTAAGTAATGCTACTATAAATAGATTTTTCTCGTTACACTATATTTTGCCTTTTGTAATTGCTGCTTTAGTTTTAATGCATTTAATTGCTCTTCATGAGCGAGCTGGATCTGGAAATCCTCTTGGAGTATCTGGAAATAGTGATAGATTAGCTTTTGCTCCTTATTTTTTATTTAAAGATTTAGTTACTATTTTTATTTTTATGTTAGTACTATCTATTTTTGTATTCTTCCTGCCTAACTATTTAGGGGATAGTGAAAACTATAACCCAGGAAATCCTATGTCTACTCCAATTTCGATCGTTCCAGAGTGATATCTTTTGGCTTTCTATGCTATATTACGTTCTATTCCTTCTAAGGGAATCGGTGTCTTGTTTATGTTCTCTGCTATCCTTGTCTTACTTTTATTACCTTATCTTGATCTGTCTAACACAAGAGGTATGCAATTTAAACCTTTAATGAAAATTACCTTCTGAGTATTTGTAGCCAATTTCCTTTTATTAATGAAAATTGGGGGACTTCATCCAGAAGAACCTTTTGTTCTTTTAGGCCAAATTTGTACCTTTATTTACTTTGCTTGGTTCTTGCTTGTCATCCCTATGGTTAGTTTCATACAACAATTACTTTATTCAGACAAATTTAAAACTGGATTAGGAGTAAGTGGGTTGTCTGAAATTCAACCTAAATCTAAATTTCGTTCTAAACAATCTTAATAATAAATTAAATCGTCGTTATTTTTCTATATCTACTATTAATAATTCTTTATAAAGAGCAAAAAAAAGAATTGTTAAAGGCAAAAAATGACTACAATTCTAATTCTCAGTGTTCATCTAAAGAATTTCAGCAAGCTGCAAACGGGGTTTTTCAGGCTGAAGGCTGTATTTCTGGAGGTATTAAAATAAAGGGCTTTTATAGTTATATTGTGATTTGAATTAGGAAAGATAGGAACTTTGTCTTTGAATCTAACAAGGTTTTCTTAAGTTTAAGAGTGTATAGTTTTAAGAATATTTTTTTATTGGGTGATGGAAACAAAAAAAGTAATGTATATACATTAAAAATTGAAGGTGTTAAGGCCACTCATGATTTATTCTCTTTATTTGCAAAATATCCTCATTTCTGATTCTTTAAGGCTCATCAATTTAATCTTTTAGCTGAATTCTTTAAATATCATTCAGCTGGTGTAATCAAATATAGACAAGGACTTCTTGCTTTACTTAATGTTCTTTACAAACATGATAATAATAGAGTAAATGACTTAAACTATTATATAGATTTAGCTAATACCCATTTTAACCTTTTTAGATTCTGAATGTTCATCAGGACATCAATATATATATCCATTAAATGGGAGAGGGAAAGAATCAGGAGTTGCAATAGCTTGATGTGTATCCTTGCCCAGCATTGTTATCTAATGGCTCTTCTAAATTTAAATATTTTACTTACTCTCAATATCACTTGGAAAAAGTAAAAAATAGTTAATAATATCGCGTTTGGTGCTATTCTTTTCTTATTAGCTTTACCTTATCTTGATAAATCTAATATTCGTGGTATGCAATTTAAACCTTTAATGAAAATTAGTTTTTGAATGTTTGTAGCTAACTTCTTAGTACTAGTGAAAATTGGAGGTTTACATCCATTTTGCTTGATTCTTAATAGCTGTTCCTAGTATAGTGTATACAGAAAATACACTTTTCAGATTGAACGAGTCTAAAGTAGGGAAATAAATTAGTGAGGGGGCGCGCGCGCCCGGGTAAATCTGACCTTCCTGCCAAAGATTAGTCCATTTATTTTTCCATGTTTGTAATTATATTAATGAAAAATGTTACTTTTACATTATCATTCCTATATAAAATGCTGGTTGTTGTTCCTTTTGGTTTTCTCTTGCATAAAAGGGTTTACTTAATAGTAAACCTAACTCATATTATCATTAGCGAAATTAGGATTCGGGTTTATCCAGAAAACCGAGGAGCGTTGTTAAAGTCTTCTTGTACAAGTAAGTGGGCAAATAGGGCATTTATTAATTAAACTATTAACTTTATACGGACTCCGGAATAAAGTCATGCTTTTTATTAGTAGCACTTTTTTATTTTTCAATACGGCTACTTTAAAGCGATAAAGATCAATTTTATTTAATAGGGTAGTTGTCCTTATATTGCTATATTTTGTAATCATATGTTGTGATAATTTCTATACTACACCATTAGATACAGTATGGCGGTTTATTTCAAAACACATAGTTTTGGGCAGTGTGATATTGTAGTTATGTTGTTTTTGATCAACTGTATATTACGTTTAGAAGAACCAATGGGATTTAGGGGAAAGAAAAGTCTTCTTTCTTTTTAACTAATTATACAGATAGTTATTTAAGAGTATCTTCAATTTTAAATTCTAATCAAGATAATAATAAATTACTAGAAAAAGCAAACAAAAAAAAAACAAACAAAAACAATTAGAAACGGTAGTTAAGAATTTTTATGTGGGTTCTTAGCAGGGTTCAAGTGAAGAATTTAGACAATTAGCTAATGGTATCTTCTAAGTTGAGGGATGTATATCAGGTACAATTAAAATAGTAGATGAAAAATTATACTTTTCTTCTGTCTTTTCAATAGGGCAGAATTATTCACCGGAGGCATTAACCTTTATGGTTTGAACTTGGCCAAATAGGAATTTTAAATTTATCAACTACATCATCCCATAATATCTTTAAGTTCACATAGTTGAAAAGGTTTTGAAGTTAGTAGTAATTATTTCACTTACCTATATGGGGGGTTTTTTTCTAAATTGCTTTTAACTAGAGACTTAAGTAAGCTAACCGAGCTGGGACCACAAATAGAATATATACTCTTTAGTTGTTGACGGAACGTAAAATTACTTTATCTGCGATGTTGTCTAAATTATACTTACTATTTTATGGAAATCCTAACCCTAATACAACGTTTTCAGATAATTTGAACTTGCCTTCTTTTCTATTTATACTTGGATTATTCTAGGTGATGGTTGTGTGTTTATTCTGAGTCTGGAGCTTTAAATTTTATCCCTATACTTGATATTACCAAAAAAATATCTGAAGGTAGTAACCACTTATTTAAAATGATTTCTGCCTATATAAAAAAATCAGCAGATATCTAGTTTTATGGGAAGTAAAAGGTAAGGTATGAGCTCGTTTAGAGTTGAAGGTATAAATGTTTTTCAAAACTTATTACCTTTATTTGTTAAGTATTCTCATTTCTGGTATTTTAAAACTGATTAATTGACTCTTTTAGTTGAGTTTTTGTTTTTAATTATATTCGGCTCTTTTTGGTGGATCAAAATATAGAATAGGTTTTATAGCTATCCTTAATATTAAATTCAAATATGATAATAAAATACATAAGGATTTGAATAACTACATCAAACTAGCAAATGCCTATTTTGATAGTGTAGATGCAAGTCTCTCATCTGGACATTAATTTATACAAACTGCCGTGGGTATAGGAGAATTAGCTGGAGTTTCTATAGCTTGACGTGTAATTTTCCCAAATTCTCTAATATTTTACAATTGACCTAAACTTAAGTCTTTTACTTACTCTCGATATAACTCCGTTAATGATGCATTAGTTGCAACTTTAGACTACAGAGATTTATATTTACAAAATCACTTGGAGTAAATTAAGAATAAATAATAACACTGCGATAAATCTGTTTATCCCTATCATTATTGTGAAAGGTGTTCTAACCATGTTTTCTGCTATACTTGCACTGTTAACTTTACCTTATCTTGATTTATCAAATTTACGTGGTAATCCATTTAAACCTTTAATGAAAGTAAGTTTCTTAATATTTGTAGCCAATTTCTTTATATTAATGAAGTTAGTAGCTTACATGTTGAAGAGCCTTTCATTACTATGGGGCAAATTTCTACCGGTATTTATTTTAGCTGTACCTATAAAGACTCTTGCATTTAAAAATAATCCTTATAAAGGCTAGGTAAGTAGATTTAGGTTGTTCCTGGCCCCTTGTCCTCCGTATATACAAGAGCAAGCATTGCTCCGCTCCGCACCAGAAATATACGATACAAATTGGCTGATTAGTTTGAGGGGAGGGCTAATGTTGTATCTGTCGCCCATCTATATATCAATAATCTAAATTTTTATTCCTGGGGGCGGACCCGAAGGGCAATATAAGCGATTAAAAACTCATAGCCCAGAAACTTTGCTAAAATAGAAGTTCTGGATCATGATACAAATGAAATGACTACTTTATAATTCAATAAGTGCAGCTGCAATATCCTTAAACATACGTTAATAAAGTGGCTTAGTTATTTTTTTTTGAACAATAGAAAACCTTTCAAAGGAAGATTTGTTTTCAAAAAGTCTAGCATAACTCGTTAATCTCTGTTTCCTTCCCTTGCCTTGCCATGTTTTTTTTATAATAATTAGGCTATATATTAAGTAAAATAAATAAAAAAAATGAGTATATCGTTATTACTTTTTTTAATAGGTACTCTAGGTTTTGTTTTAAATAGAAAAAACATAATCTTAATGCTTATCTCAATAGAAATAATGCTATTAGCTATTACATTTTTAATATTGGTAAGTTCACTTAGCTTTGATGATATATTAGGCCAAACATATGCTATATATATAATAGCAATAGCTGGTGCAGAATCAGCAATTGGTTTAGGTATTTTAGTAGCTTTCTATAGATTAAGAGGGAGCATAGGAATAGAATATTAATAATGTATTTAGCTATAATTACTCTACCGTTACTAGGATCAATAGCTTCCGGTCTTTTTGGTAGAAAGATTGGAGTCACTGGAGCACAATTAATTACTTCTAGTTTAGTAATTCTTACAACACTGTTAGCAATAGCTGCTTATTTTGAAGCAGGTTTTAATAGTATCCCTGTGTCAATCCAATTATTTACTTGGATTGATTCAGAATCATTAAACGTATTTTGAGGTTTTCATTTTGACTCCTTAACAGTATCAATGCTTCTGCCCATATTAATTGTATCTTGTTTAGTCCATATTTATTCTATTGGTTATATGGCCCATGATCCTCAACATAAAGGGCTTATTGGTGGTTTACTGTCTACTTTTAATATGAATATGCTAGTTACAGCTAACAACTGTTGATCGATGTTTTTTACAAGGAAAGGGATTGGTAGTAGTTCTTTAGTGAAATTTAGTATAGCTTTCTACATTCTTGAGAGTATGATTGCTTACACATTAATTTCTTTTCCTTCTGATTTCACTTTTATTTTGACGTTCTTGTCGGATTTTGATCTAAATTGCTCATCGTTTATTGTCTATCAATTTGCACCCGTTGTGGTTTATGCTAATGCAGACCTTCAAAAGGTGGATATTATTCAAGAAAACAAGAGTAAATCAGGTATTTATCGTTGAACTAACTTAGTATCAGGTAAAACTTATATTGGTAGTAGTGTGAATCTGAGTAGGAGATTAGCAGAATACTATTGTTATAATCACCTAGCTGACTCTAATCGTAATATGGCAATTAACAGAGCTCTTTTAAAATATGGGTATCATAACTTCCAATTGGAAGTACTAGAATATTGTGATCCATCTCTTCTAATTGAAAGAGAACAATTTTATTTGGATTTCTTCAAGCCTGAGTACAACATTTTAGCTAAAGCTGGCTCTTTATTGGGATTTAAACATTCAGAAGAAACTCTCGCTAAGTTTAGAGTTCGTAACCACTCTGAAGAAACCAAACAGAAAATGAGTGAAGCTCTTATAGGTCGTAAGAGGGCAGAAGGATCAGGTATACCTAGCCAAAAGATAGAAGTATTTGATTTAAAAGAAGATACTACTACTACTTATGATTCTTTCAGTGCAGCTGCTAGAGCCTTAGGTATCCAACGATCAACAATTTCTATGTATTTGACCCGTAATGCGCCGAAGCCCTGTAAAGGAAGATATATTTTTACCAAAATAGGTTAGTTATCTTTTCATATTTCTATTATTCTTTTCACCGGTCCTTACCTCCGGACTAAGGAGAGGGAAATTAAACTTACCTCGCTTCTAATTTAGTTTTCCAGTAGTAACATCTATCAATGATTTAATTAATGTAATAATTCCGCATTTTTTAAAATACTCGCTAATTACTCAAAAACGTGCGGATTTTGAATTATTTAGACAAATTTTTTATCCTCACTTGGATAAATAGAATTTAGTCACTCAGAAATGAGCCGATTATCTGTTGTTTAAAAAAAATTATTAAAGATTTTTGGTACTATTAAATTTAGTAATACAGCTAAGAATAGTCAAACAATTCTTTCATCTGCTTTTCCTGCTGCTTTGGTGAAGGGATCTTTTATTCAACGACGTTATTATTCTAATAAACCGGTAGGTAAACATTTTTACGAATGATTCCGTGGTTTGACGGATGCTGAAGGATCGTTCATGCTTCTTCGTAGACAGGATTCCTATAGTTTTAAATTTCAAATTAATTTACATGTCGACGACCTAGAAGTATTGTATTTCATACAAAAAACACTAGGTATGGGTAAGGTTTATATTAATGGGACTGCTGCTATGTTTTGTGTAAGAAACCAGCAAGATGTAGCTAAAATAATCGAAATTTTTAGTAAATATCCCTTAAACACATTTAAATTTTAGATTTTAATGGACGGGACTTCAATGATGTAGCTAGACTTTCCCGTCGTTGTAATGATATGGTTTATTTAACCATAAATCGTTTAGATTACATAACCAAGGTGCTTATTCCTTTCTTTGACGCTATTACCTGGCGTTCTAAGAAAGAAAAGGATTACAAAGATTGAAAAACTATCTTAAAGCTTAGAAATTTAGGTCTACACTATACGGAAGAAGGGCTTAAAGTAATAAATATTATTCTAAGCCAAATGAACAACCGTCGGTTATCTAGTAACAAGTGTACAGCTTCTGTAGACAGGGCGCTTTTACAAATTGAAATAGATAAGTTATTGAATGGACCATCAAATCTTTGAAAAAGAGAAGATGGTAGAATCTTCATTAAGTCCTTAAATAGATATTACTCCGATCGTATCAAGATTAAAGTGGAACTTAAAGATGAGAACGGTAATGTTCTTAATACATTTGATTCAATGGCTGACTGTGCAAAGTATTTTGGCATAACTTCAATGACTGTTGCCCAAAGAATACGAACGGGTAAACCTGTTTTATTCGAAAATAAATCAGTCTATGTAAATAAAGTGGAGTAGTCTAAGGTAATCACCTTATGTAGTAAGGGTATGAGTAAGGGAAGAATATTTATGTAGAGGTTAGTTAAGCTAACTTTAATTTTTTATCTACTATTTTATATACTAAATTAAAAAGAGTTATTCTTGTCTTATTCTAACACTATGGGGTTGAGAGTTGTGTATGAATGTTTTATACAGGTATATCGGCTGTACAATTGGTATTTTTCAGAGAGTTCAGGCATAACACCAATATATATATGATCAAGTAATGATCATCCGAGGGGCGTTGTAGGAAAACGCTTAAATGGGGGTAAACTGTCAAATTCCGGGAATCTCCTAAAGTTTCTGATACCAAGCTGTAGTTGAAAAACTATAAGTGGCTGAACTAATTACTCAGGTAAGGTAACAAGTCAGAAGATGAGTGAAAACGAAATGGACAATCGCGGATCTAAGTCAGTAATATTGAATAATATTATTGTAAAAGAGCAACGAGTAGACGGGAGTTACACTGGTAATTCAGTGTTAAGGTATACTTTAATGGGTTTCGAAAGAAATTATCAACTCAAAATCCTTTCTAAGCAATTAATTGAAAACAAAATTTCTCTACTTTAAGATCTTATTCGAACTCTACAGATTCTTGGTTTTGAACTGGTCTAATAGATGCATAAGGTTCATTTTCTATAATAATAGATAAAAATAAAATTCGTAAATTAGGGTGGCGTGTTCAATCGAAATTTCAAATAGGGTTACATATACGAGATCTTGATTTATTAAATGAATTACAACAATATTTTGATGGAATTGGTACAATACCAAGAAGGATATTTTGAGTAATAATGCATTTAACCGTTTATAGTGATACGTACCAGAAAAGGAGACCTTTGTCTTCATTAAATAAATTAGGAATTCGTAAATATAGTACTTCAAGAATAAAATGAGACCCGCAGGGTGGCGGGGTAGGAGAAGCCTCGAATTTTTATGAATGATTAGCTGGATTTATCTATGGAGAAGGTTGTTTCATGATTGAAACAAGGGGCCATTTTCTTAATTTTACTTTTCGAATCACACTTCATAAAGACGATCTAGGTACATTACATTATATTAAAAACACACTAGGAGGAATAGGAAACGTTAAAATTTACGGTAATACTGCTCGTTTTACTGTCACGAGTCAACAAGATATAGCAAAAATAATAGATATTTTTTCTAAATATCCATTAAATACTATTAAACTTCTTAATTTCTTAGACTTTAAAAGAGCTTTCGAGCTCTATACAAGCTCTAATAACAAAACTAAAGAGTTAATTCAAGAAATCGCTAACATTAAAAGTGGTATGAACTCTCAAAGAACTGATTTTCAAATGCCAGAAGGACACAAACCTCGAATTACTCCTTATTGATTACTTGGATTTGTTGAGGGTGAAGGTAGCTTTAAAAGGGGGAACATTCTAACCCAATCTCCTAAGGATTTGGCTTTAATGGAGGCAATTAAAGATTTCTTTTATAATTTACCAGGGGTTGATAGACAAATTATGAGTAAGTCCTTAATAGGGGTTTACGTACATCAAAATTCTACTATTAAAACCCCTATAACTAGACTAATTATTACCAATACGGATTTTATCAAATTCTTAATTATTAATTTCGTGTGTGTTGGATTGTCGAAGACTTTTTTGAAATATCCAGTTTTGGAGGTATACCAGCCGTTCATCGGATCTTCTATCTAGGAGTTGCTTGGCTACTCTTGGTTGATTAGGTAAGGCTTTTTTTTTACGTATCAATTTATTCTTATATAGTAAATTATCAGACCAGAAAGAAAAATACAAAGATGACCCTTTTTTTTATTGACCAAGATTAGAGTACTGACCTGCTGAATAAAATGATGATTCATCTGCAGTCTATCTGAAAAATATAGATCAAGTTCGAAACAGAGTAATTTATTCAGTTGATTCTACTAAAGAGTTAATTAAACTATTTATTCATTTCGAACATTTTACTTTATTAACACAAAAAGGCGCAGATTTCATTTTATTTAAACAAGTAGTAAATCTTATGAATGATAAAGCTCATCTTACTTTCGAAGGTTTAAACCAAATAGTCTGAGCTTTCCCTTTACTGAGTTATTGGGTTTTCCTTAATTTTTATTTTATATGTATTATATTTTTTTAATAATAAAAAATAACAAAATTTTAAGAGGAGGTATAGGTCATACTCTGTACTCAAGGTGTATTCTAAGAGGTTCCCAAAGAAATTATCAAGTCAAAATCCCTTAAATGATTAATTGTATGATAAATTTGAGCAATGATGCATAATCAAAGATTCTTTAGCTATTTAAGTTTATTTACTTGGTTTATGATTATTTTAGTCACATCAGAGAATTTACTATTAATGTTTGTAGGTTGAGAGGGTGTTGGAATTTGTTCTTATCTTTTAGTTAATTTCTGATACACTAGAATAGCAGCTAACCAGAGTTCAATTTCTGCATTATTAACTAATAGAGTAGGTGATTGTTTTTTAACTATAGGGATGTTTGGAATTTTATGATCTTTTGGTAATATAGATTATGCTACTGTATTTTCATTAGCTCCCTTTATAAGTGAAAATATTATAACTATAATAGGTATTTGTTTATTAATTGGTGCTATGGCTAAAAGTAGCCAATTTGGTCTAGTGAAGGCCCTAAAAAAACTATGATGTGATTCAGGTTTTTTTTGAACTTTGATATTTGCTGGGAATATTTCAAATGCTTTAGAATCCGTTGGTCTAGTACACTTAACTAATCCGGTAAAATTTCAAAGACAAGGAATTTATCAGCAGGAAATAAATAAATTAGCCGATTCCCCCAAATGGCAGTTTTTAAATCAATTTAACCATAAATTCTTAGAATGATTTATAGGTTTTTCTGAAGGAGATGGATCATTTGTAGTTTCAAAAGGTAAAACTGTTTTTTCTATTCATTTACATCTAGCGGATTTACCATTATTATATGAAATACAAGTTCAATTAAATATGGGAAATATATATTTAAATAAAAATTCCGCTATTTTTATAGTAAAAGCCAAAAAAGATATTAACACTTTAATAGAAATCTTTAATGGTAATATTTTTTTACGCAAACGACAAATCCAATTTGAAAATTGAGTTTTTAACTTCAATAAGAAAAATAAATTCAATATTGAGATTAAATCAAATCAATTTAATCCATCTTTAAATGATAATTGATTAGCGGGATTTATCGATGCGGAGGGCAGTTTTTTAGTTTCAGTTTGTAAAACAAAAATTATTCAACGTTTTGTTTTAGGGCAAAAGGATGCCGAATTAGAATTTTTATATTTAAGTAAATTAATTCAAGGGTACACTGAAAAGCTAAAACAGCATGATCGTATTGTTATAAATTATTTAAAATTAGATACCCTGATTGAGTATTTAAATAATCATAAATTATATTCAATAAAAGCTAAATCTTTCGAAAAATGAATGGAAATATATAATATTCGCAAAAACAAATCATCTTTAGAACCTTTAGATTATAAACAATTAAAAAAAAGTGCCAGTTTGATAAACTCCTTAAGAAAAATCTCTTAAACAAAATTTAAAAGATGCAAAGCTTTGCATCTTTATTTTTCTGCCTTGCTTCGCTCCTCCCTCTATCCTGGCGAAGTGGCGAAGCCTCGCTACACTTACTTGATTTTTTTTATGACAAAAGTTGTGTAAACAGGGGAGGGAGAGCGAAGAATTACTAGTGGTTAATTTACTTTAAAAGATCCTCAGAGACTGAGTTTTAAACTCCTGGGTTAAAAAGAAATAATGATATCTATGCAAAGAGGCGTTCGAATATTTATCGTACTTTTGCGGATCTGATCTGCAAGCTAAGCAAGATATTTCTTATATTTGACTGTGGAGCCTACTTTTTAATCTAGACACTCAAAGTAAATAGTATATATTATTATTTAAAGATATAGTCCAAATTTTTTTGCTTCACGTTTGGTTGCCTCTTGCAATGGAAGGTCCAACTCCAGTTAGCGCTTTAATACATGCTGCCACGATGGTATGCACTACGAAAGATAATAATATAAATGTAAGTAGTATAAATAAATCATTAGATCCTTATTTCGTTACTGGATACTCAGATGGGGAATCAAGTTTTTCAATACGTCTTAGAAAATCTATTGATTCAAAATGAGGATATAAAATATTGCCTGTATTTTCTATAGGAGCACAGATTAACCCTCATAATAAGATATTATTAGAAAAAGTAAAAGAATTCTTTGGGGGAATAGGTTGAATTAGTGCTAGTGGTAATATGTATACATACGAAGTCACTTCCTTTAATTCTCTTCAAGTTATTAGAAAACATTTTGAGAAGTACCCACTTGAAACTAGTAAGTCTATACATTTTCTATTATGATGTGAAGTAATTGATCTTCTTCTAAAGAAAGTACATGAAGGATTCCTAAAAATTCTTGCAATAAAAGCTGTCTTTCCTAAAGGGTTGTCGGATAATGTTTTAAAAGCACACCCCAATGTAGTACCTATAAATAAACCTGAATTCTTACCTAAAACAAATCTATTAAATTCCCATTGGGTAGCTGGTTTTGTACAGGCAGATGGAACATTTGGTTTAAACTTTATTAAACAGGTAAGGATGAAATTAGGTTTTACTTGCCAACCTCAATTCCGTGTAACTCAGCACGAGCGAGATTTGATGGTGTTAAATAGAATAATTAGTACTATGGGTTGCGGAAACATAGTGAAACCTTCTTCTGGTAGAGATAGATATGATATTTCGGTTGCAAACATTAAGGATATAGCTAGAATAGTTATCCCTTTTTTTGAAAAGTACCGTATATATGGTGCGAAATATTTAGATTTTCAGTCTTTTTGTAAGGGTATCTCTATTATAGAAAACAAAGGACATCTAACTCAACAGGGTTTGGATCAGTTAAAAGATTTGGCATACAGTATGAATACATACAGAAAGTTTTAATGTTTATATTATTTTACAAGTTATTATTTAATTACGTAGGGGTTTGCCGTTGGTTGATGTGAATCAATCAATTATGATATTGCTATTTGCTGGGAAAACTTTATATCAAGTTTATACATATCTTCGCACTGCGTTGTAAGATGTATAATAAAATCTTGTGTATTGTCTTAGGTGAGCTTAAGTCAATAAGAGTTAATCAGCAGGTAACGTTATTAAGCGTAAATAATGTTACCTCAGAGACTGCACGCGATATAACTTTCGGTTTTAATAGTTATTTAAGCCAAAAAGTTCTTCACAAGAAAAAACTAAATAAAAGATTCTTAGAATGATTTATTGGTTTTACTGAAGGAACTGGTTCTTTTGTAGTATTAAAAAATAAAGTATATTTTGATATTAGTTTAAATATAGATAATATCCAAGTTCTTTACTATATAAAAAAACAACTTGGGTTTGGTAAAGTTTTAATAACAAAAAAAGATTCTATTCCTGTAAAAGGAACATTTTATGTTACATCTAAGGATAATTTTTATAGATTAATAACCTTATTTAATGGAAATTTCTGTACATTAAATAAAAAAAAACAATTTAAGACTTGATTAAAAGTATTTAATTATCAATATTCTGATAATATCTTGTTTATAGATAGATTAGTGAAACCAAGTTTAAATACTGGTTGATTAAGTGGGTTTATTGATGCTGTAGGTTCTTTTACTGGTAGATTAAAAGATAGTAACCCTTTACATGATACTTATAAGACTCCTTACTTAACTTTTTATATTGCACAAAAAGAATTTTATATTTTATACATTATTAGTGAATTATTAGTAAATGATAAATATAAAAATATAAAGTATAATAAAGATTTAGATGGTTTAATATTTAGTTGTTCTAACGTTACTAAGCTAAAATTAATAATAAATTATTTAAATAGATATAATTTAAAAACTAAAAAGTCTCTTGCCTTTACTAAATGATGTAAAATACATTATATTATAAAAAAAAAAGAACATACTAACTCCGTTGGTTTTAATAAAATATATTTATTAGCAATAGAAGTTAATAAATATATGTCGAATTCTCAATTTTCGCCTATTAAAAGAAGTTAAAGATACAGTCCGATCCTTAGGGAGATTTAAGGTGTGCTATTTTTAGTCCCTCATACTCGTTAGTGGGATAAAATGAAAGAGTAGCCAACGCAAATGAACGGCAGGTGTATATCTTTTAATGCGGGCGTCTCCTTTAATAGAATATAGCAGTACTGTTTTAATATTATGTTTATGAATTGGAGCTATTACAAGTATTTTAAGTTCTCTTATTGGACTTTTCCAACAAGATATTAAAAAGGTTATAGCTTATTCAACTATGAGTCAATTGGCTCAAGAGTGTGTTACTCATTCAATTACATTCAGGTATCAAACTATTTGCGAGAAAATTATTTTAATACCTCACATACTCCTTCAGATGAAAATAGTAGTTATTTATTGTTTATTTTATCTAATGAATATTGTTTCTTTAAATGGAAATAGCTCTACGAATCTATCTATTGAAAGTTCGGAAGCTATAAACTCTGAATGTTCTAATAATATATTAAATCCTTTTTATGTAACTGGGTTTTGCGATGGTGAGAGTTGTTTTTTAATAAATGTACAACCTAGATCATACCTGAAATTAGGTTATAATGTAAGTTTAATGTTTAAGCTTACATTACATTCAAGAGATAAAGTATTATTAGAAAACATTAGAAATTATTTCGGTCAAAGGGGGAATATTACTACCAGAAAAGATGGATCTATTGAATATATAGTTAGTTCTATAAAAGATCTTGAAGTTATCATTAAACATTTTGACGCTTATCCTTTGATCACACAGAAGTGATCAGATTATCAAATATTTAAACAAACGTTTGAATTAATTAAACGAAAAGAACATTTAACTAAGGAAGGTTTAAAAAAAGTATTGTCTTTAAAAGCTTCTTTTAATAAAGGTCTATCAGATGAATTAAAAACTGTTTTTACTGACATTGTTCCTGCTTTAAGACCTCAAATTTCTAATCCTAAAATTCAAGATCCATATTGAATTTCTGGTTTTGTGGACGGTGAAGGATGTTTTTATGTATCATTAACCAATAATTCAACTGGAATAGGTTTAGTGTTTAAAGTAACACAGCATATTAGAGATGCTGACTTATTAAAAGAATTTATTGGTTATTTTAATTGCGGACGTTACAGTATTTGTTCAAAAATTGCAGGAGTTTCAAACTCCAGTCAAAAGGCGGCAGTTACTCTTTTCACTTTTATAAAACAAAAAAGAATTATAATTCGTAATTATAGTGTTAATTCATATAAAAAATCATTGCCGCTTCATAGTTCATTACCTATTTCCGCCGGTTTAACTTTAAGTAATTTAAATGAAAAAGATTCATTAAATGCTTACTTTGTAACTGGATTTTCCGATGCAGAGTCTTGCTTTTATATAGGAATTTATAAAAATAGTAATAAAACAGGTTGAAAGGTTAAAGCTAGTTTTCAAATATCTTTACACCAAAGAGATATAGGGATCTTGGAACTCCATTTTGGAGGAGTAGGAAATGTATCAAAACAAGGTAAAGACAGTGTACAGTATCGAGTTGCCTCTATTCAGGATTTAATTAATGTAATTATTCCCCATTTTGAGAAATATCCGCTAATATCTAATAAGCGAGCAGATTTTGAATTATTTAAACTAGCTGTAGATTTAATTAATTGTAAAGAACATTTAACTATTGAAGGGGTACAGAAAATTGTAGCAATTAAAGCATCTCTTAATTTAGGTTTATCTGATGAATTAAAAGTTGCTTTTTCAAATACTATTCAAGTTAAAAGACCTTTAGTATGAGACCAAGAAATAAAAGATCCTAATTGGTTAGCAGGATTCGTCTCCGGTGAGGGTTGTTTCTACGTTAATATTTATAAATCTTCAACAAAACTAGGAGAAAGCGTAAAATTAGGATTTTCATTGGGTCTGCATTCACGTGATACAACACTACTAAAAAGTTTTATTTCTTATCTAGGTTGTGGTAATTATAATAAAGAGTTTAATCGAGATGTTGTCAAATTTGTTGTTACTAAATTTAGTGATATTAACATAAAAATTATTCCTTTCTTTAATAAATACCCTATATTTGGATTAAAATCGTTAGATTTTTCTGACTTTGAGAAAGTTGCAAAGTTAATTGAAAACAAAGTTCATTTGACTGCAGAAGGATTTGAACAAATTAGACAAATAAAATTAGGTATGAATAGAGGAAGAATGAATAAAGAACAATCTTGTACGCGAATTTCAACTAGTCCATTAAATTGTTCTCAAAAAAGAACATATGTAACAATGTCTGCTTTACCTAAATACACGTGTCAGGGTAATAGGCCTTACTCAATTAAATTAAATAAGTCGGATTTGGCTCTAAATGATAAAAATTTTAATGAATGATTAGCTGGTTTAATAGACGGTGATGGCCTACTTTTTGTTTCTAAAAAAGGTTATGCTAATTTAAAAATTATAATGTCTGAAAAAGATAAATCTGCACTTTATGAAATTAAACATAAATTTGGTGGATCTATTAGAAGCATATCTGGGTCTAAAAAATTGAAATATAAATTACACCATAAAAAAGGTTTAATAAAATTAATTAATAGCGTTAACGGTTTAATTCGAAACCCTTCAAGAATGTTACAATTAAATAAATTATGTGTATTATATAATATAGAATTTAAGGCCCCTAAACCTTTAACATACTATAATGGATGATTTAGTGGGTTTGTGGATAGTGATGGTTCTATATTTTTTAATGAACAATCAGATCAATTGGTTTTAAGTGTTACTCAAAAAAATAAATATCTATTAGATCCCCTTATTAGGCTATATTGTGGTAGAATTAAAATTCTTAGTTCTAAAGAAGCGTTTCAATATTCCATTTATAGAAAAAAAGAAATATTAGATTTAATAGATAATTATTTTAAAAAATATCCTCTAAGATCTGCTAAAACCCACAAGATTAATTTAATTAAAAATTTTTATTCTTTTAAAGATTATAAAAATTTAGAGACCAGTCCATCGGATAAAAATAATGAATGGATAAAATTCAAAAATAAATGAGATAAATTATAAACAATTTTACTATTATAAAACTAGGTGGCTTGTTGACTTAGAAGCTGTATTTTTAGCTTCTAGTCACTCCAAGATCCCAGGAGGTAACTTTACTAGTGTTTCATCATAAAGGTTATATTTAATAATTTAAACAAAGTTATTATTATAATCAATTCGCAGATAACCAAAGCTCATGGTTATTTATTTAATAACCATATTAGTTTTAATCTTTTTAATTCACCTCTCATTCATTGATTGTACTATTGCATATTTAAATATGTAACTATGTCAGTAAGGTGAAAGATTAGAATTATAAGTAAGTTAGTAGGAATCTCAGAGGCCATACGTTTGATATTAATCTTTGTTAAATTAAATTTGATTAATTTAACAAAAAAAGCATTTATCTTAATTAAAATTTTCTTTTCATTAATTTTTGACTGAATACTTATTTTATTTTATAATATAATCTATCACATAATAGTTATAATTTTTTATTTTTTAGAAATATATTATTGCACTAGCGATATGCTTTTATCTCCTGCCGATAGTACAAATAAAAATACAACTCTTCAAGTTAATAACTCAGGTAACAATGCTAATACAGGAAATGATAAGGATTTATCATTTAATCAATGATTAACTGGTTTAATCGACGGTGATGGATATTTAAAAAAGGATATAATAGTTGTGAAATCACTATGGATGCTAGAGATAAAAAAGCATTATATGAAATAAAACATAAATACGGAGGAACTATAAAACAAGTTTCAAATGCTAATGCTTTTAAATATAAATTAAGACATAGAGCAGGTTTAATGATATAAATGGACTTATAAGAAATCCTACACGGTTATTACAAATGAATAAACTATGTGTTAAATTCAATATAAAATTAAAATATCCTGGTCCTTTAACTTTTAATGATGGATGATTAAGTGGATTTATTGATAGTGACGGATCAGTTTATTTTAATGAAGGATCTGGACAAGTATTTATAGGTTTAACTCAAAAAAATAGATATTTATTAGAACCTTTAATATCAATATATGGAGGTAGAGTAGATATTCTTAGTCCTAAAATAGAAGCATTTAAATTTGTTATTTATAGAAAAGCTGAGTTATTTAACTTAATAGATAATTATTTTAATAAGTATCCTTTAAAAACAGAAAAAATGAATAGAATTAATTTAATAAAACAATTTTATTTACTAAGAGTACATAGAAAAAGTCAAGATATAAACAAATTTAATGAATGAGTTAAATTCAAAGATAGATGAGAAAAATATAAAGATTAATAAAGAAATGGTCCAACTTACATCATTTATTTTTAAATGGTTGTATTGCAATTAGGTATGATGGTTATTGCTGTAGGTTTATCTTCATATAATGTGGCTTTATTCCATTTAATCAACCATGCTTTCTTTGTGGAGGGCATGTAAAACTTGGTTATATGCTGGAAATCCAAAAAACTAAAATTCTTAATTTTTAGAAACAAATTTTAGTAATAGTTATATATTTATTTAATTGGACAATCAGCAGGAAACGAATAATATTTAATGATATTTAGTAGAATCCTTAACGATCACACGCCAAGATTATTATTAGTAAAAATTAATAATAATATTATATGATCTATCACCATTGAGAGATGGTGTTGACAAAAAGGGTTGCTGCCTTATTTATCTCATTTTTGTAAACTGGAGATTATAGTAAATTGCAGGGATAAGAGATAATACTGGTAAAATATTGTAGAAAAAAGATAGGAGTCATCAATTTTTTTTTTAATCATGCTTTCTATTCATAAATATCTTTCTAAAAGTAAATAGATTTAAAATAGAAAGGAAAAACATCTTAATAACCAAAATTAGGTCATATTTAACAATATTGGCTGATTGGAAAAGGTAAAAAAGCATAATATGGGCCAAAACATCCGGTGACCCTCTTTCAAAAGATCCTAAAGTACTGATGCAAAAGATCGATCCTCTAGTGAGGTCCACTATGATTATCTAGACGTATAAGTCACAAGAGATTGTGACATACTTAGACGATGTCAATTAGCTAGGGAAATAGGTAATCTAGAGGATATGGAATCTCCCAGACATAGTCTAAAAACGCAGGTATGGTAGCGTATAATAACATTAATTAAACAAAAAACAATGAAAAACAAACAAACAAAAATACTTTGCGCTTCTTTTGCTTCACACAAGAAAAATAATAATTCGATTGTTCCTTTAGTTCCAGTAAAATTGTGTCCTAATTCAGACACATGTAAAGCTCAAATATTATCTGAAAATACAAATAAATTAGACATTCATCCATCATTTTCTACAATATTGAAAGATAATACAACTATCCTAAACCCTCACTGAATTTCAGGATTTGCGGATGGAGAGTGTACATTTCATGTCTCAATTTATAAAAATAATAAATACAAAACAGGTTGATCAGTTATTCCTGGCTTTTCAATTGGATTAGCCATAAAAGATTTACCTTTACTCTATCAAATAAAATCTTATTTTGAGACTGGTATAATTGTAATTAATGAAAAAAATGGATCTGCATTTTATTCTGTAAAATCTATCAAAGACTTAATTAATATAATTATTCCACATTTTGATAGATATCCTTTAATTACTCGAAAATGAATTGATTATGAATTGTTTAAGTTAGCTTTAAAGCTCATTAATAAAAAAGAACATCTTACAATAGAAGGATTAAAAAATTTAGTTGCAATAAGAGCATCAATGAATAAAGGTCTTTCAGATGAATTAAAAGTAGCTTTCTCTCTCGGAGAGAAAGAAATTCTTCCTGTTGATAGGCCTATTATTAAAACCCTAGAACCAAAAAATATTAACCCTAATTGAATAGTAGGATTTACTGATGCTGAGGCTTGTTTCTTTATTGATATTTTTAAATCTAAAACACACAAATTAGGCTCTCAAGTAAAATTAAGTTTCTCTATAGCTCAACATATTCGTGATATTGAGTTAATGAAAAGTTTAATAGAACATTTAGAATGTGGGTATCTTGTCGATCGTCTTGATAAAGAAAGTTGTGAGTATCGAGTAGTATCATTTAATAATATTACTGAAATCATCATTCCTTTTTTCCTAAAGTATCCGCTTCAGAGTTCTAAACTACTAGATTTTGAAGATTTTTTAAAAATATCTTTTTTAATGAAAGACAAAGCTCATCTGACATTCGAAGGTTTAAATAAAATTAAATTAATTAAGGCAGGTATGAATCGAGGAAGATATTAATCCATTTAGTATTACAAAATAGTAATATTATTTCTATTTTTCAAAATTCTTTGTTTCACAAAATTATTGTTAAGTAATATTATACAGAATATTTTTGAACAAAACAGATTAGGTTTACCTTTATTTTTAACACCAAAAGGAATAAAAGCCTCGCATGATTTAATTAATATGCTTAATTTATTACCTGTAGATAATAGCTCTAAGTTCAAAGGTGATAATTTCTTATTTGATTATTTAAGTAAGGCATCTAATCTAGTATTTAGGTATAACATGGAGTTAACATTAAAAATTATAAATCCTATTAATGTTTTTGAATTACCTTTAGGTAGTCAAAAAGTAGTAGATGGAGATTGTTCAGGTCTTTATTGTTTTAAGCACAAAAATATTGATAAATATGGTATTGGTTCTGCTTTATCATGTAGGAGTCCCAAAGGGGTTAATAAAAAGTTAAATCTAACCCAAAGAAGATATTATTCTACTAAGAAAGAAGAAAATAATTATATTCCAGAAAATATTTATGAAAATGCTGATATTGACAAAATGCAAATTCTTGACGACAATAAAAATAAAGCAGGTGTTTATCTTTGAATTAATATAGTTGATGGTAAAATATATATAGGTTCTTCAGAAAATCTGAAGAAAAGATTCAGAGAATATTTTAATGTAAATCATTTAATGCGTAATAAATCCTTATATATCTGTAGTGCTCTACTTAAATACGGTTATTCTAAATTTTCTTTAGAAATTCTTGAGTACTGTGAGCCTGAAAATGTTTAGAAAGAGAGAAATATTATTTTGATCTATTTAAAGAAAAGAATAAGTATAATATCGCCCTTGATCCTACTGCTTTATTTTCTGGTCGTAAACATTCGGATGAAAGTCGAAAAAAAAAATATCAGATGCTTTAATAGGTTATAAACATTCCGATGAATCTCGTCAGAAGATATCGGATAGCAGGATAGGTTCTAAACATTCTGATAAAACTAAAAAAATAATGTCGGAGGTTAAGAAAAGGAAAGAATCTTACAGAGGAAACTAAAAAAAAATATCTGATGCTAAATTGGGTAAGCCAAGAGCTGAAGGAGCAGGAAGCCCTCCTCAAAAAATAGAAGTTACTGATTTACAAGAAAATACTACTATTAATTATGATTCTATTAGTGAAGCTGCAAGAGCCTTAAATCTTCCTAGACATACTACAATCGCCAATTTTTTTGCTCAAAACCAAAAGAAGCCTTATAGAGGTAGATATTTTTTCAGAAAGGTAGATTAATTATTGATTAGTTCCTCAATTGTTCAGACTTTTTATTTAAAAAATAAGTGCTAAAAAAACAAAAATTAAACAGAGCCTTTAGCGTGGTGCTTAATTTATCCACCCGTCTTTCTCCTTTTGCTTTTCATTCTAGTTAAAAATCAGAAGCCTTTTTTAAGCAGGGGTTACAATGGTCCTTAATCTCCTAAGACTTTTTTTTAATGACCATGCGCGGCGTGTGTATCTTCAAAAGCTCTATACCTTTTATCATAATCCAATTGATAAATAATCCTTCTAAATTTTAAGGACCTCTCTTATTTTATCTTTTTAAATTTAGCCGCTTTAGTTTTCGATTTCCGAATCCTCTAACTTATTTCGCTCTTCTCCAGGGGCGAGGAAATGAAAACAAACAGAGCACTATAATAGTTATTCTTTTTGTATCTTATGAAGTGTCTACAAAGCTCTTCTTTTCCTTGGTGCAGGTGCTGTAATTCATGCTGTTAGTGATAACCAAGATTTTAGAAAATATGGAGGGTTACGAGTATTTTTACCTTTAAGTTATTCAGTTATGTTAATAGCTTCACTTAGTTTAGTTGCTTTTCCGTTCATGACTGGATTCTACTCTAAAGATTTTATTCTAGAATCTGCTTTTGGTCAATTTTATTTTTCTAGCATTGTAGTATATTTTATTGCTACTATTGGTGCAATCTTTACTACATTATATTCGGTTAAAGTTTTATATTTAACTTTCCTAGCTAATCCACATGGACCTTTAATAAATTATAAACAAGTTCATGAGGGTGACATTTTTATGACTTTACCTTTAATTATCTTAGCTGTTTTCTCTATATTCTTTGGATATATTACTAAAGATATTTACATTGGACTTGGTTCTTCATTTTTTGCTGATAACAGTTTATTTATTCATCCTTCACATGAAATTATGATTGCCACTGAATTTGCAGTGCTTACTATTTTTAAATTATTACCTTTTATTTCTACTATATTCTTTTCTGTGTTAGCTCTGGTTTTATCTGAATTTTACCCTAATTTACTATTAGCATTTAAATTCACTAGATTTGGATATAATATTTGGGGATTCTTTAACCAACGATTCTTAGTAGAATTATTTTATAATAAGTACATTACTGCCTTTGTATTGAAGTTAGGTGGACAAACAACTAAAATTATTGATAAAGGAGGTATTGAATTAATAGGACCTTTTGGATTAGAAAAAGGATTGCTTAATTTAAGTAAAAATATTGCTAAATTGGATACAGGTGTTATTACATCTTATGCTCTATATATATTAATAGGCTTAATAATTTATATTTTAATTTATACATTAAGTACTTAAGATACTTTTGGCGGTGGTTTCATTGGTGACATTGGCGCTTTTCTTTCCATGCTTCCTTTCTGGGTTTATCGATAAGGTAAACCTAACCCAAGTAGGATTTATACTCTCCGAAATCTATTAATTAAATTCTGACCTCTAGCGCGCAGCGCGTAAGGCTGCGGCAGGATTTATTTTTGTTTTTATGTTATGCTTTTGATTTCTTGTCATTAAGTCCAAGTTAGGTAGTGGTCATGTTTTTCAATATTAGGTATTTCTAGTTTTAATAAAAAGGATAAACTAAATCCTAATTTCGTTCCTTTGTTAAAAAAGAGGTATCTATTTATGGAAATCAATACGTCAGAAGTGCTATGGATTTCTTTGCTAGATTGTCAGATTATTTTATGTTCATTAAATACGTAAAAAAAAAAATCAAAATTATATCAAGGGGGAGTTTTTTCAAATTAATTTATATGAAAAGGATCTAACATGATTAGAGTAGGTAAAATATTTAAATATAATTCAGTTGCAAGTTACATCAATGGAGGCTTTAACTAATGTAATAATACCACATTCTGAAAAGTGGCTAGCGAAGCTTCAGCCCTCCATTATTAACTCAAAAACTAGGTAGGCTTGCCTAAAGGGAGCATGAGCCTCAGAATTTTTTACTATTTAAATAAATTGTTGAGATGTTATAAAAAAAAAATAGTATCTTATGATTGAAGAGATGCTTCGTTTTGTAGCCAGCCTCTAAAAATACTTAATATTCTAGTCTCTATAAATAACGGTTTAATTGAAGCATTAAAGGAATCTTTCTCTTACATAATTCTTGTACCGAGACCCAAAATTTAATATTTAGGCTGTGGAACTTTACAAGTAGATTCTAAAAACTATTTTTTTGTTACTAAATTAAAAGATATTATAAACATTGTTATTCCTTTTTTTTTTAATATTCACTACAAGGTGTTAAAAGATTGGACTTTGAGAGTTTTGTGCAAGTTAGTTTGTTAATAGAGTATAAGCTTCATTTAACAAATTATGGACTAGAGCATATTAAAGGGATTAAGAGTGGGATGAATACTATAAGAGTTCATGATTCTTAACCTAATAGTTACGTTTTCAGTGTTAAACTAGAATAATGTCCCGCTCCCTTAGCTTCGCAGGGGAGAGGATATTTATTATTAAAATATGCTGTTAATTTCATTGGCTAATATTACTTTAACCAAATAATATACCCACAGCCTCTCCCCCCTCTTCCTGTATTTTTCATGCTTTTGGTTCATGCTTCCTTTAGGCTAGGCAAGCCAAGTTTCGCATGCTTTGTGGCGGCGGCGGCTACGCCCAATGTCCTTTTAAAAAAAGGGCCCGGCCACCCTCCCTAGCCATTTTATAACCACTATCATTAGTTAATGCTCTCTAAATTCTTCTAACCAATACATCTATAATAAATAATTTCATTACCGTTCTCCATTGTTTTTAAAGAATTATTAACTATAAAATATAATGAATAGCAAAATAGTTTTGGTCTTAATTTTAAATTAAAATAAACTCTAGATATATCATATTTATTAATACCATTATAAAATTCCTCAAATTCGCAGCCATTGTTTTTTCTGCTTTATATTTAGCAACTTTCCCATTTTTTTTTTCAATATATCAGGTAAAAACTCCTATTTTTTTTTCTCTGTTTTTATCTTCATCATAACTCATTCCTACTTCTAAATTTATCCTTCATTATATAATTCCCAATATAACTCTTCATATAAGGATGAAGAATTAATATATCCACTGTTATTAGTACAAACTAATTAACCTCATTTCCTTTCTCTTCTACTACTTTTTCAATTTTTATTGAATTTTCATGTGAAGATATATTGTCATTATTAAAATCGTTTTTAAACATACCCAATTCCCTCTCCTTATCGATTCTAGCTTTACTTTTGCTTTTTTTCTCTCCTTCTAATTAAATATTTGATATAATAGCTATGCCTTTTTTTCCTCATTTACTTTATCTTCAAAGTCTTTCTCACCATTTTTATTAATTTTATTCTTAAGTAATACATTAAGATCAACAAATTCGGGTTTAAAAAGGGGGGGGGTAAAGCATAAATAATCTTTTATATATTATTTCATTCTTTTCTAAAAGTAACCTATTTTAAATTATTTGTCAAATTGACCTTTTATTAGGTGTGGTTATAATATAATTTAAATAATGTAAAAAATCATCAGGTGTCTTCAAATTAAGCAGGAAATACTGCAATAACAACATTTTTTTTTGTTATGATTCAAGCTTCAAAAATTATAGGAACTGGACTTGCAACAACAGGTTTAATAGGGGCAGGTGTAGGAATTGGTGTAGTATTCGGTGCATTAATATTAGGTGTGGCTAGAAATCCAAGTTTAAGAGGGCAGTTATTTAGTTATGCTATTCTTGGATTTGCTTTTTGTGAGGCTACTGGTCAAAAAGGCCGTAGTAAAACTTCACTATATGCTGGAAGTTCCTAAAGCTTAATCTACTTATTAAGTGATAATGATTGAGATATAACAATGGATAATCAGCAGGAAACTATTAAAAAATAGATTTCTCAGAGACTGTGTGTGAAGTATCGAATTGTTTCGATAAAGATATAGTCCAATTTTCTTCTATCACTCCGGTCATTTCTAGGATGATAGAGATAGATTTGCTATTTGCGTTAATGATGGCTTTCCTTTTGCTTTATGTTGCTTAACTTTATTCGTTATTTTCTTGGGTTTAATTCAGTTAAACCTAACCCTAGAAATTTGGGATTGATCCTATAATTTTTCTGGTGGTACATTGCTTTGCGCATTAGCTATTTTCTCTAAATATGAAAAATTCTACAATGATCCTTTAAGTCAGCGTAGTTTAATTCGTATAGAAAATATACACCAGATTGGTGTATACTGTTGATTTAATAATATCAACCAAAACTGTTATGTTGGTTCAGGTGATACTCTATACTCCAGAATTTCTTATTATTATCAGAATTGATATCTTTTAAAGCGTTCTAATTTATATATAGTACGAGCAATTTCTAAATATGGTTTAGAAAATTTTTCATTATATATTCTAGAATACACAGATTCCGAAAACCTGATTTCTTGCGAACAAAGATGAATAGATTTACTTAAACCAGAGTATAATCTTAATCCTACAGCTGGAAGTTCTAAGGGTTACAAACATACAGAAGAAAGTTTGAGTAAAATTAAAAATCGTATCATCTCTAAGGAAACCAAGGAAAACATGAGACAAAGTGCTAAGGAAAGACTTTATCGTGAAGGGAAAAAAGGACCCTTTGAAAATAAAAAACACACAGAAGAATCTTTAGCTCTTTTGAGAGCAATTGCTCAAAATAGAGAATCTCATCCAGTTCCTGGTCTTAAAGTACAAGTTACTGATCTAGAAACAGATATAACAACTATTTATAATTCTATACGAGCAGCAGTTGCAGCTTTAAATTCGGATATAAAAACTATACTTAGGCGTGAAAAGAATCAAATTACTAAGCCTTACAGAGGCAGATATATTATTAAAATTCTTAGAAATTAAATTCAGATCCTGTTACCTTTTCTTTTGTTCTCTCTTTGCTGTTGATGATGGCGTTCTTGCTTTTGTATGTTGCTTAATTTCTTTTGCTTTTAAGTTGGGTTTAACTTTGTTAAACCTAACCCCAGAAGTTTGGGATTGAGCCAATATTTTAATTATAGATTATTCAGATATTTGTTTGCTAGTCCCATTAGTCTCTTGGAAAGAAGAGCGATCTAATCATTACAAGCGGCATCATTTAGTAGTAAAACATATCCAAGCAAATAAAGAAGTGGATATTGAAATATTGGAAAAAGCGTTGTGTTTTGATGAATATTCCCAAATTACAGATGAACATTTAGCATTATGTTTAGATATTTATAACAAACGCGTTTCTATGCCTTTGCCCGTTCCAAATACAGAATATGTATTACCTTTTGTTAACCTTGTAGGACCTGAGATAACAACAGATAATGTTCCTGGTTGCTATCTTATTAAAGGACTTAATACTGGTCGTTCTAACGCCACAGGAATAGAGAATATTGAATCTTATATAGGCCAAGCAAAACATTTGGGACATAGAGTTAAAGACCATGCAAAAAAGCATGATTCTACTACTAAGGAATTTGTAAAAACTCTTAAAGATAGAGGGACTGTAGAATTATTTATTGTAAGAAAGGATGTTATAATACCAGAGGGTTTATCCCACAAACAGTTTATTTCTTTGCTCGAGCAGTATCTTATAATCAAACTTAGACCTACCCTTAATAAAAAATTAATAGCTACTCCTGGTGTTATGTGATCTCCTTCAGCTATTCAGAAACATAGAGAAAAAATAGCTTTTCCTGTATATATTTATATAAAAGAGGAAGATGGAAAATTAACTCTTATTCAAATCTTCCCTTCAGGTAGGTCCGTTGGTCTAAATTTAGGAATGAGTCAGGGATTTTATAGAAGATTAAAAACCCAAACCAATGGGTGGTATAAAGAAAAACTATTAGCGAAGAAACTAAAAAAAATGTCGTCTTTTTTAAGGAATTGCGGAGCCAGACGCTAATAAAGGGGAAAAATAATCACTAAAACTTTTATAGATGGTAAAAAGGAATTAAATCTTCAGTGAGTTTATTCTGGTTCTGGTTCGATTCCAGTATAAAGTTATGCTTTTTGTTAGTAGCACTCTTTTATTGTTAGTCAATGCGGTCACTTTGAGACGAGAAAGATCAATTTTATTTAATAGGGTAGCTGTCCTTATACTGCTATATTCTGGAATCATATGTTATGATAGTTTAAATATTACATCATTAGATACAGGAATAGGTATATATGGCGGTTTATTCCATTCAACATCCATAACACATAGTTTTGACCTGTTTATATGTATTATAGGAGCTATAGTGTTACAATTAACTGCATATTACCCCAGACGTTTACAAGAACCAATGGGAACTACAGGAAAGAAAAAGTCTTTCTTTTTAACCAATTATGCAAGTAGTTCTTTAGAAAAATATAAAAATAATATGGGAGAACAATCGGGGGTGAGAAAATTTTCAACTAGTGTAAAAACTAGTGGCTTACCTCTGAATCCTAATTTTATTTCTGGTTTTACAGACGGTGATGGTTCATTCTCTGTTGTAATTACCAAATGTGCAAATAGATTAGGCTGAACTGTCTCTCCAATCTTTACTATTGGTTTACATGCTAAAGATTTAGAATTTTTAAATATAATTCAATCTTATTTTGGTGTAGGAAAAATCTACACAAAACAAAGCGATGGTTCTATACATTATCGTGTTTGATCTGTAAAAGATTTAATAAACATAATAATACCTCACTTTGATAAATATCCTTTGGTTACTCAAAAACGGGCAGACTTTGAATTATTTAAACAAATTGTTCAAATTTTGGCCAAAAAAGAAAAACTTACAATTGAAGACTTAACTAAAATTGTGGCCTTAAAAGCTTCAATTAATTTAGGATTGTCTCCAGTTTTAAAGGAATCTTTCCCAAATATTACTCCAGCTTTAAGAACTGTGTTCGATGTCCCAAAAGTTTTAGATCCCCATTGATTAGCTGGGTTTATAGAGGCTGAAGGATCCTTCGTTGTAAGTATCCAAAAGTCTTATAATAATAAAAATGGATTTTTAACTAGTTTAAGATTTATCCTTTCTCAACATTCTCGTGACCTTCAATTAATGAACAGCATCATGAAATATTTTAACTGTGGCCTGGTATATTCTACTTCAACAAGAGGTGAATCTGTAGAATTTAGAATGAACAAATTCTTAGATGTGTGAAACACCCTTATTCCATTCTTAAAAAAATACCCTTTACAGGGTTCTAAATTAAGAGATTTTTCAGATTTTGCAAAAGCAGCAGCCTTAATGTACTCCAAAGATCATCTTACTATTGCAGGATTAGATAAAATTGTTAATATTAAAAAAGGAATGAATCAGTTAAGACAGATGTCAAGTATGGCAACTGCGGCTGTACAACCTGAGCTAAAAAAAGAGAGAGAAACTTTAGGTTGGGCATTAATTCCTGAATATCCATTAATTATTTTATTTATATTAATAGGGGCAATATTTTTAATGTCTAGTAGTGATTTAGTTTCTATGTTTTTAGCAATAGAATTACAAAGTTACGGTTTATATATTTTTGCAACATTGTATAGAAATTCTGAACTTGCAACATCAGCAGGACTTACATATTTTTTATTAGGAGGCTTATCTTCTTGTTTTATATTACTAGGTTCTTGTTTATTGTATTTAAATTTTGGGATTACTAATTTAGATGGTCTATATGTTTTATCTAGTTTATCTGAAGTTAATGGGCTAGAAGTTCTAGTAGAAACAAATCAATATTTTAATTTAGCTTTACTAATTATGTCAGTAGGATACTTATTTAAAGTTTCTGCTGCACCTTTTCATTTTTGATCTCCTGCCAGATGATCTGGGAAATCATCTATGTGGGATAAATTATCAAACTCCGGGGACACCCTAGAACTTCTGGTACCAAGCGGTATTCGAAAGGATACAGGTGGATGAACTAATCATTCATGTATGGTAATAAGCCAGAAGGCTTCTGAAAAGAACGTGGGTTATCGCGGATCTAAATCAGATTTTAAAGAGGTTACTTCTTATACACCTCGTAAATTTGTAAAAGAGCAACGAGTAGACGGTAATTGATGTGTTAATTTAACGCATTTAAGGTATACTCTTTTAGATTTCGAAAGAAATTCTCAACTCAAAATCCCTTCTAACCAAATTCAGCAAAGACGACTTTATTCTACTGCTTCTGCCAAAAAGATTGATAAAGCTAAAATCCTGTATAGTAACGTGGATCTTGAAAAAGTGAATATTTTACAAGATAATAAGGGAAGATCAGGAGTTTATATGTTTTCAAATATAAAAAAAGGTAAAAGATATATAGGTTCTTCTGAAAATCTCTCAAGAAGATTTTCTGATTACCTTAATGTCAACTATTTACTTGGACATAATTATATGGCTATTTGTTGTGCTCTATTGAAGCATGGTTATTCAAATTTTTCTCTTACTATTCTGGAATATTGTGAACCGGAGAAGTGTTTAATAAGAGAGAAACATTTTTGGGATCTATTGAATCCTGAGTACAATATCGCAAAAGATCCTACTACTCCAATGTCTGGCCGTAAACATTCAGATGAAACTCGACAAAAAATGTCCGATGCTCATAATTCGGGTCAATTTAAGTCAGGAGAAATGTCTGGAGAAAATAATCCTATGTTTGGTAAACCAAGAGCCGAGGGAGCAGGAAGTCCCTCTCAAGCAATAGAAGTTGTAGATCAAAAAACTAATGAAACAACTACTTATGATTCTATTAGTGAAGCTGCTCGAGTCTTAAATATCCAACAATCAGTAATTTCTAGGTATTTTTCTAATAATCAAAAGAAGCCTTATAAGAAACAATATATTTTTAAAAAAGTCTGCGCGTCCTAATTCAGACATTTAATAATATTTTTAAAATTAATTATTTTTAATCTTTATCCAGCAAAGCTGTCTTAGCTTTTATAATACCTAATATTAGAGCTGATAAAAGGACTCGTCCACATAATGATCTATAGAATTGATTATTATTATATCATAGTTTGATCCAATAATTTGCTATTAATTCACTGTGTTCTAGATCTATGTGTACAGCGTAGCAGATAAATAACATAGCCAGGGGTTTAAAGCCTATGAAAAACAACAAAAACAATAGTCCGTCCCAATAAAATAGTATCCTAACTTAGACACATATAAACTTCAGATTTTTTCATAAAATAAAAATAAATCAGGTATCTATCCTTGGTTTTTTACGGGGTTTGCAGATGCAGAGGCTTCTTTCATGATTGCCATTAGGAAAGCATTTCGAAATAGCACAGGTTGACAAATCGAAGCTGTTTTTACGATTAATCTTCATAAAAAAGATGTGGAACTCTTAAAACTTATTTTGGAGGAATAGGTAGAATAGGAAAAGAGAGAAATGATTGCTGTGATTTCACGGTTAGTTCTCTAAACCAAATTTTGAACGTAATAATTCCTCATTTTGATAAATATCCTTTAATTACTCAGAAGCGAGCTGATTATCTTCTATTTAAAGAGGTAATAATGATGATGGAGCGTAGGGAACATTTAACGGTTGAGGGCTTACAAGCTATTATAAATATTCGAGCTACTCTTAATAAAGGACTAACTCCAGCATTGAAAGAAGCTTTCCCTAACAGTGTTCCTGTACAAAGACCGACGCTTGAAAATCCCAAAATATCAACGCTACATCCTCAATGAGTAGCGGGATTTACTTCTGGTGATGGAAGTTTCTGAATTAGCATAAGAGAATCTAAGGCTTTAAAAGCCGGAGGCCGTGTAACATTAATCTTTGTATTAACTCAACACATTAGAGATGAACAATTAATGAAAAATTTAATAGATTACTTTGGATGTGGGGAATCTTATTCTTATAAAGATTATACACAATTTAAATGTCAAACATTCCTAGGTAATTATGAAAATATCTTGCCATTTTTTCGCAAATATCCTATCATAGGTGTAAAATCTAGAGATTTCGAAGATTGATGCAAAGTGGCGGAGCTAATTAATTTGAAGGCTCATCTAACGACGGAAGGTTTTGACCAGATTCGTAAAATCAAAGCTGGAATGAATAGAGGTAGAGATGTCAAATAAATTATTAGTTACGTACGTACTATCTATAGAATAAATACTATGTACGTAACTGCCTACTCCATTCTAACATTCTTTTTAATTTGTATGATAAATTTGAGGGCCAAGGATGTCTATGATGGAATTCCTACGGTAGTTACAACTTTCGTAGCTATAATACCTAAAATATCTATATTTATATTCTTGTTAGAGTTAGTTCACTATACTAGTCAATCTATGTTTGAGTTTAATTGAACATCATTATTATTATTAAGTTCATTTTTATCTTTAATTATAGGAAGTGTAGTTGGATTGGTTCAACATAGAATTAAAAGATTATTGGCCTACAGTACAATTTCCCATGTTGGGTTTTTATTATTAGCTTTAGTTATTAATAGCACAGAGTCTGTTCAGGCTTTCTTATTTTATCTTATGCAGTATAGCCTAAGTAATATCAATGTTTTCTTTATTTTAATAATAATCGGTTATTATCTATTGGAAATTAGTAGAAATGCTGATAGAAGATTATTAGAAATAAATAATTCACCTGTTCAATTAATTTCTCAATTTCAAGGCTTTTTTTTCATTAACCCATTTTTGGCCATAAGTTTAGCTATAACTCTCTTTTCTTTTGCGGGTCTTCCGCCGTTAATTGGTTTTTTTGCTAAACAGCAAGTGCTTTCCGCGGCTTTAAATCAAGGTTTCTATTTCCTTGTATTAGTAGGTATTTTAACGAGTGTAGTTAGTGCTGTTTATTATTTAAGAATAATAAAATTAGTTTTTTTTGATAAAAATGAATCTATTGCTGATAATAAATATTCTTATTATTTTGCCAGCTCTTCTCCATTTTTAACAATAACAATTTCAGTGTTAACTTTAATAATATTGTTATTTATTTTTTCTCCAACAGAATGATTAAGTATTACCAATACATTGGCCCTTGTTTTATTTAATCCTTAAATGAGTTCAACAATATTTTTCTTTATTTTTATACTATTTTTAGCATTTGCTTTATTATCTTTAAATTTACTACTTGCGCCTCATAGCCCTTATAATGAAAAGGATAGTTCGTTTGAATGTGGCTTTTCAAGTTTTTTATATCAAAACAGAAGCCAATTTAGTATTTCTTTCTTCTTGTTTTCCTTGCTTTTTTTAATATTCGATTTAGAAATTGTGCTTATATATCCTTACGTAGTATCAGCTTACAATAATTCTATTTATGGTTTAGTTATTGTCCTTGTGTTCCTTGCCATTCTGACTGCTGGATTTGTTTATGAGCTCGGACGTGGTGCACTTAAGATAAACAGTAGGCAGTCGAATAACCTTAACAATATCTCTATAACTCCAGTTGCTTATCCTTTTCATTTTTCCAGTCCCAAAGGGTTTAACAAAAAGTTAAACCTAACCCAGAAAAGATTTCATTCAACTAAAAGCCTTAGTACAGGGGATAACTTTTGAAGAAAAGTAAATCCCAAAAATTTTGTTGATAATGATAACCCAGCTGTCATTGTTAATAACTTTGTTAAAAACCATCCTAATTTTGAGACAGCAAAAGATAACATAAATTTCGAACTTATTAATTCTATCCTTAGCAAGACTATCAATAATTTTAATATTACTAAAGAAGAATTTGATGTTTTATTTAATATTAAAGCCATTAGATTAGCATTACCTATTGAAAATAAAGATGATTTAGTAAAAGTAGTAGGAAAATACGTACGTGGTAGTAGTACTGGTGTAGCCGGAGCCTATTTATTTACTAATAAACCATCAGCAAATAAATACGTAGGCTCTTCAATTTCTCTAGCTAATCGATTAACTACGAGTTACCTTGGCCCTAAGCTAGGAAACAGAAAAATCGATTTGGCAATCAAAGAAATTGGTTTAAAAACTTTGTGTTAGATATTTATCTTCTGCCTTCTGTGTATTATTCCGCTACAAATAAAGAAAAGCTAAGAAACTTAACTTTAGCACTTGAACAAATATTAATACTCTTATATAACCCTTCATAGAATGTCTTAAAAGGAAGTGAAGTAAAAAGGAAGGGAAGTGAAAGGGAAGCCTGTTCGCGCTTTTCCTTATATTCGATTTAGAAATTGTGCTTATATATCCTTATGTCGTCAGTGCCTATAATAATTCTATTTATGGACTTGTTATAGTCTTAATTTTCCTTGCGCTTCTTACAGCAGGCTTTGTCTATGAGTTAGGACGTGGATCTCTGAAAAAAAAATTCAAGACAATCTAATAACTTAAATAATCTTTCTATCACTCCTATTTTTTCGGTTTCTCATTTTGCCAGTTCTAGTGCCAAAGGGTTTATAAAAATGCAGATATATTCAAATTAGTAATTTAGATGTGGGTGAATTAAAAAAAAAAGTTACATAGGTTCCGCCCTGGATTTAAGAGAACGATTATATAATATAAAAGATTTAGTTAGTAATAGTTGTATGCCTATTTTAGGGGTTTGTTAAAATATGGTTATTATAAGTTTAGTCTTGAAATTTTATAATATTATGATCCAGAAAATCGTCACACAAGGAAAACTTATTTAAAAATAAAAAGTTATCAATCTAAGTATATCTATATAGAGGTTCTAGATCTTTAAATAGGAATTAAAACTACTTACGATCAACTAAATGAAATAGTTAGAGCTTTAAATACTTGATCTACGCAACGGCTTAGCCCAAAAAACATAACCAGATTTAGGTTGCTCCTGTCTCCTTATCCTCCTGTTATACAAGAGCAAGCATTGCTCCGCAGCCTGTGTGATGGTTCCCTTTAGGCTAGGCAAGCCTTGCTAATTCATATATCTAATCTTAATAACAGGAGGGGAAAGAAAAGAGTATAATTTAATAGGTAAAATATGAAGCTCCAACCTTCAACTTTCTGGTTCAAGTCCGGATACTCTTGTAATAAGTAGTACGATTATTTTTATTCTTTATTTTAAATAATAAACTTGTTAATTAGATGGTTTAATATAATATATACAGAATTAATCCCTTCAGTCGGTTAAAAAGGCATATTCTCAATGATTAAGGTATAGTCCTATTTTTTTATAAATAAATGTATATTATAAAATTAGTTCTACCTACGGAGTTACTCCTACCCATATGGGAGATAAGTTAATTAATATAAAAATAACAATTAAATTTAAGCTAACATTTTTAATGAGTATTCTATGTTGTTTTGTTTGAAGGCCGGGGGGGGTAGTATAATGTAAAGTGAATATTATATAAAACCTGTTGTTAATGGGCTTTATTGCATCTGGCTTTTGTTCTACGTACATACAAGAGCAAGCATTGTGGCGGCGGCTACGCCCATTTAGGGCCGCCTGCCCGCATGTACCCCGCTTAAATATTTAATTAATACTTTTTACAATTATCTAAATCGGGCGTAGCAGAATTAACAAAATTTTGTTTAAGTAGCGGCGTTAATTTAAAATTTCTTGGTTCCGTTACTTCATTTAATAATTGAAGAGTTATATTAAATAAGGGTAATTTCTCCCTACGGGTAGGTTCCGTCTTCTAAATTTTATAGGAAAAGGGATATTACTTATTACTTTGGCTTAATTTTTATTTAATTTGGTTTAAATACTACTTGTTGTTATGCAGTAAGTTATTCCTTTATGCATGGTCAGCAAATAAGGAGAATAATACTAGTTATCGCCTTTCCATTAAATTCTTCTTTTACACTCCTATCCGAAATATAAAAGCCCACTATCCTATTTTTTGCGCTCGCGAAGCTGTGTATTTTGCATGAGCTTGTGCGAAGTACAAGTCATTTTTCTTATTTTTTTTTATGCTTGCGTAGCATGAGCCAGGAACAATGGTTTTTTTTCTATTTGAGTTTACAGTTAACAAAAATAATAAAGTTCGTTAAACACCTGTGCTCAGCTAAGCTAAGCCCCCCACAAAAACTCCGTTTCGGGTTTGGTGGGGCTTAGCCAAACAAAAAGAGAAGTATTTTGGTTTATCTCCCAGGAGTTTTTTTATTTATCTTAAATTAAATAAAAGAATGAATAGTAATGTCAAAATTTAAAAGTAATAAATAACATATTTTTTTATACTAAAAGTAAATAGAGTTAAAATAGAAAGGAAAAACCTTAACGTATGAAAAAGGTATAATTAAATTAATAGGCTCGTCTACTAATTGGTGTTTCGTAATCTGGTGGGAACAATGGTAAAAAAAGCATAATAGAGGCCAAAACAGCCGGTGACCCCTATAGTAGCAGATCTAGTAGTAGCGATGCAAAAGAACTATCCTCTTGTGAGGCCCACAATGATTTTAGATAAGTCCAATTTATATCTAATTTTTAAAGTTGTCAATTAGCTAGCCAAACTAGTAATCGTAGGGATATGGAATCTCCTCGACATAGTCTAAAAGTGCAGGTATGGTAGCACATAATAACAACAATAAAAAAAAAACAATGAAAAACAATTTAAACCTTTCTCACTCTTTTGTTACTGCTGTAACTTATAGCAACACTGAAATATCTCAGCTCAATTCTTCCAACTCTCACTCGTATATTTTTATGTGTACAAAAAAAAAAAACACTGCTAATAATCTATTTGAAAAGTCCCAAATACTCGAAGATAATAAATCTCGAATATTAAGTAAACATTTTTCTCCTTCAGTAAAAGAATGATATAATAGTATATATGCTTATAATCCTAAATCAACAATATCTTTATTAATAATAGATAAAATGGTAGTTAAAATAATCAAAAGTTATTTTAATTCATTAAATCTTGAAAATAAAAAAAATCAATTTAATCTAAAAAAATATCTTGCTTTTATACCAATTGTATCACATAAAGTATTTGTAGCAAAACCTGAAATAAAACATACTAATTCTAAAGTTATTATTACATTGTACATTTATTGTGATATGTACAAAAATTTAGGATTACTCTATAAATATATTAATAATGAAAAAAAATACTCGTTAGCTGGCTTTTTGGCCCAAATTTACACTAAAAAAGTAACATTAATAATTATTCAACTTCGCTATTTGCAACTAAATCCTGGTATTATAGCCGAACGTTTAGCAAATGAATTAACCCTATGAAAAAGAAGTCCACTAAGTTCATTAAATAGAATATTAAATAAAGTTAGAATTCCAGAACAAAAAATACATAACTTAGATAAAAATTCATTAGAAAATTTAACGTTACTTAATATTATCTCTACTATTAAGGTCAAAGATACAAAGGTATTAAGAGAGTTGAACAAAGAATTTATTAGAAATGGGATTATTGCGTCTATTAACAGCAAAATAACTACAGGTGTTAAAATTCAAATTGCTGGTAGATTAACTAAACGTGCTACAGCTGCTAGAGCTATGTTTAAAGTTGGGCATATTGGAGTTTTAAAAAATATAGACTCTTCAGTTATAGGTCGTTCAGTTGGTTTATTAAGAGGTGCAGTCCGACCCAATCTAGATCAAACTTCATTTGTGTCAAAATCTAAAAACGGTGCGTTTTCGGTTAGAGTTTGAACATCTTCTTACTATTCAACGTTAGTAAATCCCAAAATTATTCCAGTGGCTGTAAAAAAAAAAAAGATCCTAAGATAAAAAAAAACCAAATCCTTGAAAAAAAAAATAAAGGGAAATTTGGTATTTATTGATGTATCATATTTTACTGTCAGATATTGTAAAGTTATGATATTTGAATCTAGTAATAGGAACTTAGTAATGACATATTTAATTAATAATATAAGAACAATAATAATGCCTATAACATTATTATTATTTATTTTTGATTTCGATTCTTGCTTCATTTGTTCAAATGTCCCTATTTATAATGTTGCTGCTATTATTCCAATAAAAATTTATTCTAACGCTGAGGCCGATAAATAAAAAATTTGATTAGTTACCAGAAAAATTCTATCCTAATTTACATAGCCTCATCCTTCTAATTTAATATTTGATATAATAGCTATGCATTTTTTTTTAACAAAAAGTTTACATGTCACAGTCCCAATGAAAATTTCGTCTTCAGCTCCAGAAGCAATTCCAGCAAAATATTATCCCAATTCAGATATATGTAAAGAAAAGATATTATCTGATAATAAAAATAAATCAGGTATTTATATGTGAACAAATACTATTAATGATAAACGATATATCGGCAGTGCAATGGACTTGTCCAATAGGCTAAAAATTTATTACTCTTTTAAGTCTATGGAATATTCATTACAAAATAGTCAAAGTTAGATATATAATGCAATATTAAAGTATGGTCATTCAAATTTCGAATTTACTATTCTGGAGTACTGTTTCCCTGATAAATGTCTAGAAAGAGAAGATTTTTATCTCTGCTCTTTACCACATGAGTACAATATCTTACCAAAAGCTGGGTCTAGATCAGGTTCTAAGCATTCTGATGAAGCTAAAACAAAAATATCAGATGCTGCTAAGAAAATTGCTCATTCTGGTCGTTTTAAACCAGGACAACAAAGACCTGAAGGAGCAGGAAGTCCCTCTCAAGCAATAGAAGTTACTGATATTACAAATAATATTACGACTACTTATAATTCTATTAGTGCAGCTGCAAGAGCCTTAAATCTACCTAATTTTCAAGTAATTTCTAATTATATTCAAAATAATCAAAAGAAGCCTTATAAAGGTATATATAGTTTTAAAAAAGTAAATTAATTAATTATTAGTTCTTTAATTATGGAACTTGATTTAGGAAAGATTAATAAATATAAATCAAAATTAAATTTACAAAACAAGTTAGTGGTATGATTAAATTACCACTTATCAACGTAGTATGATAGTTGGATTACTTTTATTTGATGGTTGACTTAGTTTTGCTTATTAAGCTAAGAATGTTCGTTTGGTATTCGTATAATCTGGAGATCCTCTATATTATTTTTTATTTGTGCTTTTATCCTTATCACATTATAATTAAAGGTATATAGAAAACATTTTTAGTATCAGTGGGTTCATGCTTCGCTGTGTAGCCACCCCATTCTATGAATGGGCTCCATTTCTCCTGTCTACTTATCCTCCGGGCATATAAGAGCAATCATTGCACCGCAGGTGATGGCTTATTTTAGGCAAGCCTAGTCAACCGCTCATTATTTTCTCTATAACGATATGAAAAATACCAATTCTATCGAAGTTGTGTCTTAAAATATATTAGGAGGGTGAATTTCACTGCTTTGGTTGTCACCCACTGTTAGATGCGTAGGTGTGGGCATCTTACTAAAAATCTTGAAAGAACCCGACTTAAATCATTAAGGGGTTAAATTTCTATTAATAGAGTATTTATAAACAAACCTGAAATAAAACATACAAATTCAAAGGTTATAATAGCGTTGTATGTTTATGCTTCAAACAAAATAAATACATGGGCTTGTGTGTAACAAAATCTATAATATTTAATGAATTAGAATATAATAATAAATTTTAGAAAAAGTAGCATTTATAATAATATAATTACGTTATCTTTACGGGGGGCCTAAAGTAGCGCCCCCCATCTATTTAGCCATTTTTATTAGGAAATCTAAACATTAATGTATTAAGTTTTTTGAGTCACGTTTTATTAAGGGTAAATTTTTATAATTTAGGCTTGGGCTCATGTTTTGTGGCGGTGGCAATACCCGCAGAAATCCACACGAGTTTTAATTATATAAAAATGATTAATAAGAAACTAGGAATATCCTCTAGTCGTATATTTCGCTCCTTAATAAAGTATGGGCGGTCTAGTTAGGAGTGGGCTCTGTCCACTCTAATATTATATTAACCTTCTAAAGGCCGAATATAGTATCTACAGTAGTGTCGGCTATACACTAGACTTTAAGCATACCGATTAGTCTAAAGGGAAAAATTAAAGCTTATAATCTCGATCATGCAAAGTTAGAATAAATACTTGTGGGTCTCCATCCAAGGAAAAATGAGGGTACAGAGGTTTTAGTTTTAATTAGGTAATAGGTGAAACTGTTAAATATATTCCATTCGTATAGCAGCAAGAGAGTTAGGTATTTCTCATCCCACTCTATTAAGTTATATCAAAAAAAAAAGACTTTCATTCTTATTAGTTTAATGGTAAAACAGGATACTTCTAATATCCCCCTTCAAGTTCAAATCTTGAATAAGAATTTTTTGTTTTATATTCAGCTTACGCTCTGCGTTTAAATTAGGTGAAGCATATACAATTAAAAATAATAATAACCCTACATTCTTGTTACTTTAAAATAATCTCAAGTTTCATGCAATAATTAGGATGTGGTACATTAACAACTCGTACCTTTGTAAAGCAGTATTTTTTTTTGGTACTGTCATCCTTTTTTTTTTGTTTTTCTATACTCCTCTACAAGGATGTCCAATATTGTATTATCTTTATTTTTTTTTTAAGTAGGTTTGTTAATGAATACAAAGGTCACCTTATAGTTGAAGGTTTAGAGAAAATTATATAAATTAAGACTGGGATGATTTCTTAAATAAAACAATGGCATAAATAAAAATTTCTAGCTAGTTTTATCTATGTTTAATATTATTAAAAGATTCTACTATGACTGTATAATATAATTAAGGTATAAAAGAAAAACTAATAGATACAAAAAAATATAACAAAATACTACCGGGTTAGAGGGCGAGTAATTACACTATTACTAAAATGGTTGTATATTTCTCATGGGGTTACTATATAGTTGTATAGTGGTTGGTATGTATTATAAGAGCATAATCTTATTAATTCCATTAATAGTAAATAATTTCTATATATTAAGCTATTTAGCTTAATATTCATTTAATTATTGTTATTTGAATTTTTGTTAATTGGTTAAATTATTATTGTACCTTGCTATTTTTATTGTGATGTGCATAAAGTAAAAAAGGGACGACTTCTTATCGTACGTGATATTCTATTAGTAAAGTATGATAAATACTCGGTACGCAAAGAAAAATAAAACAATACTTCTGACTCATGCTCCCTTTAGGCTTTGCATGCTTTCCGGCTACGGCCGCATGCAGGCTGGGGTGCTTGCGAAGCAATGCGTTGCGGTGGCGTCTCCGCCCGCCCTCCCTTCCAACTTTTTTAATGAAAAACAAAGGACAGAATAATAAGATAAATACAAAATTTATCTAATAATATATCTGATAAGGAAAATTAAAATTATTTATATTTAATATTATGTCTATTTCAAGTTTATTTTATACTTTACTATCCGTACTTGAGGTTTTACTGGTAGTTGTACCATCATTAATGGTTGTAGCTTTTATTACTCTAGCTGAAAGGAAAACAATGGCGAGCATGCAAAGAAGAATAGGCCCAAATTTTGTTGGTCAATTAAAATTAAATCTTTCCTTTATCCCTAGTTTTATTACTAGGCACTACGGTAACCACCGAGTCCTCATAATTAATAATAATAGTATTAAAGGGGGCAGAAGTATAATTCGCAGATTATTCAACTCTTCATGTTCAGCAGCAGCCTCTACTACCCAACCGTTCTCTTGTAACCCTGACTGAATTACGGGTTTCGTCGATGGTGAGGGGTCGTTTGGAGTTCAAATTGTAAAATCGCCATTGTATCGTATCGGATGAACTGTGGAACCCTCATTTAACAATTAGTCTTCATCATAAAGACCGTAAGGTATTGGAAGAAATCCGAAGCTACTGGGGCGTAGGAACTATTACATCCCAAGGTTCTAAGGGTGTACAATTTCGCGTACGATCAATCAAGGAATTGTCGGTTGTTATAAATCATTTTGATAAATATCCGTTAATAACTAAGAAGCGTGCCGACTTTATACTTTGATGTCAGATAATTATGATGATTATACGAAAGGAACACTTAACGCAGAAGGGGCTAATAGCAATTGTAAATATTCGTGCTAGTATAAATTTAGGTCTTTCGGATGAATTAAAAGAAGCTTTCCCTAATACTGTTTCTGTTAAGAGACCTTTGGTAGTAGATCAAGTCATTAGAGACCCTCATTGATTAGCTGGATTTACGCCCGCTGAAGGTTGTTTTTTTGTTAATACGACGAAGTCTAAGACACACTCATCGGGATACCAAGTAAGATTAAGATTTCAACTAACTCAACACGGTCGGACGAACAAGTAATGAGAAGTTTAGTGGGATACTTCGCTTGTGGTAATCTTTATTTTAGTAAAGAGGCAGTCAATTATTGTGTAGATAAGTATTCTGACTTGACTGAAAAGATTATACCCTTTTTCGAGAAACATCCAATCTTCGGTGTTAAGTTTCAAGATTTTGAAGACTTCTGTCGAGTAGCTTTACTAATGAAAGAAAAGAAACATCGAACTCAATCAGGGTTAGACCAAATTCGTCAGATTAAAGGTAGATTAGATTAGAGCTTGCTTGGATTAGGGCTTCTTCCATGCTTGCGCAGCAAATATAATTATGCAGTCTTTTTCTACGGCTGCATATCTTAACATTTATTATATAGGAGGAAAGGAGGGAGCTCTAATGATGATAAAAGAATAAGCGAATTATATCATAGCTCTAGTTATGATAAAGCTATAGACGCATTGTATCGAAACAGAAAAGCCCCTGTTAAACCATTCGAAGAAAAAGTTGTAAGTGTTTGTAAAGATTTTCTATCTTCAACTGCTCTTAGCACATTCTTTAAGAATTTAAAAGGTAATAAACCTTATTTATATTTAAAACCTCTGAAATGTTTTGGTTTATTAAGCAAAAAAGTAAATGTTAGGTATTATAGTAGTTTGAATCATGGTAAAGACTGGGAGGAGTTCGTTGAGTGATTGCGCGGTTTCATAGATAGTGAAGGAAATTTTGTTATTGAATCTATGAATAATGGGCGTTCTTATAGATTTAACTTCCAAATCACGTTGCATATAGACGACATTGAGACATTATATTTTATTAATAGAAAACTCGGTGGTATAGGAAAAATAAGAGATAAGGGTACGAATGCTGTTTTTACTATAAGGGCTCAAAAAGATATAATAAAAATAATAGATATTTTATCTAAAAATCCGTTAAACACCAAAAAATATCTAGATTTTTTTGATTTTAAAAGAGCCTTTGAACTTTATATTAGTTCTAAGGTAAAAACTACAGAGTTAATTAGAGAAATTTCCCTAATTAAGAGCAATATGAACCGAGGTAGAACCAACTTTGAGATGCCTGCCGAGTTCAAGTATCGAATAACTCCTTATTGATTACTAGGATTTGTCGAGGGTGATGGTTCATTTTACATTTGTAGAAAGAATTTCCAATTATATTTTGCTATAGTCCAACATTATAAGGACTCAGAGTTAATGCATAAAATTTGTGACTTTTTATATAATTTACCTAGGGTTGATACAAAAATAATACATAAGACTAGCATAAGGATTAGCGAGTCTCTAGGTACTAATAACTCTGTTACTTATCTAGTAATTAATCATTATGATTTAATAAAGTCATTAATTATTCCTTTTTTTAGCTCTATGACATGACGCAGCAAAAAATTCTTGGATTTCGAGGATTTCACTTGAGTATTTAAGTTGAAAGAACAAGGTCACCATTATTCCCATAAGGGAAAAATTTTAATAAATTCATTCTTAGAGCAGATGAATAATAATAGACTTTCAACGTCTGGTAAGCCCAGGGCAGATAGGGAGCTTTTAATTTCACAGGCAAATATAATGCTACAAGGTCCTTCTAACTACGAAAAAGTGGGAGGAAAAACCTGAATTATCTCAAAAAATAAATGGCTTACTTATAGAAAACACGTAGCCATTGAAATTCTTGATGATAAAGGTAATCTTGTTAAGACATGTCAGTCAATTACTGCAGTTATGGATTTTTTAGGGGTGTCGCGTTATATAGTTTTAAAAAGATTAGAGGACGGTGAATCAATTTTCTGGGAAAAGGAAAATCGCTTAATCTATATTCGAGAAGTAGAAGTTTAATTACTGTATCTATATTACGCGGCGCAATGCCAACGCATCGGTTATTACTGACAGTTTGCTTATTCTACTTGTGTAATTTGACATAATCATATTTCCTATTTTTCCTACATTTCAATATAAGCTTACCTCCCTCCATACCTATATTTTTACTTTTAAAAGTAATCCTAACATTTATTACATTGGTAGAGCTAAGGATTTCCAAAAGAGATTTAAAAGCCATCTTAATATTAAATTAAATGATAGATTCCATGCATTTGCTAATACTATCGGTTGAGATAAATTCGAATTTTCTATTATCGAAATTTGTAGTCTAGATATGCAACAAGAAAGAGAAAACTATTTATTGCAAAAATACTTACCATTATTAAATACTATATTTAAAAGTAATTTAAATGATACTCAAACTTATGATTCTTTATACGAAATATTAAAACTTAGACAATTAGAGTCTAAGTTTGAGAATAAATACCAAGGTATTTCCATTTATCTTTACGAGTATGTTAATGGACAACTCGGTACTAGTTGTAATACATTCAGTAGTATTAATGAGCTGTCTAAATACTTAGGTGTTGCTAGAGAAACTTTGAGTGCATATTTAAATACATATGTACCATATAGAAATAGTTTATTTTTAACTAATAAAATAGAATCTTTTGAACTTGTAGAAAAACTAATTAGTGATGCTACATAAGGATTAGAATTAGACCGTAATATTGTTAAAAAGGTATGAATGTACTTTATAGAAGCAGATGGTACTATAGTTAAAACTACATATGAATCTAAAGGTGTAGTAGCTAAATTATTAAATGTACAACACGGAACTATAACTAATCATCTTGATAAATGAATTAAAGGAGGTATTAACGGTAATTATATATTTAGTAGTGAATTAGATAGTTTAGAGTTAGAAAAACTAATGGAAATATCTTCATTAAGAAAATTTAATAACTGTAGAGTATGAGCTTATCATGCTTCAACATTAGAATTATTGTCAGACTCATTTAGTAGTATGCAAAAAGCTGCCGACTATTTTAATGTAGATTACAGATCTATATTAAATCACTTAGATACTAAAATAGCTACTATAAAAGGTGGAAAATTAGTATTATTATTTAGCAGTGAATTAACCCAACAAGAGAAAGAATCATTATTAAACAATGTTCAAAAAGCAATTAATGAAACTTTGCTGTATGGGTATATAAAAGTGTTAATGATAAATTAATATTACTAGATAATAATAAACCTACTTATAGTTCTAAACTAAAAGCATCTAAGGAATTAAAAATGAGTACTAAAACAATTAATAAATATTTAGATTCTTATAAAGAGTATAAAGGATTATATTTTTACAGTGTTGCTTTATAGATAAGGAAAAGATTTTAAGTAAGGTGTGAGAAACTTTACTTGGCCTCTAGCAAAAGTGAACCTTTTGCTTAAAATCATCAAATTGACGGGAACACCTTAAAGCTATTTCAATTAAATGTATTAGGTAACTAATATATGGCTTAGGTAATGACTTGAGGTATAATAATATCGAAATAGATGTACGAAAGGAAATAGGTAATCCGCAGCCAACACCTTAATGTAATGTTTACTTATTAAGGTGTGCAGTTCATCGACTAGACGGTGATTGGTGTTAAAATAGAAAAATTTAATGCTTAAGATATAGTCAGACCCTACTTGAAAAAGTACAGGGTATAAATATTATACCTGTTAAATGGATAGTTAGTCGTATAACTATTTAGGAATAAAGTCCTATAACTCTACCTGTATTATATTTATAATTGGTAAAAATAGGATATTCGTACTACGGACTTCTTCAGGCATTTGCAGACGCTTTAAAATTAATTTTAAAAGAATATGTATCACCAACACAAGCTAATTTTTTATTATTTTTCTTAGGTCCTGCTAAGTGATTTAGGAAATCACTTATGTGGGAGAAACTATCAAACTCCGGGGACCTCCTAAAGCTTTTGGTACCAAACCACAGTCGCAAGACTGTGAGTGGCTGAACTAATTACTCAGGTAAGGTAACAAGCCATAAGATGATTGAAAAAGAAATGGAATATAGCGGATCTAAATCAATTACATGTTTTAAAAGTGTAATTGTAAAAGAGCAACGACTAGACGATAGTTGGCATGGAGAATATACTCCTCGCTTAAGGTATAGTCTAATGGGTTTCGAAAGAAATTATCAAGTCAAAATCCTTTCTAACCAAATAAATAAATATAGATCATATACTTCCATAGTTACCCCACAGTTATAGATTAAACTACCGATAGATCCCTATTTATTAAATGCTAACTTTGTAACTGGCTTTACTTAGGAGAAGGTTTATTTATAATTTCGATTCAAAGAGAACCAAGATATAAAACAGGTTGAACAGTAAAAGCAAGATTCTCAATTGGTCTTCATCAAAAAGATATAGCGATCTTGGAACTCATTTTGGAGGAGTAGGAAATATTTCAAAATTGCGCTCACTAATTTTAATGGTGTAGTCGAAAAAATAGTTATCACTCTTAGATTTTCAAATTAAAGGGATTATAATAAATAAAAAAACAATGAAACAAACAAAAATAACTTATTGGTTCCTGGTGGTACTTATTGCATAGTGGTATTTGGTACAAATTTAACATCTACAGTTGGAGTGAAATTTACTAGAGCTCAACTTTCAATGGTTAAGCTGCCTTCACACATATTAGATATTATAATAGGATTGATCCTTTCAGATGCTTGGGTTAGATTTGAAAATAAAAAAAGTAAAATGCTCTGTTAGGGTTTAGTCAGTCTGGAGCTCATTCTCAATATTTTTGGTTTGTCTTTACTATCTCATTACTGTCCTTCCTACCCCTCAGTAAGGATTAGAATTCGTTTAGGTAAAGAAACAATCGAATTAGAGTTTAAAACTCGCTCAATGCCATGTATCACTGCACTACATAGTTTATTTTCCCCAGGCGGTACAAAAGTAGTTCCTACGAATATTTACGATCTATTAACGCCTGTAGCATTAGCCCACTTAATCATGGGAGACGGAGCTGCTCAGGCGCATGGTTTAATCATTTGTACTGATTCTTTTTCTATCGAAGATGTTGTGCGATTAATAAATGTTTTGATTATTAGGTATAGATTAGAATGTACTTTAGACATCATACACCAACTCAACCTAGAATTTACATTCGACAACGCTATATGCCTTTATTAAGAAATATAGTTATTCCACACATGCATTCTTCTATGCTCTATAAATTAGGGAAATAAGTAGAATTAATTGTTCAAAAACTAATTAATACATCTAGTAACAGGTTAGGCTTTTGAGTACAATTAAATTTTCAAATTGCTCAACATTCTCGCGATATTGAATTAATGAATAGCTTAATAAGATATTTAGATTGTGGTCACTATACTACACCTTCAAAGCACAATCATGGAAAGTTTGTTGTAACACAACTCTCTGATATTACGGAAAAGATTATTCCGTTTTTCGATAAATATAAAATCGTTGGAGTAAAATATCAAGATTATCAAGATTTTAAAAAAGTAGCTCATTTAAGGCTCACTTGACCTATGAAGGATTAGATCAAATTCGTAAAATCAAAGCGGGTATGAACAAGGGAAGAAAATAGGCAAATCTATTTTAAAGTATATATATTTATTTACTTGCATGATAAATTTGATTGCAATGATTATAACCTTAATCTTTTCACTGTTTGGTTATGCTGTAATACCTTATCCGTACGTCTTAAGTAAACGTAGAAATGGTATGGGTCGCCATTCCATGGGGTTTAAACTGTCAAATTCCGGGGATCTCCTAAAGCTTATGGTACCAAGCTGTAGTTGAAAAACTATAAGTGGCTGAACTAATTACTCAGGTAAGGTAACAAGTCAGAAGATGAGTGAAAACGAAATGGACAATCGCGGATCTAAGTCAGTAATATTGAATAATATTATTGTAAAAGAGCAATGAATAAACGGCAGTTGATGTATTGAGCAGTGATTAATACATTTAAGATATATTCTAAAGTATTTCGAAAGAAGTACCCTAGTCAAAAACTTTTCTAAACAATTAAATATAGTTATAATATTATTATTTTTCCTGTACTCATGGGTAAATTCAACGGACTCATTTTTATCATTATTAGCTTTTTCATCTGCTATTAAGATTTACGACGATCCCTCTTCACAGCGTGATACTATTAGAAAGGATTTGCAAGACAAATGCGGAGTATATGCTTGGGTAAATAAAATTAATCATAAAGTATACGTAGGTAGTGGGACTTTATTATACAAAAGATTAGCTAATTATTATCAACCCTGGTCTTTTAAACAGAGACCTAACATGCTTATTTTAAGAGCTCTTCTTAAATACGGTATGGTTAACTTTACTTTAGTTATTCTTGAGTTCTCAGATGTCAAAGGTTTGCTGGAGTGTGAACAAAAATGAATTGATGCACTTAAGCCCAGCTATAATATTCACACTATAGCTGGTAATTCCCTAGGATACAAGCATACTCCGGAAAGTATAGATAAATTAATAACCCTAGCCTTAGGGCGTAAACATTCGGAAGAGACTAAAAAAATGATTAGTGATGCTCTATTAGGCAACAAAAATAGTTTAGGCCGTAAAAGACCAGATGGAGCAGGTAGACCTAGTGTTCAGATAGAAGTACTGGACCTGGAGTCAGGGATTCAAACAGTTTATCCTTCTATTAGTGAAGCTGATAGAACTTTAAATATACCCAAATCAGTTATTAGTCTGTATTTTACTAGAAATCAAGTTAAACCTTATAAAGGTATAGGTTGGTTAACAAATTACTTTTTATTATTATATTTCATTTCATGGTTAGCATTATTAAAGATCCTGTATTCCGCACGGGTTGAGATGTCCAACTTACTTTTCAAATCAAACTACACCTAAGAGATTTAGCTCTCTTAATGGATATTCAAGCGCATTTAAACGGAATAGGAACAATTCGTAAGGGTAAAGATTATTGTGTTTTCAGGGTTAAACCTTAAAACAAGTAGCGGAATTAATTAAGTTCTTTGACCAGTATCCTTTAATTACTCAGAAGAAAGCGGATTATATTTTATTTAAGGAAATTGCCATGATTATGCAGCGAAGGGAACATTTAACTACGAGCGGGCTACAAGAAATCATTAACCTAAGAGCATCTCTAAATTTAGGATTGTCTGATAAACTAAAGGCAGCTTTCCCTAAGACTATTCCAGCTAATAAACCTAAAGTGGAAAACCAAAGAATACCTCATCCACAATGAGTAGCGGGCTTTTCTACAGCAGAGGGTTGCTTCTCAGTTGGTTTCAGTAATGACCGATTTAAATATTTATCGTTTAAACTTACTCAACATTCTAGAGATGAGCAACTAATGGTAAGTTTTATTGAGTTCTGGGGGTGTGGATAGTGAAGGAAGGGGAGATTTTAAAGTACAAAGTTTTCCGTCTATAAAGGAAATAATTATCCCTTTTTTAAGCAGAATCCTATATTAGGTGTAAAAGCTTTGGATTTTCAAGATTGATGCAAACGATTGTATTAGAACAATATTATTTACTGGATTAGGATATTGTTAAATTATTGGGTTCATTTTATATTTTTATCAAATTTATAATCCAAAATTAAGCAGCTCAAAGATTATATAACAATATTACCCCATTAGCTTAAGTTTAGCTTTACCAACAGTTCCAGTAGAGGTTCTCATTATCTCATCTTTTTTTAAAATATTATTTTGAGCATAAAATATCCTATGATACTCTCTCCACCATTTGCCTAGGTAAGGCTTTGGAAATTTTATTTAGTAAATCAAATTTTAGTGCTTCGCTATTATTTAATATAATGGCTTGAGGCTGAGGTCGTATCATGGGTAATAAAAATATTAAAAATAAAATTATAAAATGAATAAAAACAATCATTCAGCTCCAGTTCCAGTAAAATACTATCCTAATTTAGACACATATAAAGCTCAAATATTATCTGAAAATAAACTAAAAAATAGTCAAAGTTAGATATATAATGCTCTGTTAAAGTATGGTCATGAAAAATTTTCTCTTACAATTATTGAGTATTGTTCTCCTGAAAAATGTATAGAAAGGGAAGATTTTTATCTCTCCTCAGAAAAGCCAGGGTACAATATCTTACAAAAAGCAGGCTCTTGATTAGGCCATAAACATTCAGAGGAAGCTCGTAAAATAATGTCTGATATTGCTAAGAAAATAGAGAATTCTGGTCGTTTTAAGATAGGACAATCAAGAGCCGAAGGATCAGGAAGACCTTCTCAAGCAATAGAAGTTTTTGATCAAGTTAAAAAATGAGACAACTACTTATGATTCTATCAGTGCAGCTGCTCGAGCCATTAATATAGACAAATCTATAATTTCTGATTATTTTGCTCGTAATCAACAGAAGCCTTATAAAGGTCAGTATACTTTTAGAAAGTTCTAATAACACAAAACTGAAGAGGGTATGGGCGAGATTCGTAAAATCAAAACCCGTATGAATACGGGTAGAAAATCTCGGGATACCTATCTCCGTTCCGGAAACTAGTATTTAATTGTAAGATAAATTTGATGAAAAAGTATGGTCCCGGTTTAGTTATATCAAATTATAATTTAGGTATATTATTTATGCTAGCAGTATCTTCTTTAGCTACATATGGAATTTTGTTAGCTGGATGAGCTGCTAATTCTAAATATTCTTTTTTAGGGTCAAAATGGCCCGTGAAAGATTTTAATCTTTCAATGCAACAAACTATAAGCGGGAAATTCATGTATAATTTATTAGGTACTTTATGTGTAAGTTGCAGTTTATGCGCCTCTAAAGTAAAAACCCTTTTAAATATGGATAATCCGCAAGTAACCAAAGCGTTTAACTCGCAAGTAGGAACTTCAGAGGCCATACGTTTGTTATCTATAGACACTAAATTAAGAGGAAGACCACCAGTATATGGAGGCTCTCACCATAATTTTAAAAGAGATGAAAAATGAAATCAATGATTGGCGGGACTTATAGATGGAGATGGATATTTTCATTTAACTAAAAAAGGATACGCAAGTTTAGAAATCACAATGGATCTTAGGGATGAACATGCTTTACAAATTGTAAAAAATGTTTATGGTGGATCTATTAAATTAGTATCTGGTGCAAATGCATTGAGATATTGTTTACGTCATAAAGCTGGTTTTTTAGCTTTAGTAAATGATGTTAATGGACTTATCAGAAGTTCTAATAGATTAGTTCAATTAAATAAAATTTGCGATAAATATGATTTAGATTTAATCTATCCCTCAAAATTAAACTATGATAATGGTTGATTAGCAGGTTTTTTTGATGCTGATGGTTCAATCTCTATAAATACTACTAATGGACAATTATCTATTAGTATTGCTCAGAAAACAGCTGAAATGTTATACCCTTTAGTTGAACTTTATGGAGGTACAATTTATATTAATAAATCTGGACTTTCATTTAAATGATATATAACTAAACTAGAAGATATTCTTAACATAATTGAATATTTTAAAAAATATCCTGCAAGATCTGCTAAAAAAAATAGACTTCATTTAATTCCAAAATGTTATGAGCTCAAAGATTTAAAAGCTCATAAAGCATTACCTGGAACTCTTTTAAATAAAAGTTGACAATACTTTATCCAAAAATGGAAAAAATATGAAGATTAAATCTTAATTTAGTTGTTTATATTTAAATATATGGTCCGTATATTTTTCATTAAATATAAGCACTTCGTAGTACAGCTCAATTAATTAGTTATGAGTTAGTTTTAAGTTCTGCTTTGTTAATTGTGATTATGTTTACAAATAGTTTAAACTTAAGTGTAATTGTAGAATCCCAAAATCCTATTTGGTTTATTCTACCTTTATTCCCCGTATTTTTAATTTTCTTTATAGGAACTTTAGCAGAAACCAACAGGGCTCCCATGGATCTTGCCGAGGCTAATCCTTTCATATTCATTAATTCTCAGCTAATCTTACAATACTCTTTGTTATGATGCGTTCATATCTTTGCTCCACGAAGGAGTAAGACTATAAAATTATATAGTTCAATTAGTTCAATTAATTTAAATAATATTAAGTCTTCACCTCATCTCAACCCTTATTGAATGTCTGGCTTCACTGATGCGGAGTGATACTTTACAGTCAAAATTTTCGAGTCTAAAAGTCATAGCTTTGGTTGACGTATTCAGCCGCAGTTTGGAATTTCATTGCATAAAAGAGATGAGGTTTTATTAAACCGAATAAAAGAATTTTTTGGAGTTGGAACTTTGTACACTTCGGGTCGCTTTGCGGTGGGGCGACATTTCCTACAAAACAATAAAATTAGCAGTAGAGGTTTCACTACCCTTCTCGGGCCTTCGGGCCGAGGACAAAATCCGATGATCCCCGTTAAAATATATTTAGATGCTGATCTTCAGAAGGTGTCTATAGTAAAAGATAACAAAGGAAAGGCAGGTATTTATCGTTGAACTAACAAAAATAATGGCAAGATCTATATAGGGTCTGCAGTGGATTTAACTAATATATTTTTTCATTATTATAGTTTAAAACGTATCTCTGATAGTAACATGACAATCTGTAAAGCGCTTTTAAAGTATGGTTATACTAACTTTCAATTGGAAATCCTTGAATATTGTGAACCGAAAAATATTATAGCAAGAGAACAATACTATTTGGATCTCTTGCAGTCTGAATATAATATACTAAAAACAGCTGGTTCCACGCTGGGTTATAAACATAATGAAGAGGCTATATTAAAAATAAGTAAATATAGAGAAGGTCGTGAACATACTGAAGAGACGAGAAAAAAATAGGTGATTCCATAAAGAGGGAAAATAACCCTATGTACGGTAAAAAACATGCCCCTGAAACTCTTGAAAAATTGAGTGCAATTCAACGGGGTGAAAATAATCCGAGGTTTGGTAAACCAAGACCAGAAGGAGCAGGAAAGCCCTGCCAAAAGTTGCAAGTTTTTGATAAAGATACAAATGTAACTACTCTTTACCCTTCAATAAGTGAAGCAGCGAGAGTTTTAAATATAGATCCTCGAAGGATTTATATGTATTTTAGTCGAAATCAAGCTAAACCTTACAAAAAAAGATATATTTTTACCAAAGTCTAGCGTAGCTCATTTTGAAAAATATAATTTGGTTACGCAAAAAAGAGCCGATTTTGAACTATTTAAACAAATTGTCTTTATTAAGGCCAATAATCGAAGGCTTTCCCTAGAAAATTTCCAAAATATACTGGGTTTAAGAGCTAATTTGAATTTAGGTCAATCAGAAAAACTCCAGAATGCCTTCCCCAATATTCTTCAAGTACCTAGACCTCTCTTTACTAATCAAATTTTATTGACCTTTTATATAACACAGCACTCCCGAGACACTCTGTTAATGGAAAGTCTAATAAGATACCTAAATTGTGGACAAGTACTTAAAAGAAGTTCCCAGTCAGCGGTGGATTTTAAGGTAGGAAGATTTGTCGATATTACTAGTAAAGTTATTCCTTTTTTACAAAAATATCCCTTGCAAAGCGTGAAACAAAAGGATTTTCTAGATTGAGTTGAGGCTTCTTTTTTAATAGGAAATAAAGAACACTTAACGATCAAGGGGTTAGAAAAGATTAATATTATTAAGGATGGTATGAACAAAAAAAAGAGAAAAATAAGATTCTCCATTCGAGCGAAGCTCCTATGGATTTAGCTGAGGCTAACAGCCACAAACTTATCTCCGGTGAGGGAGGAGGGCGGAGGAGAAATGATTTGGCCTCATTAAAGACTGCTATATGCTGGAAACCTCTGACAATTAAGATACTCTATATAATTAAAGTAACAAAGCTTAGTTTTGAGCAATCAGCAGGAACCAAAAATCGTTAGATAATAAATGATTTAGTTGTATCCTCAGAGACTACAAGTGGTTATTTAATATTTTTTGATTGAATATTATATAGTCCGATATGTATAAATATATATGGATTATGTTCATATTAATAGTTTTAATGTAAATAGGTTTAATATAAAAATATATTAAACACGAAGGGCGGTATTTATAAATAAAAATAATTCATAATTTTTTTTTTGTGCTGGCAAGCAAGCAAGCACGTGATTTTTTTTAGTTGTTATAGTACTTATCTCAAAAAAAGATAATAAATAAAGTTTAATCTAAACGGGATACTAAGGAAATAGGAAAAACTATAAGGCCAAAATTCAACAAATAAATTATTATTAAAGAGTAAACTAATAAACTTATTCGTGAATAATATTTCTATAAATACGCGTTTGTTTAGTAGAAGTTATTCTACTTCCACTAGGTCCTCAGATATACCTTTACCGATAAAAGTCTTGAGTAAATTAAATGATAAGAATTTTATAGATTCATGCCATAGTTTACTAAGAAATAAAGGAGGTATCGTATAGTTTTTTTAATACTGTAGACAATAAGCAATATATTGGTAGTGCAAAGGATTTATATTTAAGACTCAATTAACATCTTTCAGGTAAAAAGTCTAATATTGCATTACAAAGAGCAATCGAAAAACATAGTTTAGATAAATTTAACTTTTATATTTACGAATATTTTTCTTATGAAAGTAAACTTATTAGTGATATAGCTTTAACTGATTTAGAAACTAGTTATATTCAAAAATTTTACTTTGAAACTTTATACAATTTTAAAAAAACAGCAACAAGTCTTGAAGGTTATCAACATACTGAAGAGGCTAAGCTAAAGATGGTAAATTGATATAAAGACAAACAAAATCATCCTATGTTTGGTAAAACCCATACAAAACAGGCAAGAGAATTAATTAGTAAACCTGGAAAATTAAATCCTATGTATGGGAAAAAACATAGTGAATCAACTAAAGCAAAGATAAGTACTAAAAAGAATAAATATCCTTTAGGAGTAAGTATCTATGACTTAGATTATAATTTAGTTAAGAAATTTAATAATAACGTTGAATTAGCTGAATTTTTAAATATATCTAAAACAGTAGGTAGGTATTTAAACTCAGGAAAAATTTACAATAATATGTATCATTTTAAGGTAAATACTTAATAAAATTAATGAGTATAATGTTTTTATTTATACATATTCTGGAATCTGAACTGGTTTCGGGATTCTTAACTGAACATTCTTCGGCAATATTTGTAGAGTTAGTAAATTGTTTTTTGACAAAATATGTAGATGTATTCTTTTCCTTCTTAGTAATGAAATTTTCTTTAATATCTTTGGTTTCCGTCGCGCAAGCAAAATATATTTGCTTAGCAAGGGATAACTATCCGAATAAATCTATAAAAATGACAGATTATGAATTTCATCAATGGTTTGTAGGTTTTACTGATGCTGAATGATGTTTTTACATAAATACTGCTAATAATGTACTTAGTTTTAGATTTACTATCAATCTTCATCTCGATGACAAAGAGGCATTGGAGTTTATTAAAAATAGATTAAATTGCGGTACAATGAGAGGGGAAAAAACTGCTAATTTTTATCTGACTAAAATTGACGACATAAAGACTATTTTAATTCCTTTGTTTGAGAAATTTCCTTTAAATGGTGTAAAATATTTAGATTACTTGGCGTTTAAAGAAGCAATAACTATAAAACTTGACGATTCTTTATCAAAATCTAAAAAATTTGAATTAATAACTGCATTAAAAGATAGTATGAATATTAAAAGAGTAAATTTTGCAATGCCTTCGACTCATACAATAAGAATAACTCCTTATTGATTATTAGGTCTTATTGAAGGAGAAGGTTCTTTTTGCCTTAATGATCCTAAAAACATGGGTATTTCTTTTAGTATTGCTCTTACTTATGTCCAAGCATCTTTGATTAATGCTATTAAAAATTTTCTAGATACTTATTTGATTGATGATGTTCATTTAAAAGCATCTCCGAATTATCAAGAAATAATTAGTAAAAGATCTTTCCTATCCGTAAAAAAAAAATCCACAAATAATAGTAATCCCGCTATTGAAATTTCGATTAGACAAGTAAACTTTATAGTTGATAAATTTATTCCTATGTTATCTAATCTTAATTTTGTAACTAAAAAATATAAAGATTTCTTGGATTGAGGGTTTATTGCTTATTTAATTTATAATGGAAAACATACTACAGAAGCAGGTAGAGAACTAATTATTAAAATAAGTAAAGGTATGAATAATTATCGCTTATCTACTTTTAAAGATCTAGAGAATGAAATGGGCTTTAGGTCTGCCAAAATACCTCAAAGTTTAATTGATGAAGTTTTAAATATGGAGGATATTTATATAAAAGATCAAGATGGGTTACGTATAGATGCTTCAACTCTTTCACTTGTAAAATCACAACTTTTCTATATTTTAGCTAAAGGTTCTAATGGTGAAAAACTAATATTTAAAGATTCTAAAACATGTGCCGAATACTTTGGAATTACTTCTCAAGCTCTTAATATTAGATTAAAAAAGAAATTACTATTAGTTTTTAATAACGTAAAATTTAAATTATCACGTAAATCTTTATAATTATGAGCTATATATATTATACATAAAAATGGAATCAGAATTAGTCAGTGGTTTCATGACTGAACATGCTTCAGCAGTTTTTGTTTTCTTTTTTCTTGCCGAGTACGCTAGTATCGTTCTAATGTCAGCATTAACAAGTATTTTATTTTTAGGTGGATACTTACTTCCTTTTAATTCTTTAATAGGTCCAATAGACAACGGATTATTATCAGGACTTCTATCTGGAATTACGTTAGGTGTTAAAACTTGTATGATTATATTTGGTTTTATATGGGTGCGCGCTTCATTCCCTAGAATTAGGTACGATCAGCTAATGACCGTATGTTGGACTGTTTTATTACCATTGGTCTTTGCTTTTATATTTTTAGTGCCATGTATTATAGTTGCATTGGATTCTATTCCAACAAATATTTCTGTGCTTTTCTTCCCTGGTATTGTCGCTAGTTTTAAAAATGGTTTAAATAACATTAAACCTAACCCGGCTGATTCTTCTACATTATTTTTACCAGTAGAAATAGTTAAAATCTATTTTAATTTAAATGAACAATCTACAATTAATTTAATAAAAAAGATATAAATAAATTAGCTGGTGTTTATGCATTTAAGTATAATATTACAGGAAAAATGTATATTGGCAGTTCTGCTAATATATGGAAAAGATTTAAGGAACACTTTAATAATAAGAGTTCAAATATACATTTACAACGAGCTTTTGAAAAACATGGTTTAGAACAATTTAGCTTTAGTATTTTATAATTTTGTTTTAATGTTTTAAATCTAACCAAAGAAGAATTTTCATTAGTCTTAATAGATTTAGAACAAAAACATATTGATTTAAAGTATAATATTAATCCTGTTGCTGGAAAATCTCGCTTAGGGGCTAAGTACTCACCAGAGACAAAAGCTATCATGAGTATTAATAACATTGGTTCTAAAAACCCCTTTTATGGTAAAACGCATACACCTGAATATAGACTTGCAACAAGTTTACATATGAGTGGTGCAAGGAACTCTCAGGTAGGCAAACCAAAAACAGACAAAGTTAAACAGATTATTCGTGAAATTTATAGCAAACCTGTTTTTCTTTATAATTCCAACACTAATATATTGGTCAAAGAGAACTTCTTGCAGATTTAAAGTTTTTAGACCTGAATTTATTCTTTCTTCTGTGCCATTATAAAAATCAATATAAATTGCATTTTTAGTAAGAGCCTCATTTCCTCGTATCAGCTTATGACAGTTTGTTGGATAGTACTACTTCCTTTAGTTTTTGCCTTTAAATTCTAGTTTAGTAATCTGAGGTACAAATTTCTCCTTTACAGAAGGAGTTAAATTTTTCTCAAGCTTAGTTAATTATGGTAAACTACTTTACCATATTTAATAAATTATGATAGTATTATTATTGTTTGATGGGGTTACTTTTTTTAGTTTTATAAACAAAAGTGGCTTCATTATTTAGTCTATATTTTTACCAGTATGTTAGTATTGGTGTTACAAATAACCACAGGCTATCTTTAGCCGGTTAAGATGGAAATTTATATATTTTCTACAAAAACACAAAATGTTACCATTATTATTATTATTAATACCTTTAGTAGGTATATTTATTATCTCTACTCGTATAATTTACATAGGATCTAACTCAAATGAAGTAAATTATATAGCTTTAATAACATTAGTTGTAAATTTACTAGTCTCCTTAGTGATGTGAATTTTATTTGATTTTAGCTCAAATCAATTCCAATTTGTTCAAGAGTGTTATGAATTTAATGAATATTCAGTTTATTTGGGTGTAGATGGTTTATCTATATATTTTGTTTTATTAACTACAATAATAATGCCTATAGCATTATTATCTAATTGAAGCTCAATTATAGATAATAAAAAATCCTTTGTTATTATTATACTACTATTGGAGACATTATTATTAGCAGTATTCTTAGTATTAGATATATTTTTATTTTATATTTTCTTTGAGAGTATCCTTCCCCCTTTATTCCTTTTGATGGGTCTCTTCGGTTCAACCAATAAAACTAGAGCTAGTTTCTACCTATTCCTATACACATTGAAGAATCAGTGTTTAAGAGCCAAATTCCGGGGAAGCCCTAAAGCTTTAATAACTAAACTTTTTAAGGAAACTTAATTAGTGGCCTCATTAATGATTGAGGGTATAGTAACATCATTAAAGATTCTAGTAATAGGAATGGGTTATCGCGGATCTAAGTCAATAATTATAAAATTAATTATTGTAAAAGAGCAACGAGTAGACGGCTCTTCAGCATTTTCTAAAAACGGATGCTGTAAGGTGTACTCTAGTCGCCGGGAAAGCCGGTTTTTGAAAAACAAATCATTTTATAGTGATTTTTATATTTTAACTGTGAATTCTTCTTTTATTAAAAATAATAATTTAATAAAATCACAAATAAGATCTTTACATAATAAATCAGATTTAAACCCTTGATTTGTTACAGGATTAATAGATGCAGAATGATGTTTTCACTTAGGATTAACTGCAAATGATAAATATAAACAAAATTATCAAGTAACCTTAAAATTTTCGATGAGTTTACATGAAAAAGATAAAGATTTATTAATTAAATTAAAAAATTATTTTGGTGTAGGAAGTATAGTAAATCATGGGCCAACAACATTGCAATATAGAATAACATCTATTAAAGATATATCTACTTTAATATCTCATTGTAATAATTTTCCATTAACTAGTCAGAAACGAATAGATTATGAATTATTTAAAAAAGCATATAATTTAATAATAGATAAATTACATTTAACAAATGACGGGTTTAAAGAAATATTAAGTATTAGAGCTAGTATGAATTTAGGTCTAACAGACAAATTAGCATTAGCTAATCCTAAAATATTAGCTATTGAAAAACCTATTATAAAAGATTTAAAAGTTCAAGATCCTAATTGAATTTCTGGATTCACAACTGGTGATGGATGTTTTCATGTTACTTTAGCTAAATCTCCTTTTACTAAAACAGGTTATAGAGTAGCCCTAAGATTTCAATTAGCACAACATAATAGAGATATTAAACTTATGAAAAGTTTAATAACATATTTAGGATGTGGAAGAGTTGAAGAAAATTTAAAAACATCTATGTCTTATTTTGTAATAAATAAATTTAGTGATATAATAGACATAGTTATACCCTTTTTTGATAAATATCCTATACATGGTGTAAATCATTAGATTATATAAGTTTTAAACAAATAGCTTTATTAATGAAAGAAAAACATCATTTAACTATAGAAGGTATAGAAGAAATTAAATCAATAAGATCAAAAATGAATAAATCCAGAAAAGTATAAATAAAATATAAAATAAATATTAATATCTATAGATATTTATTTTATACTATAAAAGATAAAAAACCAAAATTAAAGATAAAAACGTATTCGGGTCTCTATTTTTATTATTATCTGTTCTTACTTTGTATTCCGAAACAGGTTCTACCGATTACGCTGTTCTATTTAAAGTTTTTTTATCACCAGAAATACAGGTGTTCTTATTTGTAGGAATTTTTATAGCTATAGCCGTAAAAACACCTTTATATTTTGTTAATATATGATTACTAAAAGCTCATGTAGAATCACCGTTATCCGGTTCTATAATTCTGGCTGCAGTTGTTTTAAAATTAAGTGTATATGCTATATTTAGATTACTTTTACCAATACTCCCAGATGCTTCTTTAGAATTTGCTCCTATTGTTTATACTTTAAGTGCTATTACTGTTATTTATGCTAGCTTAAGTACTTTAAGAACTATTGACATTAAAGAATTAATTGCTTATTCTTCTGTTTCCCATGCCGGAATATACTTAATGGGGGCTTTTAGTAATACTGTTAATGGTATTGAAGGTGCTATAGTTTTAGGTTTAGGACATGGATTTGTTAGCTCCGGGCTTTTCATATGCGTTGGTGGAATACTGTATGATAGAACTCATACCCGTTTAATTACATATTACAGAGGACTTGCTCAGGTGATGCCTCTTTTCTCTTTACTATTCTTCATTCTTTGCCTTGCCAACTCCGGTACTCCGCTAACAGTTAACTTTGTAGGTGAATTCTTATCTCTATACGGAGCTTTCGAGAGACTTCCAATCTTAGGTGCTTTAGCTTGTTCTTCAATTGTTTTTTCAGCTGCGTATACTTTTTTCATGTACAACAGAATAGTATTCGGTGGTTCACTTTCTCAAAACTTTTCAGTTAACATTCCTGACCTATATAAGCGAGAATTTATAATGTTAGGAACGCTTGTTGCATTTACTATTTTCTTTGGAGTCTTCCCTAGCCCTATTTTAGATGGTTTACATTATTCGGTTTCTACTTTAATTTATAATTATAGTGAATCTTCTGTTGCTTTATTGCTCTCTCTCCCTGTTTTCAGCACATCGGGTTTAAGTAAAAATTAAACCTAATTTCGTAACCGGATTTGCATTTTTAACGTCCCCCTCCAGGGGTAGATCCTCTATGGGAAAAAGGTTTAATTATTCAACCGCTTCGCAGACAAGTAAAATTTTAACTACTTCTTCAGGATTAGATCCTAAGTTTGTAACGGGTTTCTCAGATGGATAGTGGGTTTTCAATTAATTTTGTGAAAGACTTGGGTAAATATAATCCAAATCTTTCTTTTAAAATAGGTGTACACGCAAAAGACATTATTATCCTACAAAATTTTTGGGAGTTGGAAAAATATACGTTCATGAAGATTTTATGGTTTCTTATAACTATTATCTATTAAAGATTTAGTTATAATAATTAATCATTTTACAAAATATCCCTTGTTGTCTTTTAAATCTGCGGACTTTAATCTTTTTCAAATAGGCTTATAACTTAATATTAAAAAAACAACATTTATCGGAGGTAGGATTTAATAAGCTTTTGTTCATTAAAGCTGCTATAAATAAAGGATTTTCTTCAGAATTATCGAGGTATAGTCCTAGCCGAAGCAGTTTTTACTTTTAATCCTTTAAAGTTAATGAGTCATCAATTACTTGCAGGATTTATAAACGCTCCTAAAGGAAGGTTGTTTTTACGTGGCTGTTAACAAAGTTAAATCTAAATTAGGGATAAAACTTACACTTAGGTTTATGATAGGCTTATCAGATCGTGAAATTTTTCTATTGAAAGATATAATCGCTTATTTAGGTTGTGGAACATTATATATTAATACAAAGAAAAAACCAGGACAACTTACTGTGACCGTATTATCCGATATTATTATTCCTTTAATTAATAATTGTCCTATTGAAGGGGTAAAGGCTTCAGATTTCAAGGATTGGTGTAAAGTAGCAGACTTAATGGTAAAAGGGCGTCATTTAACTGAAGACGAACTTATAGAGATACAAAAAATAAAGGCAGGTATGAATTCAAAAAGAATATTTGGTGAGGACTCTGCTGAATAGAATAATTTAAGATAATATTATAAGGTGCCTTTATTTTTATTAATAGTATTATTTGGATCTGATAATAAAGTAAGAGCTAGTTTATATACATTCTTAGGATCTTTGTTCTTATTATTGGCTATATTAACAATATCTTCTTTAATGGGAACTACTGATTTTGATGCGCTCTTCAAGGCAAACTTTAACAGTACAACATAATATTACTTATTTGCTGGAATATTCTTTACATTTGCTGTAAAAACACCTACTATTTTTTTAATAGTTGATTACTAAAAGCTCATGTAGAGTCACCTGTAGGGGTAGTGTAATCCTTGCAGTGATTATTTTAAAATTGAGTTTATATGGAATATTTAGATTAATTTTACCTATACTACTGTAGCATCTTTATACTTTACTCCATTAATATATGTAATCTGCGTAATAACTATTATTTATGCTAGTTTTAACACTTTTCGTACCGTAGATATAAAAGAGTTAATAGCTTATTCATCAGTTGCACATGCAGCAGTTTATATACTAGGAGTTTTCAGTAACACAATCCAAGGAATCGAAGGAGCTATACTTCTAGGTCTAGGTCACGGATTTGTGAGTTCAGGACTTTAGTATGTGTAGGAGCAGTACTTTACGATCGTACTCATTCTCGTTTAATTACATATTATAGAGGTGTAGCACAGCGCGCGCGGTTTTAAAAAGAAGTTTTTGGGCTCTGCTCCGCAAGAAAAAAACTGATTTTATAATTCTATAAGTAAGTACAAAAAAACAAAATATTTTTATTCATTATTTAAACCTTCGGAATAGGTACTAGGAAATATAATTTATAAATTAAATCTTAAGTGAATTTCTTCTGGTTCTGGTTCGACTCCAGACGAATGTTATTTTTTAATGCGGCCACTTTTAGGCGAGATTATAATTTATTTAGCTGGGTAGCTTTTCTTACGCTGTTATATTCTGTATTTATATATTATAATAATTTAGAGATTATCTCATCAAGTACAAGAATAGATACTATGACGGTTTATTCCTATTCTCCCAAATATTTAGTTTTGATCATGATCTAAATAATCATGGAGCTATGATATTATCATTAACTGCATATTACCCCAGACTTTTACAAGAACCAATGGGAGCTACAGGAAAGAAAAAGTTATTCTTTTTAACCAATTATGCAAATAGTTCTTTAGAAAAATATAAAAATAATATGGGAGAATAATTTACAATTTTAGAATACTATTAATTAATAGGGGTAATATTTTTAATGTCTAGTTTTACTTAAGTTAATGAGCTAAAGCTATATTTTATTTTTATATGCTTTTTAGGTGTATAATTTAAATGTCGCTGATTTACATTCTCGGCTTTTGTTTTTTTTTGAAGTTTTCGCATTCTTGGTATATTTAAAAAAAAGCGACTTAATAAAAAAGATAGAAGCTGGGCGAATGATATCACTAAACTTATATTAGGTATGTAAAAAAATTATTTCAATGCCGGGGTAGTTCAAATAGGTTAGAACGTTAATTTCATGCATTAATAATGGGAATTCAAATTTCTCTCCCGGCTAAACCAAAAACTTAAAATCAGTACAAAGTCTAAATATTAATCCTTATTCACTTTCTTCGATATTGTCTCTGTCCGTTCTTTTATATGTTTATACTTTTAATAAACCCAAAAAAGTAAAGTAATATAAAAACAAAAATCTAAAGTATATTATTACATATAAAGTCGTTTTAAAATAGTTAGCTATCTTTATGTCTTTTTTTAAGATTAGTATTATTCGATAAAATTAGGTGAATTGTAAAATATATGTCTCCTTAGCTTCGCTAGAAGGGTTTTATCATAAAAAAAAAATCACATTATAATATGAAACTTAACAAAACATTGTAAGTCCTTTCCTTTTGGGGGGCATATTTAAGCGCCACCATTTATGTATGGGGTGACATGTGGTCTTCTGAATTTTAATTCTTTTATTAGCGCAGTTTTATTAAAATTCGTCTGTTTTTTTCCTCCTTCTAATAATGGGGTCTTAGTTTTTTGTAATACAAATAAAATTAAGTATTGAGCCAGGATCTTTTAAAATACAGATTATTTTACTTTTCTACAGTTAATATATATAAACATATTAAATACGAAGGGCGGTACTACTAAAAGTAAATAATAAATAAAAATAATTTATAATTTTTTTTGAGTTTTTTTTTAGTTGTTTTTGTACTTATTCCCGGGGGCGCTTATTTAAGCGCCCCCATAATAAATAAAGTTTAATTTAAATGGAATACTAAGGAAATAGGAAATACAAAAAGGCAAAAATTCAATAAATAAATTATTACTAAAGAGTAAAACAACAAACCTATTCGTGAGGAATATTTCTATGTGAACAGAACGATGGTTTTTATCTTGTAATGCCAAAGATATAGGAACGTGCGCGGAGTGAGTTTTTGTCTCCATTCGAGTTACAAATTGGTATGTAACTTTAAGTAAATTTGGTGGAAGCTTTACGTTTCTTTATTTATCCTATAACGTCGGATTTGTTATAGCCAATAACTTAACAAGTTTGAAAGCAGACGTTAAAAGTGAGTACGGTGGCTGACTGCCCAGCCTGAACATACTTGCAATGGAATTCTGACATGAATACGCTAAGAAACTTGATTGAACGTATAGACCACTATGAGTCGGGTTGTATATCCTAAGCAGTATATCGCGGTATATATTTAGCATATCTATAGAGGGTGGTTCCTATCTCTATGGTAACCAAAAAGCTAAAGGTCACTCCAGTGAGGAGAGTCTGTCTAAAGACACGACATATGCGCAAGATTCTAAATCAGAAAATACCATGCCTATACTTACACCAAAAAAACCGCATAAGAAAGACGGTAATGATAAACGAAGAAAGAAGTCAGGCAAAAATGATGGAACAAGAAAACCTTCGGATCTAAGCGCCTCTGATGGTAACAGCAAGCGCAGACGGAACCCCAATAATAGTCGAAATCCTAGTGAGACGAAGTGGGGCAGTGACGTAGCGCCAAACGCAAAACAAAGGTCTCATAGCATGGTCTCTGACCAAAACCTACGTACGTTTGTACATAACCGTTTGGATAATTACAAAACCCCTGAGGACAAGCTTAATGGAATCATTCGTATTCTTTCTGAACCCACATTCCTACAAGCTTGTTACATGTTGATAAAAGGGAAACCTGGAAATATGAGTGAAGGTCTAACAAAGGAAACACTTGACGGAATTGATTACCAATGATTTTTGGATACTTCATTAAAAATTAAATCTGGTACTTTCAACTTCTCTCCTGCTCGTCGTGTACTTATTCCTAAGCCTGGAAAGAAAGAATTGAGACCTCTTAATGTTGGTGCTCCTCGTGAGAAGATTATCCAAAAAGCGCTTCAAATAGTGTTAGAAACTATATACGAACCTCTCTTTTTAAATTGCTCCCACGGGTTTAGACCACACCATTCTACACATAGCGCCCTAAAGATTCTCCATCTAAAAGCCCACCAGTTTTCTTGAGTAATCCAAGGAGACATTTCTAAATGCTTTGACAAAATTCCTCATCATATCATTATGAATTTGTTAAAAGAGCGAATTACGTGTGAAAAATTCCTTCATTTGGTTAAGAAATCTCTTAGAGCGGGCTACAAAGATCCCTTGACAAATAAAATTGTAAAACCTGAAATCGGAACTCCTCAAGGTAGTGTTCTTTCTCCTTTACTTGTAAACATAGTCTTACATGAACTTGACAAATATATCACCCTTGATCTCATTCCTTCTAACCATAAAGGTATTAGGCGTCGAAATAACCCTTCATACGACAAAATCGCTGTTTTGAGAGATCCTAGAAAACCTTACTTTCATAAGATTTCTTCTCAAGAGCGTGAATTGGCTCTTTCCAAACTTCGTAGCATACCTCGCGGGGATCCTCGTGATCCAAATTTTAGAAGATGTATGTATGTCAGATATGCGGATGACTTTGTTATATTGTTTGAGGGTCCCAAATCTGAAGCTCTTCTCATCAAGAAACAGGTAAAATCATTTCTTCTCGAAGCAACTGGTCTTGAGCTGAATGATGAGAAAACTCTCATTACAAATCTACAAGAAGGTTTCGATTTTCTTGGTGCCTCTATTAAAGGAGTTAAAAATCTCCTCGACAAAGCTCCACGTATGCTTACTACTTCTAGAACTGGTAAAGTTATAACAATGAGGGCTAATCTTCGTGCCCGTGTTAATATGCCTACGCTTAAACTCCTGGATCAACTTATTAAATCCGGTTTCGCATCTTATGATAAACACCGTAACATCGTAGCTAAACCTCTCCTTGCTATGGTTAATCATGACCAATACACTATTCTAAAATTCTACAATTATAAAATCCACGGCCTTCTTAATTATTACTCATTCGCCGGTAATAGAATTGAAATACAGAATATTATTTGAATACTCCGACAGTCATGTGCAAAACTTCTTGCAAGGAAATTTAAACTAACTTCAATGAGACAGGCTTTTAAAAAGTTCGGACCCTTTTTGATGGACCCCATAACAGACCTAAAACTACACGTCCCTAAATCTTTACCTACCATTCATAAATACAACGTCAAAGAGGACCTTTCTCCCTTTAATAAATTACTTGATAAACAATGGTATGGCAGTTTGACTTCCAGTAATATGTTCAAAGTTTGTGTGATTTGTGGTACATCTCATAAAATTCAAATGCATCACTTGAGGGCAGTAAAAGATGTAAAGATTAGAATTGCTCACCATCAGGCTAGTTTCAAAGAATGAGAAGGAGCTTTCCTCCGCAAGCAAATCCCTTTATGCCAACACCATCATGCCCTTTATCATCACGGGAAATTACTTCACTATGAACTACAACTCATATCTAAGTATTCCCGTAACCTGTCATCAGATTTCCCTGATGTTTCAGTTAAAGACCCTTAGTTTCTTTCCCTTTTTTTGTTCTTTTATTTCTTCCCATCCCTAAAGGTTTGAATTTTGTCGAACCTTTATCTTTATCTCTGTAATTATTATACTCGTCATGGCGAGCCGTATGACGGGAAACTGTCACGTACGTTTCTGAGGGCAGTTCGCTGACCCCTACATTATATCTTATTTTTGCCTTATTTTCAGGTTTAATAGGAACAGCCTATTCGGTGTTAATTAGATTAGAACTATCTGGCCCTGGTGTTCAGTTTATAGCTGACAATCAGCTATACAATTCTATAATTACTTCACACGCTATATTAATGATCTTCTTTATGGTCAACAATATGCTTATGTTAAATATATCTCCAGTGTTATCAGTAAAAACCCACAATACTGCTGCTGCCAAAATAGGTTTCGTTAATAACAAAAAAGATCCATCCAACTCTAAACATAGCTATACTAAAATTGAGGTAAAAGATCCATATAATAATAGGGATATAATATTAAAAATAGCAAAAAAACAAAAAGGTGTCTACATTAGATGAAAAAAATATCTTACATCCTTATTTTGTAACAGGTTTTTCAGATGGAGAAAGTTCATTTATCGCTTCAATATCTCATAACCCTAAAAATCTTTTAAATTGGGTTGTTAGTTCTAAATTTGTAATTAGCTTGCATTTAGCAGAACTACCTTTATTATTAAGTATTCAAGAATTCTTTGGTGGTATTGGTTTTATTACCAAAGATTTTAAAAATAATAAAGTTTCTTATACTGTTACTAAGTTAGATGATTTAGTTAATGTTATTATTCCTCATTTTAACTCATTTCCTCTATTTACTCAAAAACGATTAGACTTTATTTTATGGTCTAAAATAGTTAATTTAATGTACAATAAAGAGCATTTAAATGAAAAAGGATTACAAGAAATTATTAGCCTTAAAGCTAGTTTAAATAATAAATTACCTTCTTCTTTACAAACTGCTTTCCCTAATGTTATTCCAGCGGAACGTGGTGAAATGGAAATTATAACCAATATAACTGAACCTCAATGGTTAGTTGGATTTATAGCAGGGGATGGTTCATTATCAGCTTCTTCTAAAAATACTAAACGTAATGCTTTTAGAGTAAGATTTCTTATTACTCAACATGCTAGAGATTTAGAATTATTAAAAGTAATAAAATCCTATTTTGGTGAAATAGGTGGTATATACAAAAATGGAGGTAGTTATAATTATGAAGTTGGTTCTTACAAAGATTGTTATAATTTTATTTTACCTTTTTTACTTAATAACCCTATTCCTTATGTATCTTTAAAATATAAAAATTTTAAAATATGGGAAGAAATACTTAATATTCTTATTTCAGGAGAACATAATTCTGAAATAGGGGTAACTAAAATAAATGCTTTATTATCTACTTTAAATAAGTATGATAAAACTCCCCTCTAGAACTATCTAATAGTTTAAAAATAAAAGGTAAATACTTCTTTAAAAAATATTTATCATAAAACCTTAAGTGATTGTTTTGTGGACAATTGTTAGTAATAGGATCTGTTTATTTGTTGGTTTCTTATTATCTTTAACCTATATAAGTCATATGACTTTTCGGAGACCAAAACCTGAATATTTAACATATAATTAAATTCAATACTAAATGATTTTAATAACAAGGCATGGCCGGGTAATATTTAAAGATATTACTTTTTTTTTTTTTCACTATATGCTGGAACATCTTTAGAGCTTTTGGAACTAGTGCTACATGCTTTCGGACTCTAGAGCAAACGAAAAGCGGTAGAACACAGTAACATTTCAAAAGATTAGACAACCAGCGGGAACAAATTACTTTTTTTGGGGCCAATACCAATGCATGCTCTGCTTTTATAGATAATTTATGGTTAAATTTATACTAACGCTTCGTCAAAAAGTTATTCTTTTATGCCTTCTAAATTATGTACAATTCAGCTAGTTTAGAACAAGTAGTAGAGTAAAAATCTTCGCTCCTGACTCCTTGGCTCCGCCAACAGATTAATTTATATAATCGTATAAGTTCTTATTTTATGCCTTCTATACTTAAAACTAAAGCACGTAGGGTTCTTAGATATTTTAATAAATACGGTTTTACAAAAATAAAATTAACTATCTATATAATGGATAATTCTGTTAGTTTAGAACAAGTAGTAGAGTTAGAACAACACTTTATAGATAGCTTAAAGCCAAACTTAAATGTTGACTTAGTAGCTAGTAGCTCTGGATATCATGAGCCTATGAGTCAAGAGATGAGAGAACAGCTACGAAAACAAAGAGGTACACCAATTTTTGTCTATGATGTTAATGATTTTACTTTGTTGTTTATTTTTGACTCTAAACAATATATGTTTAGTACAATAAACATTCATCATAAAACATTAAGTGATTGTTTAGATTCGGGATCAATTTATTTAGATACTTTTTTCTTAACTTTAGATCAAATTGAAGAAAGTAGTAATATTAACTTATTAACTTTAGATGAAATTAAGGTTCTTGTTAAAGAAAAACGAGACATTTATCAGGTTAAACATCCAGCAGCAAAAGCCATATTAGCTGAATTTAAAGATAATTCTAGTCTTAATAGAGAATTTAGTTCATTAAACTCTTTAGCTAAGGAGCTTAAAGGAGATCGTCAGGTAATTAGAGAGTATTTAAATGGTACTAAATCTGGTTATTATAGAGGAAAGTGAAAGTTTACTTATCTGAACTCTAACACTTAATGATACAAACTGACGTAATAGTTAGACACTATTTAACACATATTATTGGATTCATTACAAAATGAATCTATAAATAGGCATGGCCGGGTAGTATAGTGATATGTTACTTTCTTTTCACTATTTGCTGGAATATCTTTATAGCTTTTTAAACTAGTACTGCATGTTTTCTTAAATGAAAAGCGGCAGAATACAGTAACATTTTTAAAAGATTAGGCAATCAGCAGGAAACCAAAGGTAAAAGGGCTTGAATTAAGCAATAAACACTTTTATTAAGTAGGTTCCTCAGAGACTATACGTGAAATATACCTCCTCCACTCTCCTGGAGAGGTCGGAGACATTAAGAGGATAAAGATATAGTCCGGACGTTAACGAAAGTTAACGATAAGATAATCGCATGCCAGCATTAATAGGTGGATTTGGTAATGTAAAAACAAAAATTATAAAATTAAATGAAAATACAACAACCTTAAAGGTGAAAAATAGTAACATCAACAAAGACAATACTGTATCAATTTCAAAATACCACAAAATTTCTTTTGGTCCATGACTTGCAGGGCTAATTGAAGGTGATGGTTCTATAGCAGTACATGATAAAAATTCTAAATCTCAAAAGTACCGTCCAAAAATAATTGTAGTGTTCCATTTAACTGATAAACCTTTAGCTGAAAGACTAGCATTTATTACTCAATCAGGGAAAGTATATATCAAAAAAAACGCAGGATATGTATTATGACAAATTCAAAAAAAAGAAGATGTTATAAGAATAATTAATATTATTAATGGTTATATGCGTACTCCCAAAATAGAAGCATTACATCGTGCTATAGAATGATTTAATCAATATGATGGTTCTGCTATCAACTTATTGAACTTAGATACTTCTCCCATAAATAGTAATGCCTGGTTGGCTGGGTTTGCCGATGCGGATGGAGGTTTTACTATAAATATTACAGATAGAAAGAAAAACGCAAAAATTACAGGTAAACGGGTACAAGTTTTTTTCCGTATTGAAGTAAGACAGAATTATCACCGAAATGTTACTGAGTTACAAGGTGGTAATTCTTATTTTAATATATTAACTAATATTGCTAGGTTTTTAGCTGTAAATTTATATACTAGATCGAGGCAACAAAAATATAAAGTATTTTATTCTTTTACAGTGATTAGTCATAACACTCAAAGCCACCAAATACTTAGAAACTATTTTGATAAATTCCCATTATATTCTTCTAAATATCTGGCCTATAAAGATTGGTGTGAAGTTTTAGATTTAATGAAAGAAAATACTTTAACTATAGAGAATCTGGATAAGATTAAAGCAATCAAAGCTCAATTTAACAGTAAGCGTAAGGTGTTCGATTTTTCACATTTAAATTCATTAAATTTATAATATAATAAAAAAGTTGCCGTAGCAAGAATAATATTGCTTTATTTCATAACTGTATGCGGGAAACCCCTAAAGTCTTTTTATAGTATTTTGTGAAAACTTTAGTTTTAAACTGGGAGCGTACATGAACCTAAATAGTAAAAAGAATTAATTACTTTTAATAGATATTTTAACTACTAATGTTATGTATTTTTATTAATAGGAACAAATGGACAATTCGCAGGAAACGAAAATCTTTTGGTATTTCTCAAATTTCATAGGTTCCTCAGAGACTACACGTTATGCTCCAAATTTTATTTGGATGAAGATATAGTCCAAATATAACTGAAAGGTTATAATCAAATGAATTTCTTATTACCATTATTAGAATTTTCAAATTTTTCTAATCGTAATATGGAGGGTAGCTTTGCTAATCATGTAATCGTTAGTGGTAGATATTCGAACCATCCCAGATTGAATAAAAGGTTATATTCTACTACATGTAACAGTTCCAATAATAAAGTTAAAGTTGATCCTTGGTTCTTGACAGGATTTATAGATGCGGAAGGTACATTTATTGTTCCTTTACGTCCAAAAACTGATTTTAAGTGTGGTTGAGAAGCTATGTCTGAGTTTAAATTAGGTTTACATCTAAAAGATTTACCACTATTAGAAGCAATAAAAGCCTATTTAGGAGATATAGGATATATTAGTGTAAACAAAGTAAAAGATGTAGCGGTTTTCAGAGTTGCTTCTCTTAAAGACTTAGCTGTTATAATAGATCACTTAACTCGCTATCCTTTAATCACACAGAAGCGTGCTGATTTCGAACTGTTTAAAAGTGTAGTTGATATAAAACTATCTGGACGCCACACCACCTTAGATGGTATACAGGAAATAGTAAACATAAGGGCTTCTCTGAATAGAGGATTAACCGAACGTTTACTTCTTGCTTTCCCTCAAACAATCCCAGTGATCAGACCTATTGTAGCTGAAGCGAATGAAAAAACTCTTCATCCTTCATGAGTAGCTGGGTTTGTATCCGGGGAAGGCAATTTTTTAATAGGAATTTCTAAATCGTCTGCAAGTAAAAGTGGATACCATTGTTATTTAAGATTTAAGGTATCTCAGGATTGTAGAGACGAATTCTTATTGAGAAGTTTTATAGCATTTTTCGGTTGTGGTAGTTGTGCTAGATTTGATAATATTGTTGAATTCATATGTGTAAATACTAAGGATATTAATAATATCATATTGCCTTTTTTCATAAAATACCAAATATTAGGAGTGAAAGCTTTAGATTTTTATGATTGATGCCAAGGTGCAGAGATTCTAAAAAATAGAGCTCATCTTACGCCTGAAGGGTTAGCTCGATTAAAGGCTTTAAAATCAGGGATGAACAAGAATAGGGTGGTATAGATAGGTTGTGTTTGTCAGCCCTAGGGTCATAACGCAACTAACTGCTACTAGGAATATTAACTAACGATGGACATATTAGTGAAGTGAATCTTCGTTACATACGTTAGGTAAAAGAAGAATAATTTAAAAATGAACTTTTTATTGCCACTCTTAGTTGGTGGTCCGGACATGGCATTCCCAAGACTTAATAATATAAGCTTTTGGTTACTTCCTCCTAGTTTACTTCTGTTTGCATTTGCTAGCGCTATTGAAGGTGGGGCTGGTACAGGTTGAACTCTTTATATGGATAAGGAGTTGCTCTTAGGTGACATAGGGGCAATAAAATTCTTTTCGATGCGTGAAATTCTTCAAGTGTGAAATTGTTCAATTAAAACATATGTTATAGGCTACTCATATTTATTTCGCTTTTTTTTATCTCAAATATATGTAAAAATGCCTATTTCGGGGAGAAAACACGCCTGAGTAGAGAATCAAAAATATTCTACTCATCAGCGACTAAACAAAGAATATCTTAAAAATAGTAAAGATTGATTTGAACAATGGCTAGTTGGTATGACAGACGGTGATGGAACATTTTCTATTGTACGCCAAAACAATAAGTGAAGTTTAGTCTATAAAATAGCTTTAAGTAGATATAATCTCAGGGCACTTTTTTACATTAAAAAGCAATTAGGAATAGGTTCAGTTACAAAAGATAACAATAAAGGACAAATTCTTATTAGAGACAGGAAAAAACTCGAAAAGTATATATTTCCCATTTTTGATAAATATCCTTTATTAACAAGTAAACAGTTTAATTATGAAAAATTTAAACAGGCGTTGTTCATATTAGAAAATAATAGTATTACTAAAGAAGAAAAGGATATAAAACTTTTTGAATTAAAAACAAAATCAATTCCTAATAATTATATTTCTCCTGTTTGGAATAATATAAAGTTACCTTTAAAAACTGTAAATAATGTCAGTGGAATAATTACTAAACCATGGTTAGTTGGGTTTATTGAGGCTGAGGGAAGTTTTTATTTAGTCTCCAAAGATTCTACTAGAATAGTACATGGATTAAACTATATTTCTCCTACTATCTTACATTTAAGTGATACAAGTAGTTATGAAGAAATAAAATCAATTGTTTCAATGGGCTGATTAGTAGGTTTTTGTGAAGTTAAGGCAAATTTTCTAATTTCTCCATCAGTGTTTCACAGCGGGAAATTTGACATTGAATTTTTTATCGCTCACAAATCAGACAAATTTTTATTGCAGCTTATAAAACGATTGTTGCATATTCCAAATAATGTTAAATATGATTCAAAAATGAACATTTATGTTCTAAATACCAAAAATTCTAGAGCAATATTGAATGTGATTGATTTATTTTCAAAAAAATTTATAGGAATGAAATCTTTAGAATTTAAATTATGACATAAAGCTAATCTTTTAAAAAACAAAAAGATAAATAAAATTAGTAAAATATATAAAATACTTGTAAAATTACAAAAAAAAATGCAACATGAAACAACTTAATCCTACACTTAACAGTATAAATAGTTTTATACTAAATATACAATTTAGTCGAAGAAGAGTAAGTTATTAGCTAGATTTTTGGATGATGCCTAACAAGAGTTTGCTTTTAGATGGTAATTTGGATAACGGAATTAAAAGTAAGATATGGAGGATCCCTCAGGAACAGTACCTAAAGGTATCACAGTTTGAAGAGGAGTTGGCCTAAGGATTACTTTAAGGAAATTATTCATTATAATTATCTAGATAGTAAATTCGGGTGGATGAGCACCTAAATTTTACCGGGTTGTGTACCAAGAGCCAGGCTCAAGTAGAAGGCTAACCACCTTTTAATTTGAGTGGCTATTCCTTAAATTTATCTAATGAACGAAATTCTGAAGCTAGGTTTATTGACCCACAACAGTGCCTTTCTATAGATTAAGCATAGTAGTATACTACTAATAAAATAATAAAATATGAAAAACATAAAAGTCCTGGTTCTGGTCACAACCCTAGTTCTCGGTTCCTTCTTTTACAATTTAGAGCCCTTTATCTGTCATTGTAAAGAATTTTTTGTTGCTTTAGCGAATATTCCTTTATTATATAAAATTCAATTTTTTTTTGGTGTAGGTAATATAAGAATTGTACAAACAAGAGATACTGTTGTTTATTCTGTAATTAAAATAAAATGTTTCACTAATGTAATTATCCCTCATTTTTTAAAATACCCTCTACGTACTCAGAAACAATCTGACTTTCAAAAAACAAATATTTTTAGTCAAAAAAGATATTTTAGCTTAATGGTTAATTCTTCTTTAAGGAATAAAAATTTGAATTCTTGGTCCGCTCCGTGGTCTTTAAAATATAACGGTAATGGAGCTTTATTTAATTATTCAACAAGTTCTAATGTTAATCCTGTTGTGTCATATTCAAATGCTGATACTTTAAAATTACAAATTATTAAAGAAAATAGAAGAAAATCAGGAATTTATTGCTGAACTAATCTTATTAATGGTAAAATTTATGTAGGTAGTAGTGTTAATTTAGGTGAAAGATTTTATAGATATTATAAAATAGATTTTTTAATGGAAGTATTAAAAAGATCTAGAAGTAAAATATATAGCTCTATTTTAAAAAATGGATATTCCAATTTTCAATTAGATATTTTAGAATATTGTAATAAAGAAGATCTTTTAAAAAGAGAACAATACTTTATTGATCTATTGAAACCTGGATATAATATATTAAATTCAGCAAGTTCTTCTTTAGGGTTAAAACACACAGCAGAAACAAAGAAAAAAAATGAGTGAATTAGCACTTGGTCGAACTTTTTCAAAAGAAACGTTAGCTAAAATCTCTAAAGCGTTAACAGGTAAAAGAGGAAAACCTGTAGAACTAATAGATAAAAATACAGGAAATGTTTTAGAATATGTATCAATAAATCAAGCAGCAAAAGCATTTAATGTGCGTTCAGAAAAAGTTCGACGTTGTATTTTAAATAAAACTTTATTATTTGACCAATATATAGTAAGAATTAAAGACTAAATTTAATAAGTTCATTAAACGGGATTTGGTTTAACTCAAAAATTAGATAATATAGTTCTAGAAGCTATAGGACTAGTACTTCATGTTATTAGCAACTAACTTGAAATAATGCTGACTTCAAATGGGTGTTAAGTATTTATTCATAGATCAGAAATCTTAGTAGAGGTTTTTCCTTTATTTATGCCCAACTTATATTTTTACCAGTATATTAATATTGGTGTTAAAATAACCACAGGCTTTTAGCCGGTTAAGATGGAAATTTATATATTTTATACAAAAAAAACAAAATGACATATACAATTAATTATATCACAAGGATAATGCCTATAGCATTTTCTTTAATTGGTTTAACTACTGCTAATTTTTCGATTTACTCAAAATCATATTTCATAAGATGTTTTTCAACATCGCTTCCAAATGTTAATCCTTCAATTGTACTAGATCCTTATTTTATTACAGGATTAACGGATGCTGAGTCTTCCTTTTCTTTTTCAGTTATAAAAAGTCAACAAAATATAGTTGGGTGATCTGTTCGACCATCTTTTGCTATCGAATTAAATGACAGAGATATCCATCTCTTGAATCTTCTCAAATCCTTTTTCGGCGTAGGTAGTTTAAGAATTAACAAAAAAAATGGTTCTGTGATTTATTCTGTACAATCAGTAAAAGATCTAGTTAATGTAATAATTCCGCATTTTGATAAGTATCTTCTAGTGACAAATAAAAAAGCAGACTTCTTACTATTTAAGTCAATTATTGATTTAATATGTAAAAAGGAACATCTTACAATCACTGGATTAACTAAAATTGTAAGTATAAAAGCCTCGATGAATCGAGGATTATCTGAGGTGTTAAAAACTGCTTTTCCTGATATCACCCCAGTTGAAAGACCTTTAGTAGAACTCACCAAAATACTAAATCCTAATTGGTTAGCTGGGTTCGTGAGTGGTGAGGGTTGTTTTTTTGTAAATATTACAAAATCTAAAACAACAATAACAGGATATAGAGTTGAATTACGTTTCACAATAACTCAACACTCTCGTGATGCTGAGTTAATTAAGAGTTTGATTAATTATTATGGGTGTGGTACATTTAGTCAAGATTTAAAAAATGCTGCAGTTTATTTTATTGTAATTAACTTTACAGATATATTCAACATCATTATTCCCTTTTTTAGTAAATACCATATAAAAGGTGTTAAATCAATGGATTACTCCGATTTTGTTAAAATAGCAAAGTTAATGCAAAACAAAGCTCATCTTACAATAGAAGGATTAGAGCAAATTAAAAAGATTAAGGAAGGAATGAATAGTAAAAGAAAAAATTAGCTTCTATATGCCTAAGAGCCTTTAAGGTAGACATACTCTTTTAGGCTTGGTTTTCGTTTTTTTCCTTAGGGTTTATTTTATAATAAACCTAAACTTCTGTTAAATATAAATCAAAATATAATTATTATATTTTAGACACAACTAATTCTAGAGCTATTGAAAATATTATAGAATATTTTCATAATACAATGAAAGGTATGAAGGCTGTAGAGTATAGAATATGGGCAAGATCTTATTATAAAGATAAAGGAAATTATATAAATTTATCTAAAGTAAGAGATATTCTTAGAAAAATGAAAACTAAGTTATTAGAAATTTCATATTTTGATCGTTCAAATTAAATCGACAGCTTAGCTGGATACTGTTTAAATTAAATACAGCATCCAAAGCTAAAGCAATTGATCCTTGTATATTAATAACAAGAAGTAGTAGAGGAATAACATATTAAAGGCCTCCTTTGCTTTACAATATAAAAAGATAAAAGTATAGTCCGAACAATAAAGAAATTTAGTGAGTGTAACGATAGTTTTGATATATAAAATTAAAATGAGGTTGCCAACATTCAGTTATCCGCCTTTATCAGGAATCCAAAGTCATAGTGGAGCTAGTGTAGATTTAGCTATATTTGGATTACATTTATCTGGTATAAGTTCGCTTTTGGGTGCTATTAACTTCATTACAACAATATTAAATATGAGAAGTCCTGGTATTAGGTTGCATAAATTAGCATTATTTGGTTGAGCTGTAGTTATTACAGCTGTTTTATTATTATTATCTCTCCCTGTGCTCGCCGGTGCTATCACTATGCTTATTACTGATCGTAACTTCAATACTTCATTCTTCGAAGCCGCTGGAGGTGGTGACCCTATTCTGTTTTCTTCCCAGGGGTAGGAAGGAGGCAGATCAAAGTCGGAATTAAATTGCCCGGCTAGAGACTAATTTAATTTGATAACAAAAATTAAAACTCTCAAAACCCTCAAAATGCGGGAATCTCCTAGAAAAGGGAACTACTAAGCCAGATTCGTAAGTTTCTGGTGGCCAAGAAAGGACCTTGGGTATAGTAATAATGGACCTTTCTACAGTAATGTATCGGGATAATCGCGCAGCCAAGCGCCTATATAGAAAGATAAGCTCCATATATATGTTGAGAACCTTTCTTTACAGGTGTGCAGTTCATCGACTAGACGTGGGTTGGCGCAAGCTTAAGATATAGTCAATACCCATCCGAAAGGATGTTCTGAGAGAAATCAATTTCTCTTATGATGACCTGGATTTGAAGGTTTCCCTCCTTGGTGTGAAATTAATCACACGGCCCTTAAACTTTGTAAATTACTTTTAGCGCAGTATTATTTATATTAAAGTTTAAGCAGGGAGCCCCGTGCCCTAAATAAAATATGTTTATATTTTTTTACAGGATTCAAAATGGTAAATCGTAGATCATGATTTTTTTCAAGAAACTGTTAATCTTTTAATTACTTATCCTTTTATTGGGGGAGAAGCATATTTTTAGAAGTATTTAAAGCCCCTCCGTTTCTTTGGCGAGCATGCTCGTCAAGAAAAAAAAAGATATCTGCATATCATTATTGAGTCCGTAAAAAGGGCAAAAATGGAAAACTGTAGATCAACATTTATTCTATCATAACTTACCCAAGTTCATGGGGGTAGGTGGTGAACTGTTATTTATTTTCTTCTTAGCACTAGGGTCAGGCCTAATAAATCTAAGTAGTTTATGCAGATCAGCTACTTTAACTATAACTCCAAATAATAAATTTCAATTTCAACTGTTTTACACTAAATATAAAGCCCTTTTAGGTGATAGACCCTTGCCCTCTAAAGAATTCTTAACATGGCTTATAGGGTTTACAGAAGGAGATGGTTCGTTTATTGTAAATAACAGGGGTGATTTGGCTTTTGTAATAACTCAATCTACCAGCGACATATATACGCTTGAATTTATTAAAGAAACATTGGGTTTTGGTAAAGTTATTAGTCAATCTGTCATAACTAGTCGGTTTGTTTGTCAAGATAAATTGGGAATTGAGCTGATTATTTATTTATTTAATGGTAATTTGGTTTTTCCTAGTAAACAAAAATCATTCGAAAAATTTATAGACGGCTTTAATATCTGATGTTCAAAAGGAAGGATAAAATTAAACCAAATTACTTTTATCCCTTCTACTATTTTACCTGATCTGACTAATAGTTGATTAGCTGGATTTACAGATGGGGAAGGTTGTTTTACTGTCTCTATTTTATCTAACTCTGTAGCGTTTAGATTTAGATTTATATTAACTCAAAAAGGTGAAATTAATATTCCTATTTTAAATCACCTAGTCACATTATTTAAAGGAGGGAGAGTTGAGCCCCATTCTGTAAAAAACGTGTACGAATATAGAATTAATGGTCTTAAGGCCTGTTCTAATGTCTTTAGCTATTTCGATGAGTTTAATTTAAACTCTAAAAAAGCTGTAAGTTATGCACTATGGAAACAACTATACACTAGATTAAAAAATAAAGAACATTTAGATCCTGAACTTAGAGTAGTTTTAAAAGAAAAAGCGTCTATTATAAACAAATCCAATAAATAAAACAAAATATGCTTCATGTCGATTGATTAGGCTCCGTCTCAGCTTGGGGCTACGCATTAAGAGAGAAAAATAATCAATCATTTTTGGAATAGAGGGTGTGGTTTAACGTATAAATAAGATAAGTTATGAAGTTATTAAGGCAAGTGTTATAAGTTTTCAAAGACCATTAATAACGAATACTAAAGTATACCATAACCCTAGCTCTTATCTATTTATGCTTGCAACTCTTAGGTTTATAGAGACAAAATGTAGATCTCTTATAAACCTTTTCACAATTTGTGATTGGAAGGAAAAGTTAGTTAGGATAAGCATTACTTGGTTAAGTAATGGGTAATTAGGTTTAATTACTTAGCTACACTAGTGTTACGGTCAATGATTTTCTCAATTAAAGATCGTCGGTTGTCTAAGCAATCGCTACAGACTGGTTCACTGGTGGGTGGCTGAAATGCTGCTTAATGTACAGTCGGTTTCTCCACCATATGTGATGGGCACAAGCCTACTATTGAGAAAGATTCTTATATGGTAGTACCTGGGTTTGATACGAGAGAGTATTATTACTTTAAGTCAAATTTGGAGAAAATGGATTCTTCGGTCAAATATGGCCCTTTAAAATTATTTTAATGCAACAAACTATAAGCGGGGAATTCGTTATAAATTTATTAGGTACTTTAGACGTAAGTTATATTTTTGATACCGCTAAAGTAAAAATCCTTTTAAATACGAACAATCCGCAAGTAACCAAAGCGTTTAACTCGCAAGTAGGAACTTCAGAGGCCATACGTTTGTTAAATATAAACACTAGATCAATTCATAAAATAGGAAAGGGTAGCCACCCTACAGATGATAATTTAAAGTTTAAACAATGATTGGCGGGACTTATAGATGGAGATGGATATTTTCATTTAACTAAAAAAGGATATGCAAGCTTAGAAATTACAATGGATATTAGAGATGAATATGCTTTACAAATTGTTAAGAATGTTTATGGAGGATCAATTAAATTAAGATCCAATGCAAATGCATTGAGATATAGATTGCACCATAAAGCAGGTTTGTTAGAAATAATTAATGATGTTAATGGACATATTAGAAATTCTGATAGATTAGTTCAATTAAATAAGATTTGTATAAACTATGGTCTAGATTTAATTTACCCTGAGAAGTTAAGTTATGATAATGGATGATTAGCAGGATTTTTGGATGCTGATGGTTCAATCTCTATAAATACTACTAATGGACAATTATCTATAACTGCTACTCAAAGAACATCTGAACTATTAACTCCTCTGGTTGATCTTTATGGTGGTAATGTCTATATTGATAGAGGTAGTTCTCAATCTTTCAAATGGTATCTCACCAAAAGAGAGGATATTCTTAAATTAATTGAATATTTTAAAAAACATCCTTCAAGATCTACTAAAAAAAATAGACTTCACTTAATTCCTAAATTTTATGAGTTGAAAGACATGAAAGCCCATAAGGCTTTACCAGGAACTTTTTTAGAAAAAAGTTGACAATATTTTTATTCTAAATGGTTAAAATACGAGCATTATACTGAAAATTAGATTGTTTATATTTAAAGATATGGTCCAAGAAGTTCTATAGAACTTTAGCATCCAGAGGTCTCGGCTCCAATTCTAATATATTTTTTGGTGGTTATGAATTTATTGTGCGTTTCAGGCTTCAAGCCTGAAATGGAAAATTTACGTTTAATTAGTGATCATGTATCTACGCATAAAAAACCTGTTACCGATGAACAATTTGGAGAATATTTAGCCGGTTTGATAGAGGGAGATGGGTGAATTACAACATCTCAGCCTAATATTTCAATTGCTTTTCACAAAAATGATGCACCAGTATAAAAAGACGAATCGGTTACGGGAAAGTTGCTAAAGTTAAGGATAAAAACGCATTAATTTACAGAGCTAATAAAGATGGAACTATAGCAATAGCAAAACTTATTAATGGTAAACTAAGAACTGAAAAAATAGATAAATTTAATATACTACTAGAATGGGTAAATAAACATATAGCTACTCCTATCTTGGCTCTGCTCCGCAGGAAAAAAATAATTCTACGCTAGCAAATAGTTATTGATTAGCTGGTTTTTCAGATGCGGTAGCATCATTTCAAATTAAAGCTCTAAGCAGAAAAGGTAGAAAGTTTGGTTATGAAATAAGGTTAAATTATCAAATTGATCAAAAAAATAAATTGATTTTAGAAAAAGTTAAAGAAGCATTTGGAGGAAGCATCGGATGTAGAAAAACGCAAGATACTTTCTACTATGGTTCTGTCAACTTTGGTTCAGCAAGAAAAGTAATCAATTATTTTGATAAATTTCATCTATTATCTAGTAAGCATATAAATTATTTAAAATGAAGAAAAGCTTATAGAATAATACAAAGAAAAGAACATCTGACTAAAAAAGGAATTGATCAAATATTAAAGTTAAAATTAAGCATGAATTCATATTCAAAAGATATGTTTGAATTATAAATTAAGGTCTCTTAAATTTACTATATACTGGAAAGTCTATGTTAAGGTAAGGAAAGTACTTAGGGATTTGGTTTTCGCTAGCTGCAGAGTTATCTTTTCAACTACCTTAACAAAAAATATTTATTACTTGGAAAATTGTTTAATTTTTACGTTTTACCAATGTGACAATGTAAATATTACTTAGATAATCAGTAGAAAACCTTTATAGATAATGGAGACCATAATATTCATTATTAAAAAAAGATAAAGGGCTTCTCAGAGACTGGATAAAGTATCCCATAAGATTATTTATGATATGTGAATGTGTAATATTGACCTACGGGTTTCCTACACAAGATATAGTCCCATCAGTCTAGTGATAGGCTGAGTGCTCTATAATTACATTAGGATGTACAGAGCCAAGATAAATGCGAAATATATAAGCTTCTTAATTTTATTGTTTGCTGGAAACACCTATAGTATTTTTACAATACTTTGGCAATATTATTACTCCATTAGATATATATTAATATATGCTAACATAGTAACAAAATTGAGTCAAGGTCAATCAGCAGGTAATAATACATCAGTGATTAATACCTCAGAGACTACGCATAAAAGCATTGAGTCTATAAGTGAACTATCCGTGAATAGTGAAAACATTAAGTTAATTACCGAACATATACCTACCCACTGAAAACCCTTAACAGACGAAGAGTTTGGTCATTATCTGGCTGGACTGATAGATGGTGACGGCCATATCGGAATACGTGTAATAGCTATTGCTTTTAATATATTAGATATCTCATTGGCTTATTATATTAAAGAACGAATAGGTTATGATCGTGTTACTAAGATAAGAAATAAAAATGCTGTTATATTACGTATATCTACTCGTGAAGGAATAGAGAAAGTTATTAATCTAACAAATGGTAAACTGAGAGTGCAGTATAAGATGGATAATATGAAGAAAAATCTAACCGATTGTTATAAAAAAAACTTATAATAATAAAAGAGGATCTTCACTTAAATACTAAATCAAATCTTCAGAACTATTGGTTAGCTGGTTTTATCGATGCGGATGCAAGCTTCCAAATCAAAATAATGGATAGAATAAATCTTAATGGTAGTACACGTTTTGAGGTTAGACTTTATCTTCAAATTGACCAAAAAACTCGTTTATTACTTAATCTAATAAAGGATAGCTTTGGCGGAAATATTGGGTACAGAAAACTCAAAATACTTATTACTATAATTCTACTAGCTTTGGTTCGGCTAAAAAGTTTATAGCATATCTAGATAAATACCATTTGCTATCAAGTAAGTATTTGAATTATCTAAAATGGAGAAAAAGTTATATTTTAATACAAGAAAGAAAGCACTTAACTCCAGAGGGACAATACAAAATTCGCAAATTTAAATTCAAAATGAATAGTTATTCAAAGGAAACACTAGATTTAAGCACTTAAAGTATAGTGTAAAGTTTTACTTATGCAATGTCCCAAACTCCTTGGATTGTTAAAAGGGAGATGGGAAATGAAATTAATTATAGAATAAAGGTGAGACTTTTAATTTCAATCTAAAAGTCGGGTCAGGGTGGGAATCTATAATTGTTTTTCTGATATATCACTCAATGCAAGATATAGTCCAAACAAATACGAGAGTATTTGAGTATTAATTTAAATGAGATTTTTGTAATTTTAAATTACATTAACTATTTAATTAGTCAATATTATTGTTTACTAAAAATTTCTCTATTTATAGACGAATAAATGCCCTTTACTATTGTTTCAAGTCTTAAATTTTATAGAGAATATTTATTATTTTACACAAATAACTCATACGAATAATGAAAAAATATGGTTAATAGGCATCTCAACGTAGCTATAAATATATAGGCTTCTTAACGTTGCTATATGCTGGAACTACTTCGATACTCAATTTTAAATACTCCATCTTAAATGACATAGTAAAAAAGTTAAAACGATGAAGTAAATCAGCAGGTAACAGTTATATATGTTTGTTTTATGTTATATTTATAAATAAAACTGGAACCTCAGAGACTTTGCGCAACGAAACCGCAATAAATACAGAAAGAATTAAACTTATTTCTGTTCATGTTCCTACTCATTTAAAGCCTGCTAATGATACTGAATTTGGTCATTATTTGGCAGGGTTAATAGATAGTGATGGTCATTTTAGTAGTAAACAACAATTAGTCATTGTATTTAATTCATTAGATGTTTCCTTAGCTTATTATGTAAAAGAACGAATAGGTTATGGTACTATACGTAAAGTTAAAGATAAAAATGCTATTCTTCTAATAATATCAGTTAGAAAAGGTTTGGAAAAAGTAATTAATTTAATTAATGGAAAAATAAGAACAGAAAATAAATTAAATCAAATAACTAAAAATATCTTAAATCACGTAAATTATACTGAATTTAGTAAAACAATTAGTTTAAAATTAAATTTAGATAGAAATTTAGAAAACCATTGGTTAGCAGGGTTTACTGATGCTGTATCCGAAGGATCGGGTAGTTTCCAAATTAAATTAATTAATCGTAGTAATAAAACAGAAGTGTTATTAAATTTCCAAATTGTAGCACAAAAACAAAATAATCTTTTAATCTTAATTAAAGACTTATTAGGAGGTAATATTGCTTATAAAAAAAGCCGAGACAGTTATTTATATGATTCATCTAGCTTTGGTTCAGCTAAAAGGGTGATAAAGTATTTTGATAAATATCATTTATTATCTAGTAAGCATGTAGATTACCTAAAATGAAGAAAGGTATATCTGAGAATGTCTCAATAGTATGCTCTGGCTTCGCCACTATATAAGGAGATTAATTAGATAATTATTAAAGTGGGTTGGCAAGGCTTGCCTAGCCTAAAGGGAGTATGAGTCAATACACTATGATACACAAGAGATTTTTCTGGCATTGTAAATTAGATAGTGAACAAGGCACTCCCTGGGGTTGTGGAATTTCCCCTAATAGTTTAAAAACGCAGGAATGTAGTGTATAATAACATTAAATAAAAAAAGTTATGTACAGATTTAGTGAGACTACTGTGGTTTAAGATAAAGTCCTAACAAGGATGTTAAATTTTTGAGTATTAATTTAAATAGATTTAAAAAGGCTGGCGGAGCCAAGCCGCATAAATTAATAGATAACTATTTTATTAATCAAAATTATTGTTATATATTAATTATACCTGGTTTTGGTATTATTAGTACAGTTGTTTCTGCTAGTTCAAACAAAAATGTATTCGGTTATCTTGGAATGGTCTATGCAATGATGTCTATAGGTGTATTAGGATTTGTTGTTTGAAGTCATCACATGTTTTCAGTAGGTTTAGATGTCGATACTAGAGCATATTTCACCGCCGCAACATTGATCATTGCCGTGCCTACAGGAATTAAAATATTTAGTTGGTTAGCTACATGTTATGGTGGTTCATTACAATTTACAACACCTATGCTATTTGCACTAGGATTTATATTTATGTTTACTATTGGAGGGTTAGCAATTCCACTTAGCTCTCTGTTAAAGGCTACTATATACTGAGAAATTTGTGAAAAATTAAGATACTATAAATATATAAAGTAAAAAAGCTTATTTTTAAGTAATCAGTAGGAAACTTGGGATATTTTAAGGATCTTCAGAGACTATTTGTGGCCGTCATTAAAAATGATAATATATAGTCCAAAAAACATAGAAAATTATTGGATTGCTAAAGCTCTAAAATTGTGTGTTCTGCACGGTGAAGCATAATTCCGCAAGTGCTAAGTAATATACTTTTTTATTATTTTTGTTTTTATGTGGGATTGTATTAAACTTTCAGATTCTTTTATAATGCTTACTTGTTATTTAACTAAAGCTGTAAATGAATTAAAGCCTGTCAAAGTGTATAATAACTTCAAAGAAGATAGGGTACAGTTAATTAAAGATAATAATAAAAAGGAAGCTATTTATTGTTTAATAAATGGGCATAGTTATATTGGAAGTTCTAATAACCTTGCGGGTAGAATGCGTAATTATCTAAATAATGCTTTTTTAAATAATAAAAAAAATAGTAACATGCCAATTATAAAAGCCTTATTAAAATATGGGCAAAATAATTTTGCTGTTTTAATTATAGAGTACGTTAATTTTGACAAATTAGCTATAAGAGAAACTCATTTTATCTCTAAATTATTACCTTATTATAATGTTTTGAAAGAAGGTTATTCCTCCGTTGGGTATAAACACACAGAAGCTACTAAGGATATGCTTTCTGAATTAGCTAAGAATAGGGTACATTCTGATCAAACAAAAGTTTTAATATCTGCTGCTTTAACTGGTAAGAATAATCCTTTTTATAATAAAACTCACTCTTGAGAGTCAAAATTAAAAATAATTAATGCTAAATCAGCATATCCTGTTTATATTTATGATTCTTACAAAAAACTATTAATAGTTTTTCCTTCTGTTAAAACTTTAGCTAATGTTATTAATTCTAATTCTGCTACAATAGTAAATTATATTAAAAATGAAGCATTATTTAGAGGTGGATGATATTTTTCTTCTTTACCTTTTAATTTGTCAGATGTACCTTTAATTTCTGATATTACTTTAACTGAAGCTAATAATCTTATATTAGATATTAAAAATAGTTCACACATTAAAAAAGCTATTTTTGTATATAATAAAAATAAAGAACTTCTCTGAAAATTTGACGGTATTATGCAAGCTGAAAAAGAATTAAAAATTAGTCATGATACTATCAAAAAATATGCGCCACTGAATAAGCCTTTTGGTGACTATATTTTTAGTTATGAGATATTGAAAGATTAGAAGTCATTTAGTGGAAGTTGGTAATTGTTCTTTACGCCTTTAATTTCCCCCTTCTCAAAGGGGGATTTGGATTTGTAGGGGCTAGAAGAAAACCAAAGTTTTGGATAAACAAGTCATAAACTTATCCTATATTTTATTCAGATATTTACTTTTTTTGCGTAACAATAGGAATAAGTATAGAAGTGGGGTAGAAGGATTTATTTTTAATTGTCTAAAGGCCCCCCTAAACTTACTCTTACTATTTTTTTTGAAGTAATTACCGTTACACCAACATGTATTAAATATGTGTAAAACAAATTTCAGGCTTTATCTTTTTATTCAATAAATTTCTATGTTTAATAAATTATAACTTTTATTTATAATAAATGAATTTTTATAATTGTAAGTGGAGTAATTTTAGCGAACGCGTCACTTGATATTGCATTCCATGATACGGTTTTGATTGTTTTTTTAGGTATTTTTATACCAAGTTTATTAAGTATGGCTACAACAGATTCATCTTTATCTAGTTTTAGTACTAATAATGGTCACAATGTGAGTGATTTATCTGATAATAATAACTATAATAATTATATAAAAATGTTTTGAGTTGGTCTAATGGATGGAGATGGAAGCATTCAAGTAAACCATTGACGTGAAAAATCACTGCAATACAGACTAATTATTAAATTATCTAACATTAAATCTAATTACGATATGTTAATTAAAATTGCCAAGGTAATAGGAGGAACGGTAAGAATTACAGGTAAAGGTGCAGATGTTATTTGAGTAGTTAATAAAAAGCAAGAAGTTGAAGAAATTATAAAAATTTATGATATCTACCCGCCTTTAACTTCAAAAAAAATCTGTCAACTTGCATTCTTAAAAACATGTTTAACTGAAACTTCGGTAAAAGCTTATTTAATAAATAGAAAGCTTAAATATAGCGAACAATTAACTATTATAAAATCTAATATTAATTTTATTATTCCTAGTTATTTTAAAGGATGATTATCTGGTTTCATAGAAGCTGAAGGTTGTTTTTCAATAAGAAAAGCTAATAACCATTCTTTTTCAATAGGGCAAAATGATGATATTTATTTAATAAATGCTATTAAACAATATTTTGAGGTAACTAATAAAGTTAGAAATCCCTATGATAAATTCTATTTTCTAGAGATATATAAGAAAGAAGCATTATTAAAAATAATCGCCCATTGTACTAACTATCCTTTATTAGGTGAAAAATTGGAGTCATTAAAAAAATTCAATCAAAAGCTTATTTAGTAAGTGTCGTGTTGTCTTGTCACCATGAAAAATTCATACGTTTTTCGGTAATAGTTAAGTAAAATATTAATTATTGCTAACGGTGAAGTTTTATATGTCTTCTAAATGCGGAAGATACAACTACAAAATATAAGATAATACCGTGGAAACCAAACCTAATAATATTAAATTATTATATAGCGGGCAAAATCTGTTATATTTTAACAAATTTGTTAGTGAGTAGGATCCGTAGAGACTAAACGTGACAATTGAAAGTTTATTAAGTTAAATAATTAGATAAGTTATAGTCCGATCCACTGCGTGAGCAGTGTTGTATGTAGAAATTATATTTATAAAGGAAATGAGTTAAATTGACTTACTACGTCGTAGCACATTGGGGGGGAGAATTATTTGCTAGTTTATTAATACCTGTAGTGACACTTCCTGTTGGTACTGTTGAGTATCCAAATGTCCTAGAATCAGAAGGTATTGTCAGAACTTCTTTTTTTAACAAAAGAGGAATATATTTGTGAACAAACAAAACGAATGGTAAACAATATATTGGTAGTTCTATGAATTTATCTTCTAGATTGTCTGATTACTATAGTAACTCATATCTTAACAGTCAATCTAGTCGTGGTAGTGCTATCTCTGCAGCTATTATAAAATATGGATTGTCAGAGTTTATTCTTCAAATTTTAGTGTTAGGTCCTTCCCCAGTTCGTGAGAGTATTTCAATTAGTTCTGATTTTATTCAATTAGAACAATATTATCTAGATAGATTTAATTTAGATTATAATATTAGACGAATAGCTCTTGGTCCAGCTCCAACTGCAAACCTTTACTACCCTAAAGGTGATACTAATCCACAATTTGGTAAAAAAGGCCCAGAGGGAGCTGCGTGAAACCATCAGCATTCTCTAGAACAAAAAGCATTCTGGTCTTTAACTCGTAGCACTCCTATTTTTATTTATGACGCCTCTACTTTAATGTTTAATTCTATCGTTTATGGTTATGAAAGATTGGCTAGCATATTGGGTGTACATGTTAATACAGCTAGACGTGTTGTTAAATTAAGTAATGTTTATGCGGAAAAATATATAATTTCTTTAAGTCAATTAACTAGGGAAGAACTTGATACCATTAAAGCTAAAGTTGATCGTAAAAGTACAGTTAAGCGTATGGTTCATGTATATAATAAGGATAAATCAGTACTTCTAAAAACTTTCTCAAGTGTTAATGAATTTATGAAATTTTCTAAGCAAAGCGGGGCTGTAGTTAAACAACTTTGTCTGTCGGATGTTCTTCTTTGGCTGGATGAATACTTTATCTCATACCATTTGATTTCTAGTGCAGATAATTCACTTGTTAATATTAGTGAATTCAAACCTAAATTAAGAGGTCGAAAAACTAGTATTCCAGTTTATACCTACTCTGCAGATGGAACTACTTTTATTAAACGTTATTCTAGTTTAAGAGATTGTGTAAAACATTTAGAAGGTAATCGTAATGCTAATACTAACACTTTAATACTACGTATAGAACATAAAGAGCTTTACCACGGATTAAGAGTTTCCTTTAGTCCGCTCTTTGACCATTCTGAATCATAAATTTTCTTTCTTAATGTTTGTGCTGCGACTATTATTTTGTGAAAATTAATATAGTATTGCACTGTATGCTGAAATACCAAACTAAAATCTTTCTCTTATTACTAATTTTAATCATAATACTTATGTAGACAACATGTTTTCTAAGGAGGGTGGTTAAGAAAGGGAGAGGAATATTACTTGATAATTTAATTAGTTACAATATAAGAGATTGGTAATCAGCAGGAAACTTCAATCCTTTTTGGATTTAGTAGGATCCTTAGAGACTAAACGTGCAACTCCTTCATTTTTTTTTTAAGAATGAGGATGAAGATATAGTCCAAATACTAGGTCTATTTTCCTAACACCTTTGTTCGGTAGTTTTATATACAGGAAAAAAGGGGAAGAAGACTATGTATAAATGAGCACATTTCCACTATGTATTATCTATGGGTGCTGTATTTGCACTGTTCGCTGGGTGATATTTCTGAATACCTAAAATATTAGGATTAGATTACAATAGATTATTATCTAAAGTACACTTCTGAATTTTATTTATTGGGGTTAATACTACGGAAAAAAGTGTTTTGAATTTAAAGGAAAAAGATTTATTAATCAAAGAAATATTTTGTTTGCTGCATTTTTAGAAGCTGCATATTCTGTTATCCGAAGGTTCGGGAATTTTTAGTGAATTCTGCGTAGCCTATATTATTAATTTATTTTCTATAAGTAAATAATAAATAAAAATAATTCATAATTTTTTTTTTTGTGCTGGCAAGCAAGCAAGCACGTGATTTTTTTTAGTTGTTATAGTACTTATCTCAAAAAAAAAAGATAATAAAGTTTAATCTAAACGGGATACTAAGGAAATAGGAAAAACTATAAGGCCAAAATTCAATAAATAAATTATTACTAAAGAGTTACAAATATATTAAATATGCAATTTCTTATCAGGGGGAAAAATTTGCTTTACTCCACAATGTTTCACCCTCTGTGCAAAAGAAGATATTTCTCTATTAATTCTTCGGCCTCCTACGATGATCTTTCAATTGGTATTACTCCTAATAATGGAAATAATTTTAAATTGTTTTTTGAAAATGTTAAAGTTTCCAAAAGAGAGATATATAAAAAATTAAAGGATAAATCAGGAGTTTATCTTTTTTTAAATAAACAGACTAGTGATATGTATATAGGAAGTAGCGTTCAGTTATCAAAAAGAATGGCTATTCATTTTTATAATGCGAAATCTAGTCAAGAAACAACTATAATATTTTATAGGGCAATGAGAAAGTATGGATTAGAAAATTTTGATTTAGCTATTTTAGAATTTTGTGAATCAAATGAAACTGATTGCTCAAAGTTAGAACAATTTTGGATTGATTATTATCAACCTAAATATAATATATTAAAAGAATCACGTAGTTCTAGGGGTTTTAAACATTCAATAGAAACTATTAATAAATTAAGGCTCCGATTTTATAAAGAGAATCATCCAAAATTCGGAACTATTAATTCAACAGAAACTAGAAAAGCAATTAGTGATAGCCTTAAAGAATTCTACAAAACTAACTCGTCGCCATTTAAAGGGGTTAAGGGAGAATTATCACCACAGTATGGTATAAATGGGACATCTGTTTTCATTTATAGCGAAAGTGGAAAAGAGTTAATTTTCCCCTCTATCAATGGGGCTAAAAATCATTTTAAAGTAAGATGAGTAAGGATAAAAAATAATATGGATACAGAAAAATGAGTCACTTTACAAAATGAAAGATGGATTATACAATCAACTCCTCGTTCAAACAACAAATAGAATTAGCTCCATCAAAATCTTTCTATATGCTGGAATTACTCACAAGTTTAAGAACTTTCCTTCTAATAAGGTATAGTTATAGTCTTAAACAAATTTAGAGAATCAGCAGGAAACCAAATAACTTATTTTCGAGTTTTATTGTTCAAATATAAGTTAAAGTAGAATCCTCAGAGACTATATGAAAGAAATTTTTACTTTTTAAATAAGTATTAATTAAGGTATAGTCCAAGTATTAAAGGAGTAATACTCTTTTTATATTAGTAATACTACTTTCTTCCCTCAACATTTCTTAGGTCTACAGTCAATGCCTCGTCGTATTAGTGATTACCCTGATGCTTTTGCTGGATGAAATTTAATTTCTAGTTTTGGGTCTATCATTTCTGTTATAGCTACTGCTTTATTTTTATACATCGTATATGAACAATTAGTTTATGGTAAAGCTGTTTCAAGAAATCCTTGATTAGCTCCTCAATTTTACTATGATCTTTTACAGACATTATTAAATAGAGCTACGAATTCATTAGAATGATGTTTAATTTCTCCTCCTTCTCCTCATCCATTTGTTTCTCTGCCATTGCAATCAGGTCTTGTATTGCTACGCACAAAATAAAAATTTCTCTTGTATAGCATCAGCGTACAAGAATTTTCTCCTCCTTCTCAGGTTCTTTTGCTTTTCTTTTTCTCCAGTTCTAGTACCAAAGGGGTTTAACAAAGTTAAACCTAACCCAGCTACGGGGGCGCTTATTTAAACGCCCCCCATTAAATTGAAACTTTGCTCATCCCATTTCATATAATAAGGAATTTTTTTTAATACAAAACTTTATAAAATAGAAAAAAGAAATTATATTGTACTTTCTATAAGTAAAGATTAATCATAAAAATTAGAAAGGAAACACCTTTAATAACAAAAACTAGGTCATAGCTAATAACTATGGCTGATTGATAAAGGAAATAATAGCGAGTTTGATGGTGGCTCTGATTGAATGCTATTCAAATGCTTGACACATGCTAATCGAACGCCTAGTTTATTTATAATAAAAACTAGAAAGTGGTGTACAGGTGAGGAAAGGGTATGTTTACTGCCTTAGAGCAAGGAGAAATACCTTATAATAACAAAGAAATTATTAAATAAATAATTTTGCTTTAAGATGTTATCTTAATACCTCGGGTAAGTAGAGTAGTAGTTAAAGTAATGGTTTAACTAGCTTTATCTCGTAGTCGAGTCTGAAAGGTCCTTCGACCACATTGGAACTGAGACAAGTTCAATGCGATTTTTTTTTTGCACTGCAGTGGGGAATATTGGTCAATAGCCTAACGGCTGAACCAGCGATTTGAAGGAATGAAGATCTACTTTGAAATATAAGAAGACTAAAATTCTGGTTAGTAAAATGATAATGACAATTTTCTATCTAAATGTCTTGACTAATTCACGTGCCAGCAGTCGCGGTAATACGTGAGAGACTAGCGTTATTCATATTTAATTGGTTTAAAGGGTTACTAGACGGTAATTTTTGCCTTTGAATGGGGACAGAGTTACTAGAGTTTTATGTGAAAAGTATATTTAGAACTCATGGTGTAGAACTGATAATTTAAAATACTATGGGGAATGATAAAGGCGAAGGCAAACTTTTATGTAAAAACTGACGTTGAGGAACGAAGGCAAGGACAGTGAATAGGATTAGAACCCTAGTAACCCTAGCAGAAAATGATGAGTGCCATAGGTTGTATTAAATTTAAATCGCCTATAAATGAAAATGTAAGCATTCCACCTCAAGAGTAATGTGGCAACACAGAAACTGTAACCATTAGACCAACTCCGAAACTAGTAGTGAAGTGTGTTATTTAATTCGATGATCCACGAAAAATCTTACCACAATTTGAATATTTAGTGACAAGAAATTAATTTAATTTTTGTAAAAAAAATAATGTTTTTTTGACTTCTTTTTACAAGTGTTGCACGGCTGTCTACAGTTGTTGCCGCGAGGCTTTGGTTGGCTCCAACAAGTGACGTACACCCTAATTTTATTTAAAACTAATTTCATTTTATGAAATAAATTATAAAGTTATTCATCTTGACATGAGATGTATTTATGGGATAAAGACAAGTCCTCATGACCTTAATATTGTGGGCTATAGACGTGCCACATTAGCTAAAACAAAGGGATGCTAAAATGTGAATATTCGCTAATCCCTAAACAGGATATAATATGGATTGTATGTCTGAAACTCGACTACATGAATAAGGAATTACTAGTAATCGTGCATCACCATGGCACGGTGAAACTTATCTCGGATAGGTACTAACTACTCGTCAAGCACTGAAAGGAGCACACGCAATAAGTTGAGTTTAGTTTAAATCATAATATAGTAATTAGACTATTAAGATGGTTTAGGATAGATTTTCGAATGTATGGCTGCAATTGGTGTTAAGTCGAAATTAAGACCTTCTTTGAGCCAGAAGGAAAAAGTTTCAAAAAGTATAGGTAAACCCTCTGCTAGTTCCTAAAAGGGAGCAAAACCATCAAATTGCGGGAACATCTTAAAGCAATTTTTAACCAAGCGATAACGGTAACGTTTTTCGTGGCGCAGGTAATGACTCGCGGTAAGGTAAAATAAAAATTGATGTACGAAAGGAAATAGAAAATCCGCAGCCAAGTTCGAAATAAAATTCGAATGCAGTTCATCGACTAAATGTTGGTTGGCGCAAGCTTAAAATATAGTCAGACCTCAATCGAAAGATTTAGGGTAAGTATCTCAGCTCTCCTGAATTCTGGCGTCTACTAATTAGATGAGATGCAAAGATAGTATGGAAAAGAGGTAGATTCGACGGTTGTTGTAGAGGAATCTGCAGCGGACTTATAAAAAAATTAACAATACCCCCCTATAATTTAATACCCCCTATAGTTCAAAACTTCAACTTTATATAGGTAAAAAGTTCTGGTTCAAATCCGGAATAAAGTAATGTTTTTTACTAGTAACACATTTTTATTGAATATCAATGCGGGCAGTTTGAGCCCAGAAAGAAAATTATTAAGGGTAGTCACTCTTATATTGCTATATTATGTGGTTCTATGTTATGACAGCTTCTATATTAGAATATTCGACACAGTAATAGGCATATATTATGATTTATTCCATTCAGCGTCCATAACGTATAGTTTTGCCCTTTTAGTAGGAGCTATTATGTTACAATTAGTTGTATATTACCCCAGACGTTTACAAGAACCAATGGGACTGACATTAAATAAAAAATCTTATTTAGTTTTAATCAATATATTAATTGTTCTTATTTTACTTGTTTTACTTTTTGCTTTATTATTATTCTTAGATAACTTTTCTTTGTATCCTTGCTTATATTCTTTATTTGTTCCTATTACTTCTGACAAAGTCCTTTCGGGCGAAAAAACAAACCAAGAACTAAGTCCTGATTTTATAACTTTTTTCTGATGGAGAATCAACATTTACTGTATCTATCACAAAAGACAATCGGCCTAGAAAAACAACCAAGAGAATAGATCCAAATAGAACAATATTTGGAGTCCACCCTAGTTTTGCCATAAGTTTAAATAAAAAAGATTCTGATTTATTGCAAAAAATTCACTCTTATTTTAAAGCAGGGAAAATAAAAAATGATAAGAAAAATAATGCAATTGTTTATTATGTAAATTCATTTCAAGACTTACAAAATGTTATCATACCCCATTTTGATAAATATCCTCTTATCACTCAGAAATATGCCGATTTTTTACTATTTAAACAAGTTGTAAATCTTATGAATGATAAAGCTCATCTGACTAGTGAAGGATTAGCTAAAATTCTGGCCCTAAAAGCGTCTATGAACAATGGTTTATCTGGAAAATTAAAAGAATTTTTCCCTCATATTGTACCAGTTCCAAGACCCTTAGTTGAAAATCAAGAAATTCTTGATCCTAATTGACTCGCCGGTTTCACTACTGGAGATGGATGTTTTGATGTTATAGTTAAAAAAATGGGTTTCTCAGCTAGTTTAAGATTTAGACTTACTCAACATTCGCGTGATATTAAACTAATAAATAATATCATAAAATATCTTAATTGTGGTAGGCTAGAGGCACGAAAAAAATTAAATTTTGTAGAATTTATAGTAATAAAATTCTCAGATATTGAAGAAAAAATTCTTCCTTTTTTCCATAAGTATCCAATTCAAGGTATTAAAAGTCTAGATTTTCAGGATTTTTGTAAAATAGCTTTATTTATTAAAAATAAAGATCATTTAACTTCAGAAGGTGTTGAAAAAATTAAAAAGATAAAATCGGGAATGAATACAGGTAGAAATAATTATTCTTAGACGGTGTCATACGGTTAGCTTTTTTTTTTCTTTGGTTTACTGCATACATTGCTTATTGAGGTTTAATAAAAATAAACCTAACATAAAAAGTAATACGGTTGTTGTAGAGGAATCTGCAGCGGACTTATTATAAAACTAACAATACCCCCTTAATGAAAACTTTCTAACATGGTGTACAGGAATTTTTCTTTGTTTTTGGTTCAATTCCATACGAAAGTTATGCTTTTAATTAGAAGTTTATTATTAATGCGGGCACTTTGAGACGAGAATGTAATTTTTATTTAGGATAGATTTTCTTATACTGCTATATTATACTGTTATATCTTCTGATGGTTTAAATATCAGATTATTAGATTATGAATAGGCATATACGAGGGTTTATTCCGTTCATTCTTTAAAATAATAGATAGTTTTGACCTATTTTTGTATATAATAGGAGCTACAGTAAAGAAAATCTATTCTTTATTTTCAACCAATTATACAATTAGTTTTATGGTTTTACTTTTGTTTTTGTTTTTTTCTATCTAATTTTCTATGATGATAATTTTCTTTGTATTCTTGTCCCTATAAAAATTTATAAGAATGCTGCTACTGAAAGAATTAAAATTCAAAAAGAAAACAGGGGGCTATCGGGAATATATCTTTTCAAAAACTTAACTACTGGGGAACAGTATGTTGGCTCTTCAACGGATATTACCAATAGATTTTTGAAAATATTTTAGTAAAAAAGGATTATTAAGTAGTTCTTCTATGAGGATTTGTAAAGCTTTACTTAAACACGATCTTGATAATTTTTCTTTAAGCATTCTTGAATATTGTGAACCCGGACAATGTCTGGAAAGAGAAGATTATTATATTAAACTTTTGAAACCAGAATATAATATCTTACAAAAAGCCGGATCTTCCTTAGGAATTAAACGTTAGGACGAAACTCGTGCTAAAATGAGTCTGGCTAAAAAAGGTGAGAATCACCCATTATTTAGAAAAAAACGTGAAGATCATCCGCTATTTGGAACAACTCGTAGTGCTGAAATTCGGAAAAAATAAGTGAAGCTAAAATCGGCCAGAAAGCACATTACAAACACTCAGAAGAAACTCGTTCAAAAATGTCACTTTCTAACCCTAATTCTCAAAAAAAATAGAAGTCCTTGATTTAGAAACAAATATTATAACTCCTTACTCTTCAATTCGCGAAGCAGCTCGAGCATTAGGTGTACCAACTGAATTGATTATAATATTAAATCTAACAAAGAAAGACCCTATAAAGGTCGCTATGTTTTCAAGAAGATAGATTAGCATTTCCATTAGAAATGGCGCCTTCCTAGTTTTGTCAGCTTTTCTCTTTAAATATGCCTTCAGTATTATTCCTTCACAAAGCTCCTATTACTTCTCCCTTTTCCTATCAGCAACTGCTCCTTCTCCTTTAGCTTCCTCCAGTGCCTAAAATGGGTTTAAAAAATAAGTAAACCTAACCCACTCCAGGAAGGTTCCATTATTGGTAAGATGGGTTGAGCTGTAAACTCAACAACAAAAGTTTGTAAAGGTTCGAATCCTTTTCTTCCTAGTAATGAATTTTATTATTTAAAAGGGTAATAAGTCTGTGCTTCTGGCTCTATTAGACTAAATATTTATCTCTTGTTTTTTTTTTATGATGGTATCAGAAACGCCAATATTTAGTAATGTAAGTAAACCTAAAGCTGCGTTTTAGCTTTAAAAATTGATTAACACGAGGTGCTTTGTTTTTTTTTGATACACTTGTAGAATAATTAAGACGCTCCGCTATTTGAAGGATCAAGATTTTTTTTGTTTGTTTTTCATATTATCTTAATATATCAAATCCTGGGAGGGGTATATAAAAAGGGTGAGGTTAAGTGGGTTACATTGCTCCTGTCTCCTTGTCCTCCGGACAAGAGTAAGCATTGCACCGCACTCCCAATTCAAAAATAACACCTTACCATTTTTAATAGATTTAAGTTAGTATAAAGTAAATATAGTGGTAGTATTTTATGGGTTCAACTCTTTTTTTAACCAATCTAAAAATATCTAAAGCCCTACATTAGTTTCTATAGCTCAATGGTAGAGCGGAATACTGTTAATATTTTTATAGAGGTTCGATTCCTCTTGGAGACGGATTCAATCCAAAGCTCACCTGACAATAGAAGGATTAGAACATATTAAAAAGATTCAAAATGGGATGAACTTTGGAAGAAAAGATAATAATTAATTGCTTTATAGACGAGTATGTTTCCACCGCTTCGAGGAATTTTTAGTCTCATGCGATACATTGCTTATTGAGGTTTAATAAAAATAAACCTAACCTTAAAAAGAACCTGCAGCGGACAAATTCAAAAATTAACAATACCCCATCAAACCAAAACTATTTATGCGGAATATAAATTAATATTTAATTTTATTTATTTTGGTTCAACTCCAGACAATAGTTATGCTATTTATTAGAAGCACTATTTTATTTTTAATCAACGCGGTCACTTTGAGGCCAGTAATTTTTAGGGTAACTTCTCTTATAATCCTATTCTCTTGAATTATAAATACATGAGAAGGGATATATGAAGGTTTATTCCAATCATCCTCTACAATGTATAGCTTTGTGTTAGTATTATTATTAATAGCTATAACATTCTTAATTAATATTTACCCCAGACGTTTACAAGAACCAATGGGACCGACATTAAATAAAATATCTTATTTAGTTTTAACCAATATATTAATTATTCTTTTAGGATCTTTATTGGTTATATTTTGGGTTAATAGCTTTGCCTACGATCCTTCTTTATTCTCTTTGCTTGTACCTATTTTAGTCCTATTAAGAGTTACACAAATATCCTAGAAAATAAAAATAAAGCGGGTGTTTATATGTTAGAAAACTCAATTAATAAGAAAATTTATATAGGTTCAACAAGAGATTTAAGAAAAAGGCTTAGAGAATATTTGAATCTTAAATATATAACTAGTCCCTTTATTAATTTTTTGAATAACTGATGTATTTATATTACATATTTCTTTATTTGTACCTGCAGGATGTCCTTTATCTTTATTTTACTTTACTTTTGCTTTTTTTTCTCTCCTTCTAATTTAATATTTGATATAATAGCTATGCCTTTTTTTTTTAACAAAAAACTTCTCATATTTTTTTATGCCTCAGTTAACGCCTTTCATTCCAGCAAAAATTTATCCTAATGCAGAGGCTGATAAAGCTCAAATTCTTTCTGATAATCAAAATAAAGCAGGTATTTATATGTGAACAAATTCAATAAATGCTAAAAAATATATAGGTTCTGCAGTAGATCTCTCAAATAGGCTTTCTTCTTATTATTCTACAACTTATATGGAGGATGCGTTAAAAAGAGGTCTTAGTCATATCTACCGTGCTCTGTTAAAGAATGGCCATTCCACTTTTTCTCTTAAATTCTTGAGTACTGTGAACCTGATCCTAATTGGCTAGTCGGTTTTACGAGTAGTGAAGGATGTTTCGCGGTTAAGAGGGGAGGGGTGGGATAAACTTGTGGTTAAAGGTAGAGTTCTCCTATATTAATCGAACGGTCGGATTTAAAGAGGTGTCAGCTTCGGCTTGGGGAGGGATGAGTAGAGGGGGGGGGAGGGTGTACGGTTGCTCATGCGTAGCTTAGGGTAGAAAGGATACATGGAACAACAAGGATACTGATCTTGAGGCTCTGAGCTATCGTAGGCTAATGGCGGGTAGGTTGGGCTTACACCTCACTATCAGCCATGAGAGAGACGGTATTTCTTGCCGTGGAGGCTTACCCACCTTATGAATGTAAGGGGATATTTATTCCTGGTATTAGGTCAAAAGCCTACTATCGATACGTTGATCTGTCCTATCGACGGACCAATTTGGTGGAATGAGACGCCAAGTCATATATTCATATCCTTTCGGAATACTATCTATGTAAAAAGTAACAATGAATTTAAATACAAACAATCAAAATTTAATGTCGCAAGACTCTCGTGCGCTTAATCCTAGGTTTGTGACTGGTATTTCCGATGCAGAGTCCTCTTTTAGAATTATGATTAGAAAAAATAATAGTTTAAAAGTAGGATGACGAGTAGCGGCGTATTTTCAAATTTCTATGTATAATAAAGACAGAGTTTTATTAGAATTAATACAATCCTTCTTTGGTGGAGTAGGGAATATAAATCAAGAGCATAAGGATTCTATCCAATATCGAATTAGTTCTGTTAAAGATTTAGCAGTAGTAATAGATCATTTCGATAAATATCCACTAATAACTCAGAAGCGAGCTGATTTTTCACTAGTTAATACAGTCGTTCTTTTTGGTATTACACTATTTACATATTATTTATCCCAAGTATTTAACGGTATTTGATTTGACATCGATCCTGTTTTACTTGCAGCTATACCAATCAAAATTTATTCTAACGCTGAGGCTGATAAAGATAAAATTCTTAAAGAAAATAAAAATAAATCTGGAATTTATAAGTGACAAAATTTAACTAATGGTAAATGCTATATTGGATCTGCAGTGAATTTGTCAGATAGGCTACAATTCTATTATTCTAACTTATCTATTGAAAATTACTTAAAAAAGAGTAAAAGCCATATATATAGTGCACTAGTAAAGCACGGTCATTGTAAATTTTCTCTTACTATTCTTGAGTACTGTGATAAAGAAAAATGTATAGAAAGAGAAGATTTTTATCTGTCCTCTTTAAAGCATGAATATAATATCTTAGAAAAAGCCGGCTCTTCATTGGGTCGTAAACATTCTGATGAAACTAAAAAAAGCATGTCGCATTCTCATAAGGGAATCGATCACTCTGGTCGTTTTCAGCCAGGGCATAAACATACAGAGGAAACTAAAACAAAAATATCATATGCTCTTACAGGTTCTATACATCCCGATGAAATTAAAAAAAGAATTTCAGAGGCTAAGAAAGGTAAACCAAAAATCGAAGGATCTGGAAGACCCGCTCAATCAATAGAAGTTTTTGATAACAAAAATAATTCAACAACTATTTATGATTCTATTCGTGAAGCTGCAAGAGCCTTAAATATTCCTAGTTATAAATCAATTTCTAAGTATTTTACTAATAATAAACAAAAGCCATATAAAGATAGATATACTTTCAAAAAAGTCAATTAATAATTGATTAGCTCCTGTGGGTAAGTTTAACAGGTTGATTTGATAGAAGATAAGAGGAAATTAAAACATTCTAATAAAACAAAAACATTACATAAAAGATAATAATTAATACTATATCTTGTCTTTTTGTTTGTTTCTCTGTTTTCCTATTCAAAGGATACTGCGTAGCGAAGCATTGCTCCGCAAAGCTTCTTTTTTTTTTATATGGCTTATTATTTGTGTGTGTGGGTAGCCGACAATAAAAACAAAAAATAAGGGTATAATAAGCCAGTTTTAATTTAATGTTTACTTTAATTTCTTAATAATAAACATATTAGGACAATTGCTTATAGTTTTATCATTAGAACTAAAATATGATAATAAATGTGCTATAAGGTATAATTTAAATTATGTATTGTTATAGTCGATAAATAGTTACCACTCTTAACCCCCAAAGGGCCCTCGAGGAGAGAGGGATTTATCTCTTAACCAAAAATTGAATATGTGGTCTTTGCGGTATGTTTAAAAATAAGATTATCATAATATTTTAGAAAAACTATCGAATACCCCGTTCAGATATTGCTAACGCTGACGGACGTTACTTGACGCTCAAGATGCGTTTCGATAATTTGTCCCAAGATCTTTAAAAATAAGGTCTTTCTAATTGAATCAATCAGTAAGTGATCCTTTTCCTATTAACATTAGCTGCTATACCTAACCCTAAAATTAGAATATAACATTCCTAAAATTCTAAAATTACCATCGCAATATCTCCTGTTTCTTCTTACTCAATAACTGGCAAGAAAACATTCATTCCAATACGAATGAATCTTACTTCCTTATTGAAGAGGTTGAATATTACAATGCCAATTACTTGTCTGATTTTTCACTCACTCAAATTATGAGGATAAATCTTATTAATGTAGCTAATAATGTTACAGATAATTATTCTCAAAATCCATACATTTGATGTGGACTTGCTGGCGACAACAGAGATTCAGATAATGTAGTTCCTGATATTCTAGATTCAGAATACATATTTATTATGTCTCCTCTTCCTAATCCCGTAGGTATTACTTCTCCAATTTCTGCATATATAGGTAAGTGTAAAGGTCTAATAGCAGGATCTATATAATTTAAGGTTGCTTGATACGAAACATACATATCAGAGGCAAACCAATATAATCCTACAACCAATATAGTTCCTATAACGATGTATGCGGCTGTAGATAACCATTCTTTTTCCTTCATATCCTTATTAAATGATTTATTTTCATTATCATCATAAGATAAAGCAAAATGGTCTTCATCTAATGAGCCATAGAACATTCCTAACGCAACCAGAATTATTGCTAATACTGTTAAATCAACAAATCGATTTAGTTGAATGATATATTTATTATAGATTTCAACAATCGATTTTAAGAACAGAGTTCTTCTATGTTTGTAACTAGCTCAATATCTAATAAATAACTGACTTATTCAGATTTTATAATTGGTTTTTAAGTATGTACATCTACATTTCTTAATTATTCATTTTAATTTCTTTTGGACTTTATAAGGTTTCATCTTTTTAAGGATGAACTTTATAATTCTAATGTTTTTAAGATAAGATTTCGTATTATTAAGGATAGCTATATAGAAGGGAGTAGATGGACGAAAAATCATATTAAATGGTATTTCTATCCATGATCTAACTGATCCTTCTATAGTATCAATAACAACAAGAGAACGATTTTTCTTAGGAGTTCCTAATTTAATCTTTTGGGGGTCCAAGAACCCAGGCCAGCTTTCTTTTCTATATTTATAATATTCAGACCATACTTGTTTAGATAGTATAGTCCATATTTTATAGACCTCTAAGAAGTCTCTAAAAGGTCTTTCTGAAGCACGCAATTCTCCTCAAAATTCTTGTGGTATGATAGATCTATGTATATGCGGTGAAAATATATCTTTAAGCATAACTTCAATTCCTAAACATATTAAGGGGTTCTCATTATCATAATTTGAGAAAAGATCCCTAATTGTATAAATATGATTATCCGGTTTTGATTTAATGAAAGATTCCAATTTGTCATAGTCAACGCTTGCCAAAATGTCAGGATTATTATAGGGTTTTATACCAATATCCAGCGATTTAACAAAAGGGTCTCTATAAGGTCTCATTTTATCTAATGGGAAATCTTTAAGAGGAACATTGAAATTATTACTTATGTAAAATAAGGTGTTTTCAAATCCAATTAAGTCTTGTGATAGTGAGGTTAATAAATCCTCTAATAAGTTAGGAGTAGCAAAATCTTTCTTAAGTATATTAGCTCAAGACTACCCCTGTCCTATTCTGTATCTTTCGACAGTAGTGATAGGAAAATCCTTGTGAAGATATATGGGAGATTCTTTATCTAATTCATTGACAACTTGGAGAGCTGATTTCTCATATCTCTCAAGAATAGCTTCTCCTTCAGTATTCTTTTGCCATAACATATTATGTAATAATAAGTTAACATTACAGAGTGTTCTATGGGAGACATGTTCGAAAGTCTTCATTCAATGACTCTGAAGCAACCAAGCTGTATACGGATATTTTTCTATATCTGTATCAGTTGTTATTCCGATTGGTGATTTAGGATGAGATAATCAGACTAATAATACTCTTAGCCTCGTGGACAATTTTCATAACATGCTACTAACTGCCATGCTTCTTGCCTTGTAACCAAAACCTAAGAAAGCTAGAGTAGAATTTAATGTAAGATTATACTTACGTACAAATTCTAATACTAATGCTGTTGAAGTTCTTGTAGCGATACACTCCTTCAGTGGAAGCATATCTGCTTGATACTGATCTACAAAGAATTTCTTTGCAAATTCAATAACAAACTTTGACTTCGCCAGTATAGACTTTGCTAACCCAGTTTTGACACCTATTTCAGATAAAATCTGAAGATAGGCCTTCGATACTTTACTATCAGCTATTACAATATCATCTCCTAAAATTGCGTAATCTTCAAACCACATGACCCTACCCGCTCGCATCGATGCATATTGGACAATCGCATGATGAGTTAATGCTAACATTGCTCATGAGGACAGACATCCCATAGGTTGGCCAACTGAATAGGATATACCTAACAATTCAGAATCCACCATATCGGACTTAGGCAACTTATAACTCCGCTTCACCAAAAGATCACCTCAAGCCTGAGAAAATAATTCAGAATCCGGAACAATATCTTTTAATAAGACTTTTAGAACCGATTTCTGAAGAATCAAAGGCAATCGATCAGTAGCTGCAGACAAGTCAATGGATGCGAATGTTTTTCCCTCGCAATTATCAGCATATTTATCCTGCAATCTAGATACTGGATTTAATTGATCAAATGTTCCATCAATATTTGGAATTTGTTTCAATATATTAAATATCCATTTATGTAATGGGTATAAGATTCATTGCGTCCAAGCATCTACCATAGCAAAGACACGTACTTTACCTGCCGGTTCTAGTTTCAGAGCTAATTTTCCAAGAAATGCCAGTCCCTGCCCGTTCGCGGATCAAGGGCGGAACTGATTAACTCAGTTTTTTAAAATCGGTTCTTCATCTGGAATTGAAGATCAAAATATATTCTTCTTAAATTTTATTGGATTAGGAAATGATGAAATCTTAGTAATCCCGAATTGCGATAATATAGACTGATTAAATATCGAGTCATATCACGCAATGAGAGTATTAATTGTTGCTGCTGTTACAAACCAAGTTCTGCTAAAATTTAATTTTTTAATTTGCAAGTAAGCTACGCTGCTCAATTCCCAGATTGGCATTCCTAGGAATATTCCTGATGGAAATACCTTTCTATAAATGTTTAATCCGATTAGATCTAGATAATATTTAAGCTTAAGTGGAACAACTAAATTGTACCTCATTAAGAGTTTATTTTGATCAAGAAGATCAGAACTTTTTATTAGTCCATCTAGTACTGGATGATAAACACGGGAAATTAACTCAATAGTGTTGACATATGATAAAGCCCCCAATTGATATGCAACTATTCACAGATTATTTAATAAGTCTGGATAATTCACTCAAACACGGGCTGATCAGATGAGAGATACAACAGAAGAATTAACTGCTGAATCTTTTGTCAGAGGACCCGACTTTAAAATAGGTCACATATTGGGTTGCGGTATTTGATCGATTCGTATCCTTCTCTTTAATTGAGGAGCGAATCGGGACTCCAAAAATTCATCTCATTTAGGCAATATTTTACGTAAATCGACACCTGCATCTGTAATAGTAGAAAGTTTAAGTCTACCGGGAAACTCAAGGATTCTAAATAATCCAAAAAGAGTCATCCACAATCTGATACTAGGGATATGTCTATCAACTAGAATCATTTGCCTTACATGTGCAGGAATTATCCTTGGAATACCTCTGTTAGTTCTTTTGGGACGAACATTAAGTTCAGTTAAATCGAGTACTACATGTCCTCCTATACTTTGTTGGAGGAGTACTTGGCATGCTTTAAGATATATAACAATACCTTTCATACCACTATTTCTAGCAATCTTCCCGACATAGAAACAAAAGCTTGCCACCTGTCTCACGACAGATTTTGTTGTTCTTGGACGGATCCCACGGATATATTCATTGAACATACCTATGAGTCCGCGGCCTCCATTTCTGAAGACCAAACCGTTAATTATTTCGATACGATTTTTTATAACATGCTCCAGAGTTCGTATCCTCCTTTGCATTCCATCACTTCATCTTGAATTCTCACTTCCAACTACTGTAGAAGGAGGCGTCATTTTTCCAAAGTCCACAGTTTTATTTTTAAAATTAAAATTTGTTGTAACTTGATTATTATGACACTAAAACCGAAGCACTAGAATCTTTTTGGTTCCTATTGTATCTTTCGATTCCTTTACTGTACTTACGCTCGCAGCCTCGCCGAATAAAACTCAGGTAAAACCTAAGCCCTGTCATTCCACCTTTTGAGTGAAAGCATCCCGAACAACACCTTAATTACCTACTAAGGAGTAGGATTAGATAGTGCAGGCCCATGTAGCAATCTAGCATAAATTTCTCTTATAATAGTTATAGGAAAAGATCTAATGATCAATTCTAGCAAATAGAATTACGATTAAAACAGATTAGCCAATAATTAAAAGAGCAGTTAACACTAGTAACTATCTATGGTATGATCCATTAGACTCTCCCCATCCTAATTTTCATCCTACTTGCCTAATTCTCAACATTCTTTAATAAGATAGTCAATATTGTATAATAAATTATATTTACAATTGGATTAGTCTAAATTACATTAAATTATAATATGTAGATTATTTCTAATCTAGATTCCATTAAAGGAAAGTTTTACTTGGTTTAAGGGTAGAGTTTTACTCTATTATTGTTAACCTTAATTCAAACTGAATTAATATAAAATAGAAAAACTTATAAAGGTCGTTATAAAAAAAGTGTATAGAGGAATTGAGAACATTATATAAAAGAAAATAATTAATAGTATCCCTTGCCTTTCTCAAAATTGCGCTCACTAATTTTAATGGTGTAGTCGAAAAAATAGTTATCACTCTTAGATTTTTACATCAAAGGGTTCTAAAATTAAGATTAAATATGCAAAATTTTTATATTAAATTAGAAATTTTTTCTAACGGCGGCTTCCAACCTATTGCATTAGATATTCTCTATCTACTTTCTATATTATCAGGAATATTTGTAATAATTTCTAAAAACCCGGTTCAATCAATATTATTTTTAATAAGTTTATTCATTAATATATCGTGTTATTTAGTACTAACTGGTATGCATTTCTTAGGGCTTTCATATTTGTTAGTTTACGTAGGAGGTGTTTCTATGCTTTTTTTATTCGTAATAATGCTTATAAACATTAGAGATTCTGAATTAAAAAATAATTCAACACAGAATATACCTCTAGGGTTGTTAGTTTCAATTGCATTTTATTATCCGCTTTTATCAGTTATTCCTTTTTCAAACTCTGAAAGTTTAGATTCAGAACTTGGCAGAATTTATATTATAAGCAGCAATAAGTGGGATACAGCAATTACTCAAAACACGGATATCGCTGCTATAGGTAATATAATATATTCCTCACATGCAGTTTGGTTAATTTTAGCAGGGTTTATTCTTCTCTTAGCTCTTGTCGGAGCTATATCAATAACAATTTCTCCAAATTCTGATACAAAAAGGGGGGGATAGGTTTTTACATTGTTGTTCCTATACTTATCTCTTGCGTAACAAGATAAATAATTTGAAAGTAGCACTAGGGATGATAAGACATTATACAAGTGTGGTGAAAAGAGGTGTAGGTGCGCATCAGTCTCAGTCAGAGTAGGAAAGATTAGATCCTAAAAGGGTTACAGGGTTTGTTGATGCTTCACAAAAAGGTTTAGTAGTTTTTGGAAGTAATTTAAGATCTATAGTTGGATAGAAATATACTCGGAAGGAATTAGTAATTGTAAGACTTGGTCCTTATCCTAGGGATGTAATAGTAGGGTTAGTTCTTTCTGATGGCTGGTTAATTATTGTTTCTAAAGGTAGTAATAATGCAAGATTAGAATTGTTCAGTCTGCAGCTCATAATCTTTTATCTGTACTTTTTTTTTATGCTTATCTCATTGCTGTTCTTCTTACCCTTCATAAATAAATAGGACTCGTTTTGAAAAACAAAATATTAGTTTACAATTTTTTACTAGAGCCCTTCCTTATTTTACAGAAATGTATTATTTATTTTATCCTAATAAAGTTGAAAATTAAGAAATTAAATATCTTAAATGACTTGTCGGGTTCGTCTCAGGTGCTCAGGGGTTGTGCCTATCCTTTTTTCCTATTTCATGCTCCCTTTAGGTTAGGCAAGCTTCGTATGCATTGCGGTGGTTCGCTTCGCACCCTTCCCAGCTCTCATTATTTTTTTTTCTATCGTCCTTTACAAGGTTTAAATTATAAATTAAATATATTTTCCTAAAGATAGGAATAAGATTTTTATGATAAAACCATTTTAAGTTAAGCAATTTAAGGATTATATAACAATATTACCCCATATCATAAATATTAAGTTTACTTAATGATAGATTATTAAACGATATTAGCGGCTCATCCTTTATTTTGGGGAAGACCCTTTTAATTTAAACTATTATCTTAAATGTAAAATATCCTATAATATTTTCTCCACCATTCGCCTACCTCCGGTAAGGCTTTGGGAATTTTATTTATGCCCTTTTTCCTACAAAACGGTAACAGCAAGGGTGGATGGCATAAATAAAATTTTAGTGCTTCGTTTTTTGTTTTTTTTTGTGTTTTTTTTATTGTTTTTCGTATTTTATTTTTATTATCTGTATATTATAAAAATAAAGAAATTGGTTTTGCAATGCAGTATACTTTGTATAGGGAAACGGAGAAAAACAAAAATAATTTAGGTAAAAAAGGAAAATAAGGCTTGAGGCTGAGGCCATATCATGGGTAATAAATAAAAAAATATATATTAAATATAAATGACAAATTTAACGAGAAGTAATTTTCAAGCACATCCTTTTCATTTAGTTTCACCATCACCTTGGCCTTTATTTACTTGTATAGCATTATTCACCCTTACTACAGCTGGTGAATACTTTATTATGCCAGCTTTAAATCAAACTATATGCTGGAACATCCTGTATTTTGAAATACTAGGACGATCAGCAGGAAACCTATTAGCTTTCGACTTTTTAGGAATCCTCAGAGACTATACGCTTGAGTTATTCTGTTGTATAACTCCCGTTAATAATTCAGGTAAGATTAATTTTTCACATTATTTAGCTGGATTAATAGAGGGTGATGGAACAATAATAGTTCCTAAAAAAGAAAGATCCTCCAAAGGTAGATTGTACTACCCATACATGCAAATTATATTTGATTCGCGATATTTGCCTTTAGCTTTAATAATTCAAAAGACTTTGAGTAATATTTTATTTTTCATCTGTATTTTAAACGATTCTATTTTACTAGCATTTGTTCCTGCAGTAGTTTATGCCAACGCTGACACACAAAATAAATCGGCTATAGTACACAATATAGGGAAATCTGGAGTATGTTGCTGAAAAAATACCTTAAATGGTAACCTTTGTATTGGGTTCAGTGTAGATCTTGGAAGAAGGTTTAGACAATACTATAACGCATATCGTCTGCTGACAGGTCTAGAAAAAAAAAAGACCTATCAGTAATGCATTGTTGAAATATGGTTATTCGAATTTTAGTTTGGAGATATTAGAATATTGTGATTTATATGATACAATTCAAAGGGAACAATATTTTATCGATTTATTAAAACCCCAATACAATATTTTACAAGTTGCAGGGTCAAGTCTAGGTTATTTACATTCAGCTGATACTAAAAAGAAAATAAGTGATACATTAATAGCTAACTACCCTACAGCTCAATGTGTTGAAATACTTGATACTGATACTAATATTACTAGTTCCTATAAATCACTCCTTCAAGCAGCTAAACCCCTTCAAGTGTCAAGAAATTCATTGTCTTATTATATAAATAAAAAGAAAGAAAATAACAATATCAAGCCATATAGAAATAGATACGTAGTAAACCTTAAAAGGGATTATCACAGTTATTCTACAACTTTTTTTAAGATTGTTTCTTCCCATCGAGCGTAGCTCGATCGGTTTGAGACAATATAGTTCCGAATCAAATTTTGATAGGTCTAATCAATTTGCTTATTATTTAGCGGGTTTAATAGAAGCACAAGATAATTCCATTATTGTTCCAACTAGCGAAAGATCAAAAAAAGGTAAACTTACTTTATCCTTCTATAAAACTTTCTTTTGACTCAAAGGATATACCTCTTTGTGTGTTATTGCAGAAAAAACTTATAACAGGTTCTAAAGGGGAGCTAACGCTTATGTTTTAAGTTTTAGCAGTAAATAATGTATAATATTTATAGTTTCTTTAATAAATGGAAAAATGAGAACTTCTAAAATTAATGCCTTATATGGTTTAATTGATTGGCTAAATAATCAAAAAAGCCAAAATTCCATTATTCACAAATTACCTCAAAACTCAGAACCTTTAGGTTCTAACTCTTGGTTATCTGGATTTATATAAGGAGACGCCCATGGGCTACACTTCCAAATAAAAAAAATCAATTATCCAAAGGTTGAATGTCGTATCGAGTTGGTACAAAGGACAAATATACCAAAATGGGTTAAGTAATTATAATTTTATGGTAGATATTGCCACCTTTTTGGATTCTTCGGTAAATGAAATCAGAACATCTTCAAACCATCCCCAGTTCATAATTAGAACTATAAGTTTAAAATCCAATGAAATTCTTATTAATTATTTAGAAAAATATCCGTTGTTTTCAACAAAATATTTAGATTATAAAGATTGGTTAAAAGAATTTGAAATTTATAAAGAAAGTTAAAAAAAACCAGAAAATTTCTCAAACCAAATTAATGTTATTAAAAAGGAAATGAATAATAGAAGAACAAAATTTAATTGGAATCATTGTCAGATATTTTTTTTCTCATTAGATAATTTAACTTACTCTCTTTATAGAGATACGGGCATAGCAACAATTAAAAGCAGCTGTTCTAATCAACGAATTCTTGTGAAGTATTGGCTAAGAAGTTAAATCCTAATTGAGTTACTGGATTTTCAGATGGTGAGTTTTCATTTATGGTAAAAATTAGTAGAAATCAAAGTTGTAATACAGGATGATATGTTCAACCATGGGGGATTTTTCTATTGAATTGAAAGGGGGCGGATCTATCCTTATTAAATAAAATACAAACCTTTTTCGGTATAGGAAGTATAAGAATAGATAAAAGGTATGGACATTATTTGTATAGTGTAAGCTCTCTCAAAGACTTAATCAATGTTATAATTCCACATTTTGATAAGTATCCATTATTTACTTAAAAACGTGCTGATTTTATTCTCTTTAAGTTAGTTGTAGATTTAATGTCTCAGAAAGAACATCTAACTCTGTAAGGTTTTCATAAAATTGTTGCCATTAGAGCTTCAATGAATTTAGGATTAACTAGAATATTATTCCAGTTCCAAGACCTGTAGTTAAATTATTGACGATAATTGACTTTCTGGCTTCTTCGAAGCTGAGGGTTGTTTTTATGTTTCGTTTAGGAAATCTAAAGTATACAAAACTGGATATCAAGTTCAAGTAAGATTTATAATAACTCAACATTCTAGAGATCATCAGCTAATTAATAGCTTCATTAAATACTTTAACAGTGGTAACATAGCAGTTTATTTTACTGTGGGTAAATTCAGTGATATTGAAGAAAAGATTATTCCTTTTTTTCAAAAGTATCTTTTACAAGGTACTAAAAGATTTATGTAAGGTAGTAAAGTTAATGAAAAGCCAGACTCACCTTACAAGTGAGGGTCTAGAACAGATTAAAAAAAACTGGAATGAACACTGGAAGAAAGTATAATTATTTGAAAAGATTTAAACTCTCCTCCATATTAGTTATTAGCTCTGTAAAATTTAAAGCGGGATATTATTGTACAGTCAAACGAAATATTATAAGTACTAGTTAAATTAGAAAGTTATTTAAATAAATATCCTTTATTTAGTAGCAAATATTTAAATTATTTAGATTGGTTAAAAATTTTAGAATTTAAAAAACTTGGTAAATATGACCAAGGTTTTTTGGATAAAGTAATAACAATTAAAAATAATAAACGAACTTTTTTTTGTATGGGATCATCTGCAAGGGTTTTACAACTTAGAAAATAAGATATAGTCCCAACTTATGTGTAAACATAAGAGTATCTACCTTAAAATGGGCCATCTTTAAATATTTGTATGAGACTTAATTATGTTTTTATATAATTTGTAGTCATGAGACCTAGTCTAGTAGATTAAGACATTTGGTATTAACAATGCATGGTTTTTCTAATGCAGGGTATTTTTTAACATTAGGATTTTTATCTTTAATTGGTTCTATGGCATTTTGATTTAGGGATGTTATTTCTGAAGGTATAGTTTTTTGTTTCACTTTAGTGGTTATGACTGTTGCTTGTCTATTTACAAATCAGTTTGAAAATATAGGTGATAACATTTATTTATTAATTCCTGCAGTGACATATAAAAATGCAGATGTGCAGAAAGCTCAAATACTGTTAGAAAACAAGAATAAGTCAGGAGTTTATATATGAGTTAATTTAATTAATGGTAAAAAATATGTAGGAAGCTCCAAAGATATAAGAGCAAGGTTATATCAATATTATAATGTAAATTATTTAGTTAACTACAACATGTATATATACAAAGCTTTACTAAAGTATGGTTATTCTAACTTTAGCTTGGATATTCTCGAATATTGTGATGAGTCTGTATTAAGAGATAGAGAGCAATACTATATTGATCTGATAAAACCAAGGTATAATCTTTTACCTACTGTAGGTTCTAAATTTAATTATGTTTTCACAGAGGAAGAAAAAATAAGAATGTCAAAATCTCAACCTAGCTGTATTAAATTGGAAGTTTTAGATTTAGAGACTAATATTACTACTGTGTATCATTCTATAGGTGCAGCAGCAAAAGCCTTGGGTATACTTCACCGTAGAATTTCGGAATATTTTTCGAGGAATCAAAAAAAGCCTTTTAAAGGTCGCTATATTTTTAAAAAATTGATGTAGAGCGCAAATTTTATATTTTCAAGCTGTTCTGTTTAACTATGTTTTAAATATTGCAAAAGCTGTTTCTAAAGAAGAGATAAAACAAGCTCTTTATTTTATTTCTAAAAAAATTAGCCATCTAAATTTCTCTAAAGATCAGTTAGGTTTTTACTTAGCTGGTTTAATTGAAGGAGATGGATGTATTTTTTTGCCTGCGATTGGTAATACTAAATTAAATAGAGTATTAAATCCTCGTATTGTATTTACTTCACATATTAACAATATAGGATTGTATGCATTTCTTCAGTTTGAATTAGGAGGGATAGGGCGTTTTCAAATTACAGGTAATAATACTCTTCGTTATATAATTGGAGATGTTGAAGGTATTAAATTTATTATTAATCTAATTCATGGTAAACTTCGAACACCAAAAAATCAAAGGTTTAATAAGCTAATTGAATTTATGAACACTAAATATTCTTTAAATATAGCAGAAAGTTTACTAGATAAGTCTGATTTGGCAGATAATAGTTGGTTTGCTGGTTTTACTGAGGCTGATGGGCACTTTGGTGTAAAAGTGATAGAAGCTAAGCCTAAATCAGAAACACGTAAAAGATCTGTTAGTGAAAGTGTTAGTATTTTCTTTAGATTAGATCAACGTTCATACGATAACCCAACTGCTTCTTCTATGCTACCTATAATGGAAAAAATTGCTCAATTTTTAGGTGCGAGCAACTTCTGAACTTATACTATAAATAATCCAAAGTCTAAATCAACAACAGAGATGTTATCTGTAAGTATCACATCTTTAGAGAAATTTAGACCTATTGTTGATTATTTTAATAAATATCCTTTATTAGGCGTTAAAGGTTTGGATTTCAAAGATTGGGAAAAGTTTTTAATATGATTATTTCTAAAGAACATATTACTGAGGTAGGTAGATTAAAAGTAAGAGAAATAAAAGCAAAAATGAATAGTAAAAGAACTTTCTAACATTTACACTGTCTTTCCCTTATCCCCGATTAGCTATGGGGCGCCCATACCCAGCAAAAGAAAATGGACTCTGCTTAGAATTATGGGGCTCCGGCCATAATATTTTATATTTAGTAATTGCTTTTTTACGCGTGCGCCTAATGCATGTTTTGGGAGCAGTATCAGTCCCCTCCTTCTCTAGGAGAGGGGCATTTGCATAAAAAAACATAAGTTATTAGCTACTGCTGTCCCTTTTGGAGCGAAGCATTGCATTGCTTGCTTGCTACGCAGCAGCACGCACCCAAACCAAAAAGTTAATATATGGGCGTAGCCAACGACAGCATCTGTGTGTAATATTTCTAAAGTACAAAAGCGAAAATTAGTGCCTTCATTAACTTTACTATATGCTGAAAATTCCTAAAGCTTTAAGTACTTATTAAGTAAAAATTTTAAAGATAAAAGTGGACAATCAGCAGGAAACCAACGGATCTACAATTATCCTAGTAGGCTCCTCAGAGAATATACGAAAGAGTTAATACGTCATCAATAATCTAGGACCCATTAACTAAGATATATCCCAGTTTATTGGTAATTATACCAAGTTCTTATATACATTATTAAATAAAACTTAATAAATATAGAGGAATATTAACCTTGACTTATTTGGGTAATCATACAAGTTCAGTTCAACGTGGTATTAATTTAGGAGTTGCTTTATTTATAGTATCTGAAGCATTATTCTTTTTAGCTATATTTTGAGCCTTTTTCCATAGTGGTATCATTTGTGGATAAGAGCCAAACTCCGGGGAAGCCCTAAAGCTCTTTTAACCAAGGATTAAAAGGAAACTTTTTATCTGGCCTGATTAATGCCTCAGGGTAGGGTAATATCAAAAGAGATGATAGAAATTGAAATGGGTGATCGCGGATCTAAGTCAAATACTAAAAAGAGTATTTGTAAAAGAGCAACGAGTAGACGGTTCTTCAACTTTAAGTTGTAAGGTGTACTCTAAGACACCGGAAATCCGGGGATTTAACTAAAAGTTAATATTTAAGAAAAAAATACCGCATGTATACAGTACAAGATTATTAAGTACTTCTTCTAATAATAATATATTAGATCCTTATTATGTAACAGGATTTACAGACGGTGAATGATGTTTCTATATAGGGATAAGTCCAGATTCTAAATCTAAAACAGGTTATAGAGTAAAAATCTCATTTCAAATAGGTTTACATGAAAAAGATTTAGCTTTATTAAAATTAATAAATTCTTATTTTGGTGTAGGAAAAATTAGTAAATTATCAAAAGATTCAGTATTATATAGAGTTACTTCAATTGAAGAATTAAAAATAATTATAAATCATTTTGATAAGAATGTGGAGAATTTATAGTAGAAAAATTTTCAGATATCAAAGAAAAAAATAATACCTTTTTTTGAAAAATATACTTTACACGGTATAAAAAAAGAAAATTTTGAAGATTTCAGAAAAGTATCAGAATTAATGAAAAATAAAGCTCATTTAACTTTAAATGGATGACGAAGAAATAAAAAGAATAAAATCTGGAATGAACAAAAATAGAAATTCTTAAGGGTTAAACTTTAGTTAAAAATTAAAGTTAAATTCAAAATTATACTAAGTATAATATATATATTATATATGGATAGTTTAATCAAATTCGAGTGCATTATCTCCAACTGTTGAGCTAGGAGCCCAATGACCTCCTCTCGGCCTTGAACCTATTAATCCTTTGCTTAAAGGGATTAGGCACCGATTTTAAGATTTTTCCTAAGTTTTTTAAAAGCGGATGCGAAAAGAGCTATATGCGGGGAACTTTTAGAAAATCTACACTTAGGCATACCGGTCATAAGGGATAGCCCTCATACGGAAATTGTCAAGTAACAGCTAGGTTTTTATATAAACAATCCGCAGGTAATATCTATATAACAGGTAAATCTATCAAATTTTATTTTAAGTGGTCACCCGGATTTGCATTTGGTGAAAAAATTAATTATGATTTGTCTCAGCGGTATAGGTAGAACCTCAACGATTCATACGCTCTTGTATAATTTATCAGAACTTGCCTTTAATTGGCTCTAGTTTTACACCCCTGGTCTTTGACCTGAGCTACGAAATAAGGGCGTGGAATTCCAATAATTCTTGTGTAGGAGTCGGAGGAGCAAGTTAATTAATAGGTTACACCCAGACTTACGCCTTGCTGCGTAGCAAGCAACAAAAAAAGGGTGCGGAGCAATTCAAACCCCTTTTGCAACAAGGCCCGGAGATACTCAATTTTTAAGGGGCTAAGTGTGTCTTCTGATATATTGATATATGATATGATCTAAATCTAGTTATAATTAAAATAGATAGTTTATGCAACTGACCTTCTTTACAAATATCCGTTGATTATCAAGCACAAGCATATTTAATCGGACTGTAAAACCGGGAGGTTATAACAAGAGTAAATTACCTTTAATAAAAAAAAAAGATTATGAAATACTATATGGATTGATTTTAGGGGATCTATATATCTCAAGAAAAAATTCTGAGAATGCTCTTCTAAAATTTGAACAATCTACAGTTAATAAAGATTATCTTAAGCATTTATTTAATATATTTTCCTACCTATGTACAGAAAGTACAGTAGTTAGAACAAAGGATGTAAAAATAACAAATACATCCGCTGTTTATTTTGTTACTCGTCAATTGGCAGCTATAACAGAACTTCATACTTTATTTTACCCTAAAGGTATAAAAGTGGTGCCTCATAATATCGGAAGCCTAATAACAGCCAAAAGTTTAGCTTACTGAGCAATGGACGACGGTGAACGCCACAAGTCAGGCTTTATTCTTAATACTTGTGGATTTTCTCTGAACGACATACAATTATTGCAGGCGGCGCTTAAAGATAATTGAGATATAGATTCTTCTATACATAGTAGGAATAGACTCTATATAAATTCTTCTTCTAAATCTAAATTTATTGAATTGGTTAAACCCCATTTTTACTCTACAATGTTATACAAACTTAATTAATAAAATAGACTTTGTTCGAGCTTCCTTTATTAAATACAGTTAGAAGTGCCATTAATAATTTTTATATTAATGTGGCTGTGTGGATACACATCCCACTCTATATGTTAAATTTATCTATAAATCTAGTTCTATTATTTCTATAGGTGAAAGTAAAGCAGTAAATAATAGCAAACCTCTTGCTACATTAACAATAAAAAACATACATGTTTTAAATAATTACTTTATACCATTTTTTAATGAATGTGAATTTATTTCTAAACCTTTTTTAGATTTTAATGATTTTAAAATTATTTGTAAAGCTGTTTATATAGGAGCTTATAGAGTAAAAATAATCAAAGATTTAATAATTAAATTATCATTTACTATGAATAATTTCCGATTATCTACTTATTTAGGAACAGTAGAACCTATGAGTATACATGAAAAATATGAAATAATTAATGCTAAAGCTACTATTGAACATCTTAGTGATGGACGACAAATAGATATTGAAACAAAAAAATTAATTCATAATCGATCAAGTAGTAGTATTTATGAAATTATAAAATCTTCAGGTGAAATATTAATAAAACCTAATTTAGCAGAATCTGCTAAAGAATTAGGTATAGGGTTTAATACTCTTAAAAGACAATTAGATAATCAATTAATAGGATATAGCGTTGAATATAAAGATAATAAAATAAAAAGAATAGGAGTATTTCAAAATAAAAAATAGATAAAAAGGAACAGAACGAAGGTTACAACCGAATCGGTTCTACTGAACATATAGAAAAATTAAGTGAAAACGGTTAACGATGTCCTAATCAAAGACCGTCGGCAGTTGTAAATGTCGCTACAGACTGGTTCACCAGGATTAGACTGAAATGTTTGTCCAAATGTACAGTCGGACTTTATAACGAGTGTGATATCGTAAGAAGAGAAAGGATTACTCCATGCTACACACAAGCGGAGTTGCCATTAGCACAGTGGTAATAAATCTTCTGATAGGTATTAGAATATACCTATCATCGTTAATTAAAGTTGAATATTATTATCATCTGGTATAAGCGTAACGTATGCCCATCATTCTTTAATACAAGGAAATAGGGCTGGCACACTATATGGTTTAATAGCTACTTTAGTTTTAGCTGTAGCATTTACTATACTACAAGGTGTTGAATATTCAGTTTCATCCTTTACTATCAGTGACGGTGCTTTTGGATCTTGTTTCTATTTCTCTACCGGATTCCACGGCTTACACGTTTTAATAGGAACAGCTTTTTTGTCAGTGAGTTTGTGACGTTTGTTAGCTTACCATTTAACTAACAATCACCATCTTAATTTAGAATCCGCAATTTTATACTGACATTTTGTAGATGTCGTTTGGTTATTCTTATTTATTTCTGTATATTACTGAGGTTCTTAAATATTTTCCATGATCTTTTTCCTTTTCCATTAATGGGTTTAATAATAATTAAACCTAACTCAACGTATTCTGAATTAATTTTAATTCAGATAATCTAAAAAATCATCAGGTGTCTTCAAATTAAGCAGGAAATACTGCAATAAACAAAATTCAATTTTTAAAATGATAAGAATTATTGCGGTGTCCGGTGCATTAATATTAGGTGTGGCTAGAAATCTGAGCTTAAGAGTTCAATTATTTTCATTATGTAAAAAAGTTTTAAAAATTGTTGTAACTGGTCTTACAATCGTAGGTGTAATTATTGTAGGAGTAAATGTATTTGCTGGAGTGCTTTTGGGAAATTGTGAGTTTTCTGAATTTTTTGGTCCTTACTTTCCCTTTTTAATTTCTGTTATAACTTCTTCTAATCTTTCTCTTTTATTTATGAGTGCTCCACTGATAAGTAATATATCGTAAACCAAACCCTGAAGATAAGTCAATTTTAAATCCTGATTTTATTACAGGGTTAACTGAAGCATTTAAAAATAAAGACTTAGTGGTTTGAGGAAAAATTTTACCATCTTCAGTAGGTAAAGCAAAACTAACTAAAGTAAGAAAGAGAAATGATAAAATTGCCTCAATTTCAACTTAGTGTAATTATAGGTATAATCTTATCTGATGGCTGATTTTCATATTCAAACAGGAATATTAATGCTAAATTATATTTTAAGCAGGCGTTATCTCGTTCTCAATATGTTTTTTTTTGTTTTTTCTATTTTATCACATTATTGTTCAAGTTGTCCTTCATTAGTGTCCGGGATTAGGGCTGGTAAACGAAATAATGGTTTAGAAATTTTCACTAGATCGTTTCCTTGTTTTAAAGAACTTCGTTCTATCTTTTATGTTGATAAAGTCAAAATAATTCCAGATAATATCTATGAACTTTTAACTCCTGTGGCTCTGGCTCATCTAATAATGGGAGATGGTTCTGCAAAACAATATAGTCTTAAAATTTGTACAGATTCTTACACAGTGCCTGATATTATTAGATTAATGAATGTACTTATTATTCGGTACGAATTAGATTGTACATTACGATTCCATACTCCAACTCAACCCAGAATTTACATTAAAGAAGGTTCTATGCCTTTGTTAAGACAGATTGTAAAGCCTCAGATGTGTCCAAGTATGTTATATAAAATAAAACTTTAAATCGCCGAAGGTTGTTTTTTCGTAAGACTTTATAAGTCATCAGAGAAAAAATTTGTTGACTTAAGATTTGAAATAGTTCAGCACCAACGAGATGAGGAACTTATGAAACAATTTATAGCCTACTTTGGTTGTGGGTTTTACTATGCTCGTAAAAATAAAAAAGCTGGTAATTTTATTATAGTTAAATATCAGGATATTAACGAAAAAATTATACCTTTTTTTCAGAAGTATCCTGTGCATGGTGTTAAATTCTTGGATTTTAAAGATTTTTGTTGGGTAGCTAGTCTAATGAAAGTAAAGGCTCATTTAACAGCCGAAGGATTAGAAGAAATACAAAAAATTAAAAAAGGAATGAACACAGGGCGTAGTTAATACTTAGGGGGGATGAACTAAGAAAGGGATTCATTTAGCTACTAATGCATTTAATAGAGAGGATGTAAATCGATTAGCAACAGTTCTCAATAGAAAATTTGGGTTAAATAGTACAGTACACAATACCGGTAGAATTTTTTTTACCCGTAAAATCTGCACAAATTTTTTGTGAGATAGTAACTCCATTTATGGAAACTGATGTACAAAGTAGATCAAAACATTAAAAACTTAAATTAAGTAGTAAATTGCTTGTAGAAGTAAATTAAATATTTTATGAACCGGTCCGGCGTACGCGTCTCTTAGACTAATTGAGGGACTGGCCACTGGGCTTAAGTAGTATCCTTATCAAGGTGGTTTTGTTCTTGTTGCTGTAAATAATTAATTCTTATATGTCGATTATCTATTTTTAGATATTAATAAATTTAATGCCTTAGGTAGAATAATCTGGGAAAGTAGAATGAGCGGAGGTACTTTACATTATGCGCGAGGGATGGAGCGTATAGGACATAGTCTGGCTTTTTTTGTTTGTTTCTGTGTACTATTGGGGTTCGTAACTTTGCCCCCTCTTTTGCAAAGCATGTAGAAGGGAGGTTTTTTATGTTCATTGCATTTTAATAATCGGATTTACTGCTTCTTTTTGTAAATTGGTTGATCCTTATGTGGAATCTGGAATGTTATATAAAAAAACCAAACATAAGTAGTATCATAAAATAGTTAATTATTTCTTACATTAATTGGGGGAGGTTAAAAAGTGGTGGAACCTCACATTGAAGCGCTAGACTACGGCTAGGGAAAGAGCGCTAATAAAATATTATTTAAAACTATTGCGATAACAGGCTTGGATTTTTAGATATAGTTTTATTATTTCTGTATATTATTGGGGTATATCCCATCTTCATGTCTTGGAGAAGGAACGGATTATTTTCTTTGCTTAGTTATGGGGTTTACAATAGTTAAACCTAACCCTAATCTCTTTTCCCAGCCTCCGGCAGGGAGGGGTCAATAGAGTAATAAAAATAATTATCTTATTAACGCTTATATTAAGCGGTCTTCATTTCTTAGTTTAAACTTTAAAAAACAATAGCGGAGCGACGGAGTGTAGGCTATTTTTATTTAACCTTTATTACAATTTATTTGCTGTTACTTATTATTTGTAATAAAAACGATACAGAAACTAAATTTTTATCAATCTTAACTTAAAAGTTTGGCATTTTTCATTTCCTTATTTCCTGAGCTTTACGGAACAGGGAAAAGCAAAGCAGACTTTTATTTGTTCATTTCTATTTATTCTTGAGGATCGTAATGGATTTTTGTATTCTACGGTGAATTAAGTACGGGTCTTTTACTAATGAGTGTTCTAGTGGTCTCCTTAAGGGTTCCTCCTGAAATCCTTGTTGACCAAGTGTTAAACAAACCTTATTGAATAGTGATCTAGAGCTAATAAGACAATTATGTGGACAAGAATGTGAATGATTAACTTATTCCTTAATTGACAATATTTCATCCTCATTTAGATGAGGAATAGATAAAAATCAAACTTCTATTTCAAAAATGATTGAAATGTTAGCTAATTCTGTTAATAATAAAAATTTTAGTAAAGAATTAATTCTACATCCAATTGCTAATAATTCCATATTAACTATTACTGGAAAAGTTGATAATAAATTTTCTGAAGCTTATAAAAGATTAGGTTTGATAAATTATCTTTATACGTACTTGATGACAACCAATAAATATAATTTAACGGAACTGTGTCATTTGGTAAATTCTTCAAAAGGATTGTGCAGTTTTCACAATCCTACTAAGAGAAATATACCAAGAGTTGTTAAAGAAATAAATGTAATTTATCAATCTCTAATTTCAATAAATTCTGGAAACAGTAGTAGTTTTGCTTGTTCAGATTTAATGGCTTTGGGACAGTGTGAATCTTTGATGAGTGTATCAAAGTAACTTTTTACGCACTTTCATTCAGGAAATTCTAAAACAAGGTTATAAAGGTAAACAATAAGTCAATATTCTTCTATTAATGTGTCTCAATTTTGGTCTATTACTTGAAACTTTAATAATTGTCCAAAACTTCTATAAGTAAATAATAATAAGAAAAATTTAATAAATAATTTTCTTTCATTTTTCTTTTAGTTGTAACAGTAATAAATGGTTTTAGTTATTCTTAAGTATTGAGATTTAATAGAGTGCCATTGGTCTAGGAAATAGGAAATACTGTTAGGCAAAAATTCAATAAATAAATTATTACTAAAGAGTATAAATAAAAATTGGTTTTATGGGATGATATTTCTTAGATGTTGAAGGGTTGGTAAGACAACTTGAAGAAGAGACTAGAAATGAAATACTTGAAACTATTTCAGATGAAATAGAAACTCAGGAAATTCAGGAAAGTTCTAATCAAGTGTTTACGGAAATAATTGAATGGGTTATTGATAATGAGGTAATTGATATAATGGTGGACGCAATAGTTAGCTTAAACTAATATTTAGCTCTATAATTATAACTAGAACCATTCTTATGTTAATTTTGGTTAAATCCACTAAACCTAAAGACGTAGATGTTGAATCTAGGTATATTACAAAAAATTCCAATACTGGTCTCACTAGAAGCAAATTCATCCGCAGGTCGTATGGATCTATAGTGGAGCATGCTTAATCGAAGTTTAGATTTCATGTACTATATGGAGTATGTATGCTGGGCCTATAATAAATTATGGGTTTCGAATAATCCTAGCAGATGTTAAATACCCTCATCCTTCTAATTTAATATTTGATATAATAGCTATGCATTTTTTTTAACAAAAAAGTTCACATATTTTTAAAATGCCTCAATTAGTTCCTTTCCACTTTATCAATCAAGTTTCTTTTGCTTTTATATTATTAACAACAATTATTTATATATTTTCTAAATTCATATTACCTCGTTTTGTCAGGTTAAGTCTTTCTAGAATCTTTATTATTAAACTATAGAAAATTAAATTCTTCTTTCATTTCTGGGGGGGGTTCTTATATACTACAGCTTTAGTAATCTGAGATGTAAACTTATCTTCAATTGTTGGTGTTAGCTATGGTAAAACTACTACCCATATCCAATAAATTATAACAGGATTATTATTGTCTGATGAGTGTCTTACTTTTCTGACACTCGGAGCAAGAATGCTTAGTTGGTGGCGGCTTGGATTATTTTTTGCCAGCTCGCACAGTTTGCAGTTCATTCTTAGTTACGGGGGCGCTTATTTAAGCACCCCCCATTTTTATCTCATTATTGTGCTAGTTACCTAATATATTTATAAAACAGTAAGATTAGTAGGGGAATCGTATTATGCGTTTCTAATTAGAATTTTATCGATGCCCTGTTTAACTTAATTACATTCTCTATTTTATCTTGATGTAATTAAAGTAATTTCTATGCGAAGCAAAGCTCCTGTCCCCTTCTCAAAGAGATGAGTTGGATTAATCCGAAGGCCGCGCTCTGCGGTAAATAAAACAAAATATTTACGAACTTTTAACTCCCATAATGAGAGTGGGGTCCATTGCTCCGTAAGCCAATCCAAATAATTAATGTAATTAATTATAATTTTCTTAATTTGTAGTAAACTACAAAAATAACTCATTTATCTCTCGGGGTAGGGAGTTATTTAAATATATATCAAATAAATTAATTACAAATCCTTTTTAAGATTAATTTATTAAGCCTTGTAATAAAAAAATTCTAAAGTTTCTACTAATAATATTCAAATATATAATGATAGTTTTTTATTAATTATATTTATAAATGTTAAGGTTTATATAATTATTCTAGATCTTATAATGGCAATTAGTCGGTAAGCTTTTGAAATTAATCATAAAGCTGCTGAATGCTAATTAGATCAATCTCCCAATCACCGCTTAATAGCGAGGGAATAACTAATAAAACCAACTAAAGTGAAAATAGTAAAAATTAAAAATGTTTCAATTATTGTTAAATTACATTCATGAGTATTGTGATGCTCCTCGACCTTGGGGCTTGTATTTCCAAGATAGTGCTGCACCACAAATGGAAGGGCTAGTTGAATTACATGACAACATAATGTTTTATCTAATTATAATTTTATTTGGTGTAGGTTGGGTTCTTGTGTCTGTAATTACAAATTACAACAGTGTAAAATCTCCAATCTCACATAAATATTTAAACCACGGTACTTTAATCGAATTAGTCTGAACAATTACACCTGCTTTAATATTAATATTAATAGCTTTCCCTTCTTTTAAACTATTATATTTAATGGATGAAGTAAGTGATCCTGCTATGTCAGTACTTGCAGAGGGTCAAGATGGCCCTAAATCATATATATTAAATAAAATAAAATACACCATTACCACTAGCTTAGTGTTATTTGGTCAAAGAAACTATATTCTATTTTTAAATAATAAAAATACTATAAATTATTTACATAGTCGAAAATTCCATACTAGAATGAAAGCTGCTTCTCGGATAGGTCCCCATAGCTCTGAAGTACTTTCGGTAATTGTAGGTTCATTATTAGGTGATTGTCTTTCTTTCTCTATCGTTACCAAAAGGACTCTTCATTCGATACCGGTTAAATATTCATCTAATTCAGCCCTCGCAGCAGGGGGGGACCAACCGGTTTGTCCTCTAAATCCCTTCTGGGTAACGGGATTTGCGGATGCAGAATCTTCATTTATTATCTCTATCATTAAGAGCAATGATCGGGCATTAGGGTGAAGTGTTAAACCAATTTTTGCTATAGAGTTACATGGTAAAGATATAGCATTATTAAATCGTATACAATTGTTTTTTGGTGTCGGAAACATAATAACAAGTAAAAGGAATGACCATGTTATTTATTCTGTAAAATCTACAAAATATATTTATTCTACTATTATTCCCCATTTTATTAAATATCCTTTATTAACTCAAAAACAGGTGGATTTTGAATTATTTAAAACCATTGTTGAATTAATTATTAAAAAGGAACATTTAACAAAAGAAGGTTTAATAAAAATCGTAGAATTACGGGCTTCACTTAATAGGGGACTATCTCCAGCTTTAGAAGAAGGTTTTCCAGGTATAAATTCTGTAGAAAGACCTTTAGCAAAATCAACAGAAATTCTAGATATGAATTGACTTAGAGGATTCATAGATGGGGAAGGTTGTTTTTATGTAAATATTACTCAAAACAATACCAAAACTAGGTTCTTATGTAAACTTGACTTTAATATTACTCAACATATTCGTGATGTCGAGTTATTTGAAAAAATACAAAAATGTTTTGGTTGTGGTAACCTAATGAAAATCCCTAAAAATTCTAGAGTAAATTTTGTAGTCGCTAAATTTTCAGATATAGTGGATATAATTATTCCGTTTTTTGACAAATACCCCTTACAAAGTTCCAAAAGATTGGACTTTGAGGATTTTTTATTAGTTGTTAATTTTATGAAGAGAAAAGAACATTTAACTTCCGAAGGTTTGGAAAAAATTAGACAAATCAAATCTGGAATGAATACAGGAAGAAATTATTTAAAAATGGACAATGCTAAAACTTCTATAATACAAAAAAGAGATTTCCATACACGTTCAAGACCTATTAAAAGAGTAGGCCCTCATGAAGCCGATGTAGTCTCAGTTACAATTGGTTCATTATTAGGAGGTTGTGCTATAAAAAGGTCTGTTGAAGGCACAAGACTTTGTTTTAGACAAAGTGTAATTCATAAAGAGTATTTATTTTGATTATATAATTTTTTCTATAGTAGAGGTTATTGCTCCAACTTAGAACCTAGAATGTATACTAGAAAACTAAAAAAACGAGATCTAGTTACAGAACATTATGGATATGAGTTTAATACTTTTACATTTAGAAGTTTTAATTGAATACATGTTATGTTTTACAAACATGGAAAAAAGGTAATAAGTTCTAACATAGAACAATATATAACTCCTTTAGCGTTAGCAGTTTGGATAATGGATGATGGAGGTTGAGCTAAACCTGGAGTTAGAATTTCAACCCATAGCTTTAGTTTAGAAGAAGTACAATTTTTATCTAATATTTTAATAAAGAAATTTGATCTTGATTGTACAGTTCAAAAAATAGGTATTATAGATAAGTACTCCATTTACATAAAAGGTTCATCCGTTCCAACTTTAAGAAAATGAGTGTTGCCACACATTCATTCTTCTATGCACTATAAATTAGGGATATAATTTTAAAGAATATAGAAGATATTTTAACCTCCAGACATATATATGATAGTCGTGGGGTAAAAAGATCACTACGTTGTGTATCAATTTATTCCTAAGGACCCGACAGGGTTCTTCAAAGAAAATTTCATTTTCTTTTGGCGACCCGAGTGAAAACAGTTAATATATTATTATAGTAATACAAGACTGTCAGTAAATAGTTTGTTTCTTTTTTTATTTATTGCCACAGACTGGGTCACTTGGGGGTATCAAATTATTAATTTATTTGATGCTTAATGTACAGTCGACCGGATATTATATATCCGCATCAATGATACTGAAGTTATCAATATTCTGATTTTTTAAATGATGATAATGAAAACATTGAATTTGATTCTTACATGATTCCTGAAGAAGATTTAGAAGATGGTGGTTTAAGAATGTTAGAAGTAGATAATAGAGTTATACTGCCAGAACTTACTCATGTTAGATTTATCATCACTAGTGCCGACGTAATTCATTCCTTTGCATCACCCGCTTTAGCTATTAAATGTGACGCCTATCCGGGTTTTAATTATTAGGCCCATTACCTCTATATGCTGGAACATCCTAAAGCTCAATATACTAATAAGGTAAAAATTATTGATATGCAAACAATGGACAATCAGCAGGAAATTAAAATAACTCAGATCGGTTCGTTTTTGTAGTGCGGTGTATACCTAAGCCAAAAGAGTTAGTTAAAAAGTTCCTCAGAGACTATATGAGGTGTATTGTATGATTAGTTTTTTCTTCCTTAAATACAATCAAGATATAGTCCGACAGATAATACAATTAATTTTTAAGGAATGACAAATGATTAAAAACAATATAATTGGTGCTACGCTAGTTTCTTGCCTGTAGGACTTTTTTGTTTATAAAGTAAAAAATAGAAGCCGCAATCGAATTTTCTATAAGTAATAGTAATCACTGCTAATAATTTAATGTAAAAACACAAAAAATCTTGTGTTTCAAAAGAAGAAAAACTAAATATTAAAAAGTTCCTCATTTTTACGGGGGGCGCTTATTTAAGCGCCCCCTCATTTTATTAAAAGTAATGACAAAAAAAAACCATCCTAATATATTTAAATACTAGGTTTAAAAGTCATTTGGTAAATAGTATTATTTAATACTGTATCAGATTTGCTTTTTTTTAGGAAGAAAGCATGTAAATGATACTGGATTTGTAAAAAATTATATGAATCCTCCTAAGTTGTACAAGGGACAGTATGAATTTTATTATGAGCCTGATTTTAAAGGAACTATTACAGGGATAGGACCAAATAAAAAATAATTTTTATAAAAGAAATATTAATTGTAATTTTCTGTCGCGTTTAAATCAAGTTTCTGTTCTTATTAATAGAGAGGGGACTTTCTATGGTCTTATGGCCTACACTAATTTATTAGTGTTAAACTTCACTATATGCTGGAAACTCCTAAGACTTTAAGTACTAAAATGGTAAGAATCTTAAAGGTGTAACAAATGGACAATCAGCAGGTAATCAGATAATATGAGAGTTTTTATTCTATTTTTTGATCCTCAGAGACTGCAAGTGAAGCGTCGAAGCATAATTTGATGAAGATATAGTCCAATTTGTTTTTAAGTGGAAAACAAATGCAATGTTCCGAGGTGTGCGGTATCCTTCATTCTTCTATGCCTATAGTTATACAATCCGTTTCTATCGAAAAGTTTTTGACATGATTGGAGGAACAATAAGCTCTCAACTTTTTATATTACTTACTTCTTTTCGTATTTGCTCGCCTTTGCGTTTCTCTCGCTTTTACTTTTGCTTACAAAAGGTTTACCAAATGGTAAACCTAACCCAAAAAGCCATTTTTCTTTTTTGTTTGCCCTTGGGTACTGAAACAAAAAGTTATTAGTAAAAAAATAATACTCTCTGACTTAGAAGTATTAGCTTTATATAACTTACATTCCGAGTGCAAGTACATACAACTTTCGGCAGGCATATATTGTTTTATTGGTATTCCTCCCATCGAGGGGCATTTTCAGTGGCGTTTGGTTTAGTAATATGTGGTATAATGTGGAATCTATATGAGTTATATAATAATTCACAACAACGACCTATAAATGTAGATTTGAGATGTCAGGTTCAACATCACTTAAATTATGAAAAATTTCCAGGTTGACCCAATGCTAGGATTAAGGCTTTTTATGATTACTTAGATCCTACAGGTGGAAGTTTATGTAAACTATATCCAAATATTATAGGAGAATGATTTATAATTTATGTTAATGGTTATCCTTATGTTGCTGTCGTTCCTTACATTTTTTACTATGGTTTTTTCCCAGCAGGGCATTATTGGTTCAATAGAATTTTTTGTGACGTCAATATTTGGTGACAAGACGGTTTAAAAAGTTATGGTACTTGGCTATCGAAACCTTTAAATAAAGATAAGCGATTTATCTTGTTATCTAATTCCCGACCTGTAATACATTCTCGTGATAATATGTTGATATTTATATATGAGTGTTAAATGTTTCTTTTTTTTGGTATTGTTATCATTTTTCCGGTAATCGGTCTTCATTTTATTGCCCTATATCCACCTTTGCCCTCGGTATTATTCTAATCAGAAATTTATCGTCATCTAATCTGTATTAATTGATAAATTCTTAATTTGATTGGAGGAACAGTTATGTCTCAATTCCAATTTAAATTTTGTATGTTCCTTACTTCTTTGCGTCTTTTTTCTCGCTTTTACTTTTGCTTACAAAAATGGTTTATTTAATAATAAACCTAACCCTTATGGAGTCTTTAAAAGTTCTATTTCGCGCCCCCCATTTTGAAAATTTAGCCTTGGATCATAATAAAATTATCATTCCCCTTATGCTTATTGTCCTCCTTGTCCTTCGGACATACAAGAGAAGTATTTGAGAAGGGGGGCTCGTACAATTGTTATCGGGGGAGGGCACTTTAATAACCTCTCTCTCCTAATTGAAAATTAGGTTAGCGGAGTTAGGCTCCTTCCTTCTCAAAGGAACACTTGGACTTTGTTTTTAATTTTTTGAAGGAGTAATGCTTGGTTTTATACAAACAAAGAATGAATAAAGGAAGAAAATATTTAGTATATTAGTTTGCTGTGTGGAGCAATGCGAATTTCTATTGGGTTCATGCTCCGCATGTTTCGCATGCATTGCGGCGGCGGCGGCTACGCCCAATGTCCTTTTAAAAAAGGGCCCGACCCTGCCCAGCTCACTTGTTTTTTTTTAATTCTTGACTAGAAGAACAATAGTTTCAAGCCATTTATATTTCCTTTTTAGCCATTTCAAAGGGTTACCTTTGCTTTCTCTCTTGTATTTTTGTTTTGTTGGCTTGCGGAGTAAGGTATTTATATCTTCTGTGTGCAATATTTTGTAAAGCACAAGAAAAAAGGTAGGAGGCTGTGTATAGGGTTTAATTCATTTAAACCTAAATCCTTTTATTTTGTCTTAGTTCGCCGGCTGTTCGGATATAATTTTAAATTTGTTTTTGTAATAAGCTTAAATATTAATTTAGGTAAAATATTATTAAAATTTAAATATATTTCTATAAGTAAATATATTTAAAAATGTTAAAATGGAGATACCTTAAATTAGGCTAGAGCATAAAATGGATCTAGCTGATTGACAAAGGCAATTTAATAATTAATAAAGTAAAGAGGTAATACTACATAGGTTTATTTGGAGTTTGTGGGGGCGCTTATTTATATTTATACTTAAAATCTTAAGAAAATTTAAAGATTGTAGGTTTAAAATACTCAGATGAGGCTTGGTCTTCGGCTAAGGAAAAATGCAAGTTTCTAATAAGTCATAACATTAGGTAAAGTTGAAAGAGCTCATTATAAATTTGAGTGAAGCAATAGGAACAGTGGTTGTAGTATCTTAAACCTATACTGGAAAAACGTTCTAATATTTATCCTAGTCTCAGGCGGTATCTAATAATAAAACAAATTAGTAAGGGGGGGCGCGAAGCGCCTCCCCAAAATCTGATATAATATTCTATATACGGATTAGAGCCAGGGTGGTTGAGGCGTCTCGTTTGGGACGGGATTTTTTTGGGTTCAAATCCTGATAATCCGAAATATAGTATTATAAAAACTTTCGTACACGGTACAAAGGGATTCTTCTTTAATTATGATTCAATTCCATACGATAGTTATGCTTTTTGTTAACGCGGGCATTTGAAGCTTATAATTATTTAGATTCTTAAATCGAGTAGTGCCCTTACGCTGTTATAGGGGGGCTCCTTTTAGGCTAGGCAAGCCAAGCTTCGCATCCTCCCAGCCTAATTACGGGGCGCTTATTTAAGCGTCCCCATTATATTATTAGGCCTATGAATAGATACTATGATGATTTATTGCACTTATTTTTAATGTATAGTTTTGATACATTTAAAATGGAAGCTATATTATTTTGATTAACTGCATATTACCCTAGACGTTTACAAGAACCAATAGGAATAACTATAAAGAAAAGTCTTCTTTCTTTTTAACTAACTATACAGATAGTATTTTATCAATGTCAAACAATTTTTTATTTTACTAATAATTATAAACCTGAGAGGTTTTATGAAAATGCGTCGGATACCTAAGAGAAAACAAAAAAATTGAGTTTATATATAAAACAAAGGAAAGTCAGGTGTTTACATGTGGATTAATACGAAAAATAAAACAAAAAATATTGGTTCTTAAGTAGATTTTGTGGATATTTTAGTAAGGCTCTAGGGTTATACGATTATTAATATTTTAAATTATAAATCTTAGAATATTGCGATCCTTCTGAAACATTAAAAAGAGTGCTCTTATCCCCTTTTAGCTTTCGCTCACTCCTCCCTCCCTTCTCTTCTTTTGTATGTCCGGAGGACAAGAAGCATGCTGCTGCGAAACCAGCTGAGATGGGGGGGGAGAGGTAAAAACTTACAATCATTTGATTGTAATTCTATATACCCTTATTGTATGCTAAAATTCCTTCACTCCTAGCTCCGCTAGAACTAAAATTATAAAAATTTACAAAACTCTAACTGTGATTAAAAGGAAAATTATCTATCCAAATGCTTATTTCGGGGGAAAGGGGGCGCTCTTATTTAAGCGCCCCCATCTATACTTTCCTTTATACAAAGTAAATATTAGTATAGAGAGTCTAGCGTTGTGTACTTTCTTCGCTCCTGGTTCATGCTTCGTATGCGTTGTGGTGGCGGTTATGCCCGCCCCAAAGGGGCCGCACGTCCGGCCTCACGTACGCTTCGCACCCCCCCCCTCTCTTTTGTAGGTGGATATAGGAGCAATTAGAGCAACGGTTTTTGTTCAAATATGTAATGTTAATAATAATGGTTTAAATATATTAAGAGTTTTCTATAAGTAATGTTAAACGATATGGAATGTATTATCTACCAGATTATTATTAATTCCTTTTTTTCGCCTTTTAGGTGGGAGGGTTAAATTATCTTGGAAAGTATATAAAGAAATTATTATGGATTATAAGCAATATATCACAAGAGAGAACAACTATTTATTTAATTTGTGTTTAGTAGTACACATGAACTCTTAGAGAAATTAAGTAAAAAACGAAGTGAAAAGAAGGCTCTTAGTAACTTTAGGAAAATAAATCAAAGGAGATTCTATTATTAGTGTGAATGAAAATAGAAAAGCCTATAAATAAATAAGTAAAATGGATATTAATCTGTTTGAATTATAAAGGGGAACCTTCCTCTAAGGCTAAATATGATATATTAGCGATAGTGAATAGTACCGAGAGGGAATAATATGAAATAGTAATTTTATAAGCAGCTCGAAACCAAATTTAAATAAATAATAAGAGCGTACCTTTTGCATAATGGGTCAGCAAGTTAATATTAGATGTAAGCAGTATTGCCCAGATAAAACGATTATAATATATATGGAAAAATATCTAAAATTAGACCCGAAACCTAGTGATCTTACCATAATCAGAATTATAAAAGTTCGAACGGGTTATCGTTGTAAAGATATCCGATGAATTGTGGTAAGTTGGTGAAAGATAAAACTGACTAGGATAGCTGGTGGAAAAAAGATATGAGAAATCTTTTTGGCCAGAATGTAGAAGAGAACCTTCTGCTCAAAATCATCAAAATGCGGGAAACCCCTAAAGTAATTTCAACCAAGCAATAGTGGCAACGGATATTGTGGCATAGGTAATGACTCATGGTATGGTAAAATCGAAATTAATGTACGAAAGGAAATGGGCAATCCGCAGCCAAGTTCAATGAAAAACCATTGAATGCAGTTCATCGACTAAAAGTTGATTAGCGCAAGCTTAAGATATAGTCAAACCTCACCTGAAAGGGTGCAGGGGAATAGAATCGTTTAAAAAAAGTTATGTTTCTTGTGCTTTGCATAGGATTAAAACTTATTCTCAAATCTTTGGATGGGAAGTGCGTATTCTATTTTCTGTTAAATGGATAGTTAAATGTTATTATTATATAACTTCATATTTATAATTACGGTTTTACCGTATTATTCTACATTATAAAAAAAAATGATAGGCGGATTTTTAACTTGGTTCACTTTTACATTCTTTTGGTGCGAAGCAATCCACTGGTATTGGTAAGTGTAATGTCTCTATCGTAATCTGCGATAATATTCCGTTATGCCCTAGTTGACGCGTGAGAAATACTAGGCCAGTAATGGTTGTAGCTCAATACCGCGATTATAAGGGGGTAGTGGGACTAAGGTTCTTCTTGCATTAAGTGATTTAGCAATCATGAGTAAAGAACAAGTAGAATTGAGTCCAATGTAATGGGCTAAGCCCTGTGACAGAAGCCATGTTAGGGGACTAGACCTCCTCTTTCACGGTCCTACCTGTAATCTAGCCTAGTGTGTAACTGAATATTATTAAAGTTTGCGATATCCTGTCCTCTGTGCTTTATATTGATTAAGTTTAAAATAAAAATAAAATAATTATGTTAAAAATCAAAGGTCTTCTGTCACAGGGTATCGTCTTCTTTACTTTCGTAGTAATTTTAGTATACATTTGAAATTACTATGCTTTCAATTCCCTTAATTTAGCTACATTCCTTTCATTAAATCTGAATCAACAAAGATCTTATTCAAAATCTGGGAATTTAGTTACTACTTTATATAGATATTTAGATGCTAAACTGGATAAGGCTCAGATCTTAAAGGATAGTAAGGGAAATTCAGGTATCTATCGTTGGATTAATAAGAAAAATAATAAGGAATACATTGGTAGTGCAATGGATTTAAGAGCACGATTTTATGTTTATTATAGTAAAAAGCGTTTAAATAGTTCAAAAATGATAATTTATAATGCAATCAAAAAGTATGGTCATGCAAATTTTATTTTAGAAATTTTGGAGTTTTGTCCACCTTCTGAATTATTAGAAAGAGAAAATTATTATATTCAAAATTTAAAACCAAAATATAATATTCTACCAGAAGCTACATCATCCCTTGGTTATAAACACTCAGAACAGACTCTGGCTAAGATGAGTGCTAAAAGAAAAAATCTATCAGAGGAAGGACGTCAAAATCTCTCTAAAGCAGCTACGGGTCGTGTGTTGTCAGATGAAACAAAAGCCAAAATTTCTGAGGCTCGTCGTGGTATTGTACTTTCAAATGAAACACGTGCTAAAATTTCAGCGGCTACAACAGCAAATCATGGAGTGGCAGTTGTGGTAAAAAATGTTCAAACAGGTGAAAGCAAAGAATACTTAACTATTACTGAAGCGGCAAAAGCTTTAAATGTAAGTAGACCTTCTATTAAAAAAGTACTTCAATCAGGAAGAATTTTTAGAGAAAGCTATATAATAAATTATAAGTAAACATATTTTTGTTTACAAAGATGGTCAATACCCAAGGCAGATTTGGTTTTATATCACCTCACATGCTTGTAAGCGGGATAAATTTTCCTCATTTGCTAAATAAATATAATGTAAGAATAATAATAAATCGATAGTTTAACTATTTAGGGAGAAAGACCTTAATCTCTGCCTTAAAAGGCTAAAGAGGTATATTTGTTTCCGCGAAACCTATCTAAGTAGGCCATTTAAATAACATCATTGCAGGTACAGAATTTTGAGATCTCATTAAAAACTTACGTTAACTTCTTATTATTAAGTATATGAAGTATTCGGGGAATCGTGAAGATTTTACTGGTGAGAAATTAATCTAGGAATGGTAATGATGAATGTTGAATAATCAGACATAGAATGCTAAGGTTGTATGTCAAAAGGGAAACAGCCCAGAACAAGTGTTATAATAAGGTTCCAAAATTATTATTAAGTGAAATCAAGGAAGTCTTTTGATTTTAATTCGATCAGGAAATAGGCTTAGAAGCAGCCATTTTTTTGAAGACCTCGTAACAGAGCACTGGTTAACAATGTAAAAAGGCATTGAAAATTTAACGGATCTAAAATAATATACCGAAACCTTGTCTATAGTTATAAATATTTATATTGTATAACTATAGGGTAGCGGAACGTAGGGGATATAAAAGAATTTGTTCTTTTTAAGAAAAAATAATATAACTCTAGTGATAATGCTGACATGAGTAACGATAAAGGCCAATCTATAGGTTGACCTCGCCTTAAGCTTATGGTATAGATAAAAGTAACGGCCTCTAAGTTTATTAACCTAAAGGACTAAACGATGAGAAAACCTTGTTTATAAAGTAATAACCTTTAAATTTTTAAACATTTTGGGGTCGCGCGCCCTCTTTAGGAGAGCGCGCCCTCAATATCTGATGTAAATAATAAGTGATGAAGAGTTCAGGAAAAACGATAAACACTTAACCGTACCTAAATACCAGCTCAGGTAAGCAAGTAGAGAATACGAAGGCGTTTGAGTGAACAATCATAAAGGAACTCGGCAAAATAGCTCCGTAACTTAGGGATAAGGAGTACAGTTCATTACGGGGGGGCGCTTATTTAAGCGCCCCCATTAATATTAAGTAGTGTTCAGGTAGCATAAAATCGAGTTGTACGACTGTTTAATTAAAACAAAGCACTTTGCATAAAGATAAAACTCTAAGTATAAAGTGTGAGCTCTGCCCAATGTTTGAAGGATAACAAATAAGCTCAGTGTTTAACACAGGCTTAAATAGGAATCTCTTATGAATGGCGGCCTTATCCGTTAGGGTCCTAAGGTAGCGGAACACCCTGGCCGTTAAATGCGGTCTTGCATGAATGATTTAACGATACAACAGCTGTCTCTATGATTGGCTCAGTGAAATTGGAATAGCAGTGCAGATACTGTTTACCTCTAGATAGACGAGAAGACCCTATGCAGCTTTACTGTTGCTAGTTATTGTGGTATGTTAGAATAAGGTTGTAGTGGACAAGGTAGTTGGTTAGATGTAATTGAAACACCTTTACTTTTTAACTATCATATTGCTGGGAAGCCAGATTAAGTTATGAAAACATAATATCTGAGCATATCTCCCCCGAAATAACAAATTGTTAAATTAGGGTGACCATATTATCATTAATTTTAATGAATATAAGAATATTGGCTAGGTGGCAGTTTATGCGGGGCACAGATCCCATAAATAGTACCTGGGTATAGTCCAAAATAGTAAAAAGTATTCGTATTTTTGAAATTTAATTAAGTTTAAGATAATTTAATTATCTTATTTAAATTTTTATAATATAAAAATAATCAAGAATAGATCTATTAAGTTAGAGATTTTCTTTATTTAGTAGTAAGAGTTACCTATATGGAAAATAGCAGAGAGGTATAATATATTAACTATAATAATGTATGGTAATATATTATTTAGTTGCTTAAGTTTGTTGATTTAACCTTATAAAAAGCGATTTTTTTATTTTTTATCTCTGAAAAGGTTCAATGGCCAGAAACTTGCTTTACTGTCAGACTTACGAGTCTATCAGTCGCGTAAGCGGGGCATACGATCACAAGATACATTAAGGAAAGGGTCTTGGGTTATGAAAAAAAGCTACGCTAGGGATAACAATTATCTGTTAGTCCTCCAAAATTTTAAAAGGTTGGTAATTAAATTGGGTGAATTACAAGAATAACTTTATTAAGTTAACTTGAAGCGAAGCTTATTTAAGCATTATAGTTAAATTGCTATATTAAATAAGAACGTTTAAAGACTAGAAGGTGAGTTATGCTAACAATAATCCTTCCACGAGCACCCAGCGTTTTAAGTTTATATCTTTACGATTTAGTGGAATATTAAATTAAGGTATAATAGCTATATTGCAATTTTACGGTGCGAAGCTGCGAAGCAGCCCATTAATATTGGTTTTACAATATGGAGATTATGCTAAAAATGTTAATATTTTTATTTCCATTCCCCTTTTGCTGTATGAAGTATACTGGGGAAGATAGGAACTGAAAGCAATAAAAATTCAAATTTCGAGTGGGGGTTTCGCCCTACCTTACCAAAATAATGAATTTCTCACCTCCAGTGTACCGGAGGAAAGTTATTAAAATATACATTTAAAATCAATTTATTACAAATCCTTTTTAAGATTAAAAAAAAGAATTAATCTATAAGCCTTGTAATAAAAAAATCCCAAAGTTTTTACTAATAATATTCAAGTATATAATGGCTTTATGTTTTTTGAATAAATGGCTCCCCCATTTATCTAAAGAATACTGGATCTTTCGCCTAGGCGCGGCTCCATTAATAATGTAAATGAATGTTAAGGTTTATATAATTATTATAGATATCTGTATGGTAATTAATCGGTAAGGTTTTATATTAAACATAAAGCAGCCGAATGCCAACTATATCTTTATCCTTTTGTAAGCTTGTAAAGCTGGCCAAAACAAGGGATAACAAGTATTTTAATTAATAAAACCAACTAAAGTGAAAAAATATACTAAATTTTAACATGATTCAATTAAATTATTCTATACTATTGCTAGAAATATTTATACATAATTTTAACCTTGTTGGTTCTGTCTTATTAGTTGTCCCTACTTTTGTAAATTCTAACATAGAAATAAAAAATAAATTGACGCGCTCCACTAGCCCCCGACTCTTAACAAAAAATGATGTTATAGGATTAGGTCCTAATAACAAGTTATTAAAACAATATAAGGAATCTTTGGTAAAGTTATCACAAGTACAGTGGGAAGCAGCAGTAGGATTGTTACAAGTTAAGTACTTTAGCACAACCGCACCTAAACAAAGATTCACAAATTTAGAACGGGCACAATTTAGTTTACCTCAAAACTTAAAAGAAATCTTAATAGGTCTTTTCTTGGGTGATCTTAATGCTCAAAAACGTTCGGTTAATGGAAATACTTATTTATACTTTGAACAGGGGTTAATTCATAAAGACTATATCTACCATTTATATGATTTATTCAAGAGTTATTGTAAATCAGAACCTAAAATGTCTAACCGTTTACCTGATAAACGGACAGGTAAGATTTACACTCGAATAGTTTTTTTTACTTATAGTTTGCCATGTTTTAATGAAATATACCTTTCGTTTTACTTAAAAGGTAAACAAAGAATTCCTTTAAATATAGGAGAATTATTAACACCAACAGGATTAGCCTATTGAATATGTGATGATGGTTGTTATGATAAAAAAAAAAAACGTTTAATACTCTCTACAAATTCATATACTTTAAAAGAAGTTAATCTTTTATCAAAAGTTTTAACAGAAAAATTCAATTTAATTTGTTTTATAAATAAACATAGTATAACCGGTTATACTATTGCTATTGCTACTAGTTCTATTCCTTTATTGCAAACTTTATTAAATCCAATAATGCCTAAAATGATGGGGTATAAAATAGGAAATTTTGATGAGCCCTAATAAAAAAGGGCTTGATCTTTCAGCGGTTGCGGAGCAAATGATGGGGAAAATTTCTTATAAAGAAAATTCGTTCCGCGCTGAAGAAAAATATGAACATTTATATTCCCTACGGGAGTCCTTACGGGAGGGAAGTTTAGCTAACAACAAATTATTACAACAATATAAGAAATATTTAGAAAAATTATCACAAGTACAGTGGGAAGCAGCATTGGGCTTAATATTAGGTTCGGCTAGCTTACAAACTCAAAATAATGGTAAAACCTTTAGAATGAAGTTTGAATGGGGGGATAGAAGTAAAATTTATATAGATCATGTTTTTAATTTATTTGATGAGTGGGTTTTATCAGAACCACACAAAAAGATTAGATTTAGTCCTGCTGGTAACAAAGTTATAAATTGAGGATTTCAAACTATAAGCCATGAAGCTTTTAATGTTTTAGCTCAATTATTTTTAAATCAAAGAACAAAATCTATCTCAACAGATTTAATAAAAAACCATTTAACTCCTAGGGGTTTAGCCTATTGGTTCATGGATGATGGAGGAAAGTTAGATTATAACAAAAACTCTAAAAATAAAAGTGTAGTATTAAATACTCAAAGTTTTAAAGATAAAGAAGTTGAAATTATGTCACAACAAATAATGGAGAAATTTAATCTTGACTGTGAAGTTCGATATAATAAGAAAAAGAAAATCATAGTTATCAAATCTTCTAGTTACTCCGCTTTTTTGTTGCTAATAGATCCGTATATATTACCGGAAATGCGCTACAAATTACCTTAATAGTATATAATTTTTTTTTTTGTAATCTATCTTGCCCCGATGGTTACTCACTTAATATACGGCTACACTTTGCCAGTAAAGATATAAATTACCCTAGATGCGCGTTAATTCAAATTTAACCACATTAGGTATATATTAAGACGAAGACATAGTCTGAGCCATTTTGTGAAAGATGGAAGTAATAATTAATAATTTTACATTAACAATTCTGAACAGGCTAATTGCGTCAGAGAGTACATATTGAGTACGCAGTTTGGCACCTCGATCAAAAAGGAATTAGGCCCCTTTTAATGGTCGTAAAAAGTTTCGGTGAACCCGAAGCTAGTCTAACTAGTTAATGTGAGAGTGTATTATAGTTAGGCTAAATTCTCAAATTGCGGGAACATCCTAAAACTATTTCAACCAAGCAAGAACGGGGACGTATTTTGCGGCGCAGGTAATGACTCGCGGTAAGGTAAAATCGAAATGGATGCACGAAAGGAAATGGGTAATCCGCAGCCAAGTTCGAGTTTAATTCGAATGGAGTTCAACGACTAGACGGGAATTGGCGTCGATATATCAACGCTTAAGGTATAGTCTAACCCTTGATGAAAATCATGAGCACGTGTATATTTTAAAAAAATATAAAGTGGTAACCTTAGGAAGTGGAATACCATTGAGATAAGGTTAAATTGGAAAAGATCGCCTATTGCCCTCATTCGATCTTATGATTGGTAAGGGTCTTTTTATTAATCGTATTACTTAATATAATTATATGAGTGTTTAACAAGGAACTTCCTTGTATTAAGCTAAACAAGCTTTCTTGTTTTATTAAAGGTGGACTGAAAGGTTGTAATTGTTATACAGGATATTACAAAATTTTCAGTTACGGTCCATTTCCGCCCTACAAAGTAGGCGATAAAACAAAAATAAACACAAATACAATTTTCTTTTCTTTCTCGTCCAAATTGCAATATTATATACAAAACAAAATTAGTAGGAAAGTTTACATACTTTTCCTTTTGTACCAGTAAGGATATACGCAAATGCTGATGCCCTAAAATTAGAAATACTTAAAGAAAATGAGGGGAAATCAGGTATATATATGTGGGAGAACTTACTTAATGGAAAAATCTATGTAGGTAGTGCCAAAGATTTAAAACGTCGTCTAACACTATACTATAATATAAATTATCTTATTAGAGAATCTAGTATGTATATTAATAAAGCCCTTTTAAAAGAAGGATACTTTTCTTTCAGTCTATCTATCTTAGAATATTGTGACCAAGAAACTCTTATTCAAAGAGAACAATATTATATAGATAATTTAAAGCCAGATTATAATATTTGTCTAACAGCTGGTTCAACTCTTGGAAAACTACATTCTGATAATGCAAAAAATAAGATTAGTGTTACTAAAAAAGGAACATATTCAAGTGAAGCTAATCATTTTTATGGTAAAACGCATACAGATGAAGCTATTCAAAAAATGTCAGAAGCTAAGTTAGGTAAAAAACTTTCTGAGGAACTAAAAAAAAAAATAAGTAATGCTATGGCAGGAAGAAAACTTTCTGAAGAGCATAAAACTAATTTATCTGCTGCACAGCCTAATTCTAAAAAGCTTTCAGTGCTCGATACACAAACGGGCATAGAGACTATATTTAATTCAATGGCTGAAGCAGAAAGAACAATGGGTTTCCCAAAAGATTCAATAAGAGCAAATCTTAGATCAAAAAATAAAGCACCATATAAAGGAAGATATTATATAAAAGTAATAGATTAATTTTAAAGACAATCGAGAAGGGTAGAAGATCCTTGCTTGGTCGGCTTAGCTTATCCTCGTGAATGCACAAATCACGAAGGGTTCGGCTGTTCGTCGTTTAAAAAGCTACACGAGCTGGGTTAAATACGTCGTGAGACAGTATGGTTTCTATCTTCTAGGGGGAATTAGAGTAAAATAAGGGTTGACCCTTCGTACGAAAGGAGTTGGGTAAGATAACTAATAACCTCTGGTTTACCTGTTGTTTATGTGTAGATATTAGTATAAATTTCAAAATTTATTTGTCTATATATGGATTTAAATTCGTATATATAAAGATAGGAAGTTACTATCACTTAAGTAAATTTTAAAACATAGGCATGGCAGGAAAGCTACGTTTTGTAAGGATAAGGCTTGAATGCATGTATCTTCGAATCCCACTTTAAGATACTCTTAAAAATACGTAGTATACTACTACGATTTATATATATTTTTTTTTTTCTGCAGTGATCTTGATTTAATCTTAAAATCAACTTTCAATATGTAGTGAAAATTTTATATATTTATAGGCTTTAGCTGTAAGGACTGTAAAGTCTTGAGGTATAAAGAACTAATTTATCAATAACTAGGTAATACACTTATCGTCACATCAAACCTGTACTCTTAGTGCGGTGGTGGTGGCGTCTACGCCCACCTGCACTCCCAAAACCCGCTCGCATTGTTCCTGGCTCATGCTCCGCAAGCCAACCGCAGGGGCTTGCCTAAAGGGAGCATGAGCCCTAATTAAAGGGCCTGGTTAACATAAAAGTAATGTATCCCTCTTGTAAAGGGAATAAGTAAGTGCGATACTTGCACTGGGCTAGTTGGCTACTCACAAGCCTAAAGGGTATACGGACATATTTAGCAGGATAACATCTTTGTTTTATAGTAGTAGACTTTGCCTTGTCCATTAAGGCAAAGTTCAGGATGGTGTTAAAGTTAGTAGGAGTAATAGTTCTATTTCCTTTGTGACCCATACACGAGATAATAGAATTAAAAAAGGAATTATAACGTGATATATTATACTTAAATCCTAAGCTCCGCTTAGTAATCCCTTTAGAAGTGATTCTATAACATATAGTAAGGTAATGTTGATAACATTATTGGAATTACTATTCATTCTTTCGCTAAGGGAAGTCCCTATCCCCCCCCCCATCTCTTTGAGAAGGGGACACATTTTCAAAAAAAACCCACTCGAGCTAAATCTAAGTTTAAACAAGTTAACATAAAAATTTGAATTTAATTTCTTTAAGAAAGAGGATACAAAAATAAAAAGGAAACACTTTAATGTATATAAAGTCGCATGAAAAAGTAAATAAAAATATTTAGGAAAATTGGGTAGAGTCCTAATTAGCATATTTTATTTAAAATGCTAAGTCGGGGCGCGCTTATTTAAGCGCCCCCATAAGAAGATATATATTAGCTCGGCTTATTGTCCTCCTTGTCCTACGGACATACAAGAAAATCTAATTCTAATATTGCTGAATGAAATAAAAAAGTATAAAGGCAGAGGTTTTTTAAGGGATTAAAACTGAATATGATGATACAAGAGCAGCAGTAAGAGCTTTAAATTGTTTCGGTTATTGTATTTTAAAATATATTCATAGTAAATAACAAAGCCCTTACTTGTGCTTTGCACAATAAGCCTGAAGGTATGTTTTTACTCTCTAAGTGTAGCTTAGCTTCGCGGGTCCTTCTTTAGAAGGGGGCAAAGGAAAAATTTTCATAATTTACCCCATGTGGTAATGAGGGAGGACAATTTTTTTGCTTATTCATTTGTCAGCTTGTTTTTTCAATCAGTAGAAAATCAAAGATTCTTACCAACAATTAAAATGTTATTCTAACTCAACATTTAGTGAAACTGAACTAATGAGTAATTTTTGAAAATATTTAAACAGCGCTTTTGGGCGGTTTGGCTTTCCCAGCCCTGGCTCCCCATTGGCCTGGCTACTGGCTACGCAAAAAAAAAAAATTAGAAAAATACGCATAGTTCACAAATATTTTTATAGGATAAAGATTAATCAAAATAATCTGGATGGCTTGCCTAAAGGGAGGATGAGCCAAGAGCAATGGCAATGTTTTTTTTTTATCTTACCGGCTCAATAGTCAAGTTGGTTAAGACATAACGTTTTCACCGTTAAAGGCGGGGATTCGAGTTCCCCTTGAGCTTTAGCCTATTTTAAATTACTTACCAAATTGCCTTGTATTGAATAAAAAGTCAAGGCGGGATAATGTAAAAAATCATCAGGTGTCTTCAAATTAAGCAGGAAATACTGCAATAACAACATTTTTTTTTGTTATGATTCAAGCTTCAAAAATTATAGGAACTGGACTTGCAACAACAGGTTTAATAGG
>Ga0307515_10000142_pt1 | contig 172086 bp, 172 predicted proteins | sample 17_EM_MG_FD_194513 | JGI IMG/M metagenome (GOLD analysis project Ga0307515, IMG submission 194513) | Populus trichocarpa ectomycorrhiza microbial communities from riparian zone in the Pacific Northwest, United States - 17_EM | ecosystem: Host-associated > Plants > Roots > Unclassified... | reverse complement strand
TGTCCAGCCCGTCGCCTTTCCCACCGCCTTCCATAGTGCTTTCTGCTGGTCTCTCCACCGGCTGCAGTGGCGGAAGAGGTGTTCCCGCGTCTGGGCCGCCGTCCTGCCCTCACCGCCGCACCACCAGCATTTGTCGTCCTCTCGATGGCCGAACCGTTTTAGGTAGACTCCAGTGGGTGCATGCCCGCACTTTAGTCTGTAGAACCTGGTGGCCAGCGACTTCACGCTTGTCATCGGAACAGGTCTCTTGGTCCCCGTCTTGCCCTTGAGTCTGTAACTGAAGCCTAGGTACCTATTTGGTCTATTATAACCCGAACGAAGACTTTGCCTAATGTGTCGACTATTTTTATTCTAGGTTCTAGGCTGAGGAGGAAGGTTGATATTTGACGTTCTTTCGACTGAGTTTACTAAGCTATCAGACGTAGAATGATGGGGTAGGTAGCACCCCATCAAATTCGGAGTCTGGGCTCGAGACAAAGTGGTTGTATTGGTAGAAACCGAAGTAAAAATTAGATGCACGAGATAGACACATTTAGGTACGATCGAATGGATGAGTTGCATCATTCCTTTGTCCCTTGTGCCTCAATTCAGTAAGTGGTTTGATTTCCACGCAGTAGTTGATGAATTTCATGATAAATTTTTTTGTATGTGACCAATCCACAACTTTCCATGGCTACCTGGTGGCTAGAGACAGATTAAACCTGTAGCCCAACGACAAAGAACTTCGCTGAATACCAGAGGCTTGCGGACCTCCACAGGTCGTCACTCGAAGTTGACCAAACCATTCACGATTGCAAACTATCTGTATTCGTAATGATTCTGCGGCTTTCGACGTAAATTTTACTAGCTAGAATCAGATAGAAAGATCGAGGCATTCCGGGAATGCCGAGAGTTAAACTTACGAGTTTGTACAATGTGAGATACTTCCGGATCGCCGTGATTCTCTGCCTAGATTTATATTAGTAGATTTATATTAATCTTATTGCATTGCTTGTACAACACCTTCTGCAACTTCCTGGAAGGTGGGTACATCTTTCAAACACCCACGTCAGGAGGGGTGAGCGGGGTAGAATATGTAGGAAGGTCTAAACCTCCACCACATAGCAGCTCTCTCTCTAACCCATCATCATTGTCTGTCATCGTCTAACTTTATCATCTCCGCTTTTCCTCCATTATCTTCGGTTATAGCACCCCTTCACAGAAATCCACCCTTGAACTACACATTTTGATAGCTACTATCAGATAAAAATCTTCATAATGACCACCAACATCGAGAAACCAGAGCTCGTTACTGTATTCTTTGCAGAGAGAACTGGCGAAAAGGCTGGAACTATTGTCGTCCGTCGAATCCGCTTCTCAAATGTGGTTGCCAGCGACTCTCAGCAAGAGAAGGTAAGGCAAGTACATTTTCAAGCACACTACTCGCTCACAACCTCCGTTACCTAAGCCCCATATATATCACAGACCATCACTGCTCTCTTCGAGCGCGATTGTAACTGGCGTTGGACATATGTTTACTAACTTAAGCTCATCGGCTATTGTAACGAATTAAGTGCCATTCGTGACCCCGATATTCGCCCTGTTTTGCAGTACTTGAATCTCTCATACTTCTACGTGCTACCGGCTGAGGGCTTGGAAAGCAATTTCTATGATTTCCAGAAGGAGGATGATTGTTCGAATTATGACGTTATTCTCTCGGAGACTTTGGTTCCTCTTGGCTCGCTGTTGGTTCATTAGGCACGATGAACATCTCACTAACATGGCTTCACGGCGGATTGGTTATAATTGTTCTTGTTATCTGCATGTGTTATCTTAAATATCCTGCTTATTTGGCATGTCGTCTGTGCTCTCACGCTCAAGTCTAAGTCCTACCGCCTACGCCAACTTCTTGATCCACTCTTCCACCAACTTCCATATCTCCCTGCTATTCTTCTCCATAAACATCATATGCCCATTCCCCCTCTGTCCCCTTTCCCACAACCTCATATACTCCGTCTTCACCCCTGCTTGCCTCAAAAACGCTACAGTGCAGTGATCATAAACTGCATGATAACTCGCCTCCGCCGTTACAAATAACACGGGCACATCCTTTAACACCTTCAATATCCTCACCGACTTCGTCTCATCCTGCAACGAACACGCCGCCATCTCCTTCGTCTCCACGCCCACCCTACTCACCGCGATCTCCACCGGATCCGCAACCTCAGGCTCATACTTCAACGGAATATCGGCCAACCCCCACTCCCTCGCGGGCGTGTTCGAAAATACCTCCTCCCTAAACGGCGGGCCGGTAGGCTCCAACGCCACCACCCCCTTAACCCGCCGTCTCCCAACCGCATCCACAAGCGCCCACGCAAACAACCCCGCCTGCGAATGCGCCACTACTACTACCTCCCCCTCAATCTCCTCCACCAGCTCCACCAGCGCCGCCCGCATCCTTACCTGCTGCAGCGTCGTGTTCCCCTCAAACGGCGCATTCGATGCGTAGTACGCATCAAACACTTTGTCCCCCTGCACGCCCGCACCGGGCCATTGCGTGTGCTTTTTTGCCTGCGGCCAGAGCCCGGCGAGCTGCGGCGCCGTGAACTGGTTTGCGATACGTTCGGCGGAATATACAGAGAGGTTGGAGGATGGGTGGACCGGAGAGCGCCCGCGGAGCGGCTGATCAGGGATGTATACTGTGTGACCGGCGGCTAGGAAGTGCGAGGACCAGCCGGGGCGGAGGTCAGGGGTGTTGAGGAAGTTTGTGCCGGTCTGGGCTTGCCCATGCAGGAGAAGGATGGCCGGTTGCTTACGGTTCCGGGGGGAGATGGGTGTTAGACGCTCTACGTATACTTGTTCAGTGTGGATGTGTTCGCTGGCGTTGGAAGGGGAGGGGACGTAGGAGCCGCCGATGTAGAAGTAGCTGCGGTAGTGGGGGGTGCCATCTTGGGCCCACGTGGAGGTGGTGAGGAGAAGGAGAGGGAGGAGGAGGTTCATCGTGGTGATGTAGGTGAGTTTTTTTTTTCTTCAACTCCCGGTTTCTGCATACTATATATTACAGCTCACATAGAGTATTTCACTGGTCGTATCCGTAGTGTACCACACCAAGACTAAGATTTACAGAACCCCGGGGAAGTTTAAAGCGTCCAAACATGCATGGATTGCACGGATGGACCAACCCCAGAAGTGAAGGTTAATGTCAATCGTCCGAGAGCTAAGGGATCAGCTCTATGCATGCAGCACAATTTTCCTCTTTTGAGCCGCGAGTGCTGAACTTTGCTCAGATTGTTGAGTAATCTATTTCCCGTTCGTGGCTATCCGGGAAACATCTCCACGATGTATCACTCGGCTCTCTTTAATGTCCAACTCGAGCGGGGCCTAAAACGAAGCGAACAACCAAATCACCACAGGAAACTCCACAAACACCGCTAGTGATTCCACCCCCGCTCAGACCACTCCAGCGCCTCCTTCTATATCTCCGTACAGTCCCGCAATCACGAAATAGAGAGCTCCGCAAGCTACCATTTCTAGAGGCGGCGATGACGGAGTGGGGAAGCCCTGGGGGCCGATATAAGGAGGTGAAGGAGACGCGGAGTGTAATAGAAGGGGCGGGATCGGGGAGAAAAAGTGAAGCGTCATAACTATTAGTGCAGGTGGTAGAGGGAACTCCCGAATGACCTATAGATACATCATGCTAATTTGGGCGCTCTTTCGCAGCGTTCATAATTGGTTTATTGATATCATTCTTTTGCAATCACAACTGCGCACTCGTGCAATCTAATCCCACTCGTTATCCCACCAAGCATGTGTGCAAGCAAAGAGTTGTCCCTTACATTGTAAAAGAAATTAAATACTGATATGTTGGCTCGGGTACTAGGTCCTGACGATCAGATCCGGGATTGTACCCCCAGGTAGACTGTCGGGGGCCAGGCGATAATGAAATATCCGATTAGATCTCAAGAGTATAAACACATTGATACCTCGATACCGAACACTAATGAGTCCAGGACGGCGATGGAATCTGTGTTTGGGCAAGGCAGACAGATTCCTTTCACATTTTCATGCTGAGCTGTACTTCATAGTAGTTCGAGTACCAAGGATGGGTTCGAGGATATCACTCGGGCCGTAACGTCTGTACATAGATGGAGTACCTCGAAACCCTAAAGCCTTTTGTAACGGTTACAGGAAATGACGTCCACCAATATAATGAGTGATGCTCGGTGAACGTAGACAAGAGACCACAAATGCAAACAACTGATACACAGGACGAGACCGGTTGCAAACTCGGGATATATCTTGAGTTCATCCGCAAGGAACTGTACCTCAGGATCCTGGGAATTTCTGGACTTGGTCTCGAGAACTCGAAACCATTTATCTCCCATTCCATTTTTTCCTTCAGCTTCTCGTCGACCTTCCACTATTGGATATCAGGTTTCCCTGACCAGATGAGGGCCGGTGAGATCCATCTAAGTACCTGGGGCATCCCAACCAGAACAGATCCATATATACTCTCAGGTGGTGAACAAACAAGAACAAAACTGAGGCGGCTACTATTCTATTCCTGATAAATGAAATGTCGGCAAGGCAAAACCGAGTAAGCTGCATTGGCTTGGATGGATATTTAGGGCATACGTAGCAGCGTCCAAGACACGCATATGCTCGCGTGACATCCCAGAATCCATACATCATGATACCGATACGTGGCGTGGTAAATAAGTGGATTTCTAGTTTCCCCTGGTCCAGCCTGACCGTCAGTTGGCAGCAAGGCGTGTCTTATATACAGACGTATGTCATTTTTTACAGCTGTATACTGTATAATCTGACCGTATCCGGTTTATTTGTAGTGCTGCAGGTGGCATATGCAACCCCGATGGCAGCCTTCTATTCGCTCTGAAGTTTTGGAAGTTGCAAGGAAGCCAGCACGGCTGAGAGAGAGGACAAATGATAGTTGATCGGTCAGGTCCGTGAGAGACAGTGGCTTATCCGATGCGGGCGAAGGTGTTGCGGGAGCAGTGCTACCTACGCAGTTAAGCTCTAGCAGGCGGATTGACGTTGTAAAGGCTGCTATATGTCCGGAGGTTCGTGGCTACGCACAACGAGAGCTCGCCGTGCTACGGTACAACGTTTCCTTGTAGTTGAACATGAGCACCAGAGCACCAATACGGTGATTAGGGCCGAATACATTCGTAAGCCTGAACTGCCGAAGTTAGCTACCGAGCCAATAAATATGTATGGGCAATACCTAAGCGTTACTTCAGTGAATGGTAGCATAAACTCGTATCCGCGCAGCCCGAGCAGTAGTGAAGATGTTTATTTATAAGTGAATACTGCTGCTTATCGGATGTAGGCGTTATTCGCTATACACGTGGGCGTCGTAGATCGTCTGTTCAGTTCCACGGTCACACATCGTGCATGCGGCGGTCAACCAAATTGGTGGGCGGGGAGACTGCATCTCCAATTTCTTTGCAGCGCAACGGCGCTCTCATTCGAGACACATTCCGGAACAAGCCCGACGAATCCGAGCTCGTAGAAAATTTTTGTTCATGTGCTGCAAGCGGGATTCCCTCCGCCCTGAAAAAATTCATTGGTGGAAGCATTGGCATCTGATCGGTGATTTCGTGCTTGGGAAACGGCGACTATGCAGGTGCTCCGTCTAGACCAGGCTCCAGAAGTTGTCGGTGGCGTGAATTTCCCTGGGGGATTACATGACTGGTTCTCCTCTGAGTGACAGTTGTAGATGCAGCAGCATATTTTTACTTAAACCCGGAGGTTTCCGGTGGTGGTGGGGTTGACCGGAAGGTGTGTGTGGTTATTCATGCAGGTTTGTTCGATCGAGGAAAGAAGCATATTCCATCACTCGGGTGCGATTGAGCACTTACTTCGCGCGATTCCCTGGGTGCTGCCTGTTGCTTGGGGAATCTTCTAGAGGGCGTACCGAGAACTTGACCAGCATGCGCAGTATGCCTGGTCCAATTAGGATGATGGCCATATTATTCCGTTGGAACATGCAGTGGTGTGTATGCCGGAATATGAGACTCGCATAGCCGGACAACTGTGAAAAGCCTAGTGCGTGATCAATGCTGGAACTCTTGGACGTAAGAACATTGAGGACTCATCGGACGGGAGAAACCAAGCAATTTGGAAGGTGCCTGCTTCTGAATTTCAGGGGTGAGATAGCTCCTTTCTCAATTGTCCTATGGAAATAGGCGAATGCACTGCCGTAGGAGGTGCTTTGACGCTTGCTGTCTGCTCCCATTCCAGCAGATATTTTCCATAGTCGGATTGCGATATCGGGGTTTCCCCAAACAAGTATCTCGGCTATAATGTTAAAGTATGATTTTCAAGGGAAAAAGATCTCGCCAATCGCACAGGCTTGTGATCGCAGTCTTGGCAACGGTCCGGTGATCCTCGTGACATGAGAAGCTTTTTAGTTGATGGAAATTACCGGTTGGTGATCTCGATATAGATAGAGTACCCATAGAGCAAGTACCCATAGAGCAAGTACCCATTGAGCAAGTGGATAGATAATACCCAGTAGACACCCTGGAGAGGTAGAAAGAAAGATGTTTTGCAAGGACTGCCTGTATGCCGCTGCGTATATGTGGCAGAGAATATTGGATATCTGATTTGGCCATGGTCTATGTCCGAGTCCATGTCGATGTGCGTGTGCGTGTGCAGTATCACCTCTTGCTGATTCGCACAAGGACACACTGCCGCCTTGATGCCTCCTGGTACGAATTCGAACGGTGATTGTAACACATTGGTACAAATATAGGTTATTCGTCCTTGATCGATGGTTGCACGGCTGTGTTGTACGCTTCATTTTCAGCGAGGCGGAGGTGTCTTGGATCCATGGAAGTCCAGGGATTGATAGGTACATACATGTCTATTCGTGATGGGTGATGATGAGCCATGCAGGTGGGTTCTATATACAGGCATGCAGAAGAAATGGAAACTCAACACCTTCCAGTACTTAGTGCGAACGGCTTGATCGCTGTTTTGTTAATTTGGGCTGAGCGCGCTTTGCGTGAAACCCGGAGACCCCACGCAAAGCAATCCCAGATAAGTAGTTTCTGCGGAATAAATCAGGCTCGTATGATTATGATCGAATTAGAATCGAAGTTGAAATGGATGAAGAATCTAGTATCTGAGAAGTTGGAGTGAATTGGAGGGGACACAGTAGGGGATTGGCCATACAATCAATGCCTGAGGTACTGACAATAATCGAATCTATACATACTTATCAGTGATATTGATTGTTATGCTGGACATCGCACATCTCATCGACCCAGCAGCTACTTTAGTTACCTAGGAGTTACTCCCGCAATCTAGAACTTAATTATATTAAAATGCTGTTAGCATTCATCCAATTCCAGCCTTGTCTTCATACCCTCGTGCGGGACGACGACGACACGACGACGAGGAGAAAGAGAGAAGGGGGAAACAGGCGGCTAATATCTTAAGTATTCATCGTACATTGGTTCTTCACACCTTCGCAGTGGCTTCTTGTCTCGGTCACACCACATCGAGCTGGCCTCCGGCACCCATCATCCACCCATCATCGCATACTCATACTCACCTACCTCTCACCTCCACATCCCGCAATTTCTCCACAGCCTTCTTTGCACCACCCCTCGCACTTATCCCTTCGGCAAAACGCGACGACTGCCCTATAGGTCGATAAAGTCACCGTGACAGGGTCACTATTCGGGAGTCCGAAGGCTCCTTCTCTTCGGATTCAACTTCACATGAACAACGGTAAAATGGCATTCGCGTACCAAGGGTTCGGTTTTGGAGAGGTGTGATATTATTCCCCTGACGGTGTCATTCGTTGGTAGTGCGGGACTGGGGGGAAAATACTGAAACTCTTCACGCGATGGTCTCTAGTTTTTCAAAGCGCAACAGAAGCTTCAAGAGATCCTCGAGGCATGTTTCCTGGGAGTGTTCGATGCGCCCTCCAACTTTCTGTCGCTAGCTCGGACGCTCGAAGGTCTCGCCGACAGGATCGAGCGCCTCTTCGATGAGAACGGAAATCCCAACTCGGCTATTCTTAGGTCGGAGAACAAGCCTTCAGCCCAACAGATGCTTCGCATTGCAAGCCATGGACTTATCGACTGTTTGAAGCAGCTCGAAAGGGCAATTCCGATACAGATGGCTAAAAGGGACCCCCTTGAGATGCGAGGTTACAACATCGTAATGCATTTGCGGCTAGCCGGAGAAGACAGTGTGTTGAATGCCCTGACGGAAAAGTTTGCATTTCAGACATGGAAATTAGATCTTTTTTTCAAAGTGTTGCGCAAGTAAGAGCGGTTTACTGTTCATGATTTCTTCCGGAGTAGCAGCTGTCGCCAGTTTGCTGACACCTTATGGGTCTCGGCTAGGAGCAAGGTCTCACAAACGCTCTCTGTTTATGATGGCGTCCAGAAACGCATCGGATCGTTCTTCGAGGAGCTGGCCGCACGGAAGTCTACCGCTTCAAATGATACCTCGAGCAGTATGGCTGTATCAGAAAGTTCTGCAATTCAAGATGTGGACGTTATTCAACGCTTCCAAGATGCATGTGAATTTGGTGGGGGTGGCCACAAGTTCATCTGGAAACTCAAGCCCGAGAGTACAATCCTAATCACGCTCCACTGGGTGTTCAATGTAAGCGAGAATAAATTTGCTGTTCGTTCATTCAGGAACCGCCGTGAATTAATGCTTGGACCGCCACATGTAGCTCAGTCAACACAACGACCCCAAGAATAATCCTGTCGAGACTTATGTCAACCTCATGAAATGCTCCTGGCTACTGCGAGTATCGACTCCTGAAGCTGGTGTCGAAGGATTCTCGGATGAGATACGGACTATGATAGGCTTACTCGGATGTGTGAGTATTACACTTATAAAGCGGCGAAGCGTACGCGGATTAATGAAGAATAACAGGATGTTGTCTACCGACTTCAAGAATATTTCGAACGCGATTTTGAGCCCCCACTACCTTCAGAACTTGTGGATCGGGGCGACTTCAACATTTTCATCGATGGTGTGAACAAGCGAGATATCGGCGCAGGATTGGTTCGAACCGCAGTTCCAACAGCATTCCCTGGGTACGAGCCAGAGCCACTAAGGATCATGGAAGCTGTTGATGACTATATAACCAGGCCTCCTTTTGGCCACATTACCTCCGCCGAGGAACAGTCCCCGATTGAGGGCGTAGTGGAAGGTGTGCGGTCAGGTAGCATGGATATCGATCCCCAATATCGGCCGGAAATGTCCCCTAGCACTGGTCCATGGGGATTTCGTGGGACTCCGTACAGTGCAGTTGGGCATTTCGGTGGAATTGCCGGGTCTTCTACTCACAGCCCTTCTTCATCTATCTCTTCGATTGGAGGTGGGGTACTTGGTCGGATTGATTCAAATCCCGATAGGCTTGGGTACTCAGGGCCCTTCGCAACGACCCAACGTATTGGCCAGCCACATTCAAGACCATCGACTTCTGGAACCAGTGGTCCTCCTGGCACACTTCACGCCTTGCCTGGTATGTCAAAGAAGGTAAAGCCCAACTACAGCTGGAACGAACTTGTGGACCGAGAGAATCTTGGGGTGCGACCAGGGGAGGGTGAGATATTGCCAAGAGATTTTGAAATGATGTGTGTTTACTCCGTTCATCACTCGACAGTCATCCAAACTAACTCCGCCTAAAGGCATTTGATGGCGTCGTACACTGGGGACAGACATGGCCGCTGGGACAACTGTCGAGTTCGAATTTTCAAGATGATGTCCGACAAGACACTTCGGATACTAACATTAATGGAAGGTCTTGAAGAAAGCATCGATCAACGAGTTGGTTAGTAAGCGGCTGCCCTTGGATATCCACTCAATGGGCTAATCAAATTGCAGCATATGTGAAAGAAGCCGAATTAGTCCCAGACTACGGTTACCATCAAAACAACCCCGTTATCTACATCCGCAAAACCCATCGGCAAGATCCCTTCCTCCATGGCAACCCAAGAAAGATTGCCGGAAAGCCGATGCCCCCAAGCAGCCTGTACTACAAGTTCCGCAACGCCCATGGTATGTCGCTCCCTTATCTCATCCCACACCTAGGTCTAACGGATGGCCAGACATGTTCAACTTCCAGTTTGCGCTTCTCGGCGAAGCCGTCGAAACTGACTTCCAAGCCGTTCGCACTGTCCGCTTCAAGAAGAGTCTTCGAGACGGAGAACACAGCCACTACAAAGCACGAATCCAGCTCTGGCGAGAGCAAGACGATGACACGGAAGTTCTCGCGTCCACTCCCTCTGTTGCCCCCACCGCTACTCGGGAGGCGTGGGCACAGCCCAGCCTGAAAATTCACACAACGCGTATAGTAATGTACTGGGATGAAACTATCACCACCTTCTTTGGTAACTTCCAGTTCACCCAATTTTCCCGCCCACCATCACTAACAAATGTACAGTCACCGATTCAATTGAAGTCGAAATCCGCCAACGCCGCTGCGCGGTCCGCATCAAGCCCAGTTCACACAAAACCTTCCAGAACCCAACATCTGTGAAAGCGCGAACATTTGGCTCCCGCGAAAGCCCAGGAGGGTTCAGACTGGACAAGAAGGGACTGTTTCCAGATGACGAAGAGAGCTTTGAGGACTTTAAGTGGTTCGAGATCGAATTCAACAACCCGGAGGAGATGAATAACTTCTACTCGGAATTTAAGCGCGCGTTGAATATGCGGCGGAGGGAGAGGTCGCAGATGGAGGAGCTCAAGCGGTTGGCAGCAAGAGGAGTACCTGCTGGGGCGGAAGTATCGGTTGGGCCAGGGTCAGTAACGCTGAAGAGCTCGAGGTGAGGAGGCTGAAGTGTGAAATGCAATGGCTATATGGCTCCTTGGGAGTTTTGGAATCTTTGGGAACATGAGGTTTAGCTTGGGTTGTTTTCAGAGGAACATGGTGTTTTGGGCGCAATTTTGAAGCCTTTTTTTTTGGTTGATGTGATATTGTGTATCTTACCAGCAAGGGCGGTCGGGGGATACATACCTAAATGCTATAGTAAGATGAGTGAAAAGTGCATACTTACAGTAGACAGCATCACAGTCGAGATGCATCGATGTCAAAACGGCATCGAGTGTTGCATATATGGACCGCCTCTCTGACGTACGGCTTATGGGCTTCAGCTGGGCTGATGGGGATCATGATCTCACGATGATGATGGTCGTTCCAGACTTAGCTGGAGATGCCAACTGAGTGCGCATGCATGCGTACAAGGCATACTCTGAATGCCGTATATAAGATCACACGATTGTTCCTGTAGTTTAGAATAGATAAGCAATCAGTCTTTCAACATCGAGTACTTAGGTGAAACGAGTGAGCATTGAGATGGGACTAATAGGTGGGACCCTAGTGGAAAAGAGCCGCCTCGCTCCCCTGACAAACGTCATCCCGCACTTAAACACAAGCTCCACACACCTCAAACTCATCACCAGTACCACTATCACCATCACCATCATCCATCCCATCCCATCCCATCATATCCCGTTACCAACAACCCCATCTCCCGAAGCTCCACCCCCGCCCATCTCCATCATGTCGGGAGGATGGAACACGATCGAATCTGACGCCGTACGCTTAGTGTTTGCAAACAAGCCCACACGGAATCGTAGCTAACAAGCTCAGGGCGTCTTCACCTACCTAGTCGAGAACCTCGGGGTCAAGGATGTACAATTCGAAGAGATGATCTCATTGGACTCCGACTACCTCCGCCAGCTTTCGTTTGTCTTCCTCCTATCCCCCCCACCTCCCAACTAACCCCCCCAGCCCCGTCTACGGCGTAATCTTCCTCTTCAAATACCCCATCGGCCAACCCCCTCCCTCAGACCCCACACAAGCCGTAGACGGCGCCTTCGACCACACCGCCGCCTCTACCCTCTTCTTCGCAAACCAGGTGATCCAGAACGCCTGCGCAACCCAAGCAATCCTCTCCGTCCTCCTGAACCGCCCCGACCTCCAAATTGGGCACGACCTCACCGAGTTCCGCGAATTCACCCAGGCCTTCCCTTCCGACGTACTTCCCCCACATCCTCCCCCCTCCCAGCCTCCTGCTAACAACCCTAGCTCCGCGGCGAAGCCCTCTCAAACTCAGAGTTAATCCGCACAGTCCACAACACCTTCTCCCGCAGCTCCCCGTTCGTGGACGAATCCACACGCGCCGCCACCTCCGATGACGACGTCTACCATTTCATTGCGTACACGTGTTTGGAGGGCATACTCTACGAACTTGACGGGTTGCAGCCCGCGCCGGTTTCGCACGGTCCCTGCACCGATGTCACGTTTGCGGACAATATAATTCCCGTACTGCAACGGCGGATTGCGCGGTACCCCGCGAATGAGATCCGGTTTAATTTACTGGCGATGATCCAGGACCCGCGTGTGAGGGCAAGGGAGATTGGAGATTTTGAGACGTTGGAGAGGGAGGAGAAACGCCGTGGAGATTGGTTGTGGGAGAACGAATTGCGGCGTCATAATTTTGTGGGGTTTGTGCATGAGGTGCTTAAGGAGGTGGTAGCGGAGAAGGTAAAAGTTGGGAAGGTGGAGGAGTGGATTGAGGAGGCGAGGGAGAAGGGGCGGAAACGGATTGAGGAGAGGAGGAGGGGACGGCAAGAGGAGGATGAGGAGATGGAGCTTTAGTAGGGTCTCTGGAGGGATAGATATAACCTGGGGAGAGGTGCTGCTGCTGTATTAATACCATGCTATATCATGAGTACTTAGTGGGAGGCGGTTCATACACATGCCCAAATAGAATAAGATAGTTCAAACGATACTTTTAATGGCTAGAATAATTCTAATTAGCTGATGAAATGTGGTAAGTAGTTCATAAAGTGGCACGCTCTGGTGTTATCAATTAGTACAAAGCTCGGGTTAGGGCCAAGACTAGTTCGACCGTGATGTCGGGTGGAGGGGTACTGCCCCGTCAACCTCTGTCACCACTTCACAATGGCTACCCCTGCCATTCCCGCGCACTCCACAGATGCCTACGCACTGCTCCTCCAACATAACCCACCCGTCCTCGCCTCTGAAGTCCTTGCGGGCAAGGTCCTCAATAAGCCGCTTTCCCTACACCCCACCACCACTACCACCTCCACCTCCAGCAAACACGACGCGCGCAGCCAGCGGCGATCTCTCCGCACCTCACAATCCACCCGGCATCGGAAGCCCGTCCCCTTAACTGCCAGAGAAAAACGGCAACTAAATGTCTACGCAATTCCGCGCAGGCTTTGTTACGGTGACTTCACCTCGCTGCACACACTCTGGCTTTCATATGCGCAGACGCTCGTGGCGATGGGGGGGGGCTCAGCGTCGATGGCTGGGCGGTTGGCTTCCGGCGACCTCCACGGTGCGCTCGTGGAAGTCGTGAGGAGTCGTGCGGTAGATAGAGTTGGCATACGCGGTATCGTCATCAAAGAGACACGCGGGGTGCTGGTGGTAGTAACGCAGAAGGGTGAAGGGAAGAGTGAATATATCCCCCCCCCTCCGGACCAATTTTTGCAGAAACAAAACTGATGCGCAAAGTAGCGGTACCAAAGGAGTTTACTGTGTTCCGCATTGCAGTACCGCCTACAGATGAAGACCGGGCGCGAGGTCGCGGTGATATGGTTTTTGAACTACAGGGCAACCAGATGATGTTTCGAGCTGCCGAGAGGGCGGGGAAGAAGTTTAAGGCGAAGCCAATGCTAGATTTGTGATGGATATACTGTTGCAGGCTTGAGGTTGATACAGTCCCGGGACCTGACAGAAATTCTTGTATCTACATCCCTACTATGCCCTACTATATACCCTACTATATATAACAGATGAGAACGCGAAATTCAAAAACACGAAGATTTACCCGGCTGGAATAGGCGAGCTTGCAAGCCCGAGCTGGAGGCGAGTTCGGCCCAGCTTTGAGAGAGCCAGCAGAAGTAATGAAACTTATTTTTCGGGGTACTGTGTTCACTTGTGTACTTATATCCGAGTCACTGTTGTCCGGCACCAGCACCACAGCGATCAGCCTCCCAATTGCGAAAGCCCCTCAATAGCGAATCTAATAATTTTGGTTAAATCTCGACAAGGGTTCACCAATTGTGTCGCAACCGTTGTATGGGATTCGCAAGTGGACTGCATGCAACAGTCAGCTTCAGCACTAACCACTACCACCACCTTCCACACTTCATCTCCTCCCCCATTTCACCTCCTCCCCTCCTCCCCCACGACAAAACCCCTCACATAAACGCATCGACAATGGGCTTCTTCAGCAAAAAAGATAAAGAAAGAAAAGACGAACAAGATGCCGCAGCGCGGTCGCAGCTCTTCGGCTCTCGCGGCGGAAAAGAAGCTCCCCCTGCAGCTCAAAACCCGTACGCGGCGCCACCTCCTCCCTACCAATCCCAGCCGCAGCAACCATCACAAGGTGGATACGGAGGCTACGGAGCCGAGTCGACCAGTACCATCGATCGTAACCGCGATGCGTTATTCTCCGGACGTCAACCCCAGCAACAGCAACAGCAACAGCAACAGCAACAGCAACGCCCTCCTCCCGGAGCAAGCTACGGCAGTGATAACAGCGGCGGATACGGACGGCCGGATGGCTACTCGCAACCCGCCGGCGGGAGTAGCTACGGACAGAGTGGGTATGGCCAGGACCGCGTCCTCACCGCCGAGGAGGAAGAGGAAGAAGACGTCGAGGCCGTAAAGCAGCAGATCCGGTTCACGAAGCAAGAATCCGTGTCCTCAACCCGCAATGCGCTCCGTATCGCCGCGCAAGCCGAAGAAACCGGTCGCAACACACTCGCCCGCCTTGGAACCCAGGGTGAGCGTCTCTACAACACCGAAAAGAACCTGGACGTGGCGACGGCACACAACCGTGTCGCCGAGGAAAAGGCCCGCGAGCTCAAAACACTCAATGGAAGCATGTTCGCCGTTCACATGAAGAACCCGATGAAATCGAAATCCCGCGTAGAAGCGGAGGAACGCAAGATCCTAGATAGACACCAATCGGAGCGTGAGGAACGCGAGCGCACACGCCAGTTCGGATATGAAGGCAAAGACGCAGTTGGAAAGGCCCTCAATGACACCGCGCAAAGGCCGGGTTTCGGACGCACTAAGATGAGTATGGCTGAAAAGAACAAGTACCAATTTGAGGCCGACGAGAGCGACGAGGAGAAGGAGAAGGAGATTCATAACAATCTCGACCAGTTGAGTGGGGTTACGGCGAGGCTTAAGGGCCTTGCGATGGCCACCGGGCAGGAGGTGGATAGGCAGAATAAACAGATCAATAAGATCATGCAGAAGGTAGGTTTTATTACGTCGTGTCAAGAAGTTGCACAACTGTGCCGGGGGTTGCTGTAACTTCTTCGTCATTAGTATGGTGCTAAAGAGGAATTGTGGCTAACGTTTGGAAAACAGAGCGACAATGTCGACGACCAGATTGCTCTTACGCATAACCGGATCAAGCGGATTCACTGATCCGGTACGGAATGGTATATTATGCGGTTGTGTTTTGGCAGTGTTCGTTTTACGTGTGCATTTGTTTGGAATCGAAAACGGCTATATCGATTGAGTGCAGCTCGTAGCATATATCACTGGGAGCTATAGAGAATTTATGGAACTTATCTACTTCAATGTTTTGAGAATCACATAGGAGAGAAACTACCGTGTAAAACACCCTTCAATACAGAGTGGATATGTATATATTCCCCATTCCCAGTTCACCACCCAGCTACATACAATCCCAATACCAATACACCATTCACTCTTACACTTCGTCAACGACTGGGGAGTTAAAGAAAAGGTAGGTAAAAGAAGACTATCGGGGGGGCCAATCGTTCACGCCAGCCTGGTGTCTGTCGATTAACCAAAACGCTCGTAGGCGGAGAGAGTATGAGGAGGAAGAGTCATAAATATCGCACGAAAAAAAAACATATGCCACAAAACAAAGCCAGCCAAATAGAGATGGAATAGCAAACACCGTGCCAATACAGTAACCGCCCAACAACCCTAAAGCAAAGCAAAACAAAGAACTCCCCTTATCCCCACCAGCATAAAAACATTCCTTGCAGCACCCCACCCTACCGCAAAACCCCTCTTATGCAAAAAAACACAATAAACATCAAAGTTAACCCCCGGTATATGAGTTCCAGTTTCCGTGTCATGCTAAGTCCTCCCGCTGCCGCCGCCACTAGGACCAGCGGGAGCGCTCCCGCTCCTATATCTTCCCCCGATAACGCCGCGTTCACCCACAATATCTCTGTACGCAGGTGTCTGTCCGAGCCCAAGTAGTCGCTCTCGTTCCTTCCGTCTCTTACCCCTCCGCTCGTCCTCCTCGTCGGAACTGCTATTGCTAGTCTGGCTTGCGTAATCCGGCGGTGGTTCCCGTACTAATACCTGCGTCTCATGCGGGTGTTCAATCTCTGTTAACCCGATTTCGCCGGGACTTCTTGCGGGGCCTGGGGATGTGGGGCTATGTTGTTGTTGCCCCTGTTGTAGATGTTCTGCTCTCCCCCTGTTTCCGTGATCAAAGTACTCCTGCTGCTGCGCTACCCGCTGTCCCGTCTCCAACAGGATAGAGCCGTGTTCACTGCCGTATGGTGGTGGTGGGGCAAGGGATCCATTCATTGGGGCGAGCCCCCACTTCTTTACATTTGCCTCGATGAAGACGAAGCCCAGCTGGCCGAAGTTGACGTGGATAGTACAGGGTCCGTTTGCACCGAGGGTGGGGAAGAGATTGAAGCTCTTGAGCCCATGGGCAACATCGTCGAGTTTCTTTCCATTGCGGGTGAAGAATACGGTGCCGCTGCGGGGACGGTAGCCGACGCCTATTACATCGCCCTGGATGTAGGGGGGACCGTAGTGAGTGCCAGAGAAAGGTTGATTGTGTCTTCTGTGACCAGTGGAGGTGTAGGCAAGGGAATGTTTATGCCATCCTGCGTCACAACATCAGCACCCCTAGGAAAGGAGGGGGGTTATGAACACCCACCGGGTAATCGGAACATGGGATACGGTTTTGTCGTCATCCCAATTGATACAAGCGTCGACTCGGGTTTGTCGTAAAGCTTTGCTTCCCAGTAATAAACCTCATTCTGTTTCGGCACGGGAAGATTACTCTGTACCGAGCACTCAGAGTCAAAAAACTCGACCTCGGTTCGTGCTTCGACAAAGCAATTCGCTATTTCTAGCTCTGCCTCAAACTCCCATGCACTCACGCCCTTCTCTTGGATCGCGAGGAACTGTGAAAGACTTATGTCGGTCGGGATCGAGTCGGGTGGGTTTGCTTCGACGAACGCTGTTTCACATCAGCCACCAATGCTATGGTGGAAGGTAGGGAGGGGACGTGCCCTTCGCCCGTAAATACTCCATCCGCTCAATCTCATCCATCTGTTCAAGCGCCTCTGCCTCTTCCCTCGCGCGTGCAGCCTCATCATCATACTCGCCGGGCCTTCCAAGCGCATCGAGTAAGATACGTCCTCTCGTAGTGTACCTAAAGAAGTAGATGAAAGCAAACACCAACGCCACCAGCCCGGCAGATCCAAACGCAGATAGTAAGCCGATCAACACGCCACGCCCCGCTGATCCGCTGCCGGACGATGGTGGAGGTGATGGGACCGTCACTTCGAACGCGGGAATTGTGTCGAGGTAGGATGCATCTTGTCCTAGCGATAGCGGCTTTAATCGTGAACGGCGCGATGTTAATACCGCCATCGACAAAGAGGAGGAGGAGGAGGAGGCAGCGGATGAGGAGGGAGGTTGAGAGCCTCTAGGTGCGGAGGAGGTTGAGTGCTCTCGTGTTCTGTTGCCTATTGTTGTCGTTGGGTTTGGATGATAAGGCTAGGGCGGCTGAGTGGCTAGAGCGAGCAGTCGGGTGGAGCTGAGGTGTAGGTGATGGGTGGCGGTAACCCGAGTGGAGCAATGTCTCGCAACAAGAGGCGCTATATGTGGTATTACTGATATTGGCGGCCGTTCAAAGTCATGGGCGCGTTGGTAAATTAAACAGGATCTTTGGTCTGACAAGAACAGACTTGCTTGCGATGGTATTCGTGGGTTGTCGAGAAAGAGTTGGATGAGTGGTGGTGCGAGTCTGTCTGGTTTTGTTGCACGAAATATCTCTTGGCCATTCGCCTGGGGCAGGCTGATCCATTTTACATACGCAAATATGCGTGCAGGAGGTCAAGGACCATGCAGTAGTCCCTGCACTCCTCACTCCATCTCTCCTCCATCCACTGGCCTTACTCCCCGCTGACGCAACTATTACTCTTAGGTCCTCTTGCCCTCAGCTAGCTTGACGAATAGAATATTAACACTCTTTCATACAATAACTACAGATTCTTACACCTCCGCTCGTCCCGAACGAAGTCCATCCGTACCAAAACTATCCACAAGAATGAAACCCTGCAAGAAAAAGGGAATGTCTATTCATTCACATTACCAAAACCTGCACATCTGCATAGCGTTGCATCATTAAGGAAAATAAGTCTGTCCCCGTCGTCAGTACAGAACCTTCGTACCTCACCCCATCAAGAAGGACCGAAGACCGAAGAGCTCACCAGATTCAATACCCACATCCCTACTAGTATTGCGACACATCTCAACTTCAAATTCTTTGAGTATAGCGTCATATTCCCCTCCTGCTGCTGTGGAGTACCTTTCGAATTCCCACTACTCTCCGCTCCCAATTCCCTCAGCTTAACAATCTCTGCCACAGACTTTTCTCCAGAAACACCTCTCCTCATCACCGGTAACAGGGTTTGTAGTGGGTTTGCCTCCTGCGCATCACTCATTATCCACGTTGTTAATTCCCCGGTAGCACCCGCGACGCAATGGCTTGTGAACAGAAACACAACCGTCACCACTGAAAAGTTTACCCATCGATCGTTCACAAGGCCGAGGTCGAGCAGCCCATGCGTATCTGCCGCCATCCAAATATGGAACTGTAGCGTAAACGTCTCGAGTGAACACTTGCCCAACCATGCAAAGATGCCCAAGTAGGTGTTTCTCATCTTTGCCGTCGCGTTGCGCAGCGTAATAAACGAGAGGATAGGGATCCATGATACATATGGGTGGTAGGTATTGTAGACGAACTTATTCTCCCGCGTGGATTGAAAGAAGAAGAAGATAGGCAAAGCAGTAGCCGATGCAATAAGCGCGTATTTGCGCATGATGTGGAAGGATGTAGCATATGGTGACGAGTTATCGCCCAGCTTGATGGTGATGATGGCGACCACCATGCCAATGTATACGATCCACATGTCCAGAGACACGCGGAACCGGAACTCGGTAACATTCCAGTCAGTCCCTGCCAGAAGATGTGGAATTTTGAATGCAGCTTCCAGAATACCAGGGAATTTGGTGAAAGTTGTTACAAGTATGGAAGAAATCACTATTTTTGCAAGGACGAAATGAGTGCTGCCGTTCAACTTGGCCCCAACGCGCATTGTGGCGTATACGATCAGGAACCAGAACGAGACAAGCGGCGCAAAGTAGTAGAAAATATACTCTGTCCTCATCATGTAGGGTAGGACGCAGCTCAGAAGATTGAGACGGATGAGCACTCCAGTCACACGCTTGAACGAGTAGTCACCCTTCTTGTAGAAGTAGATCGTGTGACCGTATCCAGTCATAAAAAGGTAACATGCAACAGCAATTCGGATGAAGCCATAAATCCAGGCTATTTTGGATGCGCCGGTGTAGTGATAAACAAGAATTGCAAATTGCAACCATCCCTTCCATTCATCAGTTTGATCGCGCGACAAGAACGGCTGGTTAGCAGCGGGCTTGAATGGCTTATCAGACCTCCGGGCCGAAAGAAACCCGAGGGCAAGCCACGCCGTTGTCAGGAGACCAAATGCAGAGGGGGTGTAGTGTTTGTGGGATTTGTTAAAGACCTGAGTGCGATCCGCATAAAAGCAGTAGACCACAGCCATACCGAATATAAGCAGAGCATGGCTAGTCCTCCCGGATGGTATCCATGCAGCAGGTTTAATCCCTTTTGCTTCCGCTATCCCTCGATTAGTTGAGCTAATACTATCAAGATGTAGTAGGCAAACCTTTGCTTCTGAGATATGACATCATGGGGAGGACTGCAAAAACGAAAGCGAAGCCCATCCATTGCTGGAAGTTTGGCGGTTCGTATTTCGTGCAGCAAGTCTTGTCATATGGATATTTTGGCGGAAGCTGGGCATTGCACCGCAAGTTCAGAAGTATTTCCGCCTGCTTTGTAGTCATGGGTTCGGTCAGATGAATTCCGGAGCTTTCATAGGTCTGAGGAAGCTCCTGTGTCAATTGGTTCAAGGCCCAGACCACATCAATACCGTGGATGTCGGACAATTGCTGAAGATACTGATTCATCTCTCCAACCAACTCGGGAGTGATGGTCTTTCTACGTTCTTCGTTGAGCTTTGAGAACGACGGTATAGGAACGGGTGCGAGCAACAGCAAGTCCTGATGCGTCAAGTCTGTCGTCGTCCGTCCATAGCGCATGTTCCCAACAACCTCATCGATGCTGTCCCTCCACTTTTTCATACCATTGATATTTTCGAAGCGAGAGTACCATAATCCGGTACCCATGAGCATGAGGGCTGGCCGATTGGGGTCCCGGGCAAAATACTTCTCGTCAGCGAATGCAGATAATTCCTTCCTGACTCTGGAAGAGTTCAGGAATGGATCCCACAGAAACTCCACTTTCACACCATTCTTCTCGACAACGATATTGGAATGCTTTACCGCGTTCGACTGGTCGACGTCTGGATCAAGCGTCTTCGCGGCGCCCCAGAAGACTTGCCGGATCGTAGAATCGCCAGCGAATAGGATGCGCCGGTTGGCAAAGCAGGTTGCTATCTCAGCCGGCTTGTAGTTGTGGATCATGCACCCGGGGGGTTGCCATTCTGTTGGGATGGTAGTGTCCGGAGGTGGTCGGTCGAGCCATGATCCTTCGTTCATCAGAGCACCGCATTTTGAAGGATCTCGGATATCTGTAGGGGGTTAGTTTCTAAACATGGGCGGTTTAAATTGAAGCACGCGACACCTCGTAGGAGACAACTGACCAAAAAAGCAAAACCGCAGAGCAACAGCGAAGATGGTGATGCATGTAAAGCCGGTGAAAAAGCGACTGACGGTTGTTGGGTTTACGAGCCGGCAAAGCTGCAACATGGTGAAGTTCGAAGGTGCAAGATAGCGAAACACGGTAAAATTAATAGAGACGGGTCCAGTGCTGGGGAAGCATCGGTTGGATCGAGTGCAGTTGTTGTTGAAATGAGTGATGCGTTTGTTGCAGAAATCGTGAACAACGAGAAAGAATAGGGACTATGGGATGTGGAGATGGGTCCTTTGCATGGGGATATTGATGTTTGTAGAGGGGATGTTGTCATGTACTTCTCGGTGGTGGGTCAGCCCTGGTAGGTCAGGCCCCCTAGCATTTAACTAAGAACAAGGTTTGGCGGATAGCTCCGAGCAAAGTTGTTTTGCAAGATTGTCTTAAGCAGCTACCCACAGCCCCTGAATCGGAAAAGGGAAAGGTGCACTCCAATGTCGTCGAGAAGTTAGCGAAAGCAGCAGTTTACTATCATATTACTCTAGAACTCCGAACATTTCATTGCGGCCGCTTTTACTGGAAGCTGGATGAGCAAGGCTGAGTATCTGTCGGACCTTCAGTCGCGTCGGCTACATTCCATCCGGCCTCAATATGTGTCAGTAAACGAAAGAGGGAAGTCTATGCTATCGCGCTACAAGAGAATAAAGAACCAGGGGCCTTTATTACTATCACCATTGCCCGCAACTACTGAGTCCGGATCCTGGTGGAAGTCTCGTCGCAACTTGGCGATGATTTCAGCAGACCCGCACATCAGGTCAAAACTATTTCTTTGAAGCCCATGTCGACGCCGAATCGCTGGTCTCGAAGTTGAAGCTGGCCCTTTACAAGCATAGTCTTGAGAATTCACCAGCCAAGTTCATTGACTTCACTGAGACGTTAGAGAATATCTAACAACGGCACCGAAAGAGTAACAGGATTGAGATGGGATGATGCATTATTACGCATAAAAGAACTTATTGAGATTACCTATAACGGGTATTCCTTGGATTTTGAAATCACTGTGTTGATATATGACTTGACAAATTGAATGGTAAGGCTCGTGCTCTTGCGTTTGTTATTCTGTTGAACTAACATTAGGTGAAGAAATGCCTTTTCGTCCTATACAATATCTTGAGGGAGTAAGCGTTCATTCATATTGTGATGTTCCCGCAAATACGCACACACGTTTCCGCTGATGTTTCGGCGGTGAGGAGTCAGCCGGAACCTGGAAAAACATAATTCCGGGTGGTTTGTGGAAGGATCACAGCAACGGCGGTAGTCCCAAGAAGAAAAGGAAGAAAAGGAATGGTCAGCAACATTGAGAGGGCAGCGGAGGAGGTGATAAGATGGTGATGGAACGGATAGCGGTGATAAGGCACTAAGTAACGTGGCTCATGCATACGAGGACTTGTGGCCTAGTCACTTCGCCCCAATTTTAGTCCAGGGTCTTACAACCGGTAGTGGTGCGATAGAGACGAGGATCCTATCTTTGTTCTATACCCTCCAGCAAGAATGGCCTCATTGATCTTGAAAACCTCAGCTAACGTCAGTTAGATATGTTGAATGATGCTCAGCGGTGGGGAGGGAAAAGCAAGATAGTGGCAAGAGAATCATTGAGGTATCTACTATTATAACTCTACAACAGCGCTGGGCTTGAGGTATATTCGCCAGGTTCAAACAATGCTTTCACCATTAGACCTCGGCAATAATTCGAACTGCTTTCTTCATCTCTTAAAATGCACCTGATGTGCTACGATACCTAGATTGTCAATAAGCATTGAAAAGCTCTATCAAGGCTGAAAGCGCGACCTTCCCCCAGCATAGAAACTTGCCTTCTATGATCGGATTAAGGATCCTTTCTCATCAGAATAAACCCATTGACCTTGTGCTCGATGCCTCCGGCAAGCAGCTTGCGAGCGACAAGAAAATCTAGGAATAAGAGCAATTTGACCTTTATTTCCTAACAGGAGTCGGATAAAATAATACGAAACGGTGATGGATAGGAGCTCATTTCATGCATAACTGAATAAGTACTTAAGTACTTACCTACCCTTTTCGTGGCCTCGTACCCCGGCCCTTGATCTCACGTGATTTCATACTAACCGAAATCGTGAGTCTGATCCAAATTGAGATCATGAAGAAAAGTGAGGTGAAAGGGCCTGGAGACATCACCCCACCAAAAATTCAAATTACCTCCAGAGAGCTGAGCTTTTGGGGGGTATTAGTTTACATCTACCTGAGTCAATGCCGAGATTTTTTTTAAAAATTACACCACATTTGCACTTACTGCAGCCTTAATCTGAAGCTGATCCAGCTTGATCTGGGATGTTGCCAGCTTGATTCGGTTTGTTGCCAGCTTGACCCAGTCAGTCTTGTTCACTTTACACCACAAATTTTGCCCCACTTGCTTAGTGCCCCATATAAAGTTTATTTCTGTTCCCTTAAACTCTTCTTTCCATACAAATCCAGCTCAAACTCATTGTGTTGAAATGTTAACCAGGTTGACCTGCAAACTTTGTGTGGAGCAAGGTCTCCAGGCTCTCTCTCACAACTTTCTTCCCTCACCACACTATTCCCTTTTTGTCACTTCCATTTTCATCTTAGTGCAATTGAGAGCCTTATTCGAGGCCACGAAAATTCAGTTAATCCAACTAGAATAAAACATGTGACACTTCCAGAGAGACTCCAACCAAATTCGGCCTTACCGCCATGATGGAATTGATAACCGGGTAACTGCTTTGACGAATTGAACACCTAACACCTGCGCGTTCAGTCCTGTTTCCCTGTCAGCCGCCCCACCACCACAGAACTAAACAACCATCCAACAATAGCAACAACCAACCGCACAACCACGAATCTCGTATCCTATCGTCTGAATACACTGAATTCTTCCGACCTCCTACCCTTCTGCTATGGCAAGCTCTTCTGCCGCTACGAACGAGCTGTCCGCGACAAACACCAATCTCGAAGATGTTTCAAAAGTCCATCTAAAGATAATGTCGCCTTCTCCGGGAGTGCCATCAGACCTTGCCTACCACGTTGAGCCTACAACTACCATCAATGCCCTGAAGAGTATGATCACAGAGTCCCTGGAGTCCAGTCCACCTGGCGAACAGCAGAAATTGATCTACAGAGGAAAGATTCTGGAAGGAGCTTCCACTATTGGCGATGCTTTGACTGGAAACGTGAGCTGTGACATCCATCCGAAAGATTGATTGATTGCTGACACACTTTTACTGTTTGTAGTATCAGGAGGTATATACGCTACATCTAGTTATTAGCCCTCTGGCCACCGCAACAATCCCGTTCTCAGCCTCAAGTTCACAACCACCTCCAGTCGCCAATCCTACGACTGCGGCATTTCGCCCTGAGTTTGCTCGCTTTGCTACAAGTGTCGGTACCAACCCAGCTTCCCGCCAGCCAGGTGGGTTTACAACTACTACAGTGCATACGACTACTTCTATCATCACCCCTCGCGGACCTAGAAACCCGTTCAACGCTCTTAATACCGGTGGTTCTAGCAGCGCTGGAAGTTCGGACGCATATAGTAGGGGAGAGGCGACCTTGGAGCGACTCCAACAGGAGCTCAGGACTCAACGGGAGACATTAGATAGATTGCGCAGGGCACATAGAGCGACCGTCGATATGGCAACTAATACGAGTACGAGATTCGGTAGTAGTAGCGGTGTGTCGCTTCCAGGATTAGAAACAAACACAACCGTTCGTTCACGAACGACGTCTCCCTTTGGAGCGACCGCCAGTGGCACTGCCAATCCTTTCCCCCTCTCTTCCCCCCTGGCTGGCCAACCACCTACCGGTACGACACCGTCAATACCCCCTTCACCTGCATTTCCCCCGCCGAATTTGCCGACACCGGAGCAAACAGTTTCACAGAACCTCGAATACATAGAGGCTCTCCGCCGAGGACAAAATGCGGCTGCTAGTTTACCAAGCTTTCCGCGCCACGATGAAGAAGCAGCCAGACGACGTGCATTGCGAGACAGTCTTCGCGAAATGGAGCAAGAAGAGGCTGGGCTATTCCCTGGTGATCCTGGGCAACCATTACCTACTACAACACCGCTCGCCGCTCAGCCTCTCACATTCACCCAACAGATAATACCTGAAAATAGCCTTGTATACCTTCTCCAAGATCAGTTCGGGCGACCACATTCCCTGCTTGTCGGGCCCCCTGGTAGCGCACTTCTGAATCCTTCAATCTATTCTTCAGGCCTTCAATACCCCCGCCTTAATAATGGCTACAATCCGATGGGCTTTGGCTTGCCTCTCTACCCACCAATCCCTCCAATGCCCCAGATGAACCCTGGCACTCGATTGGGTCCACAACCGCCGGCACCACCTAATATTGCACCTGCAGTCCCGGCCGGACAGCAGCAACCGGACATGGAAGCGCTTCGTCGTGAGCTCCTTGCCATGAACCCCAATGCCCAATTCCGCCAAATTAACATTCCACGCCTGATGCGTGACCGGGCCGGACACCTCTGGCTCGCCCTTAAACTGGCAGTGTTTGTAGTCCTTTTCACCGGCAACGGCGGATGGCAGAGGATGCTATCCTTGGGCTTCATCGCAGTCTTGATCTTCGTCTGGCAAACGGGTCTGCTGAATCAGATTACCCGCCCACTCATAGAGGTTTTCTACCCGCCTCCACCGCCAGGATTCCAGCGACCCGTTGTCCCCCAGGCACAGCAACAGCCAATGAATCCGGCACAAACGGCGCAGATGCTCGTAAACCGTCAAGAAGATCGGCTGCGCGAGGTTATTAGGAACGTGGAGCGGGCATTTATGATCTTTATGGCAAGCTTAGTCCCGGGATGGCACGATCGCCATGTCAATGCGATTGAGAGGCAGCAGCAGCAGGCGAGGGAGGTGGCACAACAGCAACAGCAACAGCAACAGCAACAGCAGGCGGAGGAAGATCAGCCGCAGCCGGCCGAGGCGCGGGGTGCGGAGGTGGTTGAAGGCGTTTTATAGACAGGCGGGGCCTTTTTTACTTTCGGCATTCCGATATGGTGGAGTCTATGTTTTGTCTCTTTTCTATGCTGATACAATCGTCCGGCGACTGCTTGTTGATTATGGGTTCTTTTTAGTGTGCATTGCTTTGGTTCTTGATTGTGTGAGATATCCTCTTTTTATTCTTTTGCACAATCGAGGGTTGGTATATTTGGCTTAGTATTATGATCACTACTCTAGAGACATGCAGCATCTGGTGGAATGGAATTATTGGCTATTAGTTATAGAATGTGTTGGTGATAACTATGAACGGGCGATTTACCCTTGCTATCTCGCCACGAAATGTCACTCACCGTATCTCTAGTTCTAATCCTACATCCTCTTAAGATAAACATCTAAATGAATGTATACACATTCCATTCCCAAATCATCAAAACAGTACTAAACCGCGACGCTCATCTGAACAAGATCACCAAAAATAACACTAAAAACTCTTTTGAAAAACAAAGCTCACCTCTTCCTCCTTTTCTTGCTCAACTAGTACCTTCATGAGCACCTCATCCTCAACGCTAGCCTCTCTATACCCCTCTCCCAACTCACTAGCCCAATTATCTTCCTTCTGCTGCAACAGTCTCGTAGCAACATGTTCGTATTCCATCAACGCGCCCAACGACCCTGAATTGGATTTGTCTTTCACACCCTTACCACTGATGATATCCTCACTCACCGTTGACGCCTTCATCAATCCAGGAAATTCTGGTAAAGCATCGTCATCGTCGTCATCGCTATCCATGATGGCGGGAACAATCGGCTCGGCAATATACCCTTTCCCCTCACAAGAGCAAGCCAACAGATCATGGGTCTGACACTCAGTATTTACATCAAGCGAGAACAGATCTCTCAGTTCCTTCTGTGTGAACGCCGATGGGCCGGCTTTATTATCCACCACCGAGTCCGCCAGGCCCTGCTTGGTGATCTGTCGCTGGAAGATCTTCTCGTCGAAGCATCCGGTGGTTAACATTCTATAGATCATGACCGGTCTTTTCTGGCCGTCTCTATGGATTCTCGCCATTGCCTGTGCATCCGTTGCCGGATTCCAGTCGAGGTCGAAAAGAACTAGACGAGACGCGCCGATGAGGTTTATCCCCGCTCCTCCGGACTTGGCGGAAAGGAGGAAAGCAAATGCGGCTTTGGAGTCGACTCTATTGAATTTATCAACAAGGCTTTGGCGTTTATCGGTTGGAGTAGAGCCGTCAAGACGAAGCCACGATAGTCCGCGACTTATGAGGAGGTTCTGCAGAACATCCAGGGTACTGGTATAGTTTGAGACGATGACGATTTTCTCATTCGTGTGTGCTCTCAGAATACCCAGTAATCTGTCCAGGACTCTGAGTTTTCCGCTTGAAGAAGCACTTTTAGACGCTAGGAGTCTCGGGTTTACTCCCGTGAGCAGGGCTTTGACATTTTCGCTTTGTTCTTTGTCCTGCTCAGATGTGAGAAGACCAGGTGTATTACACAGCTTTTTAAGCACTGTAATCAGTAGCAAGGAAGCGTCTGGACTACCGAGACACTTGTTGAAGAAGGATGAGTCTAGGATACTGCGATACACCTCCAACTGTTTAGACGTGGGACGACAATAAATCACATATTCCTCTGCTCACATGTCAGTGATGTACATAGCAGATATCCAATGCCTGGGTGGGCGAACTCTTGGGCGGAAGATATGCCGAGAGAATATCTGCCGTTCTGCGGAGGACAAACATGGCGGTGATTCTCGCCAACTCATCGCTGCGACCCTTGCCTTTCTCGACATCCTTTTTAGATATACCTGGTTGGCGACTTTTCAGGATGGGATTTTCAAATCCCTTTCGGAATGTTGCATAGCTCTCCAGTAAACCTGGGTTGACAAAGTCTCTGTCATCCACTTAATGTTAGATGAATATGAGATGGGGGTTAATTCGGAGGGAAACACTAACACCATGATAAAGAATTCGTGGAGGTCATTTTGTAAGGGTGTACCACTAAGAATAATCCTGCGAGGAGTATTCAACGCTCTAATGGCCTGTGCTGCTTTGTTTTTCTCCGTCTTGAGGCGGTGTCCTTCATCTGCAATTACGATATCAATATTCGCCTTCTTGAGTTCGGTATGTACTTTTTGAAGCTGAAGAAATGTCAGCAAATATCATTTCATGGGTGTGATGCACAGACTTTTTCATATCCAATTACCAAAACCGAATACGCTTTGCCGGCAATGAAATCTCGCAAATTAGTCTTAGAATCGACCACAAGGACGCCTATACGCTCATTTCCCAGCCACTTCTTGAACTCTTTCCTCCAGTTATTGATGAGAGTTACCGGACAAACGATCAGGGCCTTTTTGACTACTGGAGGGTCTCCATAGATGGGATTTTGCTCTAGGAAATATCAGTAACGTTCGCGGTCGGGTTACCGGAGAATATACTCATCAAAGTCCAGAGAAGAGTGCTTATGGCAGTCAGATTACGTCCCACAGAAATCAAAACTGGGGAAATGTTACATCGTTTGTAGAGTCTTTCCCAATCCCATCTCATCTGCAAGAATCGATCCTCGGCCCTCAAACGGTCTCATGCCCATCACGCACTGATATAGAAACTCCACGCCCTCTCGCTGATGCGGTCTCAGATGCTGTGAAAGGTACGGGTCTACAACTACATCGACCATCTTTTTCCCACTGCCTCCAATCAGCTATAGCTTGAGCTTAGAAATATCGATAGATGAACCAACACTGGAATTACTTTAGCACCTGGCTTCGGCATTACCAAGGCATTCTCAGCCTTCGGGTCGTGTCTAGGAGTAGGAGCTTTCGAATACCCCTTCGAGAGAATGGTAGATGACAACAATGGAGTCTTGAAGCCTTTGTTACCTCCGATTACAGCCACTGGCACAACTGGGACCACCGGATCAGCATTGCTAGCACGTAGAAAAGGCCTTCCTGCAAGGTAATCTGCTTTTGGTAGTATCGAGTCTATTTCTACTTCCTTCCCTCCTAAAGATACGATGTCTCCGAGCTCAAGCTTCTTGTTGAGCATTGACCGCCCGAGGTCTTTACCGCTTGAATCTTGTAGAGTTGCATAACCGCCCGCAATGGCGAGAACACCATCCCCATCAAAAGTCTTATGTTTTTTGGTAGTCTTCTTCCGCCTATAAATGAAATTTTAGACCAGAGATTGCTAATAGCTGGAACGCGGTGGGGTACCAGAGAACGTTATAATAACCTTCCGCACCACCCTTACTATCTTGTGCAGACACCGAATCCGGAGTAGAAGTAGATCCTTGCTTGCTAGCTGCAGTATTTTTGAGCACGAACAATGGTTTCCGCTTCGGAGCAAGTAATGTTGGTCTTCGTGCACTAGATGGTGTGGAAGATCTTGAATTTGTGCTGTCGTTAGTAGCCTCGAGCTTCGGTTTCTTCGCCGGGGGCTCGTCTGCATTTGCCGTTGGGCGCCTGCTCAGGAGAGGAGGAATGAATTTCTTCATTCTGTCGGTGTGAGAATTGTTCAAATGATTGGTGATGCGACGACGAAGTGGCGGTTGAGTGGGAAGACGTGACGCGCGACAATAGTGTAGCACTAGCTGCTTTCGAATGACACGCGACAAGGCTGAAACATTAACCAACGATTGAGAATTTATGAATTATAATTATCCGAATTTCACTTATGGCAAACGTACCGAAGACGAAGTGTCCGCAGCGCACTGTTTGCTGTTTCTACTAGCGCTGTCGTGGTCAGCTCAGTCTATTCAGTGCCAACCGAGAAATTGAGAATATCAGTTCTGTGCAGTTTAGTCCCTGCTTGTTTGTCACTCGAACAATTCGGCCGTTTGCAGCCATGACGCACATATTCGATGCTTCCTACCCTATTATACAGTTTTGTGGACTGTGGACATTTTCCTGTGCTGTATGGAGGGCATTCGATGTGTAGAAGAGCAAGGACCTAGACATGCATTATTAGATCCCCGATCTGTGGACATAGCCCTCTCCTTCTTCTTCTACTCACGGCACTTTCCTGAAGCAGTCAAGCCACGCATAATTTCGAAGGTGTTGTCGGCGTTCCTGGGCGAGTGACACTTGGTGATAGTTACCATCTTGTAGGTATCCCAAAGCATAGTTTGCGGGGCTATGGGCTTATTCTCACTGTATATACCACTATAAGCATACAAACGATACAATAAATGCCAACCATAGATCGTAGAGAAACTGCATGATGGCAATGCACTATAAACAAAGAAAGCATGCTCGTGCTGCCGGCAACCAAAAGGCCCTAGACTTCCTACAACTTGGATTTAGCGGACTTCAGAGATATCGGTGCGTTCGTAGGAAGTGGCATCTACTCTAAGATGAAACCCATCTCACTGTCTGACGGGGTCAGAATGCATTAACCCCATGACTCTGTAGAATGGTCCGTTCATCATACCGTCATGGAGAAGCAATTAACCCAATATAGTGAAATTGGAGGACAATTGTGCACAATATTGATCATTTGTGGCCTCGTACCTCGGCCCTTGATCTCACGTGATTTTATACTAACCGAAATGGTGAGTCTGATCCAAATTGAGATCGTGAAAAAAAGTGAGGTGAAAGGGCCTAGAGACATCACTCCACCAAAAATTCAAATTACCTCCAGAGAGCTGAGCTTTTGGGGGGTATTAGGTTATACCTACCTGAGTCAATGCCGAGCATTTTTTAAAGAATTCCACCACATGGGCACTCACTGCAGTCTTAACTCGAAGATGATCCAGATCATTACTAGCTTGACCTGGTTACTTTACACCACAAATTTTGCCTAACTTGCTTAGTGCCCCATATAAATTGTATTTCCTTTACCCTAAACTCTTCTTTCTGTGCAAGCCTAGCTCAAACTGGTGGTGTTGAAATTTTCACTGGGTTGACCTATGAACTTTGTGTGGAGCAATGTCTCCAGGCCCTCTCTCACAACTTCATTCCCTTGTAACACTATTCCCTTTTTGTCACATCCATTTTCATCTTAGTGCAATTGAGAGCCTGGTTCGAGGCCAGATCATTTGCAGGTACTGAAACACAATGAGATGCACGGTCCTCGTCTTTCGATATCAGTCCAACCCCGTACCAATCCACAACCCAGCGGGACTATCTGCATGCAATAGAACCTAAACAATATATCTCAAACTTTAGCAAATTTTTGGGTGGACCGTTAAACTCCGATGGTCAGGTGCAGACGCATTGCTGGGGTATAACCAAATCACCACGGATCTACAAAAAGCCGGACCACGTTCATTTCTTGCACATTTGAAACAAAGCTTAACAATTGCATATAGCTGTGGCGATGCACACGTCGATACCGCCGGATAAAAGCTGTAGTCGTGATATATGAGAAATCTATAGCTATATGTATGTATCACTTTCAGAGCCGACTCCCAAGTGCATCAGACTCGGATTGTCAGCTTATGGGAGGATTTAGGGCATGATCCCTTGGATAATGTATCCGATGAGGACTCGCTACCAAGGGGATCGGCGCTCGTGCCATGTAGGGGTCGGTGTGATATGGAGTCGGATGAGCGAATGGGCGAATGGGCAAACCGTACATTATGCAATGTAGTATGGTACAAATCATCTGAGTTCTAGGCTTAGGATTAGGCGGATCCAAAAATTCTGCTTAAACAGTAATATGGATAACATCGCAACAGTATCATAGATATACAAGATCTTTTGTCGATAATGACTCGGAAGGAAACAGCGTTTAATACAAGAACAATCTCTCCTTAGCGTCTTTGACAACCCAATCCAAGCCCTCGAACAAATTCTCGCCAGTCATGGCACTGCAAGGCAGAATAGTCCACTTGTGGGTTTTGATGTCATCAAGACGAAGACCCTGAGGTAAATATGTCAAAATGGAGACCCTCGTTACGGATGGCAACAGAGCTTATACTTCTCGGATCTCGTCATGAGTCATGCAGCCGCTGACATCCATCTTATTTGCAAAGACGAGCAGACTCGCACCGAGGAGTCTCTGTGAGTGGTCAGCACGTCGCATGACTCATGAGCGAGAAAAACGCACCTCTTGCTGAAGCAAACCGGCGAGTTCGGCGGCGCAGTTCTCAAGGCGGAAACGGTCTGTAGCATCTACAACCCATATCAAGGAGTCTGTCTTTTCGAAGTAATTCCGCCAGTAGCTTCGCAACGTCTTTTGGCCACCGACATCCCCTTCCCAGATATCATCATCAGTGGAAACCCGCGTTGTACACTGCATGATGTAGCCTACAGATATTCAGCTTATAGCTGCTCGTAAAGCACGGAGATATTAGCGACTACGATATCCCCATAAATAGACCTACACACCCCTGGTAGTCGATGGTTTTGATGATGAAGCCCAACGTGGGACTGACAGTACCAACGTCTTCTCCCATGATACATTTGACGATGGTGGTTTTTCCAGCATTGTCGAGACCGAGCATCAGAATTCTCATCTCCTTGTCCTTCAGGCGTGCCTTGCGAAGGATAGAAAGCATGGTGAATGAGCTTATTTGTTCCAACTGTTTTCGGAAGACGTTTGAAGAAACGTGCAAAGCGCGGGCGAGGCACGCTAGCATCGCTTGAGCGCTAAGTTTGTAGCCAAGCAAAGATAATGCCAAAATCTTGGCAACATCTGTGGTATAATATGCACCCCTGTTAGGGCCCTGATTACATGTCAGAACCCTCTTGCAACGTTGTAGGGCTGAACCTTTCCGCACAGCTACATACAGTTCGTGGATATTGTTAGGATCTCATCGAGCTCCCTCATGACTTCCGTCTCCAGTTGTTGTGCAGGTACTCACCAGAACCAACTTACGACATCCTTCTCCAACCTCCAGGTATCTAACCTGAGTGGAACTATTCTGAACATAATTATCCAAGGCTTTACTGACGTGTAGCCACTGACTTTCAAGGAACTTCGATCGACGGAGGCCAATTAGCAATTGATCACTTGCATATTGGATTATTAGTGGCTTGAGACTTTTTCGACGTTCATACCACTCATCGAGCAAGCAAAGGTCGGTATGATGATCGCTTATGTCAGTATTCTAGTCTGTTAAGCTTAGCATTTGGATCAGGCGGGCAGTTATTGGTGGCATTAAAGCTCTAGGGTGAAATTTTAGACGCCCGCACAACTTCACTTTGAATTTCTTTGCCGGATCCTGCACTAATCAACTGTGGGTTTCTCCCACTCATCATGATGCAACTTAGCTGTTAATATATTAATCTTGGCCTATATCTAATTCCATTGGCATTCGTATTTGAGTTGGCTAACTCTGTTCCAGTTTCTCGTCCAGTTCGGTTGGACTTGAATCAATTGGGCTCGACTGCTTGGGATTGAAGTGAGTTCCAGGATTTCGGAATCGACGGTTACTCGAATACCTCTAACCCGAACGTGGGGGTCCACCTCTATGGATCTAGGTTTTGTATCGAAGTCAGGCCATGAGCGGGGTTGGTGCAGATGACGATGAGTTGCAGCTGCCTTCGTTACGCTCCCAGCCCCGGAGGTATCAAATCTAACATATAGCCCCGCGTCTCAAGCATTCAGTAAGACAAATCAACCATGGATTACTGATCATCTATATTGAGGAACTTCGCCAAGAATGAAGAGTTCAACATGCCTTCGATGCCTTCTGACTACAGATCTCCGATACTCATGGCTTGAAATGGAGCTTGGAGAAGCGGTAATCTTTTTCTCCGTTGGGATCCATACGAGCGGAATGTGCCTATTTGAACCATATTGAATGGATCCTGTGGCAGCACTGTCGTTTGAGCCGAGAAGGTTATGGGGAGCAACCTTGTCGTGCGGTTGGATCAAGCAATACCTCCAAACTTGTGGGTTAGGGTTTAAGTTCTATGGCTAATGCGGACTCCCGAAGCCCCAATTACACTATTATGAGAGAGATCTTCAAGATATATACTCTTCAATCGACCTTAATGGGTATGTTTGCTGTGATTGGCTGCGTTTTAGTATCGTTTGCAGCCTTGTGCAATGTTACGTTGCATGTAGGCGGAACATTATCACAGCCACGATCCCCTCCCCTCCTCCCCCTCTCATAATCTATTCAGGTCAATTGAGTCTCCGCCCTATCTAAGACACCTAAGATCTCTTCTTCAGCACTATCTCTTGCAGTACCCTTGTTCGACATTCTCCCGCTATCGAAAATTTAAGCCGCTCGTGTTCCACGCCAACCTACCCCACTAAAATCCTTAAATTTCATTCGCCCCACCCCAACCTTCTCACCAAGATGGACCCCTCAGCCTACAAAGAATTCCATCCCTACACCACTAACGCCATTGTCACTGCCTCTTGGGACCCCATCAATAAGAAGCATATTCCCTTCCGCGCCTCTCTGCGCCACAAACACTCAACATGGGCCCGTACAGCCTTCGCCCGTCCCGAGCTTTACCTCCAGCCGCAAACCGTCGATGAGATCCGGCTGATCGTAAATCTTGCCCGAAGACTCGGAAAGCACATTATGGTTGTTGGCTCGGGCCATTCGCCATCCGATCTCACTTGCACATCATCGTGGATGGTGAATCTCGATAACTTCCGGGCTGTTGTCTCCGAGGACCCAGAGAAACGAGTGGTTGTGGTACAGGCCGGGATTAGGCTTTATGCACTGATTGGTGAGCTCGAGAAACGGAAATGGGCTATGGCAAATCTGGGGAGTATCACAGAACAGAGCATTGCTGGTGCTATTGCGACGAGCACACATGGGTCAAGTCTAAAACATGGGCTGCTGTCGGAAAGCGTGGTATGGTTGACTATCATGCTGGCGAACGGAAAGCTAGTGGAATGTTCGAAGGAGCATAACACCGACCTTTTCAAGGCTGCTTTAGTCTCGTTGGGAGCTATTGGGATTGTTACACATGTGGGTTTTCAGGCTGTTCCCCAATTCAAGGTAAGGTGGGAGCAAGAGGTTGTTTCGCTCCCCCGGTTTTTGAAGTCATATGATCATGTTTGGAAGGAGTCGGAGTTTGTTCGTTGCTGGTGGTTTCCGTATTCGGAGCGGACGATCGTCTGGCATGGAAAGACGGTAGATGAAGAGATACAGGAGCCACCGGTGAGTTGGTATGGTGGTAGATTTGGGCGGTTTACATACGAACTCCTGTTGTATGTTGCTACCTGGTTCCCGAATTTGACGCCAAGTGTGGAACGGTTCGCGTTTAGTATGCAGTATGGATGGGAGGAAGGTGTAAAAGGTACTGCGGTACAGAATAGTCATGAAGCGTTGACAATGGACTGCTTGTTCTCACAGTACGTAAATGAGGCGAGTTGATGCCGGTTCTTTCTACTATTCCTGATACTAACTTTACCAGTGGTCAATTCCTCTTCATAAAGGTCCAGAAGCAATAACTCGTCTCCAACACTGGCTTAGTGGCCGCGTCGACCTCTCCGGGATCCCTATATCGTCTGATGGAATTTACGTGCATGCCCCCATCGAAGTCCGGATCACAGACTCCTCCATCTCCCCCAATCCCCATGCCTGGCTTGACCAATCAATTTCCGACGGCCCAACGCTTTACCTCAATGCCACCCTCTATCGCCCATTTCTTAGAAACGTCCCTCACTGGCAACGCTACTACGCAGCATTCGAGTATTTGATGAAAGACTTGGGTGGGAAGCCTCACTGGGCCAAGAATTTTGTTACCCCAACGGCGAGCGAGATCTGGCACATGTACCCCGATATGGAGAAGTGGGTTAAGCTGAGGGAGCAGGTGGATCCGAGTGGAGTGTTTGTGGGGGAATGGTTGAGGAGAAACATTCTTGACGGAGAGGAGGCAAAGAAGGCCGTAGAGGAGAGTGACGAAGGGTTTGTGGTTATCGGGAGTGAGGGAGAAGTTGTTTCATGAGTTGACAGTGATGTTGGATACTAATTGATTGATTGTTTGCATAACTTAAGTACATTGTGGAATCTTTCCTTTGGTTGTTTACGAGCACTCTCACTCTAGATGTATGGTTTGTAGTACCTTGTTAAGATTCTTGATAGACAGGAATTATACAATAGAATTTAGATCACGTGAACCGGAGCCGGGGTCTGTGTCATAAGCTCACCACCAGCTCCTTTTAGACATCGACACCTCATCACTAACCGCAATCACCGCTATTACCAGTACGCTATACACCACAAAGACATCTCTACATCACTCTCTACCCACCATGAAATTATACTATATCGGAGTACACTCCCAACACCCAACACCCAACACTCCCCTCTCCTCCCCCTCGCCTCCTTCACACGACTACTACTAACCCCCCGCAGATACTCCGCAACAACCCCAAGCCCGCCCACGAGCTTACCGCCGTCACCGCCCTCGACAGCTTCTCCTTCTTCCAACGCTCAACAGTCGGAGAATTCCTCAGCATGTTCGCGGGGACGGTAGCAGAGCGTACAGCGCCGGGGTCGCGTCAAGACATCGAGGAGCAATCGTACACGTTCCACGTATACGGGCGGTCCGAGGGATTAGCTGGCGTCGTGATCTCGGACCAGGAGTACCCAAAACTAGTGGCGCACAAGCTTCTCTCCCAGATCGTCGATGAATTCCTGACCGCGAATCCGCGCACAAAGTGGGCTACCGGCAAACCCAAAATCCAGATGCCCGAGCTCGCAGGTTACATCCAAAAGTACCAGGATCCCAAGCAGGCCGATAGTATCCTCAAGATACAGCAGGAACTCGACGAGACCAAGATCGTGCTGCATAAGACTATTGAGAGTGTTTTGGAACGCGGGGAGAAGTTGGATTCGTTGGTTGAGAGGAGCAATCAGCTGAGTGGTTCTAGTAAGGCGTTTTATTCGCAGGTGAGTATATTATCTTTTGCTCAGTTCCGTGAGGCCAAGGTTTGTCTGCGTGTGTGGTACTAATGCGGATGTGTCAATAGGCGAAGAAGCAAAACTCCTGCTGCGTAGTCATGTAATTTCCAGCATTGTTACGAGGTTTGCTACGAGTTCTATGTTTTTTTATTTGCGTTTTTGTGTTGGACGGGTGCATGGGATGTGTTCGATAGTGACTTTACATACAAAGTAATAATCAAGAAGTTATCTTGAGAGTTAGACTTAGCAAAGTTCCAATTCTTCACGCTGAATTCCTATTCACCGGAGCCCGATCTTGCGTCGCAATGATACTCTTTGATCCATTGAACCGAAGACTCCACCCGATGCTCTTGCACCCACTAGAAATACAACATTCGATAGAAAGGGCATACAGTAAGGTAAACGGCTACATACATACAGCCAGCCATTGAAGAAACAATACACTGAAACAGTACACTGAAAGGAAAACGAACCAACTGGGGGTAAGAGGGCAGCCCTTAGGCGTCTAAGGGGTATAATAAACACCTGTACAAAAAAATGCAAAAGCCCAATTTAAGGGAAAAGATAAGTATAAAGGAAGCGCCAAAAAACAAGCAAACCCACCAACACGCCACGGCACCCGCTTCAAACCAAAGCGCTAAAAGACTGGGGAAAGGGAAAGGTGAACGATCATCCATTGCGGCCGTTGTCAATGAATGCATGCTTTTTGTACACGTCTTTCTCATGCACCGTAATTGTGACTTAGATATTCATAGCCTCCATGGCCTGAGGCAGCCCAATCAACCTAAGGCTGGGCTTTCTAGATGGCTGCCATTGTGTGGGGATCTTCGCGTCATCCCATGTCCTAAACAGCGCCTTAAACTCCCTCGGGGCACCGCCCAGTATGACGCTGCTCACTGGAATAAAAGGTCTATCCTCGACGGACACAGCAAGGAGGGCATATTCCTGCGTAAACTGCAGCGCTACTTGAAACTCCTCCCGCTTGGACTGAGATTGGGACCCAATGACTCTGTGTCTGGTTAGTTTTGCAACTCACGCATGCAGTATCCATCACTTCAACTTACATGTAAAACTCAAAGAAGGCATCGGCAACATATATTTCGCGCGGGTCAAGGTCATCTTGACAGAATGGGGTAATTTCAACGACCTTGTGGAACATCAGCATAAGCACATTTTGCAGTCTTCCGATGATAAATAGACATACCTTAGACTGCGCCTGCAAATCGATTTTGAAGAGCCGAGCAGCATACTTCTTGCAGGAGGGTTTTAAATGCCAATAGTCTGCAGAAATTATCTCGCTGTAACCACCTAGAGCGTCAAAGAAAGCATCTGGTTCGTCTCCTTCCGTGAATTCCTTGACTTCGCCTCCGGAAATCTCAAAACCAACAAGCCGCGCCACTCCAATCTCCTCTGGAGTAGCACCCTTTCCTTTCCAGAGGTGCACACCTCCTTTCCGAGAGACAATGAACGGGAACCCGGAGCACAAGCTGGACACTCCCATATCGACTTCGTCGAATGCCACTCCACCGAAGCAGTTTCTTCCGCATAGCATAAACGAACTATCGGCGCATGTCTTCTCCCGAGTGCCTCGTCTTGTGGTGAGTATTCCGCCAATAGCCTGGAAGAATGCCGGGGTCTCTCGACCCTGCTTCAATTGAATCTTCATTACAATTAGCCAGCTGCAAATGAATTAAAGAGGATGGGAAGCCAAAACACATACCAATTTCCCTCCATTTTCCCTCGCGGTCTTACGCGCGAATAACTGTGTATCTTCAATGGCACCCTCAGAAACCTTAATTCCACTCCAAAAATACACCTCTATCTTTTTGTCGCCAGATACACACTCGAAACTATGTATACACAAGTACATATTTTCGTCGAATAACACATGCTGTTCATCACTGGGAAGAGAGTTGAGTTTGCCATAGCCCGTAATTTCAGATATTTCGAATTTCGTGGTTTTGACTTTCTCAGTGGAGAGAGCAGGGTTGGTTGCCAGAATGCTCATCATGTCGAAACCAATCTTATTGGCACGAAAGGATGGACCTCTGAAAAATTGAGACAACAGCCGAGAATTATCCTTTTCGATAGCATCACTCTCTGCATTTTCAGGGAATGGTGTAACTGTTCTTGAAAATAGCCTGGGTAGCGGCTTTTCCTCTGGTACAACTACCTCTGGGGGGCTAGAAAAACCCGGAATACCGAGTCCAAAAACCCCCTTTTCACCACCTCGTTTGGGCAAGGTTATGAGCGACACTCCAGTGCGCTTTATGGGATCTGAAGGTTCCTCGACTTTAGCGGCAGGCGAAGGACTCAGCATACTAAGTGAAGGCTCTCGTGAAACCACCCTGGAGGAGGGTGACTTAATAAGTGGCGGAGTCTTAGTCGCTCCCTCCTGGATCGTAGCTGAGTCTGTGGGGAACTTTTCGTTTTCCTTGAGGCTTGAGCTCGAAGTTCCTCTGAGAAGCGGTGATTTGGCGGGGGTGGTTGGTTTTGGCTTTTCAGACTTTTGGGCGGAAAGGCTTCCAAAAGAGGTACTAGATGCCTTTTGAGATAATTCTGCCCTGGATGGAACTTTTTTGGGAGTCTCAAAAGGCCTGGGAGAGGGCGATCGAGTAGCAGTACGTGCTACGGTGACATCCAAATTTGCACGCTGTGGGACCGCAGGCGTGGCACTTGGTTTGGCCTTGGTCGGCGCTCTTCTCTTGGGTCCTCTCGCTCTGCCTTTGGTCATCTATGGTAATGATTAGTCAAGGATATACATTAAGGGAACAGCAGCCCAGCCACGTACATGAGTAAGAGGGGTAGAACTTTCGGCGGGACCGCTGGTTGTGACCTCATTTGGTTTGGACAATACCGCACTCTCTGCTGGACTTCTTGACGATCTAAAGCTGTTCCCACTCGCTGCAGTACGTGGTCCTCTTTGTAAAAGATTCGAAAGGTTTGGATTGAATCTGTCTGCAAGTAATGGCCCTTTTTTCTCAGTTTCAAGTCGTCCTGGTACAGATACCTTCTTCTCGAACGGAGGAGGCTTCGGTTCGGTTGGAGAAAACGAAGGACGCGTCGGAGAAGTCTCGGAAGGTTTAAGTGCGACTTTGGCAGAGAGCAAGCTCTCCTTCAGCGGATCAGGTCTTATGGACCGTTGAGGACCCCCTGTGGTATTCAGTTTTGCTTTACCTTCGAGGATCCGATCCTTCAGTTCATTGGGCGCCCTATAATTTTGCGTCTTTGTCGATCTCAACCTTGACATTGCACTCAGAAATGGAAGCTCTTCCTTTTGTTCGTCCTGGTCCGTGGTAGGACGAGGCTTCAAACTAGCCCGGAAATTGAGCGGTTCTTTCGGATTCACAGCGGGCTTTACCGGAACGCTAGGACTATCGATTCCGACAGAAGTAGGAGACAATATAGTCGACCCCCTGTTGAAAATAGCAGATTTCTCTGCAACTGTCGACTTCGTGGGCGCATCATTGTACCTTTCACGTAGACTGGGCTCTTCGGGTGGTTTCTCCGCCGCCTTTTTAAGTGTTACTTGCGATGGAACCGACTTAGGCGAAAGAGCTGGCGGTTTAGGATTCGCTGTAGGTTTGCTAAGATATGAAGAGTCCGCTGACTTCTCGGTGGTATACTTCGAAGGTGACCTTTCCAAAGGCTTCGCAGGTGCCATGGGAGGTTGTGGATTGTCAGTGCCTTTCTTGAGAGCAGTCTCCAGCCAAGATGATTTGGTTGGACTCCATCTTTTCTGCTCGTAGGTTTTCGTTGGAGAAGCCGGTGGGGTACTATCCCTCCGGGTATGAAAACTTAAAGGGCGATCACTAGATGCCGAAACGGTGTTGGATCTTCCGCGGAGAGTCTTAAAGCTATTATCATTGGCCTCCGATTTTGCACTCTCAAGTGAAAATTCTTCGGGTCCAGGAGTCGATTCTCTTGATAACTGTGCAACCGTCGAGTCTTGATCGCGGCCAGTAGAGCCCCTGATATACGACGATCTAGCAGTAGCCACAGAATTGTTCCTGGAAGGACCGCCATTGGCCTGCTCGGTTCTGCTCCATCTCTTGTTAATGGAGCCTTCTCTTTTGAGCATGGCACTCTGTACGAATCCTCCAAATCCTTTGGTAGGACTTGGTGTGCGATCACCCCTCTCCGGAGAGATACGACCCTGGCTGGGGCTCATAGGAGGAGGCCGAGTAAACCCGTCATTGGACTCCAGTTCAAATCTTCCAGAAGTATTACTGCTCAACGACGGACTCCTCTCATGACGACTAGACACGCCGGGTGTCATTGAAGGAATAAACCTATCTGATTGGAGAGAGCCGCTTCTAGCGACCCTGACTATTGACAGAGTTTCGGTAGGAGTCCGCGGAGGTCCCTTTTGAGGCTCTGGGGTTGATGACCTCGGCAAGGCATTATTGTCGTCGAGAGGTAGCATCCCTAGCAACGCCTTCTTAGAAACGCTCCCTAGTGACTCTTCCTCCGCCTTTCTCAGGGCACCGGATGTTGCAGCCCTGTCCTGTGTTTGCTTGAACCAAGTAGGATCTTTCGTTCCAAGACTTGCAGCTATCTGAGCTCTACTTTTTTCCGACGTGTCGTTGTCATTCGGGCCATTCGTACTTGGAGACAGCGCTGGAACTTTGGACAATCCATATGCAGATTTCGGTCGGCGTTGCCACGAAAGTACAGGAGAGGGTGCAGGCGAATCAGAGGTTATTCCCGTAGCTTCGGAACCACCACCTACTGTCATACCGGCGAGCTTCCCAGTCAACTTCTCCAGCGCAGCACTCGTTGAAGTATCAGCACGTCCTGCATCCTCGCCATCACGGGTTCCAGGTCTCGTAGACGAGATCGATTTCAGGCTAATCGGTGTGCCGACGGGGGAGTCCTTTTGTGGTGAAAGTGAGCGAGCTCGTTCTGAATTGGTTGAAACATCAGCGATCCAGCGGGAAAAACGCTTGTGGAACCGTCCATAGCGATAGACAATGGCTCAAGACTACACCCAAACACATACCATCTCTCCTTGCCCGCCGTGCTTCTCGTCCCGCCAATATCTCAGCCTCAAGCTTCCGTGCTCTCTCGTCATCCTCCTTATCTTGTCTATCGCTTAATTCCCGTATCCTTAGCAGGAACTCGCTAACCTCTTCCCCATTCCCATCCATAGTGACAGTATCGGCAAGGTATGAAATGAATGTCGCTGTGAACTAGATGATGTTGTGCCTCGGGAGTGTGCTCCGATGAACACAGCCTGAGATAGAGAACGATTCCCCAAAAAGCTTCAAAATATGGATCCCGTAACGTGGCGGTTGGGAATGGGAGGGGTGAGAGAGTGGTGAAAAGTAAAGTGTCGATCGAAGTTGCACTGTAGAAACAGGAACAGGAACGCTCTTGACAATGGCTTTGAGGGGCTCTGCGGGTCTCTCGGATCATGCCTGAGCTCCCTGTGACTTGGCACTCCCCGCTAAGCTCACGTGTTTTCTACCGGATCTGATATTTAATGCCACGCGAATCATCACGTAAATAAATAAATAAACAAACAAACGCCGGAACCGAACAGAGACACAGTGGAATGTATAATGCCTCTCGATATTGAACCACCATCCATCTAAACGTTGAGCACTAGGCATCCTAATGCGATTGCCCAAAATCTCCAAAGCCAGCTGAAAACGTCCGCTAAGCGCCCCTAAACACGGCATTGCGTCTTCGCCGCACCCTAACCCTGGCCGATCATTTTCGTCATTGAATCTAGGTAATTAGATCTTGCTTCCTCAACGAAATACTACCTGTTAGTACAATTCATCTTACAGTAGCTTTGATACAAGCGCTAATTGAAGATAAATCCATGTTGCAACGGGATACTCGGATGTTAACGTTTAATCGAGATACGACGATAGTTATGAGTTATTTGTTTGCTCACCGGGACCGTCCCCAAACCCTGATCTTGTCCAAAGTCCAGACTGATCTAGACTTTCGAACTCGGTGAAAACCTAGGCACAGACGGGAGCGGGCGGTGGCGTGAGTTGAACGCTACTTAATATTGTATAAAAAGCCTGTATTGACTATAAAATGGTTTCGTGGTGTAGTTGGTTATCACATTTGTCTAACAGTTTCTACCAGAAGCTGGACACAAAAGGTCCCCAGATCGAGCCTGGGCGAAATCATTTCTTTTTACCTCGTTCATAGCTTACTATGAACACTAGATGCGCACCATTCTTTTTACGGGAGAGAATTAGTTCGGCATTTCGAATTTCATGTTCGGGTATACCGATGCGTTTAAACCCCAGCTCTTCGGCTAGATATGAAATTACTCTCAGAGTCGCCGCACCAGTGCAATCTGTGCAGTCTGCAGAGGACCAATCCCTACCGGAATACCAACGCAATTACCCCATCTACAACTCACCACCTCACGGCGGGCAAAGCACGGACAAGAATCACACCGAGTGACACCCTATGCATGTCTCTACCACCCTCACTTGCGTACTCCGCCATACAAAATCGTACCGCACCATACGGGTCCGCATTTAGGCTCGCAAGCCGGCTCAAGCCCAACATGCATCAAAGGTCTTCACTTTACCCCACCGTTACACCAGCGGAATCCGCGGCAGTATACCAGTACCAACAACGGAAACATCCGGCAAGGCATGCATGCAGTAGCGGTCACATTTCCCGATGGGGTGGGCGGAGTGGCAGGTGGATCTGGGCATCGAGATTTACTGATGAAGCACACACATCGCAGCTGTAGATATATCCTCATAACGTGAAAAGCAAAGCAAGGAATTTACAAACTCTAGAATAGAAATACATTCCCCGAGCAAGAATGAGGTGTCATATTTCATTCGCCTGTCCGATGATGATGAGTATATCCAAGAAGCCGCCTTCCATCACCAAGTCCATAAAGATATCAAGACAAAGAAAGAAAGGAAACCAACACGGCAGGCACCCGTAACCCGAACGAACAGCAAGGGGAAAAAAAGGAAAAGCAAGAACACAATTCACAATAAACACCAAGAAAAGCAAAAGACAGAAGGAATTCATATACACTTAGTAGAAAAATGCCCTTCTCCTCAAACCATTTTGTAGTAGGAACACCATGAAGCATTTACGACCCGACCAATCAGTGAGGGGCTATTTCAAACAAAGAGCTGGAAAACAAAATATCGCAGTGACCGCAAATCAAAAAACACCCAGCCTCCCACCATTTGAACCATACAAACCCAGAAAGAAATATTTATATCAAAAAGCACAACGCAACCACAATTTTTTTATTCCACCGATTCGCCCATCTGCACTATATAGAACTACAAAAACCCGGGTCCAATTACCGTAGAAACACATCAAACAGCAAACAGAAGAGGGGATCTCAGATGATATTGGCGATTGATATCCTCGAGCTGTTGTTGTTAGCGCTGTTTGGGACTGCGTTGATGACCTGCGGATCCCAAACATTCGGTGGATGTGGAGTGTTGTGCTGAAACTCTCGCTGTTCCTTCTCCCGCTTGAGCTGTCGGATAATCTCCTGGATATGATCCCACCCACTCCACTCCTTCCTCTCGTCAAGTGACAGCATAGACGAATTGTCATCATTATTTATTGCAGCTTCCTTTCCGCTCATAGAGGGACTGTGGACAGGCGGTGAAGCCCCATTATTAAGCGCTGTGCCTGTCTCGCTGCCGTTCCAAATCCAGGCAGATTCCGTGCTACCTTGGACATCCCCGGAGACCAAAGCGATGATCATTTCATCCTGCATCAAGTCGCCCCCCTGTGCAACCTTGGTGGCCAGTTGCCGGAGGAATCCATACAGATACCTCCCGCAGGCGCTATTAACCTGTCGGAAGTCTCCGATAGCCGCACAGATCTGGGCACAGACCAAAGCTTCGTCATAAAGTGCGCTAAAGCACAGGAAAAGCATGCATCGCCAGATGTGTGCACAAACCATCGTAGTGGCTGCCGAGGCCACCGCGTCTTCCCAACTGATCTGCGCGGGCGGTTCATATTGCCGGACCCGGCTCAAAAGATGCACCGTTTCCTTGGCGACCTGCAGGCATGACTGGAGAGCCGCGGCTCGAACCTCGGGAGGACAAGATGTCGACAAGTTGTGTCGGTGAAGTACGATTCGACAGTTTTGGAGCTGACAGATCGGTGACAAGTGCCGAGGTTCCAACGGCTGTGGATGATATGTTTGACAATTTGCTGGGAATACATTCTGGCATGACGCGAAATGCGAGTCGAAAGCTACGAGCGCCTGCTGGGATATGACAGATGATTGCAACGATCGCAGCAGCTCACTCATCATTCGTACAATGTGTATTGTTGTCAACAAAAAGTGTGAAGTTGCCGGGCTATTGCTCATATGGACTCCATCATAGATAAAATGGTCGTCCAACGCACAAGGAAGGCCGACGTCACAGTCGCGGTCTTCAATCAAAAGTACCCGTCCAAGTTCCACCGAAAGTAGACTATCATAACCGGAAGTTAGCATGCAATATTCCAGGCAACAGGGCATTTCGGCTCCTTCAGGGATATTTACCGGTCCCAAGCGTAGATTCCCCACCAAACCCGACGCCTCATTTCTCCTTCCACAACTGGCCACGGGCCGCTTTCGCGGTGCAACCCAATGTCCTGTGCAATCCGCACTGTGGACCCCAACCACGCCCACGCTGCAGACTTGCAGTTAAGTTCAGTGAGAAAGATGCTAGTCAGCAACGCAGATCGCGCATGATCAATAGTGAATGCATCGTTGAATAGATCCGTCACCCTCCGTGAGCACTCGATAAACCCTTTTCCACTGTCTGGATAGAGACTCCTTATTTCCGGATCAGTTGTATAAATTGTTCCACAGGCAAATACTGCAAATAATGTTGACGCCCAAGCCGGCGACACGCCCGAGAGGCCTCTTTTGACCTTGACTTCTTCATACATCCCAGCAAACTGAGGCCAGTGCAGAATTGGAATGATCGAATGTATAGTTTCGTAATAATTCCGAATCAGGACCTCCCCGATGTGGCTTGGAGGCAATCGAGCCACCACATCCCCGAGACCTTCGCATGTAGTTGTCCGCGTTGGGACCTGTCGATAGGGTGGCGGTGGCTTAAAAACTCCTCTGCAATAATCCCGCATATGCGCCCGGACCGGAGCAAGATCCTGTGCAACCGGCGGTGCCTGTGGCCTTCTTGGGGGCACAGACCCAATTTCCGGGACGTTTAGGGACAAAGTGTCATGAGAACTTCCGCTGCTCATCATAGAAGTACCTGCCGGGTACAATTTGGATTCGAGCTCACGGATTCGACCCTTAAAAGTGGCAACTTGTTTTTCCAAATCCTGCACCTGTCTTGAAGACTTCGTAAGCCACGAATTGCAAAAAATGGAGTTGCTGTAACAGGTAATGCACATACTTTATGGACGACATTCGCCTATTTGTCTCCTTGGTAAATTGGCACTTAACCCCACGGGATTTGCATTCATTGCACGATGTGGTTTCAGTCGCGTCACACTACCCGGATATTAGATCCCGTGAAATACCTCGTGGGAGGGGAAAAGTCCACCTTAACTTTCCTCTCCCTACATGCGTCGCATGATGGGTCCTTCCGCCTTTGCCTATACGGCCTCTTCGTCTGTCCACCAGACAACGCTTGCATTGCTCCAGGAGTTGTAGCCTGGGATGGCGCCATCTGAGTATGTGGACCTGGTGATACCGAGTTTGAATAAGGGTGGTAGTGGTTCTGCGACGGACCGTTTTGGTGAGGCTGAGCATTCATGGAATTGCCGTTGTCATAGGGGTGCAGGGCGTGCAAAACCATGGGAGGATGCGGTGCATACGGCCGCGGATACGCCATGGCAGTAGAGTAATAGCTTTCGCGTTCGTCACGCTCTGGACCCCCTAGTAATTTCAGTCGGGTGTTGGCCGCTGTGCCGGCTTCGTCACCGTTTGGACTGTGTGGTCGCTTTTCTATTCGAGATCCAACACCGTCGCGGTCGAGGCTTTGGTTCATGGAGAATATTGGACGACACTGTGTAAACTTTGTTGGTAATATGGTGCAATCGAGTCGCAACCGAACTAAAAGTCCTCTCTTTGTTGCGCCTAAGAGTTAGGTGTCTTTCGGGGAGCGTGGATGTCTAGGTATTTGAATAGAGCTCGACAGCTAAATTGGGCGACTCTAAGCAACTCAAGTCGACGGTGCGGAGGAAGAGCCGCTGTACCCGACAACGCCTGAGGTGAGCTGTGAAAACGTGTATACGCGATGAACTCAATGTATTCGGTGAAGACGAAAAGCGGAGGTGTGACGGGGAGGAGTAGGGAGGAGAAAGGAGACCAGGTAGCGAGAGATTGAAGTTGAAGACAAAAAGTTGGGCAGGGGACTACGTTTTGCGGAGAAGGATGGAATGGGAGGAAGTCTAGCCGCTGTAGGCTGTAGGATGAGCGGGTGGGTGGTGATGATGATGCCAATTGCCAATTGCCAATGAGGAATGGGGGAGGCCCGGGGGGGTGTGCAGCTTTAGTGAGAAGCACGGCTCTCACGCCAGCACGGCAAAACAGACGAGACAGGCCCAAGAGAGAACGTTATTTGGGTTATAAGCTAGACAGGGCGTTAACGCTGTACGGCCTAGGCACTTTCACTTTGGAACCAGCCGAAAGAGCGGTGCGACGGTTCACGCACCTGTTGCTGCTGCACAAGGACGTTTCGTTGTGCAGCTCCGATTGGCGTTGAAGGGGGACGATGTGCAGCAATAGGGCTACGGCGTACAGCACTTTCAGAGGAGGGGGTTGGGTTGGGTTGGCTGACCCACCACCACCATTCACGATGGCTGCTGGGGAGAAAGTGGCTCTTCGATCCATTCAAGGCTCCTCTTGTCTTTCCTTCTTGTTGGACTGTGCCCGCTGTCTCGTTTCTTCGTCTCATCTCGTCTCGTCTGTCCCTTCGCTTTCCCGGATCCTCCCTCCCGCGTTTCTCGTTCGGCTCTGATGCAGGGCAAGGCACGCAGGCAAGGTTCCTCGGATCCGAACTCCGTTATTCACTCAGATCTGCCTAAGTAAAGTACCTTGCTTCACGTCTGGAGTACATGCAACATGTATCAAAAAATGCGGGTGCATGGTTTAGGCAGCATTTGCCGTTCACGGAGTTGCAGAATTGCAGATATATGCAGGCGGGCCCAAATAAACGTCAATTTATTTTCCCCTTCCCTTCCATGGAGAACAAGGCAAAGATAAGTGCTTGCACTTCAGCTTCCCGACAACCGAGCGAGCCGGTTCTGCCGGGCGGTCGGTCGTGGTGTGCAGCAATCCACCAGCGGAGACCTACATGGCGTGGCGTTCGTGCCTTTTGCAGCACCCACCACCCTCCGCACGCCTGCCTGTGCCCTGCCCTGCCCTTCCTTCCCCTTCCTTCCCCTTCCTATGCACTCGATGTCTCGTGTTCATGCCTTGCGGCAATCTACTAGCGCGACGAACAGATGCTCGCCGTCCGGATGTTTGTTTCATTCGTCCCTCTTCCTCTTCTCCACTTCGATCGATTTATATCGGCCCAGAGAAACCTCTTGCTATTGCAGTCGTCTACGGAGGGGAGGGGACCGCCTAAGGAGAATAGAGATGGAAAGGGAAATCAATTGGAACTGCGTGGCATGATCAGTCCCAACTCAATCAATCTCTCGTCCACTTTAGGTTTGGGGCATCATCATCTTTTCATGCCGCTAAACGTGCATGATCGTCCGGAGCATTCGGAAACGTTACAGCTTGAGGCCACATATGAGCAGAGCACCTATCACGGTTCGATCCTGGTGCCGGTATTGCTCTAGGTACTGGTACTTAAAGTAGTTACTGCTGCAAGCCTCGGATCGTATATGTCTGCCATCTTGTCCTGCTCATGATCGTCGATTCGTAAGTGCCTCATTATCTTATGGGCAGCCCGCTGCTCTGCGGGCGCAATCTGCACGGCCTAACTGCCTGCTTAGTGTTGTAGCGTATCCGGCAATAAATCCAAGCATTTTTTAAGCGCTCTTTTTCTCGGAATCTTCCGTCCCTGATCTGGGTGTAAGCTGCCGTGACTTCCACCGTCCGTTTTACCGGTAAGTCTGGATGGAGGAAAAAATCTCCGGCACCTGATACCGAGTATCAAGTAGATAGCTGGTCAGAGGCTGATGTATGTGTATATTGCACAGGAAAGCCTTCCTTCCTTCCTTCCTTCCTTCCGAATGGGAAACTTTTCGGTCTGCAACTATAACTCCTTCAAATAATGACAACAACCCGGATGTACCTACTGCAAGTGAGATCCGGGATATCATACACCATAGCACCACAGGGATGTGGATGGATGGTGTTTGAAAAGACTGATCTTTTCATCATGTCTAACCCGCTGTGTGGTGACACCAAACTGGGGAGAACAGCTCCTAATGGACGAGAGCTGGTTTATGCTTTCGGTGAGAAGAGTCCGATGGAGGAGCCCTTGGCAAGAGACATGACGGGCCTATCAACTTCGGTAGGCATGGATAGACATACGACAGATTCAACTTCCAAAACAACTCACCCAGCGGTAAAACCTTCGCGTCGGAATGTTCCGATTTGGTGTATAAAGAACCGCAACAAACCCTGACACGTTGGAAGGATCACAACAACCAACCACCTGCGCACTCTATGGAGGATGTGGAGCGCCTTCAACAACAATATGACTATGGAGCTAAGAGTCAATTAAAATATTATCTAAAGAACTTGGAGTAACAAATCCCAATGTCCCGGTGCAGGGACAATGAGAAACCTTACAGTCCACTACAAATGAAAAATTTGTGCTAATTGATACAGCCTTTCGATGACTTGCTTCAGCCATACGTCTCGGAAAAGAACCAACCGGGCTTTTTGTTTGTGCTTGCCGGATGAAAGACTCGAGCCAGTAGCGACTTCAGCCGTACCGTAGTGCACCACCAAAATGGTGATGTGAGCCTGGCCGTCAAACGAAGCCAGCCCTTAGCGCAATAACGGCCGAGAATATCGCGCGGCGGGGATGCGGCGCGAGCGGTGATGGTTGGAATTGTCAGTCCACATTCTGACCTCTACCCCACGGCCTAAGTGAGGTAAACCTTCCATCTCGCCGACGGGGACATTGAGATCCAAACCGGAGTGTTGTCCTATCAGTCTGACCCGTACTCACTTTGCAGACTTCCTTGAAGTATGCCGCCCGGACGACACCAATGCCGTTGGATACACATGTACTGAGCGGCATATACGCCTACCTACCCTGAGCTCTCCTATTGATGTTTTCCTGCTACTAACTAATGGCACCCGTATCCAGGAGATATTCCCATCGTACCACCCGGTGAGCTGTATAGTATTGCGCAACTGAAATGACGTCGATAGATTCCGGTCCGTATCATCAATACTGCTCACCCAGGTGCCTTTCCGGCTGGCTATCTAACTTACTCAGAGATTCGATAATGAATTTTTGGGGTAATTAACCTGGGTTTGGGTTGTCTTTTTACATGACCCATCAATCACGCTCTCTCAATTTATTTGCGATCCTTTAGGCGAGCCCGCGCCCCGTCTTTTCCCCAAAAAACGGCAGGGATCGGAAACCAGTCCTTTTCCTCTGAGTTTACTCTGCATCATGTATGCACTTTGTAGATGCGCTGCTGCTGCTCCCTGCTGCGCGCTGCGTTGCTTTTTGCAGCCACCTCAACGTCACGTGCGGAACTTATGGGCCGAATGCAAATCGCCGATCAGCAAGCAGGCAGCCCCTCCCTTCCGGAATGTTGCAAGTGCAACTTTTTTTTTGTTGCATACGCATGAATGCGACCCCCACACACTCCGCGTAGCCTCGGGCAGTTTTATCGTTGTGCGACGTGAGGACTGAGAGGACCTATCATAAGCACAAAGAGCTGGTAGAAGGTAAATTCATCAAGTTTTTCCGAGAGGTGCACATCGCTTGGTGTGTATCACTATTCTTGAAAGCAAAAGATAGAAGCACAAATATAGGTAGGCGGCGATGATATTCTCTCATACTACAAATACAATACCGGGTATGTACACTCCTGCCTTATATATGGCGAGGCTAAAGATAGAGGTACTAAGTATTTATGTGAGGAATAACATTAGGTTGAGCGCAATTCTTCAAACTATGAAGCTCGAAGACCCGTAGCGCCGCCGACCTTTTTGAACAAGACATAGTACCTACGCAGTGCAGTAAGGCGATGAAGTTGCCTTACTGGTACGGAGACCGTTGAAACTACTCTAGCTAGTACGGATAGACAAACAATTTGCCATCATATTCTATCATTCTCGCGTTCGGGATTCGGGTGCGATAGATCAGGGTCATAGATAAGCACTCGGTAGTCGGGGGAGCACTCACCGCCTCACGATAAAAGTCGTAAACTATTTGCACGCTATGAGCGCCACCAGCGCCCTGGGTTGCCATCGGGTACTGGGGTCTGGAGAAACAACTGCATGTGCACTTTGGAAATAAGTACATCCCCACTACCAATAATTGAGGAGATACGTCGCTGCCGCGGCTTATACTGTTCCTAGTACCGAGTATATCACTCTCTTTGTTTCCCTATGGGGCATAGGAAGTATGCCGTGAGAGACCAATCTCCCGAAGCCCGGCAGCTGGGAGGTAGTTAAGTGCGTTCCCAAGCAATCCACAAGTTTGCGATTATAAAACACCAACAGCATGCGCCTCATCGGACCACCACCACCACCACATCTTATTCGGCTACCTCTCCGCTCAGACTGCTTTGCCGCGGTGTAATCTCTCAGCCGGCTTTGGATATGGCGGGACGTAAGCCACGGTGAATCGCGTCTGAAAAAAAAGACTTTCTCAGGCACTAAGCAGAATCTGAGGCAAACGTCTGTATTTCAGTCACTCCCCTCCTCTTGTAAAGTCACAAACCGATCAACCAATGACGCCACCTGTGTGCATGCATGTATCGTACGTAATTTCCGATCTCGCTCTCAATGTTGGTTCTTGATCTCGGCTCATCCCTAGATCTACCGCCGCGGCCCTACTACCCGCCATCACGCCGTACTCCTACCTGCAGCTATTCTTGGTCACTTTCTACCTACCGCGACTTTAAGGAGTACGGCGGAAATACTCCAGCAAGTCGGCGAAAACCGACCCCCTTCCCTTCCCAGCACCGGGCTGAATTCGGGTGCTGGTGGTGGAAAACGCTAGTCTCAGTCGCTGGACGCACGAGTCCTTAATTCCGCGCGCTTCGCCGCGGCAAATAAAGAGCTTTCAGGACGGACGGATGGGATCCGGGTTTTTCCAACAATAGTGCTAAAACCCTTCATTGGGCACACACAAACTGGGTTTCATGGTGTTGGTGTTGACTCAAAAACGAGCTGATTTAAGACTCGCTGTGGATTTAATGAACATTATACTGGCAGTATGGATGTATAAATCCAAACAAGAGTGCAAAACCTTCACCGAGGTTTATACAAAATGGTTTCATGGTGTAGCTAGTTATCACATTTGTCTTAACAGTTTCTTCAAAGAGCTGGACGCAAAAGGTCCCCAGATTGAGCCTGGGTGAAATCATCCTATCATTTCCCCCTAAGATCTCCCTTAACCTTCATTTGGCTTGGGGAAGCTTCGTTTTGCTAAGATTTCAACGAGATAGAAGGAAGCTGCGGACCCAAGAGTATAACATAATATGTAAATGAAGCTTCAGAACCAAAGCTTTCTATAAACGAGATCTTTTTACATACTCATCATGGCAGTTATAACCAAAGAATCCCGTCCATCCCACCTCAGCATGCGCAGCTTTGCCCCTAAGCAAAGCACATAATAGCAAATGATACACACAGCAACAACTAATTAAAGCAATATTCTCGCCCAAATTCAAAATCCCGCTAATCAAGAAAGCAACATCCTCTTCATCTATCAAACCAACACCACCCCTAGTTTCCTCCACCATCTCTGGAAGGTCAAACACTACTCTGGCGTCCTTTCCGTCTCCACTCTCCAGCCCGTTTTATCTACGCAGTTGCCTAGGGGTGGTACCCATCTGCCCAGTCAAAGTCAGCGACTGAGTTAATATTTCCGCCCAAGCTCGCTCTTGGTTCCACCTCTTCCGCCTTTGTTCTTTCGCTCGTTCCGCTCGTGCTCTGCCTTCTTGAGTTTTTTGGTGGAATACTCAATCTTGGATCTACTGGTAGGTCGGGGTTATGAATGATATGGTGCGTCGTATGCGCCGTCAAGTCAGGACGTGGCTCGTCGAAGCATAAAGCGGGGAGTTCTATCCACTCGCTCGTGTTGATAGCTGGGAGCTCCACTGGCGGCGGGTGGAATTGTAGAGGAAGAGTGGGCGTGCTAGAGTCATTCGTCATCGTCGGCGTGTCTAGATGTTTTTCGTCCTTTAAGTGCGACATGAACGACTGCACCCGATGAGGCTTCTTGGGCATAAGGCTAGGCGTTCTACTAATACCACCGCCGAAGTCACCACCAATACCACCGCCGTCTCTTCCAGCGCCATGAGTGTCACGGATCCCAAATTGTGCAATAGTCCGCATCTTCCTAGTCACCCACGAAGCCAGGATCTTTCCTCTTTGTTTTTCTCCAAGGCGGGAGCGCGGGAAGTCGCCTTTGCCAACGAAGGCTACGATGTCGACGACGAGTTGGTGTTGATCCAAGATTGCATTAACGATTACCGGTACCATTGAGGCAAGATAGGACTTGACGTGTACTTCTACCAGAACAACTACCAGGCCACCGGCTTGGAAACACGCGCTATCGTGGTGTCAGCAGAGTTAGACGCTGGCAGTGAGTGGGGACTGTCGCTACCAACCTTCCGCTGGGAACAATATTTCGATGACATCTTTCGACACTATATTCAATATCAATTGGAAAGTGCTCCAATCCATTGACCTCTATCGTGTCCCCAATTCCACCTAGCACAAAGAGTATCTGCATCTCAACTAGCGATTGCCCAGGGCCACTGGGTCTGGACACAGAATGCAGAAATCCAAGGTCACCAGTGCGAACGTAGTCGGATGTGTCTCCATCCATAATCTGTCCTCGGAATCTCTCCGCATCAAATGGATCTTTGGAGCCATAGAAACTGCTGACGCATGCATCTGAGATGACCCAAATCTCACCGTATTCGCCTGTGTGACAGAGGCGCCTGGTTTCGGGATTGACGATAGCTACTTGAGTCTGAACAGGGACCATACCGGAGTCTTGGACCAGGAGGGCATCTGGCATTGTTTTAGGGTCCACGGGGTAGACGAGACCATGTCGCAGTGCTTTTGGATCGAGCCAGAGCTCGATCGGTTCTATATTCATGTAGCTACGGGTGGCAATCATGGGATTGAGGACATGAGAGTAAACGGTGCTGATTGCTGTTCGTTCCAAGTCTACTCCCGCGAAGTGCATTCGGACCTTTCCAACTACAATATAAGATCAGTCATAAAACGCAGGAGGACCGCTAAGATATCCAAATCAACTTACATACATCCGGCCTTGGCCGTCCTTCACAAGTAATCATGAGATTCCTTAATTCATGCAGTGTATATCCCTTGGCTAGTGTGGTGCTGATGGCGTGTTCCAGCATTTGTCGAGTGGCATAGGTGTCCTTGATCTTATATCGCGATAACGTTAAGAACAAACTCATAGGGTTCTGGGCAAAGTCGACCGGTGAAACGAGGTAGGTTGGTGCTCCTGACATCAGAACATGGTTAGACATAAGCTTCTAAGTGCACGATAGACGGCGAAGGCACACAACAGCTCTCGCACACTTCCTACAATCGAGGAGAGAAAATCAGACAACTTACCTACAAAAATTCCCATCAACCAGCTCATAACAAAGCCCATGCCGGAAGTACTTCTCACACACCCAACCACTGGCTTCGAACTCGTCATCTGGCAAGTCTCCTTCATAACTTTGCAGATACCCATGATAGTATCATGTCCCAGAGCAACACTAACTCTTCGTTGATCCGCAGTCCAATACGTCCACACCATTGCAACACTTCCTGGTTGAACCCACTGTTCATTAACCGTGAAGTTCAGGTCCCGACAACCTTGCGAACTCTTTGGTGGCTTCGCTGTGTTCTGGATAGATGGAATTTTGAGGGTGAGTACGTTTGCAGATGTTTTCAAACTGGTTGATAGAGGCTTGGTTTTGAAGAGTTGATCGACTTCGCTGTTGACTAGGAATACTTTCACATCGAAGTCCATCACTATATGAAGTAACGCGGGAATGTCTTCGTGTAGTCGGTTTTGATCTAATGGTGCTAGGGGTATGGCAATGACTCCCAGGCAGAAGCAAGCGTGCAAGGCGTAAAGGAAATCTTCGGAGTGAGTGTACATCAGAACTGCGTGATCTCCAGGCCTCAGCTTCCACTTATTTTTCATTTGGGCTGCAACTGCAGCAATCTTCAAGTCCAACTTTTTCCAAGAGACACTTTTTCCTTCCCGCCCGCGTCCGTCTATGCTGCAGTAAGAAAGTTCCTCTGCTTGGCGGTTCACTCGCCACTGGAGGAGGTCGACAATTGAGGTGAAATTGTTGAGAGGTGTGGAGGTACGGTCGTCAATTACCACCGCCCGATAATCAACGCCAGAATATTGTTTTTCCTCATGAGCCAAACGATCTTGTCGTGCCTGAGTAGCTACTTCAGACCAGACACCACCAACAGGATCAATCCCGATGGGCAAGTTCCGTACAGCGCGCTCTACTCCGAACTCGACATGGACGCAGGGGAGTGTTCCAGTGTCAAATTCCTTTCGGCATAGCATGTTCCCAATCTCTTTACGACCATTCTTGAGAACACGCGGGAGAGTGTTCGGCGCCGTGATCATGACACAATAAACACGAAGTTGATGTTCTGCCAAGAGAACCTCCATGCATCGTTCTGAAAGTGAATCAAGTAGAGCAATGTCGAGCTGTTTGGCGGCACCACCGGTAGTCGTTGGTGCAGTGGATGCAGCTTGCGACTCCAAGAGAATTATCGGAAGATGCTCCTCATTGACGAACACATCGAAGGCTGAACAGTCGTAGACCTTTGACATTTTCCGCATTATCGTAACAACGAGATGCTGCACAAAAAAATATCGGTATTCTTCCCGTTGTCCCGTTTCTTCCTCTTCGTCGTCTTCCCATTCCACCCTTTGGCGCAATCGGTCTTCATAAAGACCTAACACAAAGATCTTGCCTTCGATGATGCATCCCAAGAGTCCAGTCCTCAAGAATTCCGGCTCAATAGCTATTGGATTAGGGTCTCCCTCCTCAAATCGGTACGGACGTGCATGAAATATAGTATCTGTTTGCTTGGGCGCATTCCAGAAACCTCCAGAAAGTGAAGGTGAATCAACCCAGATCTCACTCACCACATTGGCAGCGCAAAGGAGTGATGACTCCGGGTCCACTATAGCAAGTGTTGCATCAGGTATGGGACACCCAAAAGCCCCGACTCTAAGGACGTTAGGATCATCACCCCTTTTCGCTGCCTCTTCCCCGACAGCTAAAACAACAACATCGTTTGTTTTCAGTGCCTCTCTATCCAACAAAATCTCGTTGATCTCGGGCGTCTTTTTCTCCTTGTTCCCGCTGGCTTTGGGCCTTGACAGAAGAGAAGAATATCCGTTCAGAAGCGTACTTTGTTTCGGGTCTATTGGACTTTCGTCCCCTTCACCCGGTTGTTCCTCCTTCTCCGGCTGACTTAAGGGGAAACCCATCCTCTCTTCACCACCAACCCAGTCGCGCATTGATATGACCATTCCTCCGTGCTCGGGTAGGCACAGCATTGGAGCCACAACATCTCGTGCCCTACTATTTCCCAACGGCTTCAGCCAGCGATCAGCCAAGATTTCGTGAAACTCCGGGTCCACCGTCAAAGCATCGATCATCATCAACTTTATAGTCGAAAAATCCACAGGATATTTCTTCTGAAAGTTTCGGGTCGCAAATGGTTCTGTCTGATAGTTGTATGCCACAAATTTAAGCGCTGGGTAATCTGCTAGACAGAGTGTAGCCTTGTAACGAGTTATGATGTTGGCGTAGAGGCCTGGGGTGGTTGTTGTTGCCTGAGTGAACCATACAGTTGTCTGGCCACCATAAACAGCCATGAGAACGGAGTGAATCAGTCCGATGCCCTGCCGCGGGTCAAGGTACGAAACTAATGTCTCGCCAGCAGGTCCGGACACGGGCCGTCCGGTCTTGTCGCGGAGATTCGGGTTGAACGTATCTTGATCACTTCCAGGAACAGTCCTAACGATTGCACTGAGAGTGGCCATCTGGTGCATTATTGTCCTGTGGCTCAAAACAACACCTCTAAGATCACCAGTTGGTGCGCGCGAGAACTCTATGTATGCCAAGTCTGGCACCTGTAATGGTGGAATATCCTCATTTTTCTTGGAATGAAAGGAACCAAACTCATTCGTTTTCCACCATTCCACACCTCTCGGCCAACTCAGTTTCTTGGTCGTCAGCTCTCTTTGGAATGCTTTTAAATTGCTGTCTGTGGTGAGCGCTAGATGCGCTTGTGTAGTTGTCAAAATGAAATTAAGTTTTGCGTAATCCTCCATGTCATTGATAGGCACCGCCACCACACCAGCAATGAAACATCCAAGTAGAGCAACGGCAAAATCAATAAGCTCAATATCCCGGTAAATTAATGCCACACGGTCTCCACGGTACAGCCCCGACTTCTCACGAATTACGTGGGCCACTTTTTCGGCTCGTAGTGAGAGCTTTTCCCAGGAACAGACGGCCATTTCTTTGCCCTTATTATCTAGGACAATATAAGCTTGTTGCTTTGGTATTGTTCTAGCTCGATGGCGCAGGACAGTCGCTATGTTATCAAACTTGGCCATCGGTATATTGCTATTGTGAGGGTCGTAAATGGCAAATGGCACCTCTCGTGGCTCCAGCGGCATCAAAGTGTTTACAACAAATGGCGGTGGTAAGTCAGTCGTATTCAGTATGGGCGGAGGAATAGCTGCCGTGGGAGAGAATCCAAGGCCTTCGCCGCTGGAATATCTTTGCGCTATCTGTTGCTGTTGGCTGTAATTACTTTCTGGACGGCGTAATTGCATTGAATCTTTGCCTGGTTCGTACGCCTGGGCGGTAAAATCCGAAAAAAACCCGCCGGGATCATTCATCGTATTCGACCTTGACTCTGTGGTTGATTCCGGGCCGCCCATTGCCGCCCCGTCGCCGTATTGGCCATATTCAACATGGGGGTTGTGTTGCGGCCCGAACGAGAATCCATGTTGTGAAGGAATGGGCGCATTAGACGAGCCAGAACTGAAGTTCCGGATGTGAGAACCTTGAATTGGCAGCATTATTGAATCATCCCGGGAATGTCCGGAAATCCTGGAGCTACCGTTCGAGTCGTTCCGCAGGTGGGGTGGAAGGTAGCTTCCCAAACCACCACCGCCAGTGTCACCAAGCCCGCGGCTACCCCCCTGCGGTGACACTAATGTCGTTGATGTCATGGTAGTTGTGCCGCTAACTGAGACCGCGTAACATGAAGATCCATCGCTGTTCCGTGAAAAATGATGCGAGAGTCTCATGGGCAGGTTTGAGGATCCGGTGGAGGTGGCACCAGAGCCAACGCCAAACTGAGCCAGTAGAAGCATGCGTCGCTTCTCGTATCCTTTCTGCGTGATATCGCCTTCCTCGAGCTCGACATCGAGGGCGCTCAGTTGTTCTTGTAGTGCTGGATTATCCATGGCGAAATGTGGACGATATGGTAGTGAGGCAGTTGGTAGTAGCTAGCTGACAGGCTGTTTTCTATCCGAAGCAACCGAATTAGAGCACCAGATGAGAGCAAAGAAACACACGGTGCAGAGGCTAGGATATCTGCGACAACTCGCAAGTGTAGCGATAATAAGGTGAAATTGCGAAATGAATGTCGATTTGCCGACCGGCGACTTTGGTGGCGGTTGGCAATGGTAGTGGGGTTAACTAGTTGGTATCCAGGTGAATGAATGACGTCGGTGAAGTTTCCTGTTGAAAGCCAAGAGTCTTTGAGTACAAAAACATGCTACTTTGTAGTACCAGTATTGATAGCAAAAGCTCGATGGTCGTGGCGATGGCGATGGGGTGGTGTTCAAACGGAAGATGCTGGGTCCCCGCTTGAGGAGCGAGACACTACAGCAGGGTTGGCCGTATCAAGTGAGAGTCATTCAGGAGGAGACGGAAGACGAGCAAGAGCGAAGTGCTGATCCCAACGGATGACCCGCTGTCTGCAAAAGCAACCCCCGCAATCACACTCGATTGATCAATCAATCGCAAAACCGCCTCCGGGTGGGAGATTTAATTTTAGACGAGCAGCAAATGAGTCGGCATCTGCTAATCCAATACCCAGTTCCCAAATTCCTCGGCTCCCTAATTCCTGATATATTTAGACCGTTCACAGCTCATATCCATATCATTTGTGCTGCCGTTAATTTGTGCAGGCACGATCGCACCGATCCAACGCTGTGTGCAACTATCCAACGCGCCTCTTGCCGCCTTGTGGATCCCTGCGGCTCTTTGAAACATTTTTCTCGGTAGCTTACTTCACTTCACTTCACTTCAGCCCAGAAAATTACCCCCCTCCCATCAGCGATACCCTCGACATGGCGAAGTCAAAGCGTAAAGGACTCAGTACTCTCGCCATCAATGGCTCATCACCGGCGACAAAATCGAAACCTACTCTTACGCTCGACAATGATTTTGTCATGACCATTTCCGACTCCGATCAGGACGTTCCAATCCTCGACGATGACGTTGAATTCCCCTCCTCCGAGGACGAGGCACCAGCACGGAACCCCTCTCTTGAGCCAGAATTATCACGGGGAAAGAAAAGAAAGCGCGCGGAGAAGCCGGTGGAGGTAGAACCCAAGAAAAAGGTGGTTGACGACGGAGGGTTAGACTCGGATTTTGAGTTTCAGACCGGCGACCAGGGTGATGCAGTGGGAGAATATGATGGCTGGGGGTTTGAGAGTGCAAAGGTGGCAATGAAGGACTCGAAGAAGGGAGTGGATATAGACGACCTTATCCGGCGTCGGAATAAGAGGGAAGATGAGAGGAAAGCAGGAGGTGAGATTGAGGATCTAGAGGATGACGGAAATGATGAGAGCTCGGACAGTGAAGAGAAAGGCGGTGAGGGGCACGAGGGAGAGGAATCGACAAGCGACGATGAGGACGACAATGCAGAAGTGAAATTTACAGGCTTTGAAGAAAACGATGAAGACATCGCAGAGGATGGATTTGGCATGGGCGCGGAACCGGAGAAGGACGACGACGACGAAGATGCCGGCTCGGAAGCCGGTTCAGGCACACACTCTAAAAACTCAGGCGACGAAGAAGGGGACCGGAGTTCAGGAGAAGATGACTCCGACGATGAATCAGTGGCCTCCGCAGTTCCACACCCCGATGATATCGCCTCCGATGGAGAATCCGAGGCCGAAGACGCAGAAGAAACCGCCAAAAAGCTCGCTTTTTTTGCCCCAGAAGACGAACTCGTCTACAATCCCGATCCCTTAGCAAGTTTCCAAAACATGAATCTATCTCGCCCTATTCTCCGCGGTCTCGCCAATGTCGGCTTTACTACACCTACCTTAATCCAGCATAAAGCCATTCCCGTGGCACTACTAGGAAAGGACGTTGTCGGAGGCGCACAAACTGGATCCGGAAAGACTGCCGCATTCGTTGTCCCCATCCTTGAGCGCCTACTATACCGGCCCAAGAAGGTTGCCACATCCCGGGTTCTCATTCTGTGTCCCACCCGTGAATTGGCGATGCAAGCGCACTCGGTCGCCGTGAAGCTGGCCGCATACACTGACATCAAGTTCTCTCTAGCAGTAGGAGGACTCTCTCTCAAAATGCAAGAAGCAGAGCTCAAGAAGCGCCCCGACGTTATTATTGCAACTCCCGGTCGTTTTATTGACCACATGCGCAACTCCCAGGGCTTTGGTGTAGACACAATTGAGATTATAGTGCTGGATGAAGCCGACCGAATGCTCGAAGACGGATTCGCAGACGAACTCAATGAGATTATCAACACGATTCCCAAATCGCGACAGACCATGTTGTTCTCAGCCACAATGACTGATTCCGTCGACAAGCTTATCCGGCTCTCCTTAAATCGCCCCGTCCGCCTCATGGTCGACACAAAGAAGAGCACAGTGAAGTCACTCGTCCAAGAGTTTGTCCGTATTCGCCCTCAGCGAGAGAAACACAAACTCGCAATGTTGATCCACATTTGTCAGGAGTTGGTCACTACACGGTGTATCGTCTTCTTTCGCTCAAAGGTGTTTGCACATAGAGTCCGTGTTATTTTTGGGCTCCTTGGACTTAGGGCTACCGAACTTCACGGAAGTTTAACTCAGGAACAGGTGCGTCTTTTCCCGCCCACTTTGTGTGTGTGTGCTAACCCTCCACTAGCGTGTTAAAGCCGTCGAATCCTTCCGTGACGGCACAGTAGACTACCTCCTGGCCACCGACCTCGCCTCGAGAGGTCTCGATATCAAAAACGTCAACTGCGTCATCAATTTCGAAGCCCCACAATCCTATGACATCTACCTGCATCGAGTTGGTCGTACTGCTCGTGCCGGTCGTTCAGGTCGCGCCATCACCCTTGCTGTTGAGAACGACAGAAAAGTCGTCAAGGCTGCAGTCCGCGCCGCACAATCGCAATCCGCCACTGGTAAGGTCGTCTCCCGCGTTCTTGATACTGAAAAAATAAACCGTGTCCACGAAAAACTCGCCAGCCTAGAATCTGAGGTAGACGAGGTTCTCGCGGAGGAGAAAGATGAGAGAGAGATCCAAAATATGGAGATGCAAGTGCGGAGAACTGAGAACCTTGTTAAACACGAAGAGGAGATTAAGGGGAGACCGAAGAGAACGTGGTTTGAGAGCCAGCGCGAGAAAGTGGAGGCAAAGAAATTGAGCAAGGCTGAACTTAATGGTATTGAGCTGCCGGAAAAGAGGGCCCCGATGAGTGGGAAAAAGAGAAAGAGGGAGGAAATGAAGGAAGAACGCGGGTATAAGAAGACTAAGACCGATCGTGTGTTGAAGGGATCGAGGGGAGGTGTTAAGGCAGCAAATAAGAGGGCTATGGGTGGAAAGCATATGGAGAGCTTTAGTTTTGGTAAGGGCGGGAAGGAAAAACATAGCTTTGGTAGGAAGAAAGGTGGGAAAGGGAAACCGAAAGGTAAATGAAGGGGATAAGAGTTGTAAGAGAAAGGATCTTTAATGTATAAAGTAGACAGCCAACCGCGTTGGAGGTCGAGTGACGGGATCCGATTGTGAAAGTAACCACGCTTCCGCTGTTCCAGGAACGAGTCTGTCAGACAGCTCTAGATACGGAAGGGCGTAGAAAAAGCTGTCTGGCAGATTGGGGACGAAGTGGGCTTTCAATTCCTTTACTAAAACTAAAAATGGCATACTGTTGTGGTTGCAGTCAGAAAAAAATGGTGATTTCGCCCAGGCTCGATCTGGGGACCTTTTGTGTCCAGTTCCTTAGAAACTGTTAGACAAATGTGATAACCAACTACACCACGAAACCATTTGATGCCAACCCAGTATATTCTCTGTACTATGTTATTACAAAAATTTCATATGCCTGAACGAACAGAGATTTGAAGGCGAACGGTCACTCTGTACTACTGCTATCGTGGCTCATCATAGTTTTCAGATGCATACTTCTTAGTATTTTGTGTTTGTTTGTAATCATTCTGTATTCACCCGCTTGCGGGTATGACATACATCTTCCTCAAATCCTCGCTACTCCATCTCCAACAAAGGAAAAGTTCATGTCGTAGCCTTTTGTGTTGTACTCGTCCGGGTCTGTGGCTTTGCTGATATCTCACTGTCACTGACCATTCACACACACTCTCAGTCTGTCTCACGCACACACTTATTACACGCATACGGTTCTTTCTATATCCTTCCATACTGCCTTAACTACCGTCAAGTATGCAGTGATGAATCAAAGAATATTAAAGACTCACCATGACCGCAATAGAAAGTCAATGATGTCCCGATTGGTTTAGCCCTGCTTCTTATTAGTCGGGAGCACAGCACAGGCATTCGATCATGAACCTAGAGTGTAATACTTGCCATTATAGTCTCGGGTATCAAACAGCGAAACCCCAAAGACAGTATTCAAGAGCAACGGTGTCCAAATCTCAGGTCGTCTAATAAGCCAGATATCAACGACAATCAGCTATTCTATGGTGGGAGCGCCGGATTATCGGGTTATGAGTTTAACCGTTATCTACCAACCCCAGCAGCAGTTCGATCGAGCTACATTTCAGCAGAGTGATTAGTCCCTAACAACTGTCAGACCCGACGAAGCTCCTAAACTATGCCTTGTGACAATCAAATCCACCAATCGATCACATTCGATTCAACAACTGTTTCAACTATTAAGACATGGCCCTCATTAATTTCGTCTCCGTTGGTGAGGGCTTACTTCTTACCTACCTTTCCTACCAACGTTTTTTTATTGGTTTGCGGCTCCACTGCGTAAGTCATTAATAAGTTACTTCCGCCACCACCAACCCGAACTGCCTGCTCAGATCCACACATTCGACTACACTTAGTATCTCTCCATCAGTTGGACTGGAGCCCACACCTCACATCAGCATCGCTCTAGCGTTCCCCAAGCATGCTCAAGACAAAGCCACTGACGCAACTGCTCTCTCAATCAATCTCGCCAAACGTTTCGTCCGCTTTGTCAGCTCAATTCACCCCTACTTTATCTTTCTCCTTGGCTAACCCCCCCAGACTATTCACACCCTCCGGCTCTCTTCTCGCAACCGGAACTTCACCCGTCGCACCCGATGCAAAGAAAGCGCGCACCAATGCTGCACTCGCCGCGAATATATGGGCAGCGTATGATCGCGTCGCCTCTAGCAACACGATAGATTCCACATTCTCGGGTTCCACGTCTTCACGGGCCGCGGTTATTACTTCTTCGCCTCCGAACCAACCTGATGTATCGAACGAGGAAGATGGCCTCAAATCGCTGACGCTCGAGCTCTCGGATTATAACATGCATATACAACTCGTCGCTCCTAGGGTACTGCTGTGTCTTATTGGTCCGAGACAACCGACGAGACACAGCAGTTCGCGCTCGAGCGCTCACAGCCACGAAGCGGACTTGCGTATGACGCCCCCAGGGAGTATTCCAAGGAGTGGCGGGGGTAGTGGTGGAGGAAGCGCGGGGCCCGCCAGCACAGGAACTGCTGCGGGAGGTTCGATGAGGGCCGCGAGTACAATGACTGGGTCAGGAGGGTCGCTGGGGATTCTTAAGGCCCAGGCCCAAGGGTTGGTGTCGTACTTAGAGAAAGAGCTGAGGGGGTATGAGCTTCCGGAAGGTCTTTAGTATGGAGCGCTGAAGATGTGGAGGAAATACTTCTCTGTCAGGGAGTGTGCATACACGACAATAATGTTCCGGAAAGTAATTATGATCAGTAATTGTGCAATCTCAATTCTTGTCTGACGGATTGGCGCACCAGCGTCTGAGACTAGATGGATGATGTGAGCGCAAGTCTATCTATCTATGGTAATGCAAGAAACCCAACCTCCTACCCATACTTGAGCTCCCTGGCACTCTGGCGAGAGGTACACCGGCACGAACCCGAATGGTGCAACATCCTCAGCACATTACTCGCAATGAGACGACCATTACCTACCAAACGCTGTGCACGTAGGAGTAATCTGAAGCTGTCCTCTTCTTCGACATCTGTCTGATTATTATTCATTCTGATTTTTAACACGAGAGTGAGATGTTTGGTGTCGTTGGCATCGAGGTGAAGCTGGCCACCTAGGTCAGATTTACCCTCATCATCCATCATTCCATTCCGTCTTTGGCTCTTTGGGAGTACAGATGCTATCATTTCGGCAATTCCTCTTATTCTTGACTCTTTTAGAGAACAAACCTCACTTCCAGATCATTCGCATGCCGCATGATGCTACCAGAGGGAGGGCGAGCAGTTGATGTTGCGTTGGATTTAGAAATAGTTGACTTTCCGGTGGAAAGAGTAAAAATTTTGCGGCGCTTGAGAGCTAATTGCTTGGGTGGTTCTTTTGAAAGGAGAGGGCGGCGTTGGGGGGTTGAATAACATACTCTATAATGCGTACATAGGTACGGGGCAGCAAATAGAACTCTACTCCTCTGGTCAAACACCTCACCGCTGCATGCGAAGAGAACGGTGGTGTTAAGGATTCCGCCAACTGAATGTCAAGGGGTTAAACTGTTTGCACAGAGTCGGGAAACATCGCGTACACATTGTCTCACTCGACAGGTGATCTCGATAATGTTTTGGAGAATCAATCAGAGGGGGGATTGGGCCTTCTCTGAATCTGGAGGTGGTATAGTAATCACCGATTTAAGGCCACCGATGGTGAGCTTACAAGTTATCAACTACGGGGATCACAAGCACATACTCTGGCCAACCAACGAAATTCCTTATTACCCGAATATATGACAATCCACAGACATGCACTCTGTAGGATGATATGGGAGAGTTTGGATGACCTAGAAAGGGAAAGTAGAAGTCCGTTGGGACATGCAGGACCAGACCCACAGTCGTTCCCTCGTTTTCCAACACCCAGAATACACCTGCCCCGCGCATAACGTGCTCAATATCCCTTGGTTTCGTGGGGTCAATCAACTTCTTCATATTTTTGATGTAGCTAACTAACAGTATACCAGGTCGTTAGCACTGATAGAAGCTAATTTCTACTGAAACAGACCTTCATAGTGCTATGATGCCTAAAGTATTCATGCGAAGTTCACTACAACGAAAGGCTGTGCTTGCCCCATGCTGCCCTACAAACATTAGAACGCATGGAAAGTATACTTGATGGATAATAGACATATCACAAGCGCCGTATGCCTTGAGTTCTTGATCGGCTGGCTCGTGGCGAGGGACTGAAACGCCTTACCCCACAAATCCGCACCGGAATGCTTGATCAACAGAGTATTCAGAGTTACTGAACACAATCCCGCTTCGGCGTTTGGCAACCAGTAATACGTTATCGTGTTCAAGGATCAAGTGGGGCACTTGGGTGAATCGAGGCGTTTGGTGCCGCTGGGCTATACATGAATCGAGCCTCAAGGCCCATTAATCAGGTTTGACCTGCGGATCCACGGGTTTGAGATTCACCGCGAGGCGGTTGGATTAGTATCGGATGACGTTGTAGCTTATCTATTGGGCGGCTGAACCCAAGTTCTACCGGATAATCTAGGTACGAGGGAGCGATTCGGGGGTTCATTGATGTATGCAGGTTCGTAACCGCAGGGATTTCGGAGCTTGTTGTTGGCGGCGTTGAACGGATTCCATTCAGAGGGATATATGGGGATCTGAGTTTCTATCAATTTTGTTTTTCTAGCCCTTCTAGAACAAATGTAAATGATAAATCCAGGTTGGTCTTGAGTGTGGTATGTCAAAGTTTGTTTTTCTGCTCGAGGAGATCTGCAGACATGGTTGGCAATGTTGCGGCTGCAAATCGATCAGGAGTCCGAGTGAAAGATATTTCTTCTTCCCGAGTTATACCACTCATTGTATGCCTGGACTTCTGGACCTATCGAAAGTGTAGGGCATTATGGTTCGAATTCGGTCATCTATCCTCACAATCATTACATTGCGTCGACCCCACCACACTAAGGCCCCCATAGATTACTCGGCACCGGAAGTTCACCTCCTGTATCTCTGCCTCGGCTTAATTAAGACTCTGGAGAGGTAGTTATTTCTCAGCTGTTGATACTCCAATCCATGTACTCACGATAGCGAAAAGTGAAGACTTTAATTCCTCGGAATAGAACGAACACAATGATCCACAATGATCCATACCGTTTCAACCACCCATTCTTCGGTACCAAATCCCTACTGTGAGGGTATTGGAACCGCTTTTCTGGTATCTCTTGGGCCATCCAACCCGATTTCCGGGATACCAAACACTTGTATGTAGTTCGAGATTTGCGGGCGCCAAAGTGCAACATGGGCGCCAACAGCGCATATCAACCGGCTGCCATTCGTTGCGGCTCACAAACAACCAACAGATCAGTAATCGACACGGGGCGAGGGGCATCTAGATATGCTTCCTCCAGGTGTCAGCCAACAAAAAGCACTCTACCGGACAACCTATAGATCTGTAGAACCTTCATGGAACTGCTGTGGAATCCTCCACTGTTCGTGTCACACGTTTCAGGAAAGATCGATGTGGGTGACACATGTGCCAAGCAGAAGCCTTGACAACCATTTGACAGGTCGATGTTGGAATTGATCGTACTGGTGTGCAAAATTAATTGCTCCAAGTACAAGCAAGCAAGACATGCACTTTCACAATGACACGGGAGGGTCAGCCGAATGATGCAAACTGCGGTCAGCAGCAGCGCTTCCTCAGAACACGAACCCCACCACAGCAGTCTAGTCTGAAGCCCCACCGGCTGGAAGACCTAAATAAAGTACTTGAAGAACCCACCCAAATCGCTCCTCTGTTTGAATCAAACACTCGATCTAATACACGGCCAACAAATAACCCTGATTCCCTCCTCCGCAGTGCTCTTTATATCCCATCAACAAGTTCAACAACTTGCCCAACTTACCCAACTTCAAGTCGCCGTCTCTTCCTTCCTTTCTCTACTTGATATGCACAAGATGCTCTCCCTCTTCATCTTCCGTACCCGAAGCCAGAAAATAAAGCTCGTGCGCGATACCCCGCTTCCAGCGCGAGGTGAAGATGGGGTTATGATCCTATCGCCAGATCTTGAGGATAGGTGGAATGCTGCATTGATTCGTGCTCCTAGTCGGTGTGGAGTCACTGAGATGAACTTGCCAGAAGAGTTGGAGCAGCGGTGGAACGAGGCGTGGATTCGAGCTCCGATGTCGGTAGAACATCTTCCAACCTATTTCGCCAGGCTTCTTCCCGAAGCTTCCCACAACCGGAATCTTTCTGCACCCGCCTGAATTTCTACTTGGTTTGGGCTCTTCGCCTGCATGGAACGTTATGCGGGGTGTACATGAGAGTTATGAATGCGGACTTGTGATTGGATGTTTATATGTCAGCGACCACTTCAACGAAAAGTAACTCCAAGGCCTGGTAATCGTGAACACAGGATGTTTATATGTCAGCAATCACTTCAAGGAAAGTAATTACAAGGCCAGGCATTCATAAACACAGGTTTTGAGGTCGTAATGGTATTTCGCCCCTCCAACATATTCCCATGCTAGCTTTTGCTTACGGTCATCAAGACAAAATAACTGGAAACACCCTGGTATATTAATGATTCGTCACGTTGCCCACCTAATCTTGTGGGCCTTACACGAGGTTGAAGATGACACGGCTTCCGAGAACCCGTCACCGCTGCGAACACCTTCCGGGCAACTTGCTCATCCCGGCACGTCAGTTATGATCCTGGTCATCAGTGATGTGGAGAAGATGCAAGGGTTGGTTTATGTGAAGTAGATATTGGAGTATGATAAGGATACGGGAATGTGATACTAGGTTATGGTTGTAGAAAGGTAAATATGGTCATGGAGGATTGGCATAATGGTTGGCAGAATGTATTGTATTTCGAGTGATGATTCATGGCCATGATTCATCAATTGTATACCCTGGGTGTTTGTTTTTATAAAACTGGCTAGACCTTAGAGGAAGCTTGAGACTTGAGACTGTGCCACTACTGAATTCGTAACACATACCCTCACTCGCTCTCCAAGGATCTCACTCTGTGGAATACGAACTGTCATTCGCCGTAATTCGTTTCGCTCACCACATGAAACATTGCCTGTCTTGGCACTGGCATATTCTTAAGTAAACATAAGGCAACCACCAGAGTGGGTATGTCATCTGTGTCATTCTGTCTCTAGAAGGGTGAGATTATACATCCTCCTGAAGCATAGTATGTGGAATGATGCTAAGAGGAATGCGAGCTAAAGGATGTCTTCTGCACTTTATGAGGGAGGTGGGATAGCTCGTCCAACGTTGTATCCCTCAGCATTCTCTGGCTCCCCTGGGTCTCTTCGGTGCCCTACGTATGAAGTAGATGGTTTGCGATGCCTCAAAATTCCTGTGGAGAAACGATCGACACCACACCAATGTTTGAGGTCAGCCTCAATATCGCGAAATCTCTGGTTTAATGAAAATCCTGGTATATTACGAGGGTGGCAGACGTCGGATTAGAGGAGCCAGTACGTCCCCTAACACTTGTATCTACAAAGTGCATAGTAAGGCTATCGTCGTTTCCAGAATATTGGCCCGGGAATACGAGTAGAGGTGTGAGAGCCATCCGCCCCATGCTACGGTGGGTTGAGCTCCTGGCTCAGATGGTCAGTTCGTAATCCAAGGTTGTGACAGCTAACGGCTCGAGATTTGATGGTATTGGATACAGCGTCTCTTACAAAAAGAGATTTACCGGCTGGTCTTAACTATTCCAGCCGGTTTCACACACATCCTCTCATCAATATCCCGCTCGACCACGGGCGGCCAACCTCCGTCCCGCCCGCAGGCGGCACCCATCACCCCGGACACCAAGCTGAGGCAACTCACCCGACCCGCAACTCATGGATTTTAGACTACGAAATTAATTTCGGCCGAGACAAGATCAATCTTTAAACTACTAGCATGCGTTTAGGAGGTTAATATACGTTTTTCTTACTTATTTTTACGATCTAGCAATTTTGGGCAAATGATACTTCCCTCATGCGCCCGCGGCGGGCAAACCACAGCCTTACTTGCCCGCCCACCTGGGGCAAGGCTGCAATATACCGGGTGATGGCCGAGTGATGGGCAGTGTCTCTAGAGCAACTACCGATTGAGCACCTCCTTCCGACTTGCTCGCTGGTCTCCTCCGAGGGCACCGGACATCACCTTCTATCTGTTGGCACCTATTTCCGTAGCAAAACAAAGCAAAAAGCCCTTTTTTTCACGTGTGATTTGCCACTCGTGGACGATGATCGGCCAAAGGCCAATGAATTGAGTTCGCCTCAAACCTATCGCTGCCCGCCCCAATCCCCGCATCCACCTTGGGTCTCGAAATCTTGATTCCGCAAAAATCTGTGGCTGTGCAAGCCATATCGTATGAGCGGTCAATTGCGATCCTTTATATTCCAACGCACCCGACGATGCGGGCCGCGCGGAAGCCAGGAAAAGCATACTTAAGTAGAGCAGCTATTCTATACTATAGGATCAAAAACGCTAGCATGATATAGAACGCGCGGCGCGGCGAATGGTCGGAGAACTCGGTTGAAACGTCTTGATGTGGAGCGAGGGCTGGTGAAGTGGCAAAAATTGGAACATGAGGCACTTTGTGTAGTATAATCGTGGTGTTGGCTTACCACTAGATTTTTATGGGGCTTTTTTCGTATTTTATTTAAACTTTAAATTAACGGCAGGGCGGAGGAAACTTTTCCTGGGCCAACTTGTATGGCGGTGTTGCTCCTAAATTTTCTTGTTCCTAGCAAACCTTGCTGGAGGCGAAAAGAAGCGGTTGGTTTACGAGCGCTGTTTGATGTTTGGTTTACGAGAACAATTGCCTGTTATTTTCAGCGTCTCCAGCGGCAACGATAGCTGGTGAGGCGAGTGGATTCAGGTTCCTGGCCAGGCAGACTGTGAATTCGGATGAAAGATCGTCCTCCAAATAAATGACAATGCACGATGCGAGATGCTCCCCCGAGATGTGTCTTCATGGAGTTGCTTTGTTTGCATGTTCCAATTATATCCACTACCGATATTATGCAGAATGCGGGAAGAGCATGGCCATAAAATAACTGCCAACCCACCTGCCAACCATTCCAAACAAAAGCTACGGCCCCAGACAGCAGATGCTCGGCGCCGATGAGTAAAAGCAGGGAACTGGGCTCAACAAGAGACGTCAATATGCATCTGGGGCCTAGTATGACATACCCAAAAGGGCGTTTCCAGGTTCTTCGGATGCCGCATTGCATGGGTGGCTCGTGAGCGGGGCGGATTGCCACTGGATGGAGGGGCTGGGGTTCGCAGAATCAGCGAGACATCAATTCCGTCGCGACGTCGTTTGCTCGCTGGCCTCCAATCGTAAGAATTGCGGACGAAGATCTGCTAGAGCAGCGCAGAGAGTTTCCCCTTCGATGCATCATGGATGTACTCTCCGCTCACTTTGGTTTTGGGTTGGCATTTGGTGTTTCTCGATTTTGTAACAATTGTCTTGTTGAGAAAGGGCTTCTCTGGCTAAATGGAAGCTGCATCGCTGGTGAAAGTAATAAATACACTGCATTTATTTATCTCAATTTCTCGGGGTACACCTATTCCGCTTCGAATTCCCCACCATCATCGCTCACACCCACTCCGCAAACTTGACAGGGGTTACCAGCTGCTATCCAGGAATTACATCAAAAAAAAAACTTACCGTCATACCTCTGCACTACAGAGAGCTATCGTCATCACTACTGTTCCTCCTCTTCCTCTTCCTTATCCTCTCCGCGAGAACGAAGTTGTCTTTCTATGCACTAGAGGTCCCTTTCAACGACAGAATAAGCCTCCAACATTCTGCCCGTTTACCCCCGTCTACCGACAAGCCCTCCCCTCCGGACACGCCCGTATCGTTCGATAACACATCAACGCTCGATCTGCGATTAATTTTTGTGTTAGTGCCATCGGTTCCCAACATTGGTGCCCTCAGCATCCTGCAACCGAAAACAACACTCACGCACATACCCGCTGCATGCGATACTTTTCGACACTTTCGACACTTAATTAGAACTCCAGTTCCATACTTTCCGCCTAGACAAAACTGCAACTGTCAAGCTGGCCGACATACTAGGAGAACGACCGGTCTTTGCAACAGCTTCGTCAACTTCTCCAATCACGATGACTCCAAGTTTGGAACCTCCAGTTACTCCGGGTGACAGCTCCGCCGACGAGCTGGCCGAATCACCGTTACCTTCTCCGTTACCTTCAGCGCCTCCTCCATCTACGCATACCCGAATTCCCTCCTTACGATCGATATCCGATCCTCCGAGTGTTTCAGCATCATCAACACCACTCGGTCTGGTCTCTGCCGCTAGACGAGGACCATCCAGTTCCAACGCCCCTTTAAATGCTGGAATGCGTCCCGACTTTCAAGCAAAACTACAGGCATTCCAGGCGTCGCGGATGGGCGCACCTCCCCTAGGAGCTAATGGTGCAGCGAGTGGGATAGGATCACCAGTAGCTGGCAAACAATTCAACATTGGTGGTCGTCCTGTAGTCCCAAACTGGAATTCGGCGCCCGCTATTGCCGGCCACCCGAAACCGGGAATGCCGAAGCCTTCCCTAGCCCAACGGCGAAGGAACTTTCCCGGCGGTCTTCCTGGGAGCGGTGCTCCGCCACCAACTCCCGCGGACGATGGCGATTTACCCACACCATCAGATAGTCCAACTCTGGGCGGAATGCGTGGAAAGCGGCCGCATCCGGGAAAGCTTTCTTCATCGAATGGAGGAAGTAGTAACGGCTCGCAAGAATCACTCTTTGACAAATACTCCCGGTTTGTTGATACGAGATCCGGAAGTCTGACTTTTAATGGAAAGGCTGTCCTTCACGGCAAGGGAGTAGATTTCACTACGGGCAGCAGTTTCAGGATGTCACTAGATGAAATACAAACGTTGGAGGAATTAGGAAAGGGAAATTACGGCACAGTCTACAAGGTAATCCACCAAAAGAAGACTACACTTGCGCGACGCGGAAGTTTCTCTAGGGAGCGATACAATTCCAGCTCTCCGGAGACACCGGGCTCTTCGGGCAATCCGACGCCAGAAGAGCAGGATCGTTCACCGCTTTCGCGAAGTAATACTGCTTCCGAAGGAACCACGATGGCCATGAAAGAAATTCGATTAGAACTTGACGAGAACAAGTTCGCACAAATCATCATGGAACTCGACGTTCTACATCGGTGCAGGTCGCCTTACATCATCGACTTCTTTGGGGCCTTTTTTCAGGAGAGTGCGGTCTACATTTGCATGGAGCATATGGATGGCGGGTCCATCGATAAGTTGTACCGTGGAGGTGTTCCAGAGGGCGTTCTCAGGAAGATTGCCTACGCAACGATAGTGGGGTTGAAGACACTCAAAGAAGATCACAACATTATCCATCGAGATGTGAAGCCAACCAATATCTTGGTCAACACGCGTGGAAATGTCAAGTTGTGCGACTTTGGTGTTTCTGGCAACTTGGTGGCAAGTATCGCAAAGACAAACATTGGTTGCCAGAGCTACATGGCACCTGAACGGATCGCTAGTGGCGGTGTACAGGCATCAGTAGGTGGGACTGGTCCTGTCGGTACCTACGGTGTGCAGAGTGACATCTGGAGTTTGGGACTCAGCATACTGGAGTGCGCAATGGGATGTTATCCATATCCTCCCGAGACATACAACAACATCTTCAGTCAACTAAGTGTAAGCTTCCCCCTGTATATGCTCACCACAACTATAAACTGATTAGAAACCTTTAGGCGATCGTTGACGGTGAACCACCAGATCTTCCCGAGGAAGGATTCACTCCCCAAGCTCGAGATTTTGTGCGAGGATGTCTCCATAAGATCCCGAAGTTGCGACCCAGCTATGCCGATCTCCTCCAGCATCCTTGGATCGCGGATCTCGCAAAACCAGACCCTATCTCGGAGGAAGCCGAGGAGGAAGCAGCGGAGAATGGTGCCGATTTCGAGGCACCGCGGATTGTCACTGAAGGAGATGCTGTGGTGAAGGCATGGGTCATTGGTGCGATTGAAAGGAGAACTGCACACATCAAGGAAGGGATCCAAGGTCCCGAAAAGCCGGCTTTACATACAGTGCCGCTGGACGCGGTCCCTGGGCAGACTTCTTCGATACCTAGTCTCCAGGACGTCACTGAAGCGGTGGGGGGGTTGAAGACTACGTAACCCACGTAGTTTGTATTCTGATTTGCGGCAGTTTATTTTACGATGATATCTCTTATGCTTCTTTTTTCCTTTTTTGAAAATCGACGCATTGTGCTACTATTTGATTTATATACGGCTTTTTTTTTGCTTTCACATGGGTTTGTTTCTTTGCTGGATTTTACGGTGCATCATTGGATTTGGCTTGTGCTTTTAGGGTGTGCTGAGATTGCTACCTACTCTACTACTGTTATGATACTACTACTGCATACTAGCTTTTCATTAGAGTAGGTTGTGAGATGACAAGGAAGTCTTATGGGAAGTGCTGTCGTTTCAGGTAAAACGTTGGATTGAGTTGGACTTGGTGGTGGCTTGTTCATGCATTTCGCAATCACGTCTTCTCGCAGCACGATGACGTCGATACCCGAAATCTAACTGCCGTTTGCCGTCGCGTTGTCACATGAAACCATGAAACGCAAGCTTACCTCTCTTACTTACCTACATTCACTATCTCCAAATGGCCGACCTACCACCTTCCTATGCCACCTCCCAAGCATCGTGTTCAACGTGCGCACAAACCCTTTCCTTCCCTGAGCCAGACACGAAAAAATCCGACGCAACAGTACCACTACAACAAATCTGTTGCGGCCGCCGGGTCTGTGGCCGGTGTATTGATGTCCTCTTCTCTTCTCCATCCATACACACCCGCCCGCTGAAACCCCTGTAGAAAAACCCCCGCTTCGCAACTTACTGCCCCTTCTGCCCCGCCTCCACTCGTATCCTCCCACCCTCCTACTCCCCTCCACACGAAGAAGCTAGCTCCAGCTCCAGCTCCAATCTGCCGCCTGGATACAAGGTGGACGAGAAGTCTACCACCACCGATGACGTCCTCCACTTCGTAAAACCTACCGATACCCTCGCGGGTCTTTCCCTCCTCTACAACGTCCCCGCGCCCCTGCTACGCTCCTACAACCGCCTCTTCATCGACGCCCACCTCCTTGCGCGGCAGGCAATTGCGATTCCAGCGACGCATTATAGCGGGCCGAGTCATAGTGCGCGGCCGGAGGAGGATGATGAGAAGAAGAGTCTTGTGAAGCGATTTCAGCTGCGTACAAAGTGTGTGGATGTGAAGATGGCGGAGGTGTATTTGGAGGCTGCCGATGGAGGGCTGGAGGAGGCGGTGGAAACGTATCGTGGGGATGAGGGGTGGGTTAAGGAACAGGAGGAGAGGGAGAGGAGGGGGAAAGGGGTGGTTAGTGGGAGGGGGATGAGGTTTCCGTGGTAGTAAACGGTAAACGTGGTTGTACATTACGTAGAGTAGAGCGAGGGCATCGCTATTGGAATGCAGCGCGGCATGTACATTACAAAGTACCCTACATACTGTACTTTATCTTTGCCAAAAACTACATCCTTCCCCGCACTCTTTATACCCCACCACAACGATGTCCGTCCCGCACCGCATCTCAATTCGCTGGGTCCACCTCCCACCTCCCCCTTATTTCCACCCATTAACCCCCCCACAGCCCCCCTCCCCCGCGTCGGAGCCAACCTCTACCCTCGTCCTCACCTCCCCGCAATGCCGCTTCGTCGACCTTCGCCTCACCATCTCCCAGCCGCAAATCCTATACTGGGGTTTCGCGGGCACATCTTCCTACCCTACCCCTACATCCGGAAAATGGGTGCACACGCTCGACTCGCGTAGCGATCCCCAGCGGAGGACGAGGGAACGTTGGAAATTCTTGAAAATGGGGATGTGCTGGAGAAGGGGGAGATGGTTGATTTTGAAGCGCCGGAGGAGGGGAGGAAGGGGTATGAGGAGGTGTGGAGGGATGAAGTGCTGTCTGAAGGGGAGAGGGTGGCGGTTGTGCTTGAGACTGATGGGGGGTGCGTGGTCAGGGTTGGGGAGTGGTGTCAAGGGATTTTAAAGGTGGGGGGGGGAAGGTGAGGGTAGAGAGGTGGAGGGATGGGAGGAGGGAGTTTGGGGGTGGTGGGGGAGAGGAGAGGGTTTGTGCTGATGAGGTTTGGAAGGGGGAGAGGGAGTTGGAGGTTGGGGAAGAGGTGAGGGTGGGGGAGAGGGTTTGGAGGATTGTCAAGAGGTGTAGTTGGTAGGTGGGACCTACTACTGGTGTACGAGGGAACTTTTGAGGATGCTTGGAGCCGAGCTTGGGATTGGGTGCAAGCGAGGGGAGTGAAACGGTTGCTATGCAGACAGTTACTGTGAATTGTGCCCTCTGATGCCGATTTCTTCTCATCTAACTGACGTTTTCATATTTGCGTGGATATTATTGAAGGTCGTCGCTTCGATTCGAAGATCCAAAAAAGCATCCCAAGCACCTTCTCGGGATATCTCGTGCTATGCAACGTCACATTGATCGTCTACGTGCAGTCATCCACGATCACCCAGCAACGTTTAACACTTATGCAATAACTACCACACACATTACTGTAAAGGAATATACTGGTAAACGGATGCCAGTAAAGTGATGGGTAGGTGGTATGCGCGGTATTTCGGCCTGAATTATAGAACTTTCAACCGCTGTAGATACCCGATTAGGGCCAAAAACCTGATTGAGAATATCGAGTGACATACAGTGAGTAGTATCCTAACCTGGAAAAGCACAGACCCCGCAGGGTTCTAAAACATCCTTCTTGTCGATTCCCACTAACGTCATATCAAACGCCAACTCATAGCTAACCGTAATTGCTGCCCCGCCAACCTCACTATCATCAACAAAGAACTTCAAACCTCGTCTCACAATGCTCGACACAATCTATGTAACCCGTCATGGCGTCAGTACCCATTTCATCAACACCAAACACAGCTAACCCCCCGCAATAGTTCCGCAGCAACTGGACTACTGACAACGACTCGACTACAATAGTATCGCCTACCGGAATCGCATCAGATCCTCCGCTCGCCGCATACGGCGTGAAACAAGCCAAGGAGCTCACAGAGCACGCATTAAACCTCGATCCTAAGATCGAACGCATCTACAGCAGTCCGTTCTACCGATGCTTGGAATCCGTCAACCCGCTTGCCGAGAAGTTGGATCTGCCGATCTTGTGCGACAATGGTATCGGGGAATGGTATGGTATCGCAAGGTTCGAGCATCCTCAACCTGCTGCTCCAGAGATCCTCCACCAGTTCTTTCCCCGCATCCAGACTAGCTATAATCCCACCATCATCCCGTCGATCAAAGGAGAGACTTTCACAGAGATCCACAATCGCACGGCATATGCCGTCGCCAAGATCATTACCGATATCGATAGAGAATGGAAGGAGAATGGAACTGGTCCACGTGCAATCCTGCTGGTAGCTCATGCTGCATCTATCATTGCTATCGGCCGAGCTCTGATAGGTATATGCCCTTCAGCCCTTGCTCATTCATATTGCTAACGCTCCAAAGGCGACCATAAAGCCGATATTCGCGCCGGCACATGTTCCTTGTCCACATATCGACGTCGTTCGCTCCCGGAAGCACCTTCCTCACTCCCGCTTTCCTCCACCGAAGACCCGATCCCAGATACCAACTGGTGCAATGGCGGAGTTGTGGGTGGTTGGGACCAGATCACCAATGGTGATTGCTCATTCCTTTCCGGCGGAGAGGAAAAGAACTGGTGGTTTCAGGGCGATGAGTCTTGGGATTTCCCAGTTGTGAAAGAAGGTATGAATGGTACCGAGGGAGGGTTGACCGCGGCTATTGAGGGCGGGATTAAGGAAGGTGCGATTGGTGGTCCCGGGACTTTACCAGAAGCTGGAAAGGCCGAGGCTACGGTGGAGGAGAAGAAACAGGAGAAGGAGAGGTGTAATATTTAGTACTTGGAGGATAAAGAGTGTATTGGGATCTCGAAGCGATGGATTGGGGCATTGGCATTCGTTTTATTAACCAGGCTTGGTACGGTATCATGATAGGTAGACGTTTGGGGTTATTTGGGGCTCTGTAGAACTGCTGATAGAGCGGCTATTTTTTGAACGGTTTGATTGTTAGATGTCATTCTGTTTGGCGGAGATGCCTTTATGACGGGACTTTTTCTCTTCTAGACGTTCGATGATAGATGTTATGTGTTCCCGGTAGTTCTAAATCATCCCCCACAATTGCTGTCACCTGACACTACTTGACACACATTGCGCTTAATTACAAACGCCACCAACTGTAGGCGCCACAATAAGCGCTTCGCGTCTCTCAAGAATGGATCCGTCCGACGAACAACCAACCATGCCTGTCAACACCCCTCGCATTTCTCGACGTCGTCAAGCTGCAGTACCTCTACCACCTTCATCAGACTCCGATTCTCTCGCTGACCAGGAAACAATCTCGCAACCGGACTCGGAACCAGAGCTCCTGGAACAGCAGCAGCACCAGCGACAGCAACAAGTGCAGCACTTCCGTCGGGCCGCTCGTCGCACCGGCGTTCCTACAACCTCCGACCTCGAAGAAGACGAAGAAATCGATGAAGAAGGAGAAGAAGACAGCGGAGAGGAAGAGGAAGGCGTCGAAGACGCGTCCTTCTCCACCGACGCAAACAACAAGCCCCCTTCCCCCACTCTCATGGGCTTAAAGGAAATCGGCAACCTTGCATCGTGGACCGTTTCCACCGCCAAGCCTGGTAACGGCATCGAGCAGCTGCGCGACGAGGACACCTCGTTGTTCTGGCAGTCGGACGGCCCGCAGCCACATCACATCAATATCCACTTCGCAAAACGCGTCAAGGTCAAGCGTATCAGGATGTATCTGGATTTTGAGAACGATGAGTCGTACACGCCGACAAAGATGAGTGTGCTTAGTGGCACTGGACATCAGGATTTGGTCGAGGTTACGAAGTTGGATCTGGAACGTCCCACGGGATGGGTCGAGGTTAAGCTTGATGATGTTCATGAGGATGGGGAATTGAGGACTTTCTTGATCCAGATTGCGATCCATGCGAATCATCAGAATGGAAAGGATACCCATGTGAGGGGCTTGCAGATCTACGCGGCTGAACCGTATGTTTATTTTTTTCGTCCCTGCTGGTTGTATTTTTTGGGGTACGGCTGTGTGCTAACTGGGTTATAGGGCGGCATTCGACGTCGGTGGGATCCTGTTCAGCAATAGCAACATGCTTTCGGAGCTGGAGCTGCGTTAATTGGCGAGATGCGGCAGAGGTTTCTACGAAATTCGCGTTTGCTGCAGTTGTTACTGAAGAAGGAAGGGCAGGCATGCATACATTGGGGTTTCTGGCGTTCTACGGGTTGTTGAGGGTTGTTTTTTCGGATACTATCAGCGGTATCATTTCTTACTAGTCGTCAGCATGAAACCGCGATCAATTGAAGTCCTCAGAGTTATCGACTGAGAGCGCAATGCAGGGGGGTTAATGTTTGGTTTTTCGCTTGTGACGCCCCCGCCGCCAAGACACGACCCCGCCAAATGACCCCGCCAAAAGCTCTTCCATCTATCCAGCGATCCCCTCCTCCTCCTCATCCTTCAATTAAAGCTTCCCAAGGGCAGAAATTCAACTCAATTACACACATATATATGCACAATGGCAACCGCTTTCAACATTGTTGTTTTTGAGGGTTCGACCACTGTTCCCTTCCGGCTCTGAGACGGCTACTGATGTAACTATAGGTGACCACTGCGGTCCTGAAGTCACTGCTGAAGCAGTCAAGGCCAACCCACCTTGTTATCCCTCCTTCCAATTCCTCTCTAACATACAATAGATCCTCAATGTCATCGCCGCCTCCAACTCCTCCATCAAATTCAACTTTGATCACCAGCTCCTCGGCGGCGTACCTCCCCCACTCCCTTCTCTTTACCCTTACCCATCTAACAATCCCAGTGCTCCATCGACGCCCATGGCACAGCAATAACTGATTCCGCCCTTACTGCCGCACAAAACGCCGACGCGGTCCTCCTAGGCGCCGTCGGAGGCCCCAAATGGGGTACTGGCGCAGTACGGCCCGAACAGGGGCTCCTCCGCCTCCGCAAAGAAATGGGAACATTCGGTAACCTGCGGCCGTGCAGCTTCGCCTCTGAATCACTAGTGCAGTACTCGCCGCTCAAGGAGTCGGTGTGTAAAGGTGTGGACTTCAACATCATCCGTGAGTTGACAGGCGGGATCTACTTCGGCGACCGGATTGAGGACGACGGGATGAAGGGGTACGCATTGGACACCGAGCTGTACTCCAGAGCGGAGATTGTGCGCATCGTTCGGTTGGCGGGTCACTTGGCCATGGCCTCCTCCCCGCCGCTGCTAGTGACAAGTCTCGACAAGGCGAACGTCCTCGCCACATCCCGGCTGTGGCGGAAAACCGTCGATGAGGTCATGAAGGCTGAGTTCCCGGAGATCAAATACCAGCACCAACTCATCGACTCGGCTGCAATGTTGATGGTCAAGAACCCGCGCGCGCTTAACGGAATCGTAGTCACCAGCAACTTGTTCGGCGACATCATCTCTGACGAGGCATCCGTGATCCCTGGGTCACTCGGGCTTCTCCCCTCCGCATCACTCTCAGGTATTCCGGACGGGAAGACAAAGGTGAATGGTATCTATGAGCCAATCCATGGGTCCGCCCCGGATATCGCTGGAAAGGGAATCGTTAATCCCATTGCGATGATCCTGTCAGTTGCAATGATGCTACGGTACTCGTTTAATCTTCCCAAGGAGGCACAGAAGGTTGAGGATGCGGTTAGGGATGTTTTGGACGCCGGGTTGAGGACAGCGGACCTCGGCGGAAAGACTTCGACAAAGGAGATGGGAGATGCTTGTGCGAAAGCTTTGGAGGAGATTTTGAAGGCGTAGATAGAGAGGGTCAAAGTGAGGTCGGGAGTTTGCAAATTAGAAGGAAAGTGAACTTTTGGGATATTGATATACCGTTCGGGACAATGTTATCATTTATACCGGGTGCTAGAGCATGCACTTGAGACCAACTTCACTCGTATGGCACGGTGCTACAATTCACCCCCCTCCAAAACCACTTTGGTGTGGTCTTAAGTAAAAAATCTTAAGTAAAGACCATTCATTATATAGAGGTAGTAGAGCAACAGCATGGACCAAATCTAACCAGTAACCAGAGCCCAGCCCAACTCCTACCGACCACAACTACACAAACGGGTGTCAACAAGTGCACAGGGATATTTATACGCAATCATTCACAACATTAGCCGTTAAGCATAGTGGTATCTTGCAGCCAAACCCCAACACACCCTAAAAGAAGCACACAGCGCATTCAAACCATTCCTATTCCATCCCCACCCATCCATCCCCTGCTATGTACCCAAACCCCAGTCCGAAAAAAAAGGAAAGAAAAAGAGAATCTCCCTATTGAGTGGCAAGAAGCGGCGTTCTGCTGGTAAGAAAGAAAACAAGGAACAAAACCAAGGGCTTAATCCCAATACCCAATATCATCTACACTTACCCATTTTCCTATACATACATACCCATTACCACCTCCTCTGTTGTTGCACCGATTGGGGCTGTTGTTGCTGCACAGAAGCTTCTTCCTCCTCTTCCTCAGCCTCGACCCTAACGAGTACCTCTTCCAAAAACCCTTCCAAAAACCCACTAACCTCACGTCCCATTCCTACCGGTGCAGCCTTATCCCACTCTTCAATCTCTTTAAACACCCCTGCAGCCTTGTACACCAACCGTTTGAGTTTCTCGTGTGCATGCTGTTGCTTTTCCTGGCCTTTGAGACTCTTCCTCATCGACTGCTGGAGATGATAGGTACGTCTCTGTAACGCAGCCTCAAGAGCAGGGAGAATAACCCCACCGAGGGCAGTAACCTCTGTAGGATGATCCTGGTTTCTCTGAAGATGACTCTGGTGATCTAGCGGTGGTGCAATGGGCTGTCGGTGTTCGACTGGTGTAGGAGGCAAAGAATGCGCTGATGGCGAAGTTCTAAGCTGTGAGTGTGAGGGGGGAAGAGGTGGGGGTAGTTGACCACTACCGCTAGGCGTCCGACGTGGCTGGTGACCAAATCCTGGAGGCGGCTGTATAGTCCTGATTACTTGCTGCTCTAGCCTGGCTTTGTTCTGGAGCTCTATCTGCCGGCGCATCTGTTCCTGCGCGACATCGTGGGATGTCTGTCTTCCGAGCTGGGGTTGGGGAAATGCAGTCAACCCTCCTTGATCCGCAAGAACTTCGGGTCCCGCCGAGATGCCCCTCGTCCCTGTTGGCGTTCGATCATTGTCAGACATTTGTGGTTGCCCGAGCCCGAGCCTCATCCAACTAACATCCTTTGCTAACTCTGCCTGCAAGTTCCTATCGCTCTGTGAACTGGTGCTGGGCTGTCGACTGTGATGCTGCGGTGCCCTGTCATCTCGATACTGGGGTGGTATTTGATGTACGGCCTGCAGTGCCGGTGGCAGAGACTGATAAGCTTCAAGCCTTTTCAAGCCTCTTACAGTCTCTGAAGCCGTTCCGTATCCTGAATCTTTAGTCCCATGCGGGGGTACTGGTGGTGATTGTGGTTGTTTGTTATTCTCTTGGGCTCTGAGCGGTGGTGGTGGTGGTGGTGGTGGAAGGCTAGGTTGTAGCCTTTCTTCGCTTCGACGATCCAATTTTGGTACGCCATGATCCACAAAATCATTACTGTCGACTGCCTGAGCGATATATCTCATGTTGGCTTGAGCTTCACTTAAGCTCTTCAAACCGGATGTGGTGCCCCGCCCACCACCAACAGGTCGTATCGTTCCAAAGTCCCATAAATCATTATCATCCTCCTCATCTTCCGTCGATCTGTTGTCCTTGCTATCCATTGTCCCCTCGTCGGAGTCTTCGTCACCTCCCTTCTTGTTGCCATTCTCCATTACCCACCTTTCATGCCGTTCGATCAGCTCGGTCAAATAGGTTGTCCGCTTGGCACGCTTTACGAAGGGATGCTTCAGTAAGTCCCTTGCTGACGGACGGTCTCTTGGATCCCGTTGCAAACAGAGGCTCACAAACTCCTTAAACCTATCGGAAAAGTTTCCTTCCAATATTGGTGGCGGATTCTTCGGAATGAGAAAAAGAACCTTCATCGGATGAATGTCTGAGTACGGTGGTTCTCCCATGGCAAGTTCTATGGCAGTGATACCGAGAGACCATATATCCGCCTTCTGATCATAACCCGATTGCTTGATGACTTCCGGTGCCATCCAGAACGGTGTTCCAACAAAAGTATTCTTTTTCGTCATGGTTGCCGTTAGCTGTCCAGACACTCCAAAATCCGCAAGCTTGACCTGTCCATTCGATGCTAGTAGTACATTTGCCGCTACGAGATCATTAGCTTCGCACAACAATGGGAAGGGCACAAACATACCCTTGATATCTCTATGCAGTTTGTTGTCACTATGTAGATACTCCAGTCCCATGAGCAATTCCCTGATGATAATGGTGATATACTCTTCGGGAATCAACCCCGGCTTCATGAGATCACCGCAGCTTCCTCCTGAACAGTACTCCATAATGATCCACAAGTCCGAGCCCTTGAGGTATGATCCATGGTATTTAGTGACATATGGAGAGTGGAGCTCGGAAAGAATGTTGATCTCTTGAATGATGTCGTCAACCTCGTCCTCGGCATTCTCGACGTCGATGACTTTAATGGCTACCGACTGGCCGTTGCGCTTGTCTACACCTTTGTAGACTTTACCGAAACTACCCCCACCTATAAATGGCATTAGCATAGCCTAATAACACAACTCCGTTCTATCCCGGGGGTTTCTTCAGCAACATGAAAGTGTTACCCACCAATCTGTCCCTGCTTCGTGTACAGCGACTCAGGATCTACAAGTTCATTTGTTACCCCGCCAGCACCGCCTCCACCCGCCGCGGGTTCGTTATAACTCGAGTACCGAGCAGATTCCATGCTTAGATTCCGTCAATTTAATAGGATTGTAGTCTGGTGTTCCGGCAGGGCTTGGGGTCGTTCGTCGTTAATGTCGTAAGCTCGTTAAGTCAGGCGTTGGTCTCCTTTGCAGCCAACGAAGCTATCCGATAAGGCGGTCTCAGAATAGAATTGAAGGAATCGGGAAAGTCGAGATGCTCCAGGCTGGCGACTACAGTAATGACGCCGCAGAAGTGAAGTTTGGGCTAATGCGGTGAAGAAGAGGGGGGGTGCAGCTGGCGGCTCGACGCCCCCAAAACGCAGGGATAGGAACAACCCCAAAAGGAAGTGCTACTTGTGGGTAGCTTAAGAAGAAAAGAGGGATTTGACGCTCTCGGTATTGTCGGTGTTGGTGCCGCGGGGAGGATGTTTGGGTGTTTGGGTGTTTGGTGTTGTGGATCACAGCGGTTAACGTGGGGGCGGGTGAGGGTCAGGGATTCTCCACAGAGCTGTGATTTGTTCTTACTGCCTCGCAAGTCGAGAAAAAGATGACGGATAGATGCATCCACAAAACGACATCATCTTGAGAGAACTTGTATTTGCCTATGCAGTGCACGCACGCACGCACGCAGGAAGGTGTCGGTACTAGGTAGTTGTGTTCAATTCGTAGAAGACAACCCTTTCCACCTCTCAACCACAACCAATACCCACAATCGCAATACAGCAAATCAGACGATAGATAAATCTAGCTAGGTACAGCTTCATCCGTGTCCCACCATCAAAAGAAGGGGAAAATGCAATAGTATTCGTAACGCCCAAAGAGTTGAAATAATCATGTCGCTGTGTCCCAACCAACAGCCTAGAAAAACAGAGTATATGAATGCGATAACCATTACACATCTCCTCAGTCATCCATCGTTTCCACCATGACGGTTCCCATCTTCAACCCGGCCTCTTCTACAGTCTGGTCCAGCACATCAATCAGCCTCTTGCCCAAGCTGACGAGATCAAATTCGCGGTTTGCTTTGCCTCCATCATCCTTCTGGGCGTCCTTCTCCGGTAACAGATCAGCCTTCACATACTCAAAAAGACGTTCGACACGATCTTTCAAAAGAAACTTCCGGACCACTCTACTTCCATCATGCAACTTAAACTGTATTCTCGTGACCTCTGGTCCCGGCGGTGGCTCTTGGTGATGGTTATCGCCGGCAATTTTCTGGAATGGCGACTTCTCCACCTCCTTGCCTTTAGGTTCCGGTACCGTCTCCTCAAATTCCATCAAATCTTCATTTCTAGTGAACTCATCTGGGTCCTGTGCTTGGGGTGTGCCGTCGCCACCACCGCTGAGAGATTGCTGCAGAGCAAGCTGCAGCATCTCTTCTTCAGTCATACGACCGACGTCGATCTTGGGCTTAGTTTTCCGTTGCACGGGATTTTTCGCGTCCAAACTGAGCGAGTATCGTTCCAGGAACTCGTGGAGGGCGTGCACAAATTCGATTGGTGACTCGGGCATCTCCTTCCACACTTTGACTTGTTCACCTGTCCTTGGATCGATAATAGCAATGTGCGGGAACAGGTCACCGTCTGTACCACTGGCAACGGCATGAGGCATGTATAACCTGACGTAATCCCGTCCGTCCCTCCCATTGCGATTCATCTGCAAAAAGACGAAGTTTTCCCGAATAGTTTGTTGGACCTCGGCCGCCCTCCAGATATCACGGTTGAGGACCTGCGAAGCGAAGACTGATTCGTCCTGAATGTTGACGAGCATCCACTTTTCCGACTCCTTTGCTTCATCGCGGGCGTGATCGAATGGTAAGTGAGAAATAATCTCAACCGGGGGTCGAAACAAATCAGCTAGCTTGGTAGCATGTGCTGTTCTAGCTGATGCTCCGCCGGTGGCCTCGGCCAGACGCCGGCCGCGTTCTTCCATGGACATTGAAGCTGGTGGTTCGCCCCAAACGTTAGTGCGCTGGTTGAAAATTCCGGCCCGCATTCTAGGGTCTGCCCGAGTTTATCATTAACCACAATGTCTCTTGGAACCGGTACACGGGAATAACACCAACCTACTCGGCCAGCTCTCACTGGTGGGTATACAAAATCATCGTCATCATCTGACCCAAGCAGAGTTTCCCGGGTCTTTGCAATAGGAGCCCTCACACCATTCTCCATAATAGCTTCTCCTCCGCCTATACCGTATAATTCTTCTTGTAGTCGGCGAGCCATAGCCTCATCATCCTCATAAGACATAGCACCACTCTGTGCTGGGAGCGTAGAATGCTGCTCGCTGGCTTGGATTGCTTGTCTCACATCGTCGTCCTCCATGTCGTCATCGTCGTTGATATAGATAGGTTCGTTGTTCGCGTCTCTAGGTTGTCGGGCTGGGAGGGGAGGTGCATCAGGGGCGGCAGCTTCTATATCCGCTCCGTCTGTTTCGAAGAATAGCTGTATAGCTTGCTCGACATCGTGGTCGGAAACCTTGAGATACGACTCGGCCTTCTGGGCCGTGCAACCGGTAATGCTCACGAACTGGTTCACCCGGTCATCCATGATGTCGAAGGATCGTTCGGATAGGGGGCGTAAGGTCTATCGCAAAAAGGTGATTTAAGCCTGCGTTGCAAACGGGGTGGTGAGCGGCGATGATGGGTCGATGGGTCGATGGGTTTTGATGGGGTTGATAAAGGTCGATGGGAGTAGATCTGGGACTTACGTGGGGCTAGTGGACTAGAGGAGGGGCAAATGATGGTGGCCAGGGTGACATGCCCTTGCCGCTAACGTGGGGCAGCAATAGCCAAGCCGTAAGCACCGGCGATTTCAAAGGTAAGGGACACAGGGACACACGCAGGGAAACAAGATGGAGCTTGTACGCAGATAATCAAACAATAGATGGACACTTTACTTAGGTGATGGGAGATGGTGGGTGTGTGCAGAGTGAGTAGGTGGGGTGTGCAATGCAATTTGAAGGCATCCCAACGACCTGGGCCAAGCCAACCGCCGCGAAGATTTAGCTTTAACAATGAATAAACGTAGAAAGAGGGCCTCGGAAGTGCGAGAACCATATCTATACACATACTTAAACCCCGCCGTGCCAGTCAATAATAAGTACTAAACACCAAGTCACCCCTTCCCATTGTCGCTCAATAATAGATGGACTGTCGTATAGGTATCTACCCTGTAAGCATATATAGAGCCATCCGAGATTATGCTTTGATCATGAGAATCTGGTCATGAGTGGTTAGCGACCGTCTGATAGTGATGAGGCATGTTGGAGCCATCTACCTCATTCAGCGACGCAGCATCCATTGTTGCACTCTTCTTCGCTGCGATAAACCTCGCACGTATGGCATGTCTACCCCTCATAACGCCGACTACGGGAGTAACACTCCTAGTTGGTGCTGCAGAAGTGGTTTCTGATTCCGAGTCGGAAGAGCTATCAAAGTCCGATGAGACCTTTTTCTTCCCTTTCTTTTTCTGAGCTCTCTTCTCCCTTCTTTCTGCCTTTTCCTTCCGTCTGGCATCTTTCATTTCCCTCTTAATCTTCCTCTCATCCTTTCTTCGCTTTCGTGCCTGGGATTCTGTTTCGTCTCCAGAAACTGTGACGGGCATACATGTCGATTTGGATTTGCTTCGTTTCGGTTCCCGATCCGTCGACGGTGTTCCAGTGTCACCGTCAGAGACCTCGCTCCTGGACTTCTTCTTCTCCTTGGGCTTCGACTTCTTTGACGATTGCTTCTTGTCCTTTGCATCCTCGTCCGCGTCCGCGTCTCTCTTCCTCTTCCTCTTCTGCTTCCCACCATCTTTTCCCTCACTGATCGCCTTGACCTTGACCTTGACCTCTTCCTCCTCAACACCATTACTCTCCTTCTTTAATGCCGTTGCCTTTGCCTCCTCCTTATCCCTTAACATCCTCTCCCTCAACTTTGTAAGGTCGTCCGCAACCCACACCTCACCCCGCACAAACTTCAAGCCCCATTTACCTGTAATCCATTCACTTTTCCGACGATCCTCCTCTTTCTTAACCTGTTCCACCAGCTCCTCATTCCCGTTTAATCGTCCTAGTAAACCTTGTAGCCCTAGTAGTCCCGTGCACTCATCGTTTTGCGCGCCATTCTTTGCACCAATACCAAGGTTGTCATCTTTTAACAGGATTTTAACACCGTTCGACGATGCATCCGTGATATGGCCCGACGAGTAGTATGAGGAGGTATTATCGCCGAGACTCTGACCGGGCGTCCAGCCGAGATTTGTGAGGTATTGATGACCGAATCGTGAAGTGTTGTTGGTCCAGTGAGTGTTACGCGGATCTCTGGAGATTTTCGTATTTCTGAGCGCTTGTTAGCAGAAGGGAGATCGAGAAACTGGAGAAAGAGGGGGATGACTCTTTTGGGCCACTGAGACCCATGGCTACGGGTGCGCTTGTGATAGTGGAAGTAGGGAGGTGGTGGTGGGAGGCGGGATTATCCGACGACTGTTGCTGTTGGAGAACTTTTTTCTGACAGGGTTGGCGAATTGAGAATGGTTTAGGGTTCAACACTAATCCTCGACACCCCAACTGCGATAGCTCTTACTGTTCCCTAGTGTCATTATAATACTCTAGCATTTCTTGGGTATAATTTATAATACAAGTGTGGAAAGGATATCTGTTTAATCTTCATCCAAATCCATTTCTGCCTTCTGCCTTTTTCTGAATAAAATTCTAGCCATTGCTTCAGTCCTTTCCTCACGCAGAGTGATGTAGACCTGCCCATAGTTGTTAGTCTGCGTTATTTTTCGGATGGAGCTGTCTTAGCTTACCCAGAACCACCAAATAACTTCCATAAATACCCACGAAAATACCACACTGTTTACCAGCGGGTGGTTGTATGTAGCGCTCACATTTCCCTTCCCAGGCTTCATGAAGTAGGTGTACATCGAAATGATTGTGAAAAAGAGTGTCCGCACAGGAGCTAAGGGACCAGCTTTAGCATTAGTCTTACTCCATTGTTATCTCCTCAAGGTATATAAGATAGTGTATCCTACCCTGTGCGCCCCAATAATCCCTCGCAACTTCTTCTGATGTCGAGACGGCGACATAGTCGGAGATACCGGAGAGTATAAAGACGAGGCCGGCAAGGGCACAGGCAAGGGGGTTTTCGTAGAAGGAAGACTTGGGTTGTTGCTGTCACGCGATGGTAGTGTTAACAATTGCACTGAATGGATCCATACAACTCCAAGCATACCAGGCCGAGGGCTTCCCCGAGAATCATAATGGTTGAATCATTTGCAAGCTTTTGGGGTGCTGCAATCAGGATGTAGCCGAGAAAAAGATGCGCCGCCGCAATGACACGTATAAGATTGTAAGCTCCAATCCAACCCATTGCCGTGGTGTCGAGGGTGGAATAGGATGGGACCGGACGTGGAACATGAAACGGAGCAGTCGAAGTAGTATTTAATGGCAGTTACCCGCTCTGGAAGATGTCACGTTTCCAATTGGTGCCCCCCACTTCGGATTCTCATTCGGCCAGTTATATTTTGTACATACCCTTTTTGCCTTTATTTCTCTCATTTATCTAGCATTGGCCGTACACTGGGCATACCATTTAACGAATACTACCATCGATTTTAGCGAGGATTTCGGCTTCAATTACATTACATTCAGTTCAACGAAAACCTATTCACATGTCCACACCGAACGAACGCAAGAACCAGCTCGTATGGGAACAGCTGGATATGGGGGCGTACAAGCAGGCTCTTCAGCTATGTAATCGCCGCATCAAAAAGGGCGAGAAGTCAGAGATGCTCCTTGTATGTTCTGTGTTCTGTGTTCCACTCGGTTGAGAATACGAACTACAACTCACATAAGCACCAACTCAGACGCTGAAAGCTTTCGTACTTACGCACATTGCTACCCCTGCGACCACCGACGAAGCGATACAGATTGCGCGCTCTCTCTCTGACAGAACACCCCCGACTCAGTCCGTCGACGTCCTACGCTTACTCAGTCGGGTGTGGTCAAATCTAGGTCCTTCGCAGACGGACGAAGTGACGAAGCTTTGGGAACGTGCCGTCAAGTCGCAACCTCAGAATGAAGATCTCGCTCGGGAGTGGTTTTGGGGAACGGTTAGGACACTGGATTGGCGAGGAGTTCAGAAGGCAGCAATGAACCTTCAGAAGTCCTACACCAAGCGTCGGGAATACTGGTTTTGGGCTGTTGTCTCAAGCTTGCTGTTGCACGTATGCTGCGGCTGCTCTTGGCTCATATTTTGGATGTTAACTGGCACTTCAGAACTCGCTCCCGGCCGACTCCCCTGAACGCAAGCTGTTCGGCACGCTCGCATACCGCATGATCGACAAAGCACGCAACGACACCCCCGCAGATACTACGATTATACCAGCAAGAGCGATTCAGACAAGCCAGGAAGTCAGTTTGTTGCTGGAGCTCCTGTCATATGTCGCTCCCGGTGATGCCAATAAAGAAGCCTTGGACGTCCTAAACTCGGAGAATCTCGGTGTTGACTCGACTATTGGCGGCGGAGATTGGTGGGGACTTGCAAGGAAAAGGCTGGATCTGCTTGAGAGCACCGAAGATTGGAGATCGCTGTTTGAAACTTGCAAGACCTTGCTGCCGAAACCCCAAAAAGCAGCCGAGACCAATGGCAATGGGGAGGCAAGTAAAGATGAGGAGATGAGTGATGAGAAGCCTGAGGGTGTACAGGGTCGTGGTGATGACTGGCGTGTTTGGGATGGGTTCGTTCTAGCTGCGGGGAAGCTTTACGATGATGGCGATAAACCTGTCGCGAAGGAGTCTTTGGAGAAGATCCTAGAGCATCGGAAAGCTCTCCCTGCCGGTTCCTCGAGACATGGTGATCTGGCATTGGTGAAGTTCTCCAGCCTCTTTCACGACAAGAACGACGGGCCGGAAGGAACACCCACTTTGTTGGAAGCGGTAGAAGAGTACTTCGTCAATACTGGAAACAAAAGCTGCTGTTTCGAGGACATCCAGGTATATCTAGAGATGCTAGAGGATTCCGAGAAGAAGGATTTCTTGAAGTATGTGGAAGGTAAGGCGGAGAGGCTACCAGAAGAGAACGAGGTGAGTTGCTACGACTGGTATTTCATAGAAATATGACTGACATTGCCGCAGAAACAAAAGATTGACAAAGTAGCCTCCACCATCAACTACCAGAAATTTGTCTACCTCCTCACCATCTCCCCTTTATCAGAGGCCGCTACTACAACCACCAAAACCATCACCAGCTTTATTACCAATACCCTTAGAATCTATGTCTTTGCCCTCTCTCTCGGCAGCTCCCTTCTAGTCACTGATAACCAGTACGGTGACGACGCAGCCCTCCTCTCGGTGATGGGACTTGTCCGACTCTACACTCTTACGCCTTCAGACCAGGCGCCCCTTTACCAATCTATCCAGATCCTGAAATCACTCCTTCAAAAGTCCAAGCACAACTACCAAGCGCTTCTCCTACTAGTCAGGGTTTACCTTCTTATCGGCGCTATTGGATCTGCTCTTGATATCTACCCTCGTCTCAACATCAAGCAGATTCAGAACGATACACTCTCACATTTCATGTTAACCCGTATCTCTACGCTTTTCCCTAACGATGCTCGTACAGCTGCCTTCCTTAATGACGCCGGAGGAATCTACGAGTCATCACGCGCCCAAACGCCCAACATGCTGCAACTCGCATTTGAGCGTGGAGGGTATTCGCAAATGATGGGATTCTTGGAGTTCTCAGAACGTGTTGCTGGCAGTGTTTGTAGGTCTATGTATGAAGTTGAGCTCCGACGACTAGCACGGTTATCACCCGGTTACCCCGACTCCGGTACAGTTACAGAAGTTGGTCACAAGAGTACTGTTTGGGATAACCGCGATTTCTCTGTGGTAGTAGACTGTGAACTTTCTTCCGTAGCCTCCTTCGAGAAGTCGTTCCGCCCCGGACCAACGCCAGCCGAAAACTGGGTTCGCGCTTTTGTGGCAGCAGAGGAAGTTATCCAGTTCTTGACCGCCTACGCTGCCGCTGGGAAGGAAGCAAATGGCACCGCTGCTGGAAGTGGAGAAAAACCGAAACCTGAGGACAATCTGGCAGGAAGACTGGCGGTGGCCCTGGAGGCGGGAGAAAGAGCAGGAGAGTTTACTAATGCAGAGAAATCATACCTTCTCCTTGTCGGCGCAATGGCAGAGCTTGCTGCTGCAGCTACTAAAAAGGACAGCGAGGCGGTATCAAAAGCATTGGAAGGGATCACGGCCGACCTCTTCCCCAAAATCCTCAATTCTACCACCACGGAAACTCCGGCTTGGGGTCTCTTGCACACACTGTGGATGGGTAAAGACGCTGCCATCGTTTCTGAAGGGCTAGTTGTATTTTTGAACGCCGTTAAAGGGCTCAAACCAAACATTCCCAAGGCCGCTATTACGGCATTAGGAGAAGCGGCAAAGAAGCGGAAGAGTGAGGTTGTTACGATCGCGCAAGAGGCGCAGAAGAACCTAGAGGATGAGGATAGAGTCCAGGCGCTTGTTGATGCAGTGTTGGCGCAGGAGGGGGTAGGGGGCATACTCAGGAAGGAGGAGGGGGTTTTCGGGGGTGTGGAGTTGGTGGCGGAGAATGTTAAGCGGGTGATTGGAGGTGTTGTAAAGTGTTTTGAAAGCGTGTAAGGTCGGTGCAGAATCAGGACAAAAAATTTGTTGTAAGCAGGGATTTTCTTCGTGGGAAAACGGATGGTGGATGGTTGGATAAAAATTGGTGTTTGGTGTCGAATTCATTTCCTTTTCTTGGACCTTTTGGTAACGGAGACGAGGAGTTCAGCGACGGTGGTTCAGCAACGAACGTATGAATCCGAAATATCCAGGTACCTCTCTGAATAATTGATGCTTAACCTAGAGTAATGAATTGCGAGTGGGACAATTTCATGGATGGATGTATCAAAAACAGTCGGTCAGATTCAGAACGGGGATCGGAGTGAGAGTGACAGCACATGATCTAGACTTCCAATGTTAGCGAGCAACCACGATTAGCCTCGAGCAGGTGTCCCGAATTTGCTTTTCCTGTAGGCTCGGTTAAATAACCGCTGAAACAACAAGTTGTGGAGCTCCGCAACTTATTGCAATAGCATTTGATTGGGACTATTTCTCCTGCTTTATTGGTTTCAATTACCCCCACGGTATGAATCAATATTCATGCGGAGACGGGGAGGATGGATGGGAAGAAGGTATACACCGAGCGTAGTTAAGGTGCTTTAATTTGCTTCCTCTTTGGGCGTGTGGAGCTGAAGTAATTACTGTGGCCCATGACAAAGTCTCGAGCCCTTGCTATATAGACATGACGAAAGGCCCATACAAATCCCACGAACCCTGGTATCATTGTGTAGAATGTGTAGAATATCTCCTCTTAAACTCGGCGCCACCACCCTATTCCCCACGAAGGCCATCAAGGCACGACTTAGTCACAAAAATGTATTGAGAAGTGGAACCTGCCATTACTTTCTCAACCAACCGCACCCAAATCAAGCCCCTGGCTTCTGGCATTCACTCGCCACTAGTATTCCAATCATCTTGACTCAGATCAACGTCACCTTAGTTCCCTCCTCAATAAATACACCTCCGTACACAAGTCCTTCGTTGATGCCGGACGGCTGGAATCCCTGGTGCACCACATCCTTGGTTTCTCCGGTGGGTTGTTTGAGTATTCCAATGTGGTCTGAGCACATCCAGAATGTCAGTATTTAACCCATTGGTGTTTAGGGTAAGATAAACACTCACATTGGCCCTTTCCTGTGGAGTCATTCTCACCCGGTCCCAACCTCACAACTCGCTTCAACGCAGCAGATCCAGCTGAGTAGTATGCACTAAGAGCACTAGATTACGATTATTTTCAGTACACACACATCACATCATATGCTGCGCGGGGGGGTGAGGTGTCGTACTTGTTATCGAAATCTACCTGGATCGCAAAGTTGTGCCACAGACTCTCCTTGAACTCGGCCTGGAACAACAACTTTTCCTTGGCCCCCTTTGCACCTGAGGACGTCAGTCTCAGCGCTTTCGGGTTTTGTCTATCGCCGGTAGCCGCTCCATAGCTCAGTGTCCAGATGTGCGAAGAAAAGTCGGCCGTTTCGATGAAAACCAGCTATCACCAACCATTAGCTATGATGATGCGCTGAGGGAATATACACAACCTACTTGGTAGTAATGTGATTCGTTCAAGGGATGTTTTACATCCTTCTGAATGGAGAAGTGGAGAGTCCTGACGCCTTGAACGGTAATATCACTTCCGTTATTGATATTCGGCATGAGCTCAGACCGCCGGAAGCCATTCTGCCGGGATGACGGGCCGCCCGGGACAAAGATGGACTTGTCGTTGATACTCAATTCCCATGGTTTGGTGTTGGGCTTGATATCAAACTGCTATCTGTTAGCCACACCCCTTATCGTCATGTCTACTCTGCCCTCAACATACCAACGTAGGAGTAACTTTGGGGAAGCTGATGATATCGGACCAGCTTTGATCTGTATCTTCAATCAGAACAATCCAACCCGGGGACACGAAAGCACTTACTCTGCCCTTTGTTGAAATTAACATTAAACGGCGATGTAGTGCTTTTATCCAGGTCCTGTGGTTCGGTACAGTGGGGAAGACGTCCATCCCAAATAACCTGTTTCCCTGCCGCCGCCACAGTGGAGATAAGGAAAGCCGCAACTATCGAAATTGCCGGAAACATGATGAAAGAATGAATGAGTGAATGGGTGAGTGAATGAATGAATGAGTGAATGGGTGAGTGAATGAATGAATGAATGATTACTCTTTGAAGCTGCAGCTCGTGATACCGATGGCGATCACTGGGTTTTTATATAGCCCCTTGTTTCCTACAGCGTCTAGGTAGACCCTTCGATCTCGTGTCAGCCAATTTGGGGGTGTGTTTTAGAGTACTATACATACTACTCTACAGCTCGGCCTCAATAGTATTAATAAAAGTGCCGGCTACTTGGACGAGGAGTTTCTAACGATATGTATCAAGTGCGATACTGTGAATTACCCTAACCCCAGCAACTTTGTCGCCTGCCGCATATAATCTCACTCGTTATTTAACATCTTAGGCAAACTTTTCAAACCGTCACAGCTGCACCACCTCCATCTCAAATGAAAACCGGATAGTCAAGAATTACTCTACCCATGCTTTCCTTTTTCCCTTATCTCCTTAAGTAATTTTTCTTTGATTGTGAGTGTCGAGTAAAGGTCGGCGGGGCCGGGTTGTTTGAGTACAAAACCCCTGCGGTGCTACCTCGCCCAAGTAGCCGATATGTCTCCTGGGATCCTCTTAATCGTGAGCTAGGTATAACAATCTCGTTTGAGGTTTCACACGACCCTGTTCAACTACTGTAGTGCGCAGGGCACGTGTGAACTCGGAACGCATAAACCAAGCCTGGGAGATCTAGAATGGAGTGCCACCCAACGCCATCGGCGGTCCAGAATACCGGGTGAAGCCAGCTAGATATCCCGGAAACTATAGCTATTTTGGTTCGGCGAATTGTGGGGGTTCCATGGCAGGGTCGCGGATCCCCAGACCGACACTCACGGTCCGGAGTAACACGCGTACGCTTGGAGCAGCTGTCAAGTCAATTGCTCGGAAAAATGCAAGGCACTTACTCCTTATACGACTAGACGCAGTGCTACTATATAGCACAGCCCCAGCCCTAGCGAAACGACGTATCAGTCGAAGAAGTCGAATACATATCGATGAGTCTTCTCTGGCGGATCGTACTAAGTGTCTATGTAGGCTGCGATGCCGGCGACCTTTAGCATCGGGCCACTATATATAACACAAAGCAGAATGGTCTGTGCTTTTGGAGCTACTCGGATGGTATCACTCTATTCGGAAGTATATCTATAAGTTGTGACTTTCTTATATGCAGGACGCACGTCTACAAATAACCTCTTCCTTAGCCTCTAGCCCTTCGTGCTATGCAGCTTCTGGAAGTATACGTATGTACTTCAGTTGTTTCTCTGCGAATGAACTTCCTTGGATATTGGCTCCGTCCGGTGGACCAAAAAAGGAACGGAAAAAAACCCCGCATGCAAATGAAACAAACCCGGAATCAGTTGAAGGACCTATCCGGCCCCCGCACTACTCCCTATCATGACGGCTGCCATAACCTCATCCACTCTCTCTTCTCCGTGCCGTCTTCTTACGTGATCCTTCATATTATCCTTCCTAGCAGTGCGATGTCCGCAGACGGAACACACTAGGTGCTCCTCTCTCCGGTGCTTACTCTTCTCATGGCGGTCTCGGTCCTTTTCTGTGCTGAAGTAGCTATTGCATTCCGTAGATGCCCGACATTGATATGGTTTTTGGTGTCGTTTCTTGTGTTTTCGAAGATCGCATTGGCGTGGATACGACTTGGTGCAGGAAGGGTGGTCGCAAGGGAATGATGCTGAGGCTACCGGTATCAGGTTCGGTGGGGGCTTTGAAGAGGAGGGATCCAGGGGAGGGAAGAAACATGTTATTATATCCGGATCTATTTGTGGCTCTGCGAGGTCCGCGAATGATGAGGGCGAGTCGTGGGGGGATGTTGCATATGGTGAGGGTTGTGATGATGATGGATACGGGGAGTGCGGAGGTGGGTAGTTGTTAGGGGAAGAGGGGTAGGAGGGATAGGGGGAGGCTGAGGCGCGGTATGTAGAATGCTGAGGAGCTGTAGAAACGCGGCGTTGGGACGATGATGAGGAGGCGGCGGCGGATGGTGGAGGATATGTTGAATAACCTGGTGACAATAGAGATTGAGATTGGTTCTGAGAAGAGGGCATTGATGATGTGCTAAAATTTGGGACGGTAGAGAAATGGTCCCCCGGTTGGGTTGCAGCGGTACCGGGGGAAAACATGAAGTCTTCAGTGTGGTAATTGATGCTGTCTGGTTGGTGACGTATTAGTGGGTATTCTGAACCACCAGCGCGTTCTTCGTCGTGGCAGTCTCTCCACTCGCGGTCCATGTTGTGGCGTATGTGAGGTCGTAGTATTGGTGCTCTGGAGGATATTGCGTTGTAGAGATATGAGTGTAGGTTTCCGGTATTGATTGCTGTTTGGGTTGATGATGGCATTACGCTACAGAGGTTGTGACTGCATTGGCAACGGAGATGTCTTGGACGGATCTTTAAAGCATTAAATCCAGCTCATCAGCATACTGGTCCATAAAATATTCGGAATTACTGCTTACGAATAGTGCTCTTCGAGATACCGAGAATGAACAGCTGAGTGGCGAGCAAAGCGATAAAGATGATCTATCGAGGATGACTTTGAACTTTCTGTACCTGCAGTTGCTTGAGAAAGAAACAAGCCCTGACGTCGTCTACTAGCATAGGGTGTAGACTGCAGCCTTAAACGTTTATCATTGCTTTGAGACCACCGGCACCTCTGCTGCTGCTACTAGTTCACCCCACAAACGGCTCAAGACCCTCCCGCGGGACAGGAAGACTTTAAACCTATTAGGGACCCTAGCACTGCTATGGATCGCCCAATGTTGGATGCTGATGTGAGGCCGTGACTAGTGCGCTCCATCGGCAAAATTGTGGCATTGTTATCTACGGCGACAACCCAACTGCAGCGTAGGGCCGGCTGGAGTGAGTTCCATTGGGATATCATTTAGTGTGGAGTGGGGATTCCCTTACGCTGGTCCCGGATGAGATCCGAAGTGCGCAAAACCCGAGCAGATTCGTCCGATTCCTGTCTTTGGGAATCGTGATCGAAGGGAAAATCCTCTACATGGTCAGCACTTAGAAATCTGCCGGATACTAAACATAAGCTGCGGCGAATGCAAGCTTACCTCTAGAGATCTAGTTGTTAAGCAAAAAGGAGCACCTTGGATCCCAATTTGAAGACCGAGACATGCTGAATTTTCGAGCAGTATGACAACTGTCCAGTTTAAGGGGAGGAAGAATAATGGGACAACCAATAAATAGCCTCCAATCAGTCCTGCTGCTGGCTCAGGGGATCTCCAGCCAAGCCGAACACAATGTAAGAATTTGAAAGTGCAGCTCGGGCAGTTGGAATCCAGCGGAGGAGTACCTATAATGTTGACAGATTGCGAGCATAAACTGTTCACAGAATACCAAAAGTCTGGATAGCCTCAGATGGGCAATTGGGCGTTACTCAATCTGTCAAGAAAAAAGACCCCTGCCAAACAAAAGCAAGACAAATGTTCTCCACCTGGGTTTTTCTGTAGGCAGCAATTGCCAAGGGTATGAACATTGACCGTCTATAGTACTCAGCCCTGTAAGCCCTACCTAGTAGATGGACCCGCTGGGCGGGAAAATTCCTCTACCAAGCTAGTAAAAGACAAGTGCACCAGCTAGATGATAACCAAGAACCCCTCACAAGAGCACATATTGATAAGCTAAACACACTTCCAAGCACAACTAGATTTATATATAACATCTGCATCCAGCTTGCCGATTACCGCTATTGGCTAAGTGTCAGCTCAACGAAACGTGCGTACCGCATGGATGAGGTAAATATCGTTTGTAAATATCCGCATATGTATAACACGACATTATTTGAACCTCTGACTCCCAACAGTGAATGCCGAGCAGTAAATCCAGCTGCCTATGGAGCCGAAGAGGACTTCGTCAGTCTCCAGGATATGGAATCATAACTTGTTGGGGAACCGCCGGCCCCACATGCTGCCTGCCCCCCACTCTTGAAAGCGAGGCCACTTCGAGTCTGCAAAGCAGGGCCCACAGATTGAGGAGTGCATTCCACTATGTACCCTGACACCCTTAGCGACGGGTAAACTGAGTATCGTGCTGTGGCATCTGGAAGTGTGTGCGGTCGAGTGAATGGTCGAGATGGCAGGGGATCTGTCAGGATCTGATACTGGCTACGTCCGGAGAGCAGGTACTTAAGTATGTTGTCATCGCACAATTGTCCGCGTCTTGGTAAGGATGAGCGAAGGTGCAGTCCATGTGCTGCTCCAGCCGCCATCTGCAAGACCCCGTATTGTTGACCATCTGCCGTTTCTCCTTTCCCCGTCAGCTACTTACTAATCCCCTGCGGCGGAACCGGACAGCAGACTCGACTTTCGGTTGCCACATCCAGATATATCTACAATTGGATTTCTAATCACAAGGAACGCCATTATACACTCAACAAAATCATTAGGACGTGGGTGCGATCGGATCTGAGCCCGGGCAGGGGTTTTGATGCCCGCCGCGTGGAAGCAGAAGTTGGGCGGTACTCGAGAAGGTGCTCAGGGCGGGTCGACATCGGCTTCAAGCGAAGGCGCAATCAACCCGAATTTTCGAATTTTCATGTTTCTGCCTACAGACTCCATCTTACAATTTCCGGATTGTGCTACCCCAGCTCACTTACCTTGTCAGACCAACTACCCGATTTGTCGACACGTTCAGAATTATCCAGACGATTGAATGTCATGTCCACGATTGACAAGGTTAGAATTTTCCAGCAAATTGCTAATCTGAGCCAGTACGTATACTCTATGTTGATGGCAGCAACGAACCAGTACTCTATGTTGGTGGTAATAAGCCTACAGTATCTCATGTAAGGCCACACTTACAGAGAAAATTTTAGGCCAAAAATCCTATCGATTATATACTTCAACTGGTTCTCGCCAAAATAGATAACCCTAGGCCTGCGACCACGTGACATGGGACATCGGCGAGTTCATCGTGGAAAAAGAACGACGTAATACATGAACTCTCACCCAAGTAACGCTGTGAGAAATGCCTTTTTGAGTTTCTTGCTTACTTTACTGATATTTTACTTGGTTTCCCTCCTGAACAAGTTTGTGCATAGAGAGAAAGGCAGTTGAGAGTAGGATTGTGATCAGTCATGGCCAGATCGTGACAGGCAAAACTTTCAAAAGTGTTCTGTAGATGAGGAGAAATGCTTTAACGAGCTAGCAGTGAGCTCAAGTATATATAAGCAGGGCCAGAATCGCTTTTTCCGCCCTTCGCACCAACACTGATTCCCTGATGATTGGCAAACGTAGAACAATTACAAAATTACAACTTTACTCCACTCCGCACTTGGGTACACAAAATGTACTGATAATTGCGCCAAACTTCCACACTACCACGACAAAGCGATAAAGGAAAGTCAATTCCCTTGTTGCTGGCTGGCTTCGGGTGTGGGCGGCCTTTGTTTGAACATGTCTTTGTTTTGATCCAAATGTTAACTTCATACCAGCCTGTTGCGCGGTCTGATACATCATCGAGCGCTTGGCTAGCCTGCTAGTGCACAAATATTCTCACTTGTACAATCACCGTCAAGTGTCAAGCATATACGAAATTATGTGTATTCAACATGAAAGCAAGAGCATAACTGCGGCAAAGCCCGACACTTAAGACAGCCACCTCGCATTCTAACAAATTAAAACTGAATGAACTTACGGCGTCTTCCCGAAGAATTGACACACTACCTGCGCCCGAGCCGCGTGCAATACTGCCAAACGAGCTATCATGTCGGTGAGAAACCTGGACGACCCAGCAGATACCAAAACCAAAGAAGATGAGGAGGAAATTATACAACCCAATCCCTTTGCAGGGCCTGAAGGATCAGTTCCAAAAACCCCACACAATAAAACTGAAGGTTCTGAGAAACAAGAATCCAACCCGCAGACCGGGCAGATATGGCAATCCTCCGCAGGCTTTGATGTCGGATCAATGGCAGGTCCCTCGGCATCGGCTGGATCCCGTCGAGGGCCATCATATCGTGGGAGATCGAAAGGTTTACATAGTCACATCAATATTGGTATATCTCATGGCCCGCGAGAGCAGCCCGCGCTACAACCAACGAACCAACCAACAGAACAACCTCGGCATTCACAACCGACAGTCCAATTTTCTGTGCCGAATGAGACATTTAGGAGTTCGGAGGGGTCGCAATTCGATTTCCAGGGCGTCGGATATGTCATAAGCCCTCCGCAACGTAACCCATCGGAACCAAAGATTGTACCTCTATCAAGTTTTCCTAGCACTTCTCTAGCTGTACCTCGCCCCAGCCCATCAGAACCAATAACTGTGCCTTCACTTGGTCTGCTATACCCTTCTGATCCTTCACCAGCTCTTAGCGGATCGATAAACCCACCGCCAAAATTGTACACAATAGAACACAGATGCTAACATTCTGATAGAAACCTCAATAGAGACCCACCCACAGATTGAGCAACCTGTGCCGCAACCCCTGCCATCACAATCGACGGCTCCATCGCAGCCTTTGATGTTCGGACGCCCAGACATCCCTCAATGTGATTTCAGTTTTACTTGCAGCAGCGGGTATTCCCAAGCGTCGCAGACGCACCAGTCAAGTCCCCGACCACAACCCCAGTCGATACCAGTGCTAGTGGAGGCCCCTGAACGAAAGATCTGGAAAGCAATGAGCCAACGGAGAAAAAAAGGTCTCGGACAACCGGCCCTACTACAACCATCAGCAGGTGCAGCAGAACAAACTGTAGATGAAGTAACACGAGAGTTAGACGAGGCGTTGGAACCTTCTGCATCAAACACTGTGCCACAACCACCAAATACAGCAGAACAATCTGTAGATGAACTAACGCGAGATCTGGGCGAGTATGTGAGACTTTCTACACCAAAAACCGAGCCACTACTAGGGCTAGTGGCGGCTCGGGAACGAAAGATCCGGAAAGCGATGAGCCAGCGGAAAAAAGCCAGCTTCAGAATCGCACCGGTTTTATTACCACCAAATGCAGATGAACAATTTGAAGATGAACTGGCGCGAGAATTGGACGAGTATTTAGGGATTTCTGCACCAAATACCGAGTCACAACCAGGGCTAGTGGTGGCTCCGGGACGAAAAATCCGGAAAGCGATGAGCCAACGGCAAAAAGCCGGTACCGGATCACCAACCCCGCCATTGACAGGTATGGCAGAAGTATCTGAAGACGAACTGATGCGAATGTTAAAAGAGGGTTTGGGATATAATACACATCCAGAGAAGCAAGAGGGAGAGAGAGCAGCTGAAGATCTGGATGAGGAGCCTGGAGTGGAATATGGGGAGAAGAAGAAGGAAGGCGGAAACAAGAAGACGAAGGATAGGGAGCCTAAGGAGCCCAAGGTAGATATACATGATAAAAATAGTAGCGTTAGTACTGATAGGCCTAGCTCCGGTAGCTTTGAAAGCCGTGATAGCCCCGAAGGCTCTAACAAGAGGCCAAAAGAGTTAAAGGGCAACAAAGACCACCAGAAGGAGGTCGAACTGTCTAGCCCACATGATAAGGGTTCGAATGTCTCGGAAGGTGAGAAGAACTCCCCAGGAGGTCCTCAGAGTACTACAAGCAACGCTCCAACCAGCACAGATGTTCAGCTATCTATCCTTTCGTCTACTAAGGCACATGTAGCGTCACCCAAGCCTTCTCATTCTCCGCCACCTCTAGCACCTCAGCAGGAAGAGAAAATGGTCCCCTCACACAATCAAGAGCCTATTTGGCAGGAGCGTTCGCCGCCTCCCCACATTGACAACAGCCCTTCTGAGAACCCATTTATCATACCTGACGCCCAGTTATTGGAATTGCAAGACGCGATAGATTCTGAACTGCTGGATGACAGTGCAGTAATGAACAGGGAAAAATATCAACAAGCTATGAAAAGCAAGTCTGAACTAGACCGAGATCCTTCATTGGTGTACCCGTTCAAGCACTTTGATATCTACAAAGAATGCTTCCCCAACCAGGGAAACGTGTACAAACCAGGCCAATACCTTGGACCCCCTGGACCAGACCGGAATCTATCTAGAATGGAGTTCTTGACTTACTACTACCCAGAAAGCAGCAGAGACATTCTAGATACACGCCCTCAGCGGCCTTCTTCGGCTAGTGATACATATCAGCCACTAAAAGATATACTACGAGAAGTTGGGGACGATGGCTGGGAAGAGCGACTCGCCGATAGACTCGATAAACATGATTGGGACTATCTCGACGACCTGTCCGAGAGGATGTTTGAAGAGAGGAAGAAACGGGGGATTGCCAGGGCAAAGGCAGCAAGGTCCAGAGCTCCAAGTCCAGATTCGTCCAGGATAATGTTCCCCAGGATATTGCCTTCTGATGAGTTCGCGATCCCGGGGCCAGATGAGGATTTGTTTCTGCGGGACCGACGGGAACCGAAGATAAATCAGGAAGATGATGAAGATGGGATGGAGCAGAAACGTAAGGAGAAAGAACAGGGGCAAAAGGAGAAAGAACACCAGATACAAGTGGAGAAGAAACGGAGGCAAAAAGAGAGAGAGCAACAAATACAAGCGGAGACGGAACGAAAGGAAAGGGAACAAGACCAAAGACGCCAGGAGGAGATGCAACAACAACAACGAGAAAGAGACAGGGAGATAGACGAGGAGCTGGAACGCCGGCGCCAGGCGGAACTAGAGATGCAGTCAGAGTCGAGAACAAAGCGGCAACAAGAACATCAACGAAGGCTCCAAAGAGAAGCGGACGAGATGGAACGGAAACAAGCTTTGGAGAGAGAGCCGAAATCAAGACAAATAGACGATACCGAAGAAAGAAGGGAAAAGGAACAGAAAGAGGAGTTTGAGGGCCGCTCATGTGAATTCTACATAGTTAAGGACGGTCAGAAAAACCTCAGATGGGTCGTTGCTGATAAAAGCGTCGAAATATCCGAAAACCTAGTATATATAGACAAGAGCGCCTATAATTTCGTCTATAAAGTCTCCCCGAATCCACACCCGGAATACAAAGACCCCCGCGACCAATACACCAGTAACAATCGTCCATACTCAGGTTCCTATCCATGTGATAAAGAAAGGACGTGTGCTTGTTTCGGACAGAACCTAGAACATCCTACGACGGCCCTATTCAACACTGGGGACGGTAGAGGTATTGGATTGCGAGCCTTACGCGACATCAATGAGGGAGATTATATTGGGGAGTTTCGAGGGGACATCGAAATCAGGAACAACAATGAAAAACGAGAAAAATTACTCTATAAGTATGAAAATATGGATATGAGATATGCAGCCGGCGGGCACTGGAACGAGTACACTAATTTTGGGGTCGACGAAATCGGAAATGAACGCTCATTCAGTTATTACATTGACGCCAAATATGCAGGAAACGAAACGAGATTCATAAACCATCACTGCGACCCCAACCATGTCAACTGCGAATATTTCCAGGAGAACCACAAGGGGAGAATGTACCTCACTGTCAGAGCAATCAGAGACATTCCCAAAGGCCAGGAAATTCTCCTAGATTATGGGACTATGAATGGTTGGACTGTATACAGTCGTACATGTCTTTGCGCTAGCGAGAGATGTCGGTACTTAGCCATTCTTAACAAGTCTTTACGGGAAACATATACCGTTAGGATCATTGATGAAGACGGAGACAATCCCAGGGATGTACTAGTTGTGTCCAACAGTGTAGAGGAGCCTTTCATAACGAAGCCAGTGATCAAGCCCGGGAAAAAGATGAAGCCTTACTGGGTAAGATATGAGATCGACAACATCAACAAAGAGGATAATAAGCTCGACTGGCCTTCTGAAGTTATTGTCCATGTAGTTTATCATAAGCCTAGGGTGAAGGAAAAGAAAACCAACAAGTTTGACGAACTGACAAGGAGAACAGCTTCCAGGGGGAGAATGATAGAGCGCTTGGCCGATTTGTACGCTGAAAGAGCGGCGGCGAAATTGGCAAGACGAAGAGCGGATAGAGAGGAGCCATAGGCTTCTGCATAAATGAGTGGTGCGGGAGCGGGGGTGGGGCAGGGCGGAGACGCGGTTGAGAGGGTGGAGATATGAAAGGGAATGTCGGTATGAATATTCTAGACAAAATTCCAGCTTCCGGAAGACAGTATTTTGTAAGTGGATGTAAGTGGAGTTGACGCATATTTCTCTGTACTCTAGAGCATCAAACAATTGACTCCCAGTCCCTCAGAGAGGCAATTCCGTGCACGCGATTTCTCATTGTACTTCGGTACCTAGTATAGCACTCTCTTCTCACGTCGTTTGCATGCAACGATTAATGAAATATGCAACGATCAATGGATAAGTAATGAATGGATGACAGTCGAACACGCGACGATTTTTGTCGCCTTGTAAGTGTTGGGTTTGGTGTTGAACCCGGGATTGCGGTCCAGGCACAACTCTATTGCAGATACGGTCGCCATAGGTCTAGCGACAATCGGAACATCGTCACCCCTCTCATCTCAATTCAACTCGCGATTCTTCGCAGACCACTGCTGCCACCAACACCACCACCACTGCTATCACCTTCGCCTACTTGTCTCTTTCTCACTTTCTTTATATATCATCCCTATTTCGCACTTCCATGCTTTACCATACTTCCCCTTTCTGCGCTAAATCTCTTCTCTACCATGGAAAACAACAGTTTCGCAGGTATATTTCGCCTTTCCCTCGCGCATGGCGCGTCATATGCTGACGTTTCAATTCCAACAAGGCAGCTTCCACGTCGCACTGAATTGGCCCGTCAGACTGAACATCCTAGACCTCGCAAAAGCTGCGTATGAGCTTGAAGACTATACGATCTCCACGGTGCTGGAGTGGGCGTTTAATGCGTTGGAGAATATGAATCAAGTGGCGCAGGCAATTGCGATACTCTACCAAGTACGTACCTGCTTTGCCTGCTTTTTATACATTGGTGGGGTAACGTTGTGCGGGTTGGGCGGGTTCCGGCACTGCTGCGCTGGGCGAATCGGGGTCTCGGACCGTTCGTTGGACGTGTGACGAGCTAACACGTCGCAGCATCACTACCGAACGACGCTCCAACCACTGGCCGCAAAAACCTCAACTGGCATACTGGCCGCGTTGGTTTCAGCCCACCAGGATCTGCGTTACAAATTTATCACAGCGGCTTATCTGCAGCTTCCGGGACAGCTGTCAGTCGCCCGACTTTGGTCGCGCGCTGCAACTCTCTCGTTGGTATATATGATCATCCGTTTCCTGTTCCTCTTCTCTACTTCAACATTCGCAAAAAGCGTTTATCACTCAATAGTCGGTCCACTTCGGGAGCTCTCGCCGCGTGCTGCTATCCCCTCAATCTACTCTTTCCGTCGCACCGTTAAAAGCCTCAACCGCACCATCACCCCAACCCTCCTCCTCGAGATCCTGGCTCTCCCTGTATTCTTGGTCCACCAAATCGGGTATCGCAATCTGCCCCCCAGAAAACCCCACGAGAGTCTCTACTTTCGCTACATTTCTATCGCAGCATTGACACCGCTCTGGATTTTGGCCGTAGCGGCGGCAATGGTCCTGTTTATGTTTGGCGCTGTCATCGATTTCTTTGGCCGAAATCTGAAGCGCATGTTTCGCCGCCGACCCAAGTCTTCGGGGTGGTATCAGTTGGACGTGGAACGGGGCGGCGCGTGGGAACCGGACTCTGCTACCAGTAGTAGTATCGAGGATATGACTAAGCTTCCTGGAGCCTGGGGAAGCGCTAAGGTGTGGGATGATCTCAGGAGAGATCAGGACGCACTGGTCCGGGAAAGAGACAACTTTGAATCAGAAAGGACGGCGTGGAAACTGGACCAAGCACGAACCAAAGAAGAAAAGCGGGCGTTAGAGCAAGAGAAACAGCGGCTACGGGAGGAGCAGGCAGCCTTTCGAGAACAACAACAAATGTGGAAGGAGGAGAAGGAGGCCGCGGAAGAGGCCAAGAGGGAGGTGGAAATGATCCTAAGGAGCTTTATCGAAAAATCGAAAAAGAGTGGGGTAGTTATTGCGGGAATGAAGAGAGGAATTGAGATGAGACAGATGATGCTTGGGAATCCGACGCCGCCTGCCAGTCCTAAATGTGAAAGGGCTACAACAGCTGTGCCGGCTCCAACCTATGGCTCCAACAAGAGGCGGACAGGGGGGCAGACTGCGACTATGATTTGAACGGCATGAACAATAGCAATGTGAAAACGATGGCGATGCAGTTTTGGATTATGGGATCGGGATGGAAGTTTGATTACCTCGGGCTGGTAACAAGCAACGACACACGAGGCGGTGAATGTTTGGGAAGGCGTTTTTGTACACAACATGGGTCTGTTTCTGGTGTTTATCTGTGTATTGTATGTGCGTTTATTTTACTGGGCATTGCATCGTGTGGGTTGTTAGTTGGGATGGGCATCTTCAGGCGTTCTTCCCTGGTTGTATCTATTTCTATTTCTCATATCTTCTTGCACTTATGGGATTTTTGTTTATTTGGTTTAATCCTTTCCTCGTTTTTAACGTTAGGACGGAGTCATTGCTTGTTTATTGGGGGAGGATTTGGATGGCTTATCCAACAGAGATACTTCAAGGCTTACAAACTTAATGGCAGCGGATATGGCAAGATTTTGCCGCTACATCACACATTGTTCACTGTTCATTCGTACAGTTGGATTCTGTCAAGACTTCACCAACCATCGCTTCATACTCCGCTAATTTGCACCACTACTCTTGTGAGTTATTATTATACATACGCAGTACATCTATTAGTATAGTTCCTTTGCATGGGGCTGGATGAGACTATCATTAGTATATTCGCTTTCCGGTGTGCCTTGCAGTAGTTGAGCAGGTGTGTGAATCGGCGTCGGGTATGTCTCATCGATGTATCACCAACTCCTGTATGCCATTTTTCGGCGGGAAAAAGTGCTCGCCCGGGCCGTTCTACTCCGGGCTTGGTACATCATGCAGCTTAGTCTCAAAGAGTCGAGTGGCGTTACTGCGCCCGAGACTAGAAGCGACTTCATCGGACGCCGGGCGGAGTTTCGGAGCAGTTCTGGGCAGTCAACTTTGATTGAATTGGCGAACTCAGCAACATCACTACTGCCCGCTACCCATCTCGTCCTCTGGCCTCTTAGTTCCGAGAAGACTTCGCACACGGATACACTGCCGCTAGACTTCCAAGATATTCGTATTGCGATAAATACAAACTGGCACCCGAGTGATGTACGGTGTCTAGCATCAGCTAGGATCTTGACGTTGAAACTTCCCATGCTGATCATCACGATGCATGGATATAGAATAAGCGTCTCACGGGCTGATCTACCGCGTAACACGATTAGAGTAGATCTAAGAGAGCAGCGTCGGGGTTAGGGTTTGGGAGAATAAGTCCTGATGCCCCGCCATGTCACCTGCCCATTCCGGGTCTGAAAGAGAAACCATGAGAAACCGGTGGGCTCTCTTAGGTAGGAAGCAGGGGGACAAGCTGCAGATCTTGTTCGGAGGATTTATAACTTACAAGTTCCCCATGCTTGACTCATGCCGGCGCCATAACTGTTCTAGTCCGTGATGGTGTATGAGAACGAAGATTGCTATATACTCTGTCCGTACATTCCGCAGTTTCAGACGAGGCAGCCAAATCCAACTGCGAATTGGTTGCCCGGAAATACCTCGGATGAACGTTCATGAATTCCCACGAGTGAGTATCCGTGAATCTTCGTTCCTGCAGCCACTTACAACAATCGACTGTTCAATTACTATACTTAGCATGGGTTATAATCTATTATGCGTACCTCCAAATTCCTACACCGGGCAGAAACGCGCCCAATGAAACGTGGCACCTAAATGAAACTTCATTGATTCCCGGCATTTTGTCGGAAACTTTACGGCCAGCAAGTTGACAACTCACTCACCATACAAGACCCCACCTTTCGATTTTATCCCCCGCAAAGAAACCGACAACGAAGCAGAAATAATCGCTGGACCATGCGGTCGTGTGGTCCAGTGGGATTGTGTCAACAGAACAATGTTTCCGTATGGCCGTGCGAATGCATTAACCAGTCGGCCAGGGCGGTTGAAATCTACAGCACTGATTTTTCTTCCAATGAATAGAGTATTGAAATTTGAATGGATACTGCGGCAGTTCGTTCGATGATGAGTGATGGTTTATGATGAAGACTCATGGATTATCATGTCGGGATGATATGTATCATGATTCCGACGGTGGAGTCACGCGTATCGTTGGGTTCGGGGAAGCGTATTACTAGTCGAGAACCCCAGCAGAGCTGAATCTCGCGGCAAAATGAGTGGCCTCCGATACGGAGTAGTCAAACGCTCTCCGGTCTCTCCCTCCTATATTCAACGACGACCTCGTCCCGTCACAGAATCACGCCCGCCGATACCACAAACAACTCACTTCAGGCCAAACGAAATAGATCCTCAATCGAAAACCTTCCAATCCGCTGGCCCGGGGAATCTCCACCAACCAACCGCACATAGATCGAGTCGAACCAAGCTGACATCGACGCTCGCTCGCTCACTCACTCAATTGATTGCGAACGATAGATAGCATGAAGTCATAAATGAAACACACGAAACACACAAACTCTCGGTTTGGAATTTTCTGATTCGCTGGTAACTAACCAAATAACTAAACGCGGTTGGCGATCGCATGCATAACTAATGCAGGTGAAATTGGAGGAATGATACGTCCGTCGAGTAATGTGCCGAATACAGAGATGGCCGCTGCATGACACACGCATTCCCACAATACGACGCGATGGTCTTGTGAAGGAGTCAGTCATACGCAGCGGAATGAGATAGTGATATCGTAAGGGGAAGAATTACGACATCGAGCAGCGAGAATGTGCTACGAACTCAGGAGGCCGAGAATTCGCGTGCTGGACAAGAAAGCAGTTGGCAGAAGATATCTCAAATTTCTAGATGCACTCCCATCTTCAAATTAATTGCCTGGCCCAGCAACTTTAGGCTTGAACCATGATAGCTTAACAGTTCCTGATGAGTATGTGTATCGTGGTGCGGGGTCTGGAAGCAAAATGCGGGGCTGAAATATAGGTGGGTCATAAGAAAAGCATCATGACGTCCAAGCTTTGTCCATAATCCCCTCACCATTTTCATCTTATGTTCCAGGGTCTCAATACGGCGGACTAGCACAGCGCCATTGGCGAGTAACGAGGCCAGATATTATTGCGATAGCTCCTCCACTTAAAACCCGGAATTGCTTTGCCTTTCATATCTTCAGCGATATAGGTAGGTGTTGTAGTACAGCAGGTGCGTGGAATAAGGATAGGAAGGTGGGCAGCCGTCTTCGTTTAATGTGTGGAGTCGAAACGTATGGACGAGTGACTTGCAGTGGAAGGCTCCACGGCCCAGTGTGGTGCAGTTGATACTGAAAGGTAGTGAATAACGTATATTCGTTCTGGGATGAAAAATGTTATTGGAGTGACTTACTCTAATATAGTAGAATATGTAAGACATTTGTAGATGTTGCTGCTGATTCTTCAATTGAATGATGAAGGAGGAAAATTTCCTGGAATTGATATTGGTTGATGTGGGACAAGGTGTTTGCGGCGGTGCCCGCCGTTCGACCTTATTTCAAGCAGCCCTGGTAATGCAAACGCCCCAATTGCTGGAACCGACTTTGCGGGGCACAGCAATTGGTAAATCGCTGTTGAAAACATGGTCAAAATTTATTTGACGAAAGGGCGGAGACGAGGTTCGCGGAGGGCGGGCTACATTGTAATAAACGAGGCGCAGCTACACAAATGCTGTGGTGCTGCTGCGGCTTTGCTCGAAAACGCCCTGTAAGGCCGCTCACCTATGGCGATTTGCAGATTCGTCGGGAAATCACTCTTCTTTGGGAATTTGAAAATTGACTACGATATCCATATTGCAGGTCGAGTCATGCCGGAGTACATCACACCTAATTGGACCAAAATTCAAAAGCTGCTGGTTTTTCAAATCCAGCCCAGATTTATGATGCGAACACATCTGATGCCGACTCGCCCCTTGCGTTCCACGTAGATGTACCTACGAACACGCGACAGCATCTGGACTAAGACACTCTAGAAGGTCGGTGCATTTGGTGGGAATTTTGGTGGTGGTGGTGGTGGCATGGTGCGGCGTCGGCTACAGTCGCGATCTCACGGTGCGGCCTCCTCTCAGTGATTTTTGTTCGTACCCGAAGCCCCTCACCTATCCTCATCATAATTCATCATTGTCGAGTGCATTAATTTTAAAGTTGAGTCATCGACGGTGCTGCTCACATCGTCTTTGGTCGCTGGGGGCCTCCCATTTTCTTGACGAGGATTGGACAGAGTGTTCGTCCGACATCCTGCGAGGTGTTGAGCTGCTGCTGCATTGCATCCCTCATGCAACCAAAAGAAGGAGCCGTTGGTGTGCTGCAGAATTAGGCACCATCACCCAATCGCCACGTCGAGGTTTTTTCCAGTCAGACAAAGGTGGATGCAAAGCAAAAGCACAAACAATATCGGCCCTGTCCAGGGGGTGGGCAGACCAGCATGTAGAGTAGGCGGGTGGGCGGGCTGGGGCTTGCGGGTGTAGTGAATATCAATAAAGTAAGCATATTATATGAAAGGTAGCTTTCGCCGATTTTTTTTTTGCTAACCCCTCAACTCTGTTCTGCCCGCGAACATTCATATAAGTCTTCCCTCCTTCCTTATACCATTTCGAAACAAGCGACAAGGGCAAGCAACCGAAATATCACCAACAGCACTTCCAATCCAGAATCTGTTCTGGCGTTCAACACGGCGTTCAACATCTCCAGCAGCAAAGGATACCATTTGCTATAACCAGCAATGTCTGCGTGGCCTAAAAATAGTAGGCGGTCTGGTTCACGACCTCCTCATCGTTCACGTGGAACTCATGGCGAGAGGGATTATTTCACCCCTTATGGACCGGTAAGCCTTTCTTTCGGTGAATTTTTTTTATCTCCGAACATGTTCCTGGTCCGAGCGTGAAACCTCATCCGCTAGCAAGCTAGTTATTCCCCGCACCGAGTGACTATCTGTGGAGTACAGCTTGTAAGGGGCTTGAATATCCCTATCATCGCCTCGCTCCTTCCGTTTCCCTTCTCCCTGCTACATACCACATCTCATCAGTATGGAGTATTTTCGCTCGCAATGGGTTTGGAAAACCTCCCAGGGCCAGATCCAGATTTTAGATGATCTCTAACGCTGTTTGTCGATAGAACTCCAACTATCACTCGGGCCACGATGAATCTTCTTCCGATTGTTCCTCGGACCAGTACAGTGCCAGCAGTGGTCCCTCGATGCACATACCACGCAACAATATTCGAATGCCGCGAGCACCGAACGCACCTTTATCTCCTACCAGTGCTCCGTCGCTCGACTCCTCTTCGGATAGCCCATCCAGTCTAGCCAGCTCTCAAATCTATCCCCACTACCGCAAGTGCGACTCGTTTTCGCCGGATCCTAACCCCGAAATAGTCGATCATAGCCCTTCATACACTGGCGCTTACCGCCGTGGTACAGTGCATGTTGAGCACCCATGGCGTTCGCCGCCAATTCACCACCCACCGCCTCCTAAGCATAGACCCTCCCCAGTGCCCCATCCCGCAGTTCCGAACCTCATTGTTGCAGACCCGGATAGTCCACCTGATTCCCCTGTCCCTTTAGGCGGCCCAAAAGCTGCCACATACTTGGGAGCAGATGCACCACCACCCGAACCTGTCGTTGTAGAAGTGAAAACAGCGGAACCTCCGTCGACTCCGGGTCCAACAGCAATCGAAGCTCGGTTTTCTGCGCATCGAGCATCCCATAGCCATACGTACCACTATCTCCACCACCCCCCCCCCCCCCCCCCCCCCCCCCCCCCCCCCCACCCCCCACCACCCCCCCCCCCCCCCTCCTCACCACCCCTACCGCCCCCAACCTCATCCGGCGCCCTCAGGATGGGGAGAAGAGGATGACGAAGAAGGGGAATATGATGACGGTGAATATGAAGACAGCTATGAGAGCGAAGAGGAGAGGCATAGAAATGTGCGGCGGCCGCCACCACCTCGACATAGATCTCGGCCACGACAACAAATACGTCATATTCCAATGCGAGACGAACGAGAATCCCGACTACGATCTCGCTCACGGCCTCGACATGCCGCCCGTTCTCGCTCACGACTACCACCACCAGGTAAAATAGAAGTGATATCGGGCGATCGCAGGCCTCGAAATCGCCATAGGTCGCGTTCCCGACACCACCACAGACATGCACACCGTTCCAAATCACGGCCTCGAGGGCCTCCACAACAACAACAACAACAACAACCACAGAGATCAGCGGAGTTGCAGGCGCAAATCGATGCGCTTACAGTGAGGTTGAACAACATCATGGACGATCCATATGCGAGGGATGTTATCGCACAGGAGAATATCAAGTTCGATGTTTTGTTTACAGAAGGAGGAGGAGGCCCGCCGCCGCCGGCATAGTTTTTTTATTCTTGTTTTATTTTGTTAGCGAGCGTTCTCATGGGGTTTCGAGGGCTGTACTTTTACTCAGTGTTCTAGGTAGTTGATAAAGCTTGCGGGACATTGCAAAGGGGTGAGATGAAAGCTTTCTCGTTTTTCAAGCTCTGTGACTGAGTCACATTGTTCGCGCATTCGCGCACACACGTGACAAGTTACTCCGCCACACGACAATTACTCATATCTACCGGTTACATTGAAGCTTCATGTTTGGGGTCTAAGTTGTTTCAAGCTTCGTTTTAGTAACGGTCAGAATCGTATTCATGGGATGTCACTCAGGCAAGGCCGATGCTTTGTTTCCATCCTAAGCTCTTCACTACGCTTTCCGGAGGCGCCTAATACTATCTTTAGCTGGATTAATACTGAAACTTATGTCTATTAGGCACAGGATCCTAGTGATGATGATGCAGTAGCGTAAGATCAGATGGCAGCTTACATTAAAAACCAGTTATTGAAGTGTTGAGTTTGTTAACATTGTCCACGCTGCATGCCGTTGATGCAGCTGTGGCATCCGTGAATCACCGAAAACCTCAGCCTCGACATTAGTGTTGATAATATAGGAATCAGACAGGGAAGAAACCAACCAACCAATAGCATTGCAATAGAACGCAAATAGAATGCCTTCCTCCAATTTCTGTAGTGGTCCAACCAATCACAAAGACCCCCCCTTCCCGGAAGGAATATCGGGATTTGATGATGATGGAAGATCTCAGCTATTCTACATAAAGCTCGGTCAGTCTCACTTATGGAAACATGTTACGGAAGCATGCCTCAGGATAGAGCGTTGTCGGGCGGCCGTGGCTGGGATATCCAGCAGAGAAGACGACGACAGTCGTAATGGAGTATTCATCTTGTCTGGTAGTACCGGTAATAAAGGTCATGAGTCTTTTTGGTCATATGTTTGGCAGTGAGCTCAATAGCTGTACCCGGGCTATGACATTCAAGTCTTTGTCATAGGCGAGCAGAGTTTAACAGGCTACAGGCTGCCAGCCTGAAAGGCAATCTATTTTTGCTTCGTACATTTTAATGGTAACAAAATTAAAGACCATGCAGCTTTTCTGCACTCAGCATTACTACTCCACAGAACTAGGCATTAAGTACTCTCGGGATCGAACGATGAAGATTTGAATACTGCTGGTCCTTCACTCTCTCACTGTCGGAATTCTAAAGCTTCAGTGACATCATATCTCTTCTATCAGAATGAAGGATGTTGGCACGGATGGGTACTGGCATTCACACAGCTGCGGTAAATGGGATACAGCTTACGAGATAGTCTCAGAGTGTAGTATTGCATCCGGAACTACTAATAGAAAGACAGACTCGCTGAATAGATATCTGATACACCTCGCAGGAAGCCCCAGGAATGGCGAGGATATCAAGTGCTGGCTTTGGCAAGTAGGGACGGGCGAAGCTCATGGTTTCTCTTTCTTCCAGCCACTGCCCGGGTACTCGTCAAGTAGGATCGTTGCAAGCAGTCTGATAACGGTGTATTCCGGTGTCTTCCAGTACCTCCAAGTGATCGGTTCGCATAAACTAGCTGCAGTCAGAGGAGATGAATCAAGCTACTTAAACCATGCTTCAAAGAACAAAGCACTCCTAGCAATAGTGCTGTCCGGACTCTCTCTCTTGGGTTTGTACTCCGCCTCCCGCAACTTATGCACTGCCTGGCGGGCTCCAGGGAGCCAAATAGGTTACCATAGCGTTTTTCGAAGTATCCCCATTTTTGTGCAGGGACTGGGCACCGCGGCCACAAGATAAACTGAAGCGTTCAAAAGTAGGTTGCGGTATTTTCAAGGATGGTCTGGACCACTGCTGGTGGCGGTATAGCTCTGCTTATCGGAATTGCAGTGCTTCACCGCGTGTGATTCGTTGCCACAAGCCGGTCAAGTTGATACCAATGAGATGCCTGAACATCTCGATATCTTTAGGAGGAACGAATCCACCAATAGATTTGAAATACCAATAATCGCAAAAGTAATCCTTCAGTAAACAAAGCTCCCCAAAATTGGACACTCACGTTTCGAGTGACAATCAATGATGACAGCAGGCCAAGTCCTGTGACAAAGGCCCACCCTTTTTCTTAACACGAACCACCGTGTCATGAAGCAGAGGGCTTCAAAGGCGTTGCTTTCACTACAGAAGCGAAGTTGGTATGTCTTCGCGAATGGTCTCAGGATCTTTCGGCGTCATAATATTAGATTGCTTCCTTGCTTCTTTTCATTGATGTTTGGATACTTCGAAAGAGACCTAGAAATCAAAGAAAAAGGAAGTCTTGTTTGCACAATTGCGTCTACTGCCCGATTCTTAGCTTCCCCACATAAATGCTATATGTGCCCGAAATACTTTATCAACACCTCGGTGGGGCTCTAAAGTTAACTCCCGCAGAGCCTCCATACCTTAACACTCCTCTATCACCACCACACTTCAACTCTCTTGATGGAGAATCACGCTGAACCCCCCGCCACCGCATCGTCTGACCCCTCCTCGTTTCTCAGCGAAATTATCGGCGGCCCCATAGTCGTAAAGCTCAACTCTGGGGTTGAATATCGAGGTACCTTCCCCCACCAACTATCGCTTCGTCCTTAGCTCTCAGTTATCCGCGCACTATGGATGGAAAGATAGACTAGACGTGAACGATATGGGATAAGGGAAAATAAGGCGTAACGGGAGGGGCTGGTGTGAGGCAGGGACTGACAAACGCATACTACAGGCGAACTATCCTCCGTTGATGGATACATGAACATTGCGCTTGAAAAGACCGAAGAATATGTTGCCGGCCGTCTGAGGAATCGGTACGGCGATGTGTTTATACGAGGAAACAATGGTGGGTCTATCGCGGTCTCCTAGGGATAACAGGAGATGAGGGTGGCTGATGCACTAGAGTAGTTCTGTACATCTCGCAAGGTTGAAGGCAGGAATGGGAGGCAGTTAGGCGGGAAGTCGGCCAGCGTATGACCGGCGGACTGGTACGATAATGCGAATGCGGATGAAGGGAGCAAGTGGGACTTGGGAACGCAGATGTTAGACTTGTTTCACATAAGGTATCAGACAGAGGTAATCAAAATGACATGCCCATATGCTCATGCTACATATATCTGTTGGAAACCTTTCGTTGCATCTCGCTCACTGCGCATCTTCCATCCAAACAACCAATCTCTCGTATCATGAAATCCGATGCCAGAAAGAGTTAAGAATAAAGCCCTTGCAACGCCATCTAGAGTAGCAGATCAGAATACTGAAACATTGCCTCCGCTATTTCTTTCCCAGTCTCAATAAACCCTTTAACTTCTTCTCGATGTCACTCCTCGCTCCTTTCAAGCTGCCACTGTCGTCCTTCCGCTTTCCTTTCGCTTTGTCGTCATCGTCCTTGTCGGTATTTGCGTAGTTGGCGTCGTTGGGGGGTGTCGGCTTTGGAAGTTCTTTTGAAGCTTTTACAAGTTCTTCTTTTAAGGCAGGTTCGTTCTTAGCCTTCTCACTGGCTTGTTTATTCCATGCCAGATGTAATGATGCACCGGAACGGAGCTTGAGGTCGATTGTTAGTCGTCGGGCGTCGTCCTTAATGATGTCACAAGGTGGAATCACTATAGATTATTAGCATAATCCCCTATGCAGGATGGGACATATACTTACTGAGAATAAATGGCTCATTGGGGTGACGTAGAGTACTCCGGATGAGAATGTAGAGATCTCGAGCTACGTAACAACGTCAAGTTTAGCTCCAGCTGCAGTAGGGGAAACTTACCAGTAGATTTTCCGTCCAGCTCCTGCTGCGAGGTATAGCCATCAGGGAATCTAACCTTTATTCTTAACTGTATAACAATGCATGAGCAAAGTCTAGTGGATATTAGTAGCCGGACAACCTACAACATTGATTTTCTCCATTTCCTGCCTGAATGCAGCTTCCCTTTCGGCAATTTCTTTGTCAGACAACAGTCGCTGTGGTTGAGCTGCAATATGGTAATTCTCCTTAATCTTTTTCAGTTCCGCAATGCCAATTTCGAATGCAGAATCTGGTACATCGAAAGTTGCGGCCGCAGGTGTTGCTGATGACGACGGTTGGTACACTGCAATCTTTGGCTCTGCAGTATTCGGCTCGACTGGTAGTGTTGGTTCTTCCGAGGTAGATGGCTTTGAGACTTCGCTTGTTCCTCCGATAGGCTCAGGTATTGTGGCTTCGTTTGTGGATTGTGCAGACTCTTCGACTTCGGGGGTTTGAGATGGCTCCGGCATTACCGTATCCTCATTGGATGATGTCTCAACCGCCTTCTTGAGTTCAGAGAGAGGCGTGACAGATTCTGTGACCACGGCGGCCTCCGTAGAAAATCCAGCAATCTCCATTAGGGCATCCTCATACGGAATTTCAGTCGCTAGAAACCTCAACATCAATAGTTCCCTTGCACTGCATCCCAGTTCTTGCAACGTCGTCCGTAGCTCATCAAACTTCCCAAGCTCCCTATTCGCAACCCTTACTGCCGGCATCTGGTATAGCAACCTTCCGGAGCCAGCTCCGGGCGAAGGAGCACACCTCTCGGTGATGTTGACATTGCTCCTCCCTGCATTTTTTGCATCCTCCTCAAGGGATCTGAGAATCCCCCAAACACTGGTAGTCGGTAGGAAAGAGCCCGAGAGCTGTTCGACAGGATCGACGGTTCGAAGGACAACGCTAATAGGCGCCAGGGTCAATGCGGTTTGCACCAGGTCGAGCTTTGCTCCTGGACTAAGGCCGGTAAGTCGGACTGGGAGGGAAAGGTCAAGCTTTGTTCCGCTTCGCCTAGATCACTGTGTCAGGACTAACCCGGAGAAAAGCTCCACACAGCATATTTACTACTTCAGGATGAAATTCGAAGGCGTTGAGATGTCGAATTTGCTGCAAGCTTCTGTGCGAATCTCGCTAAGCGATTTGGTGGGGGTGGTTTTAATGGTTACTCGCCGTTGGTTGTAGAATACGACGACGTTCGACATGGTTGCGACTAGATGGAATTAAGAAGAGGAGTTGGAGGTGGGAACCTTGGAAGCCGAGGGCAAGTTTGAGGGTGGAAGAGCAAGCACTTAGGAGCTGGTGGCGTGCAGGCGTTGGATATAGGGCAGGTAGTACAGGTGAGGCACCCTTCGCATATTATGTGATTTTGAGGTTAGGTTTACGTGTGCATAAGATCCAGTGGCATCCGTGTATTCGGGTTACTCCAACTCTGAAGTCAGATGATAGAGGAATCAGCGAAGTGAGTAAATTAAATGCAAACCCTCTGCTGGCTATGGGACCATGATCATGTATGTGTATCATCTCTGAATGAACGAATGCCACCCACCACCAAATAGAAGTCCCATTAAAACACTAACCGAAAATGCTAAACATACACAAGTACAAATGGAATCCAACTCATCTACTGAGTCCCACTAGGCCCTCCGATACGCTGCTCCGCAGCATGGGCCATCAGCTCCCTCTTGACTAATGCGTGTTTTGCAGACGCCTGATTGACATTTGCCTTACAAAGAAATAGGCAATTCCATAAATCTTCATTCTTCACCATCTCCCCACCGCCCGGTGTCCTCTCAATAAATTTCACCAATCCCTCCCTTAGCTCGTCAGACTCGGCTGCAACGATTCTCTCGTTGACGACGGCATCGGGCATGGGCATGTCCTCATCGTTTGATTGGCCAATGAATGCCATGCGGCGGCGGGTCGCAAGTTCCAGGACGGATTGTTCAACAGTGCCACTAACAACGTAGACCCATACCGTCGTGGTTCTCTTTTGCCCAATACGGTGCACCCGAGAACAAGCTTGCAGTTCAAGGCCGACATTCAGCAGAGGCTCGCAGAGGAAAACGTGTGTCGCATTCACTAATGTCAATCCTGCGGACTGGGATTTTGCGTGGAGTAAGAAGCAGGAAGTCTCTGGGTCGTGTCTAAACTTGTCGATCCCATCCGGTTTCTCCAGGCTCGCAAATTTAACCTCAGCACGTCGAAGGGATTCCTTGATCACCTCTAAAACATCGCTCCACTGACTGAAAATTACTGCCTTGAAGCCCGGTTCGTTCCTCTTGAGCCAAAGAAGATGCCTGGTTATCATGTCGATCTTTGAACCATATGATGAACCCTCAAGATTGATTCTTTTGATCTCTGTGAGCATCCGATCGTCGACATCTGCATAGATCTTATGGTTTCCGGGACTATTCGGCTCGGAACTCTGTGCTGACGCTTCAGGCTGGTTCTCCTTTTGCATGGCGAGATCCATCGGACTATACGTGACCTCGAAGAAATCAGCAGGGCGTAAGTTTGCTTTGCATGCAGGACAGTTGTGAGCCGTTTTCCGCCAGATGAGGATACACTCCTTACAGAAGGAGTGTCCACAATTGGATATAATCCCGATTTCGTACGTGTCTAGGCAGATAAGACAAGTTGGCCTTTCTTCGACCTTTCTCCCAGATAGATGGGTGAGGTATCTGTTCCTTGACCTGGCTTGTGATATTTTTTTCCGAAGGGTTTCCTCCTGTTGAAGGATCTTTTTGTACGCTGAATCCGTCATGGCTCTCACTCTATACTCTCTTTCAATATCCAAGGCAAGTAAGGTATCAGAAATCGCCTGAATTTGCCGGTAGAACTCCATTCTGGCATTAGAGGCACCCCGGAATTGTTCAATCTCCCTTATACAAATCAGAGGCAGTTTCTAATGGTAGGGTGATCAGGTACGTACTTGAAGGAATCCGAAAGAGCCTTGGTCTGAATGGCCATCATCTTCTGTAGCTTTTTGTATTCCTGTTCCGCGACATCCCTTTCGAGCTGTACACGTTTGCTGCCACCTTCCTCGGCTTGCTTAAGGTCGTTAATTAACGTGCGGAATTCGTTCAGCAAACGTTTCATGCTCTTATGGCCATGCAGAGGGTTGACGCGTTCCTTGTGTGCAATCAACTGGGTGAATAATTGGGAGTGGATTTTGTTGGGTCTTTGTAACGCCGCAGCTGTGTCTTGCTCAATAAGTAAGTTATGAATTTCTGTCAACGACTCTTCCCGATCTGCGAGTAGTGCTCGAATGGCGGACATATAGGCATAACTTTCTTCCTGCTTTTCAACCGATACTTCAACCTCGTTGCCTTGGAGTTCTTCCTCATCATCCTGATCCACCAACTTCTCAACCAAGAGACCTATGAGTTTCTCGCGCCATTCGTCAAACAGAATAACTTGTTCGTTCAACATACCGGCCAGATTCACAATATTGTTCAAGATTGTTTGACTCTCAATTCCACCGGCTCCTTCCGGAGGATCGATGTCCGGAACTTCCGCAAAGGATTGCACCTCTTTCTTATTGTTAAAGGTGGAGATAAAAGTTAACGCCCTCGTGCGAGTTTCGTGTATCAACTCTAACCGCAACTTCTTAGCAAGTGCGTAATACTCAGACTCCTTCTCTTTATACTCTTCAATCGTCTTATCCTGATTAGGGGCTTTTGACTGTTCAAGCTGTTCTACCACACCGTTCTTTCTCTCGGCCTTCTCTCTCAGCTGGTAAAACCCTTGAAACACTAGTTAGGACCTATCTACTATCACGCTCAAAATGCCGATGGATCACCTTACCTGTTCCTAACCAGTAGTTACAAGCGTGTTCTATCTCCAAGACGGCCTTGAGTCTCGCCCTAGCACCAGTCACTCGACCCGACGTCTTCTCGTCTTCATCCTCAACATCATCATCCTTGGGCTTAGATTTCCCTTTGGGGTCTTTCTGAGACTCCTTGTCCGATTCTTTGGCCTTCTTGATTTCGTCTGATACTGACTGACGACATTCCGTTACGGAAGCTTGCACCAACTTCAGCGTTTCCTGCCAGACATTCATTGCTTCTTCGATATTTTTAGAATCCTCGTGGAGCTGTCCCCGTTTAACCATCGACCAGAATAAAGACCGTTCGTTAGTTTGCATCTGGATCACGTGCTGATCAATCATGACGGACAAAACTTGTTCAACTGTCCGAAGAGGTCCACCTTTGAGACCAAATGCTTTTCTATTCCGTTCTCCTGCTTCTGGGTGAAGACATGTTTGTCGCAATCTCCGGTCTGTTAGTTTATGATTAGAGGTGGGACCTATATGGGACGTCGTACCTCATAAGCCAAGCACGCATTGCATCCGCGACATCATCAGGGTTCCAGTAACCGCTCTTTGGAGCACCAGTAGAATCAACGCCAACTTCTTCACACATCTGAGTAAATAACTCTTGATAATTCTGTTCCTCGACTTGAGAGAACGGCACGGTCACAACTACGCGGTTTTGTGGAGGCAAAGAGATCTCATCGCGGACAATGTCCTTCGAGTGCCGTAGAGCGAGGTAGTTGAACACAGATTTGAAAGCGTCGTGATTGTAACGTGCCAAATTCTTCCAAACATCTTTGCTGCAAAGGGGTTCGTAGCGAAGGAACAATAATAATCCAAAGCAATCGTCGATATCCTTCCGCACGGGCGTTCCGGTGACACACCAGGCGTTGACTCTGGGAATCTCTCGAGCGACAATGGCAGCATTGCTTACACCACTCTCGACCATCTGAGCTTCATCCAAGCACACTCGCCACCACGATATCTTGACAAGAGGACTTCTCTTGGGTTTGTAGACCTTCTCTTTCCGAAGACTGCGATCAGGCAGCGGCTGAGCAAAGTGAATCTCGGAAGAAAGCACATTGTACGTAGTCAGAACGACATCATACCGCATCAATTTTTCTACCATACTATCGGTGTCCTGGTCTTTGGACCACTTCTTCACCCCCTCGTATGTATAGACTAAACTACGTTAAAAATGATGGAGGGCGGAACTTGTGGTAGTCATACCTTTCAAGTCAGGCGCATGCGTTGCAATCTCACTTTGCCATTGATGCAGAATACTTGGAGGTGTTATGATTAACGTGGCTCCGGAAACCTTGACATCTTTATCATGATAATCATCTCGAACAACCCGTCCAATGGCAGCTAGCTCTCTGCGGTGTAAACACAGAAGTGCAATCAATTCAACCGTCTTTCCGAGGCCCATTTCTTCCGCCAAAATTCCACTACTGTTTGGTCCATTCGATATGCTCGCCTGGAGCAGTCCCTGAAGATCATTGGATATAATTCCTAGAATATGGGAAACATAACAAGGTTGCCCGCTCTTATCAGGTTGGCTGAAAAATGTAGGCGGTAGTTTGGAACCGTATGGATATATGAAGGGCACCAGTTCCCCGGGTTTCTGGGCTTCCAATTGCACCCCTTCCTTCTGCAACATCCAGTGTACCGTGCGTTGCTGAAAAGGAAACAGCTCACAACTGAGAGTTTCGTGTTGTATTGAGTTTGGAACCTCTTCGGTTTTCTCGGGAACATGTACAGATAGGTAGAAATCACGAGGAGTGATGTTGTCAGAATTAATAACAGGTCTTCCTGTTGGCAGGGCATGCGCTAACAGTTCCCAGTACTTTTTCCTGGAAAGCGCGAGATATCGTTCAGACCACTCATTGGTAGAGTCTACGGTAACCTTCATTACCAAACTGAAGGTCCACCGCTCCTGTTCGTCGCGGACGAGAACCAAGGAAGTATGGGATTGGAATTCCTTTACTGGTGCCTGCTTTTTCTTACTCTCCCTCCAAACCTCCGCAGTCCAGTAAGCATCTTTCTGTGCATCGACTGGAAGATCGGAAGGAATAAGCGAGAATGCAAGAAGTGGAGTGCTTTCATCTTCAGGATATATCTTCACGGACGGCGAGCGGGGGACTCCAGATCTTCGGGTTACACGTTCCCGACTGGGCGGGGGATTAAAAATATCGCAATCCACTGTAAGCGAAATCGTCGCCTGAGGATAATCAAGCCCGTTAACCAGTTTGGTATACTGAGTTTTGTCTGTGATATCAAGATAAATAATCCGATAAATCAGTAGGATACGGTTGCCATTTACTGAGGCGGAAGAAGATGAAGACGACAATCTTCGACGCTTGTTTAGGTTTGCTCCTTTCCGTAGAGTAGTCGATTTATCGATGGTATCCTTCCAGAAGACAGAGTCAAATTCAAGAGAGCCTATCCACATTGCTCGTCAGGATCGTTCCCCGTTATGATTAACCTAGCAGGCGGTAGGAACTCACTGCCCACTCGAATTGTGGAAGCTCCTGTCGCAGCTACTGCACTGGTAGACATGATGTATGATTTAAATGAAACTGGCTAAGGTAGTGTATGGAGCTTATTAGAGCTGAGATTGAGACAGGTGCTCGAGCTGATTGTAGGTACGTTGCTGCGCCTTCACTGAAAAAGAGGGAAAGGAACATATGTTGCAGTTGGTGCAGTCCTAGTCTCGACATGGGGCGCGCCACACTCGGAGCCTTGTGAAGTTCCACCCTGAAGATCCTCATTTTCGAGCAGTGGCGTTGCGCTCTCGACAAACTACCCCATCCTTGTAACCAACCACTTGGAATTGAGCGTTCACATTGTGTTCGAAAACCAGCCGTCTGACACTCGCGAGCGACGAGAAATCTGGGAACGAGAGCACGTTCACATTGCAGAATGGTCAACTTGTAGGAAAAGTCCTTCGGTGAACTGGAGGGCCTTCCCGTTCGGCTGACGGCCTAGAGTACGGACGTAAACTCGAGAGCGACCGACGCGCCAGGATCACCGCGTTGATCTTCACGTGATAGTACTTTAGGCAGGAACTCAAGGCACCTAACCGCCACACTTTAGCAACGTCATTAGCTTGGTGCAGGGCTCTGCATGCTTCGCTGGCCTGTTCTCCACGGCCAACGTTCTCTTCTCATCTCACACATCACAGGTTTTATTCGTTCAACAACTTTCTTTGAATCTAGATTCATCGCCCAAAACTCGACCATCAATATGTCCTGTATGGCACCGCACCTTTACCTTTCGCTGAGTTCTCGCTAACCTCCAGTCAATATACAGCAAACATAGACTACTGTAAGCTTCAGCTCGTTTTTCAAATCTACTCCATTAGTACTAACTCCACTAGACGCCACCCTTGGAGTCTCTGCCAGCGCCTCAACCCAGCAGATCCGAGATGCCTACAAGAGGTACGCTTGCCTCCCGCTCCCCACCTACTCAGTCTGACACATTAACAGAGCAGCCCTTAAAACCCATCCCGACAGAGTCGCCCACAATCACCCCACTCGCCCCGCGCGCACCAAAAAGTTCCAGCAAGTAAATGACGCCTACTACGTCCTTAGCGATCCTGTGAGGCGTCGAGACTACGATGCGACACGCTCATACTCACAGTCGTCCTCTGCGCGACCACCGCCCTCAGACACCGACTGGCAGGATGCGCAGTTCGGTGATGTCTTCGAAGAGATGATGAATGAAACCGGGCTCAATGAGGATGAGCAACCAAATGCGCAAGAGGGAACTGGTTCGGTCTGGAGTTTATTGGGCGGTATATCAGGCGCGACAATCGGTTTTATTGTGGGCAATGTTCCTGGAATGGTAGCGGGAGCCGTGGCAGGGAACCGACTTGGTGCGATAAGAGATAAGAAGGGGCAGAGCGTTTATCAGGTTTTCCGGGAACTCCCACAGGATGATAAGGCGAAGGTGCTTAAGTTTTCCTTTGATATTGGTGTTGGCGGATCTGCGAGCGGTGGAGGGCGGCGGGTGAGGGAGGGAAGAAATAGAGACAGAAGGACTGACTAAAGTGTGTGTAGCTGCTATCGGAGTTGGCGGCGAAGGTGCTGGCTCATGCTATCAGTTAAACAGCTCTTGACATGCCGACACCGACCCTGATGAAGGAGATGTTGGAATTCGTACCGGCTGTGGTAGGGTAGAAGGAAGGAAACGATTGATGACAACAGGTGAATGCGATGGGATACACGATGGACACGGCGTTATGCTTTGCGAGTTCACTGAGCAGTCAGTTCTTTTTCAGTTTTTGTTTTGTGGCTCCGGGTTCTGTTTCTTTCTTTGCGAAAGACTCTAGTTAGTAGGATATGTCTGTACACCACAAGTGGGCTAAGTGGCGCAACAGCATATGGCCCATATCTTCAAGTCAAATACGATACCTCCCTCAAAACTTGCCCATTCGACCCGTGACTTCCCATAGTTACTATACTAACAAACGTCGAGCACCGGCATGTATGTTCTTGGTACTCCAGATCAGACACCATCCCTCCAAACCGACAGGCATTAAATCCCATCTTTCAGTAATGACAGTCCACGTCCCAATACGATAAGATAACACCCCTCCCACATTATTCAAGTTCTCGAAAGTAGCGGGGTTCTTGGAGTCGCAATATTCGCCTTAACACGTTCTATAAGGTCTGCCCTTGTTGCGGTCTCGCTGGACTCAATATTCCTCTATATGTCGTCGCTAGATTTTAGAACTCGGGACTCTTTAGCTTCAAACGGAGACATAACTGCCTGGAGCCACCCGTGAAGCTCGGGTACTGTCCACTCGCTTGGATCGCCATACGGATCATCGGTGCTACTAAAGATCGGCTCGTCGCGCAAGATTACCCAGGCGGAGACGCCGACAATTATCCCGACGAATGCTGGGCAATGTGTAAGTAAATGGTTCTTGTACTATCAAGTACTCTAGAGAATGAACGTTGGGCATTGCCTCGAACGTAGGGAATCTCGAACAAGTGATATGTGAGCGAGAGATTCAACATTCGAACAAAGCGCATAGACTTAGGGCACCGGCGGTTAAGACATAGTATCACGCACCAAAGAAGATATTCTGTAACACTGTTAGACAGCTACAATTTGCAAGAGTGGAATTCCTGACGCACTTTGGAGGTGACAAGACGATCTAGAGCGGTTGGAGACCGCATTTGTATCTGACGCATCAGTGCTGGGTTGGATTTTGGCGGTAAAAACATGAAGTAGTACGCTGGAGCTGTTGAAGAGAGCTGCTAAAGGGATTTGTTGGAAAGAGCTGGGATAAGCTGGATATCTATTGGCACTTAGTATGCATCGAACAGTGTGGCGCAGTGACGGATAATACCGATCACTAACATGTGACAAGCACTAGTGTGGCGAAGTTGGATTGATCAACCGCGCTATGTGTGACCAACAGGGTCAAACCCTAGTTAGTGCCCACAACAGTCAAGCCGAGTGGAGAACGCAGAACGGCTCAGATACTGACGACGAGACGAGGAATTCCGAATTTCCGCGACCAACGACGACGACAACCGACCTCAAACCAACCCGCTGACGCCGTTCACCACACGTTCACGATGCCTAAGCAGGTTCACGACATCAAGCAGTTCATTGAGCTGTGCCGACGAAAGGATGCTTCGTGTATGTTTCTGGACTTTTCGGCAATCAAGGGGGAATTTTGTTAGCTAACTAGATAACAGCTGCCAGAATAAAGGTCCGTTCTACATCTCCACTTCCACATCCACCCTGCGTTTTCTAGCTCGAGTCTGTTGCTCGATCGTGGGAAGGAATGGAACTGTTGCTGGATCTGTTGAAGGGAGAGCGGTGTGCTGATTGAAGCCTCCCGGCGCGAGTAAACAGAAGTCCACCAAGGGTGCTTCGCAGATCAAGTTCAAGGTCCGCTGCAGCCGACACCTATACACTCTCGTCCTCAAGGATATCGACAAGGCCGAGAAGCTCAAGCAGTCTCTTCCTCCTGGTACGTTATCCTCTTCTACTCCGACTCGGCTTGCGAAACAGACGATCTGATTGAAGGACTAGGACTCACCATCACCGACGTTCCTTCCGGATCTAAGAAATAAACGCTCTTTCGGACGACGCGGGTGTGGAAAAAAATAGTGTGGGTAATAATGCGTATCCGCCTGGGCACATAGTGGTAATCAATAAAACAAAAAGTTGCTGTAATTCATTCTTCTGGAGAAAGGTGTTTTGCTTGTTTTGGAGGGCTGCGCGGGGTTTTTTCTGCAGATTTGTCACGATAAAGGCGCTACAATGGCATTCCCTTCTGGTCCAATTTCTGTGCAGACGACAGGTGCTGTGTGATTTTAGGCTGAACCGCGTGTCACTTTGAGATATCATTTATTTGGCTTCAACCGAACTTCCAGCTTCGGTAAACCAAACCCTTGAGGTTGTTCGACGGGCTTAATATCAACATTTCCACAACCTACAGGTAATAGCAACACCAACCCACCGATAATTAATGGATAGGAATCGTGCGGATCAGATAACCCCTGCTGTGCACACATATTCTACCTTTGGAAGTCAACAACGTACCGTCACCATCAAATCGAGCTGCCACACTCGTACCCCGCTAAAAATGGCCTTCAGTTCACCTATAACGGCAAGGAACCGATGGAACCGGAGTGTCATGGCTAGCTGGGTGTGTATGCATTGGAAATAAAGACAGATATATGAGATTTCAGGTGATGCCTACCTATTTACGGGTCGTATGCGTGATGATAGTTCAATCCAGCCTCAATACTTCGTCTATGAGAAACCCACATATCTTCATCCAGTCAGCCGTGCACCGGTCTTGTCATAATCCACCAGTTCTACGCTCTATTCTTCCACTTCCTCACTTATATTCGTACGGCAATTTCTTACACCCCTCCAACCCATAAGTCTTCAGCATCCCAAACATCCTCACCACATCTAGGTCCTTCAACACGAGCTCAAACTCGCCAAAGTAATTCGGTGCCTCAAGCTTCTTTTTGAACCCCAGCGACGTGAAAAGGCCGATACTGCGTTCATTGTCCTGGTGGATTTTGACGCTCATATGGGTCAAGATGCACTCTTCCCCTTCGTACGCCGCGACAACCTCGTCTCTTCGCATCACAATATACCAGAGAAATAGCAGCACTGCAGCCCTCCCAAGCCCTTGTCCCTGGTACTCCTTGCGCGTGATCATTAGCTCTAGCTCTCCAACGAGCTTCCGTTTCCTAGTGTGCACACACTCGCCGCCGCAGCCGTGCTCCGAGTCGTCGGAATCCTCCGTAAGAAAGAGGTTGATGTCGCCGATCATTTGATGCGGAGCGTCATGCTGCTGAGCTATGATGGTGGCATCCGGGTTGGTGAAGAGATCTCGGGTGGTTGTGGGAGGTAGACACAGAATGAAGGTTAATTTATCGGCGTCGTTGCGCCAGCTGCGTTGCATTTGGAGTTCTTCGCCAAGCGTTAGGCGCTCGGATGCAGTTGCTTCTCGTATTTCCTATGAACACACACGGCTATTAGTTGCAAGGCTGAGAGCGACCAATATGGAGAGGCAGACTTCATCCTGCATCCAGGCGTTATAGGTCAGGACATGGTGGGGTTCGTAGGGGACCAGAAGAATTTTGGGGGACAGAAGAGCTGCGAGAAGAAGAGTATGTCAGGGGGACGCGTGGTCGTAAAGACATCGTGGACCAAAAACCTGTGGAAGCGTTCAATAACATTTTTTTGTTGATGGGCTATCAGACAGTAACTTTATGGACAGAGTGAAAAAGTGGGGCAGGATGCCCGAGGGTTAGGGCTTCTGCGGGGATCTCAAATATCGATCTCACAGGGTGCTTATCTCTGAAACCGTGCGACGTGCGCAGGCAGTAGGGGGTTGACCGTCAGTTTCTAAAGCAAGACGGTGGTTCTAAAGTTGATATGTGGCTATTGGCTAGGTTTATGCGCTGACGTATGTTCTGTCGTTTCTTCCAACAAACGTTGCGCATGATAATGGCGCAAGGCAGAGTCTGACGGAACATTCCAAACATCTGTCCATCCCCTCAGCAATGGAAGACTCAGCCCTGCGGAGCCCCGTGTGGAAAGGCCAGGTTGCGGTACAAGCTTACTTTACACTAACTGCTAAATTAAGATTCTCAAGGCAAAAATCCTTGTGGCTGATAAGGCGATATGAGTGCGTGGCACAGAAGAAGCTCCCAACATTGAAACCAAGAGCGGCTGGAGAAGTGATGCTCGTTATTCTCTCCATTCATTTTGTACAAATGGCTTCCGAAATAGCTTACTTCTTGGTCTACAAGAAGTTGATTGACATCTGTCGTCCAATTTGATGGTAAGATGGTATGGTGAGCCAGCAACATCGAATCGAGATGAACGTACGCGCTGGGACCAGAAGGTGCTTGCGCATGCTCGTTAGATTAGAGCACAGTAGTAGAGCGGAGCATCCTGAGCAACATATTGTTTCAAGAATCAAAACCTCCGCGTCACCCCCGAGCGAGCAAAATACCTGTACTCGTAATGGAATGGCATGAATGCATGGATAAATGGGGTGGCGGTGGTCCTGGTGGTGCTGGGGGATGGAGTAATGCACTCACTCGACAGTTTCTACACTATACTTTCACGGTTACACCGTTGATTTCCTGCCTTGACTACCTTGACGCCGATTTATTTCCATTTAACTTCCCCCCACCCCAAGTTACCTATCTTCATTCGTTTTTTCCCCATCCACGGCTCCACCACTCGTTTTTGGTTCCATCCTTCGTTTCTCTAGCGTACCGCCTCTCTATCGGTATCGATTTTCAATTCCCCATTCTTCCAGCCACTTTAAGTTCAGTTCAATTCGAAGTCAACTTTGGACCGGCGTCGTACAAGTAGCCTCTTCATCGCCAATCACTACCACCGCAAGACTCGAGCAACAATGGCCTACCCGAAAGCCTTCCTCTTCGCCCTTCTGCTCGTTGCAATGTTCATGCTGGTCTCGTCCGCATCCACACAAAGCGCCAACCACAGTGTAATAGCAGCACCAACCAACAGCACCAACAGCTCCGGGAACTCCTCTGCGTCGCCAACAGTACCCACGAGCCCTTCAGCAAGTGGAGATCTACACAGTGCTGGCACGACGATATCCTCGAGCGTAGCACTATTTGGGGCACTAATCGCTGTACGCTCCTTCTTTTTATCTTCCCTCTCAGATCGGAACGCTACTAACACGGAGGTGAAGGCTGCCTTGTTTTCTCTATAAGTCGCGCACCTGCATTTCTCTGGATGATTGACGAAGCCTACGCGTACAACCTTTTAATATAATGACTGGTGTTCCTTTTCTTTAATTGCCGCGTACACCACCACCCACTACCGCTGCCGCCCCCACCGCCGACATTTCCTAATCAATCGCTCGCTTATTCACTCGAAACGCTCTAGTGCGTCGAGTGGTAGCTTTGTGATCGAAGGATTAATGAGTTCTGGTGTTTTTACTTCGCCCTTCGCATAACGCCTTTCTGATTCGTAATTCGACCACAGACATGAAGTGATCCTTTTGGTTTCACTGTCTATCTCCAGCCATACGGGGGAGAGAGGAAGAAGAGGTATGGGATGATGGAGGAAGAGGGGATAGTTGCGCTGACGGTCACTTATTGGGGTGTGTCTCTTTTTTCTTTTCTGCGGCGAAAATGGGGTCTGGTTTCTCTGGTTATGCGTGTTTCTCTGAGTCTTTCCCCTGGGTTGTTTAGATTATTGTTGGCGTGAGCGAGTGCACTTACGGCATCTTTCGCCGCCTGCACCTTTTTGCGGGCCGCCAATACCCTGTATAGAGTTTTGTAATCCATTGAGACCACAGGCACGGCGCTCTTGTGCTGGCCTGTCAGCATCTACAAAAGTTCCAGTCTTCCAGTCATGCGGTCATAGTTGGCCACCTGTTTAGGGCTTGTAAAAGTCTCGGTGGTGTGAATAGTCAAGCTCATGTTGAGTAGCAGGCAAACGACTATTCCTCACGACCATCGTGAACGTGTGCGATATACATCCAAAGCGATATCATACGGCACCTGACAATGGGTATAATTGTGATAAGTGACAACAGTTCTAAGCCTGTGTGGTTGCAGCAACGACCGCAGTGCCATTTTGGCCCATCAACTTGCCCGGAATGCCGTTTATCCTCACCTCTTTTGATTCAGCCATAGCCGCCAAGTTCTCTTCCTCAGTATCTTCATCGACTTCCTCTTCACTGCCCTCCTCTGATCCCTCCTCTAGTTCTTCGGAATCCTCTTCGTATTCCTCAGAGTCACCCTCATCATCTTCGAGCATTTCCTCCCCTTCCGCTCTGAGCCGGTTCTCAAGCGTATTGCGTTCTTTTTGCAACGCGCGGCAGATACTCTCGAGCTTTAGATTCTTCTTCTTGAGGGTCTCAAGCTCCTTTTGATGACGCGTACGTTCCTCCGCCATCTCCAAAAGGTTACGATTGGTGGTTTCCGATTTACGGGAGAGCGTGAGGTTTTCCTTTTCAAGTCTTTTGGTCTTCTTAGACATTTCTTCCATTTCTTTGCGAAACGTGAGGAAAAGATCGTTGGAGTTGTTCAGTGTGTCTTCAACCTGTGCGCCACATAATTATCAGCATAAATTCTATGTAGGAATTGGACAGCGACTTGGTCGTACTTGCTTGAACTTTTCCACGTAGATGTTAAGCTGGGACCTGAGCTCGGCTTCAGTCTGAGAGAACGTGGAGACCTGAGCATGTAGTGCTTTGGCGCGGTGTGCTTCCTGTTCTGCCTGCTTGCGCTGGTGTTCATACCGTGCCAGGTTCCACTGAACTTCTAGTTCTTTGGTACGTAGGAGCGACTGAAAGTGCATCTCGCGCATTTCGTATTGGTCAACGAAGCTTTTGAACTTGGCCTTGAATCTTTTGTCCTATATATCAGCCATCTTCCTACAAGAAGCATGAACCAGAGAAGGAGAAATATACAGTTCATCATTCTCCACATTAGACCTGCGACTCCCACCGTCCTCTTCTTCCTCTTCCATACGGCTTTTGATTTCCCAAATGGTACTTTCGAACTTTTCCGAAAGTTCCTCCCTTTTCTGCTGCTCATTCTGGGCGAGTTTTTTACTCTCGTCCTACTCACTGTAAGCACTGCATAGATTGAAACACCTCGCGGCGGACCCGTTATATACCTTGATGCGCTTGTTTTCCTTCTGCAGTTCTCTACACAGAGTCTCCAACTTGTGCTTCATGCTAACGGCTTTTTGCATCTCTGACCTCGATTGATCTTTCTCTTTTTGCAACTGATCTGCCCGTTTCCTAGACTTTGCATGATCTCGCTCGAGGCGTTTCATATCGTGTAGAAGCTCACTATATTTGGTCTGGATGGCATCAACCTTAGCTAGGTGATCTTCACGAGAGGAAACGAGCTCAAAGAGTTCTTTGTTGGCTTTGCGAACGGCTCGGGCTACCGGAACATGTTAATGGCTGTGGTCAAATGGGAGGATGTGAGACCTACAGATAGCCTTTTCTTCCTCTTCTTCCAACGAAGCATCGGTTTCCAGCTGGGATATTTTCTGATGGAGTAGATTATTGACCTAAGCCAAGTCCACAGGGAGCCATGTTAGCGTTTCCCGCCCCGTTAAGAGCGTAAGAGACAACAAGTTGTCTTTTCATACACCGTCAAACTCTCACCTCCGAAGGGTCCAGTTTCTTCGCGGTCTTTCCATTCGTGGTTGCTGGCGCCTTTTTCGTTGTACTGTTGCTGGGAAGAGGTGGGGTCGAGTTTGACGACAGAGGATCCAGAACGCCCCCTGTATCTGTGGTAGTCTCACCATTACCAACGCCACCATTCACTCCACCCGCCACAGGAACCTTGGGCTGCCCGTTTCGTTGGTTCGAACTTAGATCTGCGAGAGCAGCCATAGCGGTGTGGCGTTACAGGAGGGGAGGTAGGAAGTCAGGGGGAAGTGTCGTGTGCCTTCGGTCGGGATACGTTCAATGCAAAATACCAAGAATAACGCCGGTTAGCAAATCAGCGATGGTATTCGACGAGGCGGCCGTAAAGCGATGGTGTGGGAGTAACTGTATGGATGATGACGGTTGAATATGCAAGGGGAGACGAAAAGTCTGGGGTTGAAGGTTGACGATTGAAGAATGTTATCACCCACAGGTTCAGTCGATGAGACGGGACCCCTCCAGCCGCTTCCCACAATATCCAGAATCCTTCCCGCTCTTAGTTTGCTCGATTGTCAAACACACTCTCCCCCGCCTCTTGTCTTCTTTCTTTACTCTATTCTCAAATGATGTCGAGGCCGGGGTGATGTCCTCCTGTATGTGTGTGCTGCAAATATATGGGATCAACGCAATAGCCGATGCTCAATTGGGATCCGAGAGAGAGTAAAGCACGCCGTACCGTACCGCACCGTAGTAAGGTATGTTGGCATCCGATGTGAGTAAAAGTCGATTGAGTGAGTCTTGCTAAGTTAGTGAGCGAGCGAGCGAGAATGTCTGGAGGGGCAAAAATGTCACAAGCACAACCCAAACCACACTCTGCTATTCTGCAAAAAAATGAATGAAAATAGCTGAAGAAAGGATACAGTCGCTTTCTAGATTCTAAACTTCCATATACTATTAGTTAGCCTAGATGTTTAAGATATTCAATCATACAGTAGATCGCCACCTTTCCGACTGGCTGGCTAACAAATCTTCTTAAGAGCTCTCCTTCTCTCAACCTAGTCACCCACCACTTCTCATTGCTCTAATCCGTTGCTCATCCACTCCGATGCTGCGAGGGGGTCTTTTGCTCGGCCGACAAGCGATTGGACGGCGGACAGGACTGCTGTCTCAGACACCGAAACGATCGTATGCCACTGCTCTGACTGACCTCCGACAACTCCCACAACCAGGCGACAGACTTCATGGATTCACAGTCCAGAGAGCAAAGAGCGTCCCAGAATTGCAGCTAGCGGCCGTAGAGCTGAAGCACGACAAGACCGGTGCGGACTACATTCACATTGCGAGGGATGATAAGAATAATGTCTTTGCCATTGGATTCAAGACCAACCCAAACGACGACACGGGGGTGCCGCATATACTAGAACATACCACACTCTGTGGCTCCGAAAAGTGCGAATAGCATACTAAGAGTTTGTCGTATTCCCCGCTAATTAATGTCTTCCAGATATCCAATTCGCGATCCATTCTTCAAGATGTTGAATCGTAGTTTATCAAACTATATGAATGCGTTTACTTCCGGCGATCATACCACATATCCATTTGCCACCACCAATCGGGTTGACTTCAACAATTTGATGGACGTCTATCTTGATGCTACCCTCAAGCCGTTATTGCAGGAAAGTGATTTCAAGCAAGAGGGCTGGAGAATTGGTCTTGAGAACCCGGCCGATCCCAAGTCACCCTTGCTCTTCAAGGGTGTTGTTTACAATGAGATGAAAGGACAGATGTCGGACTCTTCCTATCTATATTACATTAGATTTCAGGACCAGATTTTCCCAGATTTGCATAACAGTGGTGGAGACCCGCAAAAAATACCGGATTTGACGCTGGAGCAATTGCGCAAATTTCATAGGGACCATTACAACCCTTCGAATGCCAAAATCTTTACCTACGGAGATACTCCCATTGAGGAGCACCTCAACCGCCTCAATGAAAAACTTTCTGGATTTGAGCGATCCACTGTCGATAAGGACCTTCGGGAACCTATCACTCTTAAAGAGAACAAGAGCATTACTGTTGAAGGGCCAATTGATCCTCTAACAGATAAGGATGCCCAGTATAAAATTTCAGTCTCTTGGATCATGCATGATACCACTGATGTGATCGAGACCTTCAGTCTAAAAATCCTGTCCACCTACTTACTGAACGGATATGGCTCGCCGCTATACCAGGGCCTAATCGATGAAAAGCTTGGGTCAGATTTCTCCCCAAATACTGGGTTCGACACAAGTTCAAAAAAGGGTATATTCTCTGTGGGTCTGCAAAATGTCCGCCAGGAAGACCTGAGGATAGTGCACGAAAAAATACATGAAGTCCTACGAAATGTGTATGAGAGAGGTTTTGACGAGAAGAAAATCGAAGGCATATTGCACCAGCTCGAACTTGCGCTCAAACATGTCCGTGTTCACAACTGGCTCAACTCGACTCGCAGTCTGCTAACATCCTAGTCTAGAAAACTGCTACATTCGGTATGTCGTTGATGCAAGGTCTTACTCCTGGTTGGTTCAATGGAGTAGATCCATTCGATGATTTGGCTTGGGAAGAGACTGTGTCTAAATTTAAGGAACGCTATGCTCAGGGCGGCCACTTGGAATCTTTGTTGAAGAAATACTTTCTCGGCGCCAACACGCTCACATTCACGATGGCACCGGATAAAGATTACGGCCAAGCTCTAGTCAACGAGGAAGCAAGACGATTGGCAGGTGAACTTGAGAAGGTCGGAGGCGAAAGTAGCGCTCGGGATAGTCTCGTTGAGCAAGAGATGAAGCTCCTTGAAACTCAAGAGAGCGCCCGTAGTCAAGACCTTAGCTGCTTGCCAACATTGAAAGTGGGAGATATTCCTAGAGAAATGGAAAAGAAGCCGCTGCAACATGGAAAGATTGGAAACGTACCAGTCCAGTGGAGGGAAGCGCCAACAAATGGCTTGACCTATTTCAGGGGTGCCGATTCCTCACCAACTTCCTACAGATTAATGCTAATTTACAGACAGCCGTGAATCCCTTGGAAGATCTCCCCGAAGAGTTGCGGATGTATTTGCCATTGTTTACGGACGCTATTTTAAGGTTAGGCACCGCAAACAAGTCGATGGAGCAATTGGAAGACGAGATTAAGCTCAAGACTGGGGGCATCAAAGCTAGCATTCATGTATCAACCAACCACAGCAGCCTGGAAGTCACCGAAGAAGGGCTAGTATTCTCGGGATATTGCCTAGATAAGAAAGTTCCAAACATGCTAGAACTTTTGCGAACTGTTCTACTCGAGACAAACTTTTACGCAGTGTCAAAGCTAAGAACTCTTATCCAAGGAATAGCGAGTGGATTCGTGAATAGTTTGGCGGAAAGCGGACATAGCTTTGCACGAACTTTTGCAGCGGCCCATTTGACACCAGCTGCGGTAAGCCTCCGGAAGCTGTCATCTAGTGTGTTAGCTAATTGAAATTAATCAGAGAGTTGCTGAGGTCATGGGAGGAATGACTCAAGTGAGGTTGATAAGCAACCTAGCCGCTAAAGAGATATATAATGATGCATTAGAGAAGCTGCGGGTATGTACTTCACCTAGTTATATATTTCCATTACTGACTTATCAGCAAATTGCTCAATTCGCTACTCGTCAAAATAGTTTACGATTAGCCATTACCTGTGGCTCTGAGTCGGTCTCTGACAACGAGAGAGCCGTGCGAAAGTTCGTTGACAGCCTACCCATCGCCGAAACTCCCCAGCGAACGACCGCTCTATTTGACTTTGAGGCCCCAACAAAGGCACTCTTTCCTTTGCCATATCAGGTTTCGTACACGGCCATGTGTCTTAAAACTGTTCCATACACCCACAAGGACGGGGCAGCACTGCAGATGCTTTCACAACTCCTGACCCATAAGCATCTTCACCATGAGATCCGGGAGAAGGGAGGCGCCTATGGTGGTGGTGCATTCCACAGAGGTACTGGTGGCATATTTGGCTTCTACTCTTACCGTGATCCGAATGTTGCAAACACACTGAAGGTTATGGAGGGAGCTGGAGAGTATGCCTTGCAGAAACATTGGACAGAAAGGGATCTGGAAGAGGCAAAGTTAAGTGTATTCCAGGGAGTAGATGCGCCAATGTCTGTGAGTGAGGAGGGAATGATCTACTTTCTGGATGGCATTTCCGATGAGATGCGACAAGCGTATGTTGCCCCGGATTCATCCCTTTTGGAGGTCGTTACTAATTACTGTAGACGTCGTGAACAACTTCTTGACGTTAGCGTCCCTGACATTCGTCAGGCTGCCCAGAAATATTTGATCAATCAAATCAAAGCTGGCAAAACTGCAGTCGCAGTTCTAGGGGAGTCTAAAGACATGTACGACGAGCAGTGGAATATCTTTCCTCTAAGTCTAGATCCCCAGACATCTACCGGCGCATCTCAATTTGAGAAAGTTACGCTCTAGAGAAAGACGGCCTCAGGAGTATTTGGGCATTTAAAAGGAGTTTTTGTATAATATATGTATAACAGACACGACTAGACTTTCAGGACGCGGTATTTCATTCTTTGACCTCGTCCATTGCCTACGCTCAAAGCGGAATCCTGAACAGACGTCTTCTAGCCAAAGCATGTAGCTAGGAGATCACTGGTTACCCGCAAGATTGACGAGGATACACCGCTTCAAAACCTCCCGATTGGTAATGGTTAGAAGGCCGTTTGAACCCTCCAGCTCTCAGAACTGTGCTGCCGGAGAATATGGCGTAGCAGACTAAAGTTGTGAGGACATTCATGTTGCACTGAGCGGGTTAGAGCTGTGGAGTTAATTATCTGGAATATAAGTCGAACCGGCTCGCGGTGTTCAAAAGCGAGGCTCTATTTTCAGCGAGATTCTGGCAGGGCTTGTAATCAATATTTGGAGCTCTAGCTGACGGTATGTAGATAGCGATTTCGTTGGGTCTTCTCTTGGATTTTGTGAGGCCGAACTTTCCTTAAAACACATTTAGGATATTTATTCGTTGATGTGGACACTGCGGAAGCAAGCAACAGAAGACCACCCACTTTTCTTTATGCATCACCACTTAATGAAAGACTAAAAGTATCTTGCTGGAGGCTTTGTCATCACTCTGCCGGAGTCGAGAATCCCAGCCGTCGCGCAGCGATTTAGAGTTGAGGGTTCATGTTTCTGGGGCAAGACATCTATTGCAGAACCACAGCTACCACTTCTCGTCCAGTTCATTCTCCCCACTCAATCGGAGATTGATATTTAATCCGCCCAAACGGCACGACCAATTCCCTCACCAGTCCCCCTTCACCAGTCTCAAACTTTTAAAGGAGCGAAGACTAGGTTTGAGCAGAACACAACTCATTTGCCAGTAATCACCTCAAGCTGTGGCCTCGTCAATTTTGAAGCCTACCGTCACGGGATATGGCTCCCGCTGAAGATTCCTTGGGCCCCATGCCTAGATACAGAACAGGATCGCTGACATCTGCTCTGTGAGTGATAATTCATGATCTGCAGAATTAGCTAAATACCTAGTGTAGATATAGAACGACAGTGTCGCCCGCTAACAGCATCGATCCTGATTAACAGTTTGACCAAAGAGCGGATTTTATTGGAAGATCCCTCTCGGAGTTTATTTTAAGGTGGAAGGCCGAAGAAACACGGGTTCCCGTCTTCCGGTTGGTCTTACTTGATGGGTTCGAGCGCTTCTCTACTGACGGTCCTCCAAAATGTGATTTTGGAGAGCATTGGCCTCTCACCAGGCTCTCAATTGCACTAAGATGAAAATGGAAGTGACAAAAAGGGAATAGTGTTACAAGGGAATGAAGTTGTGTGAGAGAGCCTGGAGACATCACTCCATACAAAGTTTATAGGTCAACCTGGTGAAAATTTCAACACCACCAGTTTGAGCTGGGTTTGCATGGAAAGCAGAGTTTAGGGTAAAGGAAAGACAATTGATATAGGGCACTAAGCAAGTTGGGCAAAATTTGTGGTGTAAAGTGATTGGGTTATAGTTTTGAATTAGTTTCTAGCTTATTCCATATGGGATAGTGGTATAGGTTATATGCAGACTTGAAGTTTCTAGTATACTCAGGGCAATGCAGTGCTAATTCAGAATAAGTATATCCATATCAGGCTTAGTTTGTGTAGTAATAGAACAGTTTGAGCAGAGAGTCTGGAGATATAAATTAATAGCAAGTTCAAAATACCCAAGAAAGTCAATTTTGTACTCTGAATACATTGTTTTGGTTATCTCCACAGTATCCAAACTCAACCTAGTTGTTCTGACATTGGTTCAATTGATTTACTCTATACAAATTCTGGCTGATTTCGACATCATGCCTCTCAACGATGAGGTTTGCAATACAACTTGGAAGCATGTCTACAATTCTTGGACTCTAGAGTGAACTGATAGACTAACAAAATGGAAACCCAGTACTTTCAGGTGAATGATGAGACTAACACCTACCACCCTGACCTTATAATATTAGGGTTGATAAAATTGTAACACATTAGATGTAATAACTGCTAGGTCTGTGGTAGATCAAATGGTGATGGTATATGTATACTGAGAAAAATGACCTTACGCGACGCGTAACTCATAGAGAAGCTGTTTGTGGGACCGTAATTCATAGCATATTTGATGTGTGGCACTATGAGATCCTATGGACCTACGCGTTGACTAGATTACTATGAGACGCATAGGATTTTGTGCGCTGGATACTATATATACATCACGCTGGATACTGTACATCACGCTGCATACTATACATCACACTGCATACAACAAACTTGAAAGCAAGCTGCCAGATACACTTCAGTGCACGCTCCTGAGTACGCTCTGAAGTACACTCCTGATTGCACTTGATTGCACACTCCCAGCCTGCTTGACTGTATGCTCCCAAGTAAGCTCTTAAGATGTTCTCAAGCATACTCCTGAGCACGCTCTCAAATACACTCCCGATTGCACTCGATGACACTCCCAGCCTGCTTGACTATACGCTCCCAAGTACACCTCTGAGTACATTCTCAAGTACACTCCCGGGCATGCTCTCCAGGACGCCTCAAATTGCACTCGATGCCACACTCCCAGCCCGCTTGACTATACGCTTCCAGGTAAGCTCTCAAGACGCTCTGAAGTACACTCCCGAGCACGCTCTCAAGTACACTCCCAATTGCACTCGATGACACACTCCCAGCCTGCTTGACTATACGATCCCAAGTACGCTCTCAAGACGCTCCCAAGTACACTCCAAGTACGCTCCCAAGTACGCCTCTTAGTCGCTCTCAAGTACACTTCCGAGTACGCTCTCGAGTACGCTCCCACTCACACTGGATGGTGCAATCCCAGCCTACTTCGATCTTCGCTCCCAAGTACCCTCTCAAGTGGGAAGACACTTCCAATCTCACTTGACTATATGCTCCCATGTATGCTCCTGCATGCTCGATCCAGAGACTTGCTGAGTTGCAGACGCCACGCACCAGGAGGCGGGAGGCTGGTGGCGTATGGCGGGCAGTGTTTGGCGGGTGGCGGGCGGCAGGCGGCGTGTGGCGTGTGGCGTGTGGAGTGTGGCATGTGGCGTGTGGCGTGTGGCAGGCGGTGTATGTTGGCCGAAATCATGACGTCGGTTGATATGGTAGTCTGAACCTTATCTTTAGCGCAGCCACCATGACAAGATCTCACGATGCCTCAAGGTCATGGTGTTGACAATTGCAGCCTTAGATTCTGCAGGAAAGATAGACAATTGGATCTCGGGGAGAGCAGATCTCCGACTCAGCTTTCTCAGTGGAATCTGCAGCCAGTATCCCGTAGATTTTGGGCGTATGTGTGCGCATTCGGTCCAGGGCTGATGGCAATGATGGTGATGGTGATGGTGATGGTAATGGTGATGGTGATGGTGATGGTAATGGTGATGGTGATGGTGATGGTGATGGTGATGGTGATGGTGATGGTGATGGTGATGGTGATGGTGATGGTGACGGTGACGGTGATGGTGACGGTGATGGTACCGAAAGCACTTAGTCAAGTAGGTTGGCTACGTCAACGTCAATGTCAAAGCTTTAACAGACACAAAGCCTTCTACTGGCCAAAGCTTCCACAAACTCAGAGTTTTCATACAGCGAAAAGCTTCCCGTGGAAAACTCTACTCCTCCCGAAGTGCGGCTCTGTCAAGCGCGGCTCTGTCAAGCGCGGCTCTGTCAAGCGCGGCTCTGTCAAGCGCGGCTCTGTCAAGCGCGGCTCTGTCAAGTGCGGCTCTGTCAAGCGCGGCTCTGTTAAGCGTGGCTCTCTCGAGTAGGCTCCCTAGCAGGCTATCAAGCAGGCTATCAAGCAGGCTTTCAAGCCCCAGTGGGCTGTCAAGTGGACTCGCAGCGATAGTGTGACCGGTATAACAGTGAAGACTCCAGTCAGTAACTACTAACGACAGGTATAGGTATAGGTCCATCTCCGGCCGCCAACCGTATATAGGTCCATAGACCCACGCGCACATCTCTATGAATCGACTATAGATGACTATAGGCTGTGCGTTGCGCAGGGGTCCACGGAAAGCTTGCTACGAGCTGCGGGTGCGCACGTGCACGCGTAGCGCAGCCTATAGTCGATTTGCACTTTTGCCGATGTAAGTGCAGATGCTGTCAAATTCTTGCATAATGCAAAGGATTGCTCTGAATACAATGAACAATACCACAACTTCTGAGCACAACTATTCACAAGTGGGTTCAACTTCAATCTGAAAGGGTGTAATAATCTATTTGAAGGTAATATTTTTTATATGCATATCCCCCTGCAATTTCTGTGCAAATATCTCAGGGCTTTGATGATGTGTACTATACTAACCAGGGGCACTTTGCTGCCAAAGTTGAGGTATATGCGGAAAAGTTGCAGCAAACTTCTGTTCACAGCAGCTGGATAATATCTCTGGAAGATATGTAGTGTGTATTATCATCCAATGTATATAAATGTAGTGCGTTGTAACTCTATTGAGTTAAGAAGAAGAAGAGTTTTGAGGGGTTGCGAGAGGGTTAAGTCTATTAGCTAGCTAGTGGTGCGGAGGTCGATCGTGCCAGCGCCGGGTAACCTGGTCAGTGCGCTTCAGCAGAGCCGCACAGTGCTGCACCTTATGTACATATCTAAACCTCCCACAACTACCTCCGCTCCAAGAAAACCAGCGCCAGCCCCCAAAATGAAGCACACTGAAAGAAAATACAGCCAAAACCCCAACAATCCCGCCTCCTGTGTATCAACAGCCATATGAAGCATCAAATACCTGTTTCTTAGCCTTCCAATATCCATCAATAGTCCAAGAGACCCATTTTCTGATGGTTAAGTTGCAGCAAATCTCTGCAGCCACCTTTCAAATTGGCCAACAGTTGCCAATCTGGTTCAGGATATCCAAGCCAGTTTACCTTATATCATAGGGTTTTGGCAGGAGTGCCCTGATGCTCAGGATTGGCTTCAACCTCATACTCCGGATCCTTGTCGGTCATCGTGCGCAATCGTGGTGGTGGAGGATCATTTCGGCCATAATCCACACGATCTCGTTTCAGATGGGAGACGTTAAAAACATTGGGCATCTTCCAGTGAGCTGGGGAGTTCAACCTGAAAGTGTTGGCACCGATGGCTTCAGTGATGCGGAATGGCCTGCCAAAAGGCTGTTGAAACTGTCTGGAATTAAGATTTGCCGACTTGGATTTATTAAGATTTGCATAGCCGATCGGGAGGACCCTCGTGTCGAGAAAAACTGAATCTCCCACCTTGACATCATGCGGGCGGCGAGACTTATTAGCTTCCATAATCATCTCTGTTTGCGTTTCCTCCGACTGCTCTCTCAACAAGCGGAGATCTGACATCGTCTGTTCGGCAAAGTCAGCTGCTTCCAGGCTGATTTTTGGCATCCGGTTGGCACTCGGGATTGGTACCAGCAGATCAATCGTCATCCTCGGCACAAATCCCACATTGGCCCGAATTGGAGAAGTCTTGAGAGACTTATGCTATGCTGTGTTGTAGGTGAACTCAGCCAACAGTAGCAGGCGGTCCCACTCCTTTGGGCACTGAGCTACGTATGTCTTCAAATAGCGTTCGACCACTGCATTCAGATTCTCCGCTTGGCCGTCTGTTTCCGGATGATAGGCAGCGCTGTGATAGCGTTTGATTCCCAGTTGGGCCGTCAGGGATCCCCAGAAATCTGACATAAAGCGCGTATCCCTATCGGAGATACTATCATCCGGAATTCCTCTATTTCAAACACACATGTCAATAAACTCTCTGGTGAATGCCTCTGCAGTTCAATCCTTTTCCCTGGCTGCTTTCCATCGCACTCTCTTGGTTAGTGAATCGACAATTGTAATTATGCAGTCGTAGCCGTCTCTGGCAGTGGCTGGTAGTTTTGTAATACAATCAATATTAACCCTTGAAGCCCGTATCTCCGGAATTGGCAGCGGTTGCAGCAAGCCATACCGGAGTTTGTTGGAATTCTTGCCACGGTGGCAAACGTCGCAACCTTGAACCCATGCCAGTATGGCCGGAGTTAATTGAGCCCAATAAAATTGTGATGCAATGGCAGCCGCCATTTTTTCAGCTGATTGGTGTCCACCACCAAGCGGAGAGTCACGAGCCTCTGAGATAACGTTGCTCCGCATGTCGAATGGGATGCGGAGTGCCCCAGTATCCCTGCGAAAAAGAAGGCCGCGATCCAGTCAGAAAAGTCTTGCTCGCAACATGTTTTTTGGATGGTGCTCTTCTCTCGAATGCTGAGACACCCGATTTCCCCCCTCCTCGGTTACATTGGCTTTCTCGTGAAGGACATTGACAATTGGACCGAAATACGTGTCTTACAATAGTAACTCACACACCTCCAGCTTCGATTCCTCTGTGCCTATGATCTGGAGTTCCATGGTATTTACACTGATGGTGGCTGCTGGGGTAGCTGACACTGGATGGTGAATTCTGCTCAACACATGCGCTACCAGGTTGGCCGCCCCTGGGGAGTACTTGAATGAGCAGTCGATCTGCTGCAGTTTATCCAGGTGTCGCCATTGGCGGCTAGAAGGCTTCTGCCGGCTCAGGATATGCTGCAGCAACATGTGGTCCGTCTACACTGACATAGTTCGATTGCTAAGGTAACGCTCCCAGTGCATCAAACTGTCGTGGATCGCCAACAACTCGTGGTCGTATGCTGCATAGCGCGCTTTGATGTCATTTAATTTTCGAGAAAAAATGCCCAGCGGACATTCCACCAGCCAGCCCTCCGGTCCCCAGGGTTGCTTTTGAGCCAGAACTCCTCCAAACGCTATATCTGAAGAATCGGTGCATGTGATGTAGTAGCGCTCAGGATCGCGTAGTGCCAGCACTGGAGCCAACACCAAAGCCCTGCAAATATCGTCGAACTCTGCCTGGTGCTTCCAAAGCCACCGAAAGATGCTGTTATCGGCTGTGAATGCGTATAGCTGAGTGGTGCAGTGCGCGAACTTGTGCACAGATTTCCTATAGTAACCTGCCAACCCCAGGAACGACCGAAGCAGGGCTGTGCTCGCCAGTACCAGCCAGTCATTTATGGCTGCTATCTCCCTGCCCTCCGCATGAATTTCACTCGAATTGACCTTGAAACCAACGAATGACATCTCAGTGGCTTCAAAAACACATTTTCGCTCATTCAAATGGAGATGCGCCTCCCTAATTGCCAGCAGGATAGTGTCGACATGCATCTTGTGTTTGGCCAAACCGCAAGAGAAAATCAGCACGTCATCCAGGTATCCAATTGGAAACATCTTGTACGGCCCCAAAATGCGATGCATGGTGCGCATAAACCCTGAAGGTACGTTAGCCAGACCAAACGGAATTACCATCCACTCATAAAAGCTATCCGGAGCGACAAACGCCGGCTTGTGCCTGTTCTCTGGGTGTATGCGTAACTAGTGGTAACTAGTGTTAGCAACGGTTCCGTGTCTGGGTTGTCGATCAACCCGAACTGTCAACTCGGGTACAGTTCGATGGTAAACTCCTAACCCGTCTGAAATGGGCGGGTTAACAGCGGGTCGCCCAGCGTGTCCATTCATAGATTCAATTAAGGCTCTTGCTTTTGGAGTATGTGAATAGTATCTTATCAAAATCGCGTTTTCAACAACCAAGGATATGTTTTTGCATGCCTTGCAGCTTGCAATATCAATTAATTTGGAATCGGCATTTTACGTTTGATACATTGTATTTTTGCCTATCACAGCGGTCAATAATTCCGTTATGAACGCGGAGATCAGTGCGATGCCTTGATTACCAAATATGCATTAACTAAAACTGTTGACGCTCCGTTGACGCTCATTTTCACGATGCGGCAGGGAGCATGCCACTGTTGTTTTTGCCAGCAATGGCTGCCAATATGTGATAAATGGATGTCTGCAACCAATTGGAAAATAAATTACCTAAGATTCGAAGCTAAAAATCGTTGACGCTCCATTGACGCTCATTCTCAGAATGCGGTAGCGAGTATGTCGCTGTAGTTTTTCCCAGTAAAGGCAGCCAATATCTGATAAATGGAGGTCTACAACCGATTGGAACATAAATTACCCAAGATGCGAAGATAAAAATCGTTGACGCTCCGTTGAGGCGTATTTTCAGGATGTGGCAGGGAGCATATCGCTGTAGTGTTTCCCAGTAAAGGCTGCCAATATTTGATAAATGGATGTCTGCAACTAATCGGAACATAGATTACCCAAGATGCTAAGCTGAAAATTGTTGACGCCCTGTTGACGCTCATTCTCAGGATGCGGCATGGAGCATGTCGCTGTAGTTTTTGCTAGTGAAGGCTGCCAATATTTGATAAATGGATGTCTGCAACCAATCGGAACATAAATTACCCAAGATGCGAAGCTAAAACTTGGTGATGCTCCGTTGACGCTCATTCTCAGGATGTGGCAGGGAGCATGTCGCTGTCTCTTTTGCCTATAAAGGCTGCCAATATATCGGTTATGCATCACAGCGACCATATTGTTGTTTAATTACCATACTTACAAAACCACAAATCGTTGACGCTCCGTTGACGCTCATTTTAATATATTGTCCATTCAACATCTGCTGCCACCGATAATAGTTTCATCATGGTTTGAACATATTGGTAGGCTTTCTACCAGATTGAGACCTGGCCTTGTGACAAAGCCGAGCGCAGTAACTTTCTTGCACTGTTCGCTCTCACACGACTAAAATTTGTGTATCTTGCCAAAAGCTTCATTGCGCCTACTATATATCTGTTTATCAACCGATATTGACAAGCTACTGCTCACCATTCGCCCATAATATCTCGCTAACTAAAACTCTAGTTCACCATACATAAAGAAGCTGGTGAAACATTGACGCATTCTGTCCTACTTTTTTTTCACTCCTTTATTCCTCCTCGTTTCGATTGCATTGACGGTCATTAACACTTTTTCAGCCTGTCTCTTTGACTCCCGTGTAGGCCGAATCAATCTGGGAACATTTGGCGCAGCGCTCACATCCTGCTGGTCTGGGCTGGCCAGATCCTCGATGCTATTGTCTTGCTCTATATCCGATTCAACATGCGCCCCCCAATCGTCTTCACTGTCATTCGGATTATCAAAGTCCCCATTCCAGTTAAGGTAATCTTCAGTGTCCAAAATGCTTTCAGGTGCTCTATCCTCATGACTTGTGACTGGATGATAGTTGATTCTTCAGATTCGGCAGACATTCAATATTTGAGTTTGTCCTCCAGGGAGGTCTTTTGCAGACAGAGGTGGTTGCAATGGAGATCTTTCTGACAATTTGAACGCAGCCGCACCATCATGTTGAAAGAGTGACCAGATTGCATTGACGATCTCTTCCGTATCCGAAATGTATCCCACAGCATTCATCTGCTTGTATTGAGCGCGAGATTCCTTTTGGGTAGCATGTAGGTTTTGGCTGCCCGGCCACATCTCCAAAAAGTCGTGAACCTTGGCCATTCTGTGCAATTTCCTTTCCTCTGCCTCTTTCTTCATTTCCGTGTCGTTTTCTGTGTTCATTGTATCCAATTCTGGGTCAGCGCCTGCCAAAATTCCGTTATTGGTTCGAGCATACCGCCTTACTACGACTTTTTCGTGAAGAGTCTCGCCTGTGGTTTTTGACTGCCTCCAGCCGTTAACATCTCGGCCTCGGGAAAAACTGGCCTCCACTCCGACACCATGTGGTATGATAGGGAATATGTCGCATGCCACATTAGAGAGATCGGCGTACTTGGAGTGTGTTTCCTCCTGTTGACGCCACCAGTCGGTTATGTATGGTAACCAAAATGTACTGCTAATCTCCATTGGGTCGGAGTGGTAATCATTGAGATTTGGATTAATTTGCCCCCAGTTCTTTGGTGCTTCAGGCGGCAAATTCAAATAGAGCCTGGCGGCGGTCAATAAGGGTGCTGCGTGATCACTTTGTCCGGGTGTAGTCTCAGCCGCATTGTTAGGCGTTATGTATTCGTCATCATCGCTGGACAAATGATATGGATCAAATGATGATTGACAAGATTCTAAAACCATTCCGGAGGGGATAAGATTGCTCCTTGGTACATTTTCCCGTTTATTTACTGGCACAGGTCGATGTTTGGCACAGTATTCATTCTCCACGTACTTCAGAAAGGCCTCTTGGTATTGGGTTGTATAGGATGTTTCGTCCTCTGGATTAATATCCATTCCTTTGTCCCACTTTCTAAACGATCGCGACTTCCGGAAAAGATCGAGGATATGTGCAGAAAAAAGAGTCATGCCCGTCGATGGAGTCACTTCAGCATAGTGATTAGACAGCTTCTGTTGAGCTAACTTCATGGCGAAGAACAAGTCTTCCTTCCATGGAGTCTGGTTCTTAGCCAAAGCTGGCATCACGCCATCGATGTGATCGAACATATCATTGTACACTGTGATGACGTGATGCAATGTGACCGTATGCCTCTTTGACATCCACAGGGTCCAATAACGGAATGGCCGCAACACTTCCATGACATACTTCACTGTGGTCCATTCATCTTGAGTTGTGAAGAGTGGCTGGTGATCACTGTATTTTGGGTATTTAAGCCACTCGTGTGTGAATTCACATAATCGGAAGGCACGCTCGAGCAACTCCCGGGTCGAGTTCCAATGGGTCTTGACATCCATAATCAGAAGTATGGCGATACAGACTTTGGCTTTTTGACAGTCAATGAGCTCGTATCGACGACCAGGTGTTAGCATAATCAATACAGCAAGCATTCTCTGCTATATGAAGGTCAGTTTCAGCACTTTCAAAATATCTTGAAATACGTACTTTCTCAATTATCTTTGCTAAACCTGGTTTCATGGCCAACACCTTATTGATTCTAGCGTTGCCCTCTGTTCGAAGCCTTTGACTCTTCCCAATGTCTATGCTTTCATTCTCTCCAAATTGCTGATCGTGCTCATGGGCTTCCCAAGACTTGGTGCGGCCTTTGACACCGAGACTGCTCATGAATGCACCTAAAGCCAGCTGTATGATGTGCACCATGCAAGGTATGTGGTTCCTCAAAGCAGGCCACTCGATTCCAGAGGCCTCAGGTGTTGATTGCAGCTCGCGTGTCATCGAGTAATTTGAGGAGGCATTATCAGTCGTCATTCCAAGCAAACAGCCATCGGTAAGCTCAAAACGATCAAGCACATCCTGCAAATGTAGGGCTAGCTTTGCTCCAGTATGTTGGCCCTTGACCTATCATCCTTAATTAGCTTTCGAAACTTGAAAAGATCAGGCGATCAACCTCATCGAGTGCGAGTTGAACTTCACCCAATGCCCAATTTCCATCCATACAGTAAGCAATGACCGACGTTATGGCTAGTTTGTTGGTCGATGTCCATCCATCCAAAGCTAAACTAAGGTTACTTAGTGACGGCAATTGCTTCTTGATTGCATCCACGGTCAGTGCATATTCCCTCCAGCAAATGTTGCTGAGGGTCGAAGCGGATGGCAGCACTAAGTCATCGCGTAATGCCTTATATGACCGTTGTAGCTCTGGATTCGATATAACGTTCCATGGAATATGAGCCGAAACAAATCCTAATATGTGGTAGAGATTGCATGTGTCTTGGTGAAATTCGGAAGTGTGAAAGTCCTTCGCTGCCAGTTTGGAACGTTTTGTCTGTCATTTTTGTCAATATGGATCAACCTGGATGTCGAATCTGATCTTGCTCAGCAAACTTACTATTGTGATTCGTCGACTTCCTTTCCTCTTCAGGATGGCCAAAGCAGTTTCATCGACCATCGAACTAGTCAATTCAGTGACCTCTGACTCTGTTAATTCGTTGAACTTTGCGATGTGAGCTTTTGTCAGCAAGTCTTTCCCCATTGAGCTAGTCCCATGTTCTGATGGATGGCGAAGAACTTGATGACAAATGATACATATGATGCCAGGGCTGCCGGTCTCCTCAATTCCTCAGTGTAAATAGAATTGCCACGAAGGTGCATGTCGAGAATTATTCCAAGCAATAGGGCGCTTTGAATCTACATTAATTGAAGCCCACCAACCATCGAAGATGATTTGTAAAGTAAGGTCACTCAAATCGCGAATAAAGACACGTTCATCTTTGGAAGAGATTGTAACCTCGAGCAATGAGGTGTTCAAAGATTTTGAATCTGACATGGCGGTAGGAATTAGACAGCTGGGTAATCCGATTCGAAAGATTGCCAAAAGTAACCATACAGCCAACAGGCTGCGGGTTCTTACATATTAACTCTACTGCTACAAGTAACAAAAACAGATCTGTAAGACATTGCATGCATATTTGTGAAGTTGTGGACAAGGTTAGATTGCAAAGACTGACCGCGTAAAACTCGATTTAGGAACAGCACAATGCAGTTCATTGCTGTGAAGCGTTCTGAGCCTCCACCAAAACTGTTGATGCTCTCCAGGCGCTCAATTGTAGGAGGTGGACGCGATATCGTCACTAGCATTTTTGCTAATACAGGCTGCCAATAGGTTCATTGTGGGTTACCTACGTTCTATTGCCATTAGATTATCCAAGATGCAAGATCAAAAATCATTGACGCTCTGTTGATGCTCAGTTTGGGACATGGTAATGTTCTTGTCCTAAGCATTTTTGCCTAGAAAGGCGGCCGATAGTTCGATTATGGATCAAAGTGGTCCCATAGCCCCTCGATATTCCAAAACGCAAGGCCTAAAATCGTTGACGCTCCGTTGATGCTCATTTTTAGGGCATAGTGACGAAGTCGTCGAAAGCATTTTTGCCTAGAAAGGCGGCCGATAGTTCGATTTTGGATCAATGTACTCTCATAGCCCCTTTATATTCCGAAATGCAAGGCCTAAAATCGTTGACGCACTGTTGACGCTCATTTTCAGGGCATACTGACGAAGTCGTCAAAAGCATCTTTGCCTAGAAAGGCAGCTGATAATTTGATTATGGTTTATTGTCGCCGCACAGCCCTTGCATTTTCCAAGATGCAAGGCCAGAAGTCGTTGACACTCAGTTGACGCTCATTTTTAGGACATAGTAGCGATGTTCTCGCAACCATTGTTGACTAGAAAGGCGGGCTATAGTTCGATTATGAACGAACGTTGCAGCGAAACCATCTGGATTTTCCATGATGTAATGCCCATAATCGTTGATGCTCTGTTGACGCTCACCTTTGAGCTCGCCTTAGAGACATACTAACAGTCATTGGGTGCTCAACAATTGTACATAAAATCCAAACAGTCTTTTTTGGCAGCCAGTATACTGTTTCTATGTATCATTATTCGAATCCAAAATCTTTGAGACATCTCACTTTCCATCAGCAAAAAGTGGAAAAGGTATTCTGAGCATTCTGAGCATTTTGAAGGTTGTTGAAACTCAAGTTCGCATTTAGTCAATTTTGTTGGGTCCAGTTATACGAATCATACTCAGCGATAATGCATTCACAATATGACGGGATTTTCAAACTTGGTATAGTGTTCCAAAATAGGTATAGCCTAGTTGGATACATTTCTTAATTGATTAAAGTCAGCTACTTTTAATTTTGAAAAATGTAATGAACATAGAATACTTTGCTGAGTCATGACATGAAACTTGACATTACTATTTCGAAATGACAAATCAAAAACAAACTAACTTAAATAGGAAATATTATTAAAGATATTCAGTTGTTTGTTGATTATAGCTGGAGGTATTCCAAATATGGTTAGTTTCATTATGATTTGTCATGAAGATATATAAATCAAAAGTTTCATAATATTACTAAGCAAGCAATAGTACGTCTATTACATATTTCATTTTTAAAAATAGACTAACTTTCAACTATAAAACAATATAACAGACTAAGCTATACCCCTTTGGGAAGACTATACCGAGTTTGAAAATCCCGCAAAGATATGAAAACAATCTGACTGAGTATATTTTCAGCCCGAGTACACTGCATAATTGAGAAAAGGCGAACTTGAATTTCAAAATGCTCAGAATACTGAGAATGCTATTTCATTTTTTGCTGATGTCTGAGCCACCACTATACACGTCATTTGCATGATGAATGACATAAGTTCATCGCATTTCAGCGCTTTCGGCCGGCAATTTACCGCATAAGAATCCATGCACTTGTTGTAGATATTTATAGCGTGATGACCTCACTATTCCTGATCCAGCTCATTCTCCTCGATTTCCATTACATAACATAAGCAATTTTCGATTTTTCGACCATGTGCAGGAGGTCTGAGTGGAGAGCTATGTAGTTGGCTGCATGGATTAATGCAGACTAACGGCTGTCATTCATCCAGGTTTCAGAAGTGCTTTGACCACTCCTTCTATGAGTCATATGACATCACTGACTTAAACTTTGTTAGTAAATTTTGTCTGAAATTTAGGTTTCGTTTTATCATTTAACTGTAACAGGCTAGACCATATACAGTTTATTGTTCATCGATCTACTTGATTTGGTGTCTGGAACATCTGCATGGCCTGTACGACCCTTGCAGACACACCGACGAATAATCCCGTCTCACAATTTGCTCACTGAAATTCAGAAAAAGCTGACATGAAACAAAGTAGGTACAGATTGCTTTTACTTGCGATACGTCGTCAAAAATACCTATTTGGCTATCTATTCCTCCAGTGACGCAGGAGCCGTCACCATGTCTTTGTCCGAATCTGATTTCTATATGGTAATTAGCTAGTGACGCTCTATGCTGGGGTAAATGCTCACGGGTTGAACTGGCGTCGCAATCTCCCTCTGTTACAAATCAGGCACCGCGTCGGGCATGAGAGATACTATGTGATTGTGTGCCTGAGGTTTCTCCGAACCCAACCTCATTTGACTACTTCCCTGTCAAGACGTCAGTTGTGGCATTTGGGATTGTCCGGGGACGATATCAAGATCCTGCATAAGCTCTCCAAACGTTGCCGGTGATGGTGTGGCTGCTGTCATGTCTGTTTGGGGCGTCACAACTGCTGGAACCTTCAATTCAGTTGTCCTATACTTCATATCTCTCTCAGGGAAGTAGTCGGCTGCATCCCCCTATCCCGGTTACGTCAGTTCGTCAAGCCTCATCTGCTTCTGCCGAAAGCTCTCCATGCGGTGCTGTACCATTTTGGAGATTGTGCCCATCACCCAGCCAGGTTCATCATCTTCGCTCAGCTTGCCAAGCTCTGTATATTCTTCATCATCATCCTCGTCTTCCCCATTCTCCTCATCTTCGGAACTTGCAAGATCGCTCAGACTGTCTCCAATAGCATTCAACATCTCCTCGAATGTTGTTTCAGGCTTTGTGGTTGTCGATTGTGCTTTTTCAACATTTCTCATATGTTCCTGGTCTTGCATTATCGCTGTCTCTGTGTCTTGAACTCGCTTTCTTGCCACTGCGGTCTCTCTATCCACATGATCCTCGATCCATTTCTCTTTTTCTTCGTTGCTTAAGAAGTGGGTTTCCCTTCGTTTCTCTGCCGAAAGCTTCTTTAGAGATCGTAAGCTGCGCAATGCTCCCAATGGTTGGACCTGTTCTGCCTCCAAGCCACTCTTGGCTTTATTTGCTTGATGATGTCATCGTGTTGATTGCTTTGTCGATTTGCCGTATTTGCCCGCCGGAAGTCGCAAAAGGTTCTTTTTCGGAGCATTGACCATTGTATCTTGCGTTGACCTTGTTGTTGGGTGAGATGTTGGATGTTGCAAGATATGGACCACATGGAGGCAAGCTGAGTCTTTTATGTCAAGGTTGGTAGGTTTCATCAATCAGAACAAAGCAAAATCAGCGTTTTGACCATCACTTCATTGGGAATGGTCATTCTAACCATACATTAAGACTTGATGGTTAGCGTGTGATTCATGTAAGATCCCGGGGATGTCTTGAGACAAACATCACCAGACGTCCTTTCTGTCGAAGAATGTCCTATTTATATCTATCAAACACAAGATATCAGCTGTTGTTCATCACGATATATCTCTGCAAACAAACAAACAACATCTGACCGACTTACTGCAAATTGCGGGACCGTTGGAATCCCCTGCAGCTATACGCAGTGCAGCTATACCCAGCCGGATTCAGCTTGAATTGAAGGTGCAAGTTGGCTGTCACTTGTTCCATTTTGACTTGTAGCTAACTATATAATCTTCAGGACTTCCCACTTCTTTTTGTGATCATCTTCCTCAGCATTCCACAACAGCACATCATGGCTCCAGAAATACTTCAACAGGTGCGATTGAAGCCAAATCGAGCCGAACGTCAGGCGCTCCAAACAATGCGCCACCCGGTGAGACACAACAGCAACCCAGAGACCAGTTAGTTCACCGCGACGCAGCAATTGTAGCCACCAAAACTATGACCCTGGACGCTCATTTCAAAATTGTACGTAAAACCGGAAGCAACAAGAATAAGAAGCAGCATGCGATTGGATGTGAGTCAATCCATATCGATGTAGACGATGGTCAACTAACAGTTTAAAGCACAGCTGGGGTACGTAGAGAGCTACGTGACCAATTCATCGCTGCCTGTAAAGGGAAACCTCCACAGTCGACCAAGGCATTGAACCGTACAGTCCGCGAAATTGAAAATCACGATGTTGTCACTTCTGGGATTTTTGCAGACCAATTTGGTGATAAACGTCCCCATGAATGGACCAAACAAGCTTTAAAGACCTTAGAGGAGGCTACGGAGTCGTATATGGTTGAGGTAACAGCCGATTCTCACTCTAGAAGCAGCAACTAATTTCTTATAGGTTTTCAACATGTCCGCTACTATGGCAAGACAAGGAGGTCGGGTACAGCTTGAACAGTCTGACATGCGTAGTGTTAGCAACAGGTCCAAATTGCTGGGTCGGTTCTGGGTCCGGTTCCACCCGAAAGCGGACCGTGGCAACAGGTCTTACCACACGAAAAACCCGGACTGTTGGAAATGGGCCGGTTTTACCACCAAAAACCCAGCATTTCAAGTTCACAATTTTGGCTCCAATTAAGTATTTGAGTTCTGATCGTATCACAACAAAATCAATATGTAGATTGTGCAGTTTTAGTCGCTCTTTCACCTCCCGCTATCAGATTTGGGATCCGACAAGTATCCGTTGAGTCCCGATCGAAAACCCGCTAATTTCGCTTAAAATCTGCCATTTTTTCACAACCACTCAACGAATATCAGTCGGATTGCAAATTGAAATGCAGGAGGTGAAAGAGCGGCAAAAGCTGAACAATTTGCGTATTGACCATGTCACGATACGATTAAAACTCCAATAATTAATCGGAGCCAAAACTGTGAGAACTGTATAGTTTGAACTGCGGTCCGGTTCCAACGCGGTCAAATACCCACGGTTCTATGTCCGGTTAGGGTAACAAACCCGCCAAGACAAAGAGGCTCGGGTTTTTGGCAGGGTCTGGAACCGAACCGAACCGAACCACTGGACAAAACCCGGACCGCTGGCGAGTTACCCAGACCCGTTGCTAACACTAGACATGTGTCTTGCCTTGAAAATGGCCAAAATGGCAAAAGAAGGGTTTTCGCGTGCCGCAATTGAGGAAACGCAGAAACTAGTCAAGAATCCACACGGCGAAGTTTGAGAAGAGAAGAAGCGGGGTGCTGTGTTTCCCGGGCATAACAAGGGGAAGGCTGCCATGGAACGACACCCGGCAATGGTTTGGGAAAATCACACGGACGGCTGCCTTCCTTGCCAAAATGGCACAGCAAAGAATCCACAGACTCGCTGGACGCGCAAAGGCATGGGTGCACCTCCACCACGACCGGCTCCACGGAGGCCCGGAATGCCACCTGTGCCACGTGATGACAGTGAGAGAATTCGAAGCCCCGAAACAGAAGGTGTGCCACCCAGATATGTGTATATACATATTCCGCTTTCCTGCACTCAATTATTCAATCTTGATCCCTATGCCAAGAATTGCATGCTCGATATAGATTTTATTCCAGATTTGCTGACTGATGAAGGTCCATCCACAGGTTAGTACACTAGCAGCTGTGTGGTAATGCAGCTAACAGCCATTTTGTAGACAACAGCAGCCTTTTGAGTGAACTTGACAGCAATGACGAGAGTTGACGGAAGGGAACGGGATTTTTGAGTATTATCATGATCTACAATTAGCGGACACTTTAAAGTATATTTTAAAGGGTATATTTATATGCATCATTAAAGAACAATGTAGTTAGAAGGGAGAATGTACATGAACAGCACAGAACGGCTGCCACAAGACCATTATTGATATAGTATGCCAAAGTGAATGGTTCCATATTGCAGTTACACCTGTGGCAAAATGAGTGTCAACGGAGCGTCAACAATTTTAGGTCCTGTAAGTCGGGTAATAAAAATGCAATTTGGTTGTGAATACACATAATGGAAGTGTTGCCACCCTTTATAGGCAAAAGAAGAAGCACCACACTCCCTGCCCCATCTTGAATATAAGCATCAACAGAGCGTCAACAATTTTTGGTCTTGTTAGTCTGGTAATTAAGAAGTAATTTTGTAGTGGTTATACATAACAACAGTATTAACAACCTTTATACACAAAAAAGAAAGCAAGACGCTCCGTGTCCCATCTTGAATATGAGCATCAACAGAGCGTCAACAATTCTTGGTGCTGTAAGTCAAGTAATAAACACGCGATTCGGTAGTGATTATACATAATGGAAGTTTTGCCATCCTTTATAGGCAAGAAAAATAGCAACATGCTCCCTGCCCCATTTTGAAAATGAGCATCAAAAGAGCATCAACGATTTTAGGCCTTGTTAGTCTGGTAATTATGAAGTAATTTTGTAGTGGTTATACATAACAACGGTATTGACAACCTTTATACGCAGACAAGAAAGCGAGACGCCCCGTGTCCCATCTTGAAAATGAGCGTCAACGGAGCGTCAACAATTTCTGGTCCTGTAAGTCGGGTAATAAAAACGCGATTTGGTAGTGATTACACATAATGGAAGTATTGCCCTCCTTTATAGGCAAAAAAGAAAGCGACACGCTCCCTGCCCCATCATGAAAATGTGTGTCAATGGAGTGTCGACGATTTTGGGCCTTAGATCATGGTTTATCGAAGCGCGCTGTGGCTGTTAAAGTCCATATAGTCAGGTTTGGCCATTTTTGTAGTCTAAAACGCTTGTGAACACTTAGTTACACCTTTGTAAATGAAATAAGATGTTACTGTTCAGGAGGTTATCATGGGAATATCACTTGCTTATTTGCTCAGAAAGCCAGCTAATCACTTGTTTATGGATACGTGTGATCAAGCGCCACTTAGATTACCCAAGATGCAAAACCATCAATTGTTGACGCTCCGTTGACGCTTATCTTCAGGATGGGGCAGGGAGTGTCTCTCTACTCGTTTGCTGTATAAAGGTTGTCAATACATCAGCAAATGACATTGCAGTACCATAGTCAATATTTTGCAATTAACAGTAGGATATCTGAATGCGACCATAAATAGAAAAACCCGAAACGCAGAACTGGAGATTGGACCCGACGGGTTGAGCCAAACCTGGCAAAACCCGGTGGTTGACGGGTACGGGGCCGCGTTTCGACCGCCAAGAAGCGGCGGGCTGGGTTTTTGGACGGTTCTAGAACCAAACCGAAACGTCTTTCCGGTCCAAACCTGGACCGCCACCGGGTCACCCGGACCCGTTACTTACACTAGTGGTAACCACTGGCTAGGTCGAGCTTGATAAACACCCTGGACCCAGGTAGCCGATCAATAAGATCTTCTATGTATGGGTATGGATACCGGTCTCTGGTGATGATTGCATTTTGGCCTCAGTAATCGACGCACATCTGCAGTCCACAGCCATCCGGTGTTTTAACAATGATCACTGGTGCCGCAAATTGGAAGTGGCTCTCAGTAAGCCAGCCATTAGCCAGTAACTTGGCAATGTGGGTTTCGAACTCCAAGCGCTCCGAATCTGACATGTGATACGGCTGGCAATGTGGCGGCTCTGCTGTTGGATCGGTGTCAATGGGAAAGTCATGTTTGGTCGCTTGAGGGACTCCCGTTGGCGGTTCGAAGAAATCTGCAAATGCTTTCCTGATGCGTAGCCGCCATGTTTCGAGATCTGCCAGCTTGTGTGGAGTAGCCTCCTCCACCTCCCCCATTATCTTGTTGATACGTACCCGAATATTGGCAATAAAGATTCTTGAAGACTTGCCCTTGGCAACAAAGGACGCGGAGACCATATTGATTGCTGATCTATGGGCCACTGTCTTGCAATGGGCCTGAACTTCTCTCAATCGTCCTTGGTGAGGTCGCAGACCTACAAGTTATGTCGTAATGGTTGTTGATGGAAGGTGGGAGCCTTGCTGCAAAATAGTCCAATCAGGCTTCAGCATATGCAGAGTATTAGTTTTATGATCGATGATATGCAGATTGGCTGCCATCCAATCTTTACCCATAAATAGGTCATAGATGCCTTGCAAGTCAAAAATTGTATACCACCCGGAGATGTCGATGCCATTGCTGGTGATGCCTCTTACTGATGCCTTCAGCCAAACCTGCCATCTATCCTCCTCTGCCTTCTCTTCTCCTGCAACAGAGACTCTCATGCGCCCACAAAGTCGACATTTCAAGCCCAAAGATTTGGTGCAGATAGTATCCACGTAACGATGGGAGTCGCTGCAATCAAATATGGAATACGCTGAACAAATTTTATTATTGGAGGTTGAAACAAAAGCGTTAAAATGAAGTAGGTCAGAATTTGGTGAACTAGGAAGAGCAGAAGTCTCATTATCTGTCAGGCTGCTCAGGTACAATTTCGCATACCGTATGCGTGCATTGCCTTCCCCCAATTCCTTACTCTGCACTGTTTTTGCTTTTCTAATAATATTCTGGGTAGTAGGACATGCCACCACTACTCCCAATTGCCATGCACTTGGCCGTCCTCCTCATCCCCAACCTCCTGCTCCACTGCTGAATCCTCCCCATCATTGTTCATACATGTGTGCTCCACTGCGGGTGCCTGGATGTTATTGATGCCCCAGGCCGCCAACCTGGCCGAAGTTCCTGAGCCCCATGTCAAGTTTTGGTGCGATCATGACCACCGTCCGATGTGCTGCGGTTTCCACCCGTTCCTGCACGGAAAGCTTGGCCGCGCCCCCGAGTGTCTGGAGTCGCCCAATCGCGTGACTCATGTCAAAAATCATTACAGCGGTAGCACCCGGTATTGGTGTGAGGTACAGTAAGATGCATCGGCTCCGGACCACCAGGCGTTGGAACAGTGGCTGCGTCAGGCGGGACAAAGTCGAAGCCATGGTTCACTGGCGTAGCCGTGATAGCTGGATGCGATGTCCTAGGTTTAGAGAACTCTACGACCATCTCCATAACGTCGGCCAACGTGAAAGGAGTAGCTGGATGCAGCATCATTTGTATACGGGCTGAGGCGATTATCTGATGTGCAATTCCCGCCGGCTGTTTCGAACAGTACTCATTGTACAGGGGATCCTCGCAGTGAATAGTGCATCAGCAAAATGTAAAATGGTTCGGAAGTCATAACTCAGTTACTCAGCTATTCTGAACAGCCACACTGATCCTTCCAGAAGATCCCAGAAGCTCCCGAACAGGCTGAATGCAAATTGATGTTCTTCTCAGGTGCTCTGAGACGTACGTTTAGGTGCTCCTCAATGCTCCTGAAGTTGCGGAACAGAATGCAAGAATATTCTACAGAGTATGAAGTCATCTTCAGAATGCTATAATATCATGCCTTTAAGTTGGTACAATTTTGGAGCTGCTGGGACTACGACACTTGTCACCAAGACCATTCCGGTGCACCTGGAGCCGTATCCTCCAGGAGTGATAGTAGATACAGTCTATATCGAATAGTACAATTCGATAAACTATCTCACAGCTACACACCTGAATCAGGCATTCTAATCTAATTAATATACAGTCCAGTACATATCTACATCAACATCATCATTTACAAGCCATACGCTATCCATGCCATCAGATGCAGCATTCTCCCGCACCAAATGTGCTGGTCCAACTATTACTCCAGAGGGTACAATATGAATCTTATTCATCTGTTTGACCACCCGGATGAACCCGTCAACACAATCAGCCTAACCAGGAAGATCTTTGAACTTTGTTGGAATCACCACCACGTATTCTTGAGCTTGACGACGTAATACCCATTGTTGGGTCTTTTTGCACCTCTTAGACAACGTCGATATTGCTTTGCCGGCTGGCAGGCACTCCTGAAGTTGGAGGATATGATTCGGTGGAGTCCAGCTGAAGTATAATACAGGATAAGAAGGAATTCGTCCTTGGAAGGTGTTATTGAGGTCATTCTCTTCACTTTGCGTATACTGGACCCAGATGTTATGAACTTCAGGCATGATCCCTTCGTTGGCATTGATATATTCTACCTTGCAATCAAATCAAGTCCCAGATGCTCAACAGAAGTAGGGTTGTGAAATGGTTGACGGTAGTAGAACAGCCCATTCTGGAGTTTAATATATATACTGTCAATGGGAACATTCTGATCATATCTGAGCACAAGTCCACAAACTTCGGGACCCCAGTCCTCTTCAATTTGAGTGCGGAATAGCTGTCCAAAGTGGGGAATTCCGAAATCTTCTGATGCATCTCTGAGTGAAGTTAATTTGATCCTTCTGCACACTCTGCGGACATGTGTTGCTCTCAAATGATATACCTACTGTGATACAGGGTAGACAAAGGGCTCGTCCTGAATTGTTTGGAGACGTAACATATAGGGTCTGGGTGTACTTTGCCGTTGATCGGTAGCAGACAGTAGGTTGAAAACTTGTGCAGAGGCAACATCGTACTAGCCTTCGAGTGCATGATATGACAGTGTCTCCTCCATATAGTCGAAACCAGTACACGGGTCATTATGCTTAAGCATCTGTCGAATGTAATTCACTTTGTTGCTAGATTGAGATGCCTCTTTCACGTTGGCAAAATGTGGCCGTTCAGAAATATCCGTGGTGAAATCGTCTCCGGAACGCGTTCGGCAAATTGACTCTGATACATGGCTCACAAGATGCATGTTTGGATACCCGGAATGGATTACGCGCTGTTCAAGGGTTTTCTGGAGCGCCTGAATGCCGATTGTCTCCCACCAAGTTTCAAACTCGATCATATGGATAGAGAATTCCTTCCTGAAATGATTCTGTTCATTCGAGGTGATGCCATAAATCTCTCTCTCCAGCAGGATAGTGACGTGCTCCGTATCAGCCAAGCTGCAGGTCGTGGCTTCTGTCTCAGGATCGGATAGGCGGTTCTGAAAATGCAGTCGCTTGTCGGCAGTCATGTTTGCCGCCCTGTAAACCTCGTCTTCAGCTGCAGTTTTCATTAGTACAAGTTGTTTGGAGAATACGCTTCTGGGACCGGTTGCCTTGGTCCCAACTTCCTGCAATAGTTGTCGCTCATGATGTTGGAATAATTTATCGGAAAGCTTGCATTTCGCAGGCGTCACTTGATGGATTTCGCGCTCCAAATGCTCGATTGCCTTCTGACGATCAGCATCTGACCAAGTGGTTGCTGCTTGCCAGGCTCTATTCAGGCGCACCTGACATTTCCTGCATTTTGTTGAAGAAACATTTTCAGCCCCATACACATGGGCCTCCATTGCAGCACAAATCTTATGAATCTTTTGTTCGCGTAACTGATAGGATTCTGTTGCCAACAGGTCATCTACTTCAGCCTTCTCAGACTTAGACATTTTCTGTACTCAAAAAATTCTTTTCTTCTGGTAAAATTGCTTGAGTGCATCGTCTAGTGCTTTGAGGGATGGATCAGTGTGATTTTGTTGGCAAACAAGCAGAGAGAATTCACATACTGCCCGCACAGCTCCCATTACCATTTCATTGGAGGCTGTTTCCGCTGCAGTTTTCCCGGCATCCTTGGAGCAGACAAGAATTGGAGCGCAATTCACAGCCAGTGTTCTGATCATTCCATGGATCACTTTAGCTTGCCAGGTGCCGCTTTTCAATGAATCGAATGATTTATAGAAGTGCTGGAGGCTGGAATATCATGGTACCGATTTGAATCGATTGTCAAATTGATTCTTGATGTGCCTCGCTCTCAGGTATTTGAGCAGCCAGTGCAATAAGTCTTTAACTATACCCAGGAGCAGCTGATGCAATTCATCAGGCTGCCAAAGCCGATAGACATTGCAGAGAGGGAATTGCCAGAACTGGTTGCGGATTGGGTGGACACCTAGAGTGTGCAGAGCATCAATATTGTTGACCTCCAGCAGCTCCAAGTAAATATGCTGCTCTCTTGAGTTATCGAGTGGTTGATAGGTGGAATGCCCGATCAGCGCACCTTTAGGAATTTTGCACATCGGACATGAACCACATGAGACTTGAGCAACCATGACTCATTCCAGATAATCTCTGACCCAGGCAGCTGACAGCAGGTAAGATTGTAGCTGGAATCCATCTGCACAATCCCATTTCAAGCCGGGGCCAGCGATGTCGAGATGCCTAAGGTGAAACAGCATAGTTCCAACCGCAGAATGCGATGCTTCGTCTAAGTTTTTGGCAACATTTGGAAGACATGGGATTAGGCTGATGAGAATCCAGGGGTGCTTTTTAGGTGTATGGCAGATATCTTTTCGAATATTACCTATTGTGAGATACAGTGGCCAGGCATGCTAATCGCCCGAAAAAATTGTCAAGTGAGTCTTGTCAGATGCACAAATGACTGGTACAATTGTCGCTCCGACAGGAAGTTGATCTTGTGTATCCCACCAACAATCTGCTGTGTTCATCTCACTGTAGATTCGACGACCCTGAGAGTCTGCGAGGCGCACCGGTTGGACATTGAGGTGTGCCTGAAAAGGAAGATGTGGTAGAAGGAACTCGATACATTCGAAAATATCCCTGTAGAATAATGTTCCAAAGTTATGTGAGTCATCGTCAATCCAACTATCATCGCTGAGCCCGAAATCGAGTTCAGAGAGTAGTTTTCGGAAGGCCTCTGCAGATTGGTAGGATTCGATTTTGAAGTTGTCCAGTCCACATCTGAGATGTTGATCTATTAAAGTTTTCATTTTCTGGCTAAATGAGTGAGCCTGCTGAAAGTCATGTCCGGACTGAAATGGATGCCTTGGATTCCATTGTTCTGAGTACTTTCAATGGTTGTTGTACAATCCAGTTGCTTTGCCATACACTTTCCCCCCCACATTTTTCACTCCAACTACCTGCCTATGACGCTTTGTCTTTGTTGGATCAGGGGTACAGGTGAGATGAGGCTGCTGAGGGTCTATTGGTTCTTCGTTGGGAGTATCTTCAGGTGGTGGTGCACCTGGTACGTTGTCTATGAGTAGATCATTAATTGACAGCTTGTCGATGGCCATTCAGGTGCACCTACTGTAGTCAAACCATGATGGCTCAGGGTGAGGGAAGCCTGGAGGTGGTAGAATCCCTTTGGGTAATAGCCCTTCATTCATCGATATTGGGTGATATTGTTGATAGTGAGCTTCCAGACGGTTCTTGTTGCATAATTTCATTTTGCAGATGAAGAATTGAACATGTTTCCGGCGAGTGTTGACAATAGTTGAGAAATGCTCAGTGTTCTGACGAATCTTGATGATACTTTAGGGGGTATGGTTTGTTGCTGGATTTGAGTCTCAAGGATATTTGTTTGAAAGCGAGCTAACTCTAACTCAGGTTAGCGTATCACTTTCAAAGCCGCATCACACCCCACTAAATGTAGAGGAGGGGTAAAACAAAGTCACTTTGCGATCAGTTCTCTTCACAAACTAGAATAATATCTATCAAATCCCGCACAATAATGCTGCACAGTATCTACTGAAAATCGTTAGCAATGAAAGCTTCTTATGTCATCACTGCAATCAACTTTTAATACTGTTGATCAGGTGCAACTATGATTGGCCTTATTGTATACTATGTCATTGCGGCATGGTGCAGGTTATTTCTACGCTCGAGCCTCAAGCAGTGGATAACATCAGCTTAATACAATGAGTAGGTAAGTTTCCTAGCTGGCTGTATGCCCGCTCAATGATCATCGAGAACTGATAGGCTGTTAGGATGTTTTCTTCAGTAACTATCCTAGACCGGTGGGTGGATCTTCAGGAGACAACATGGTTACCACAAGGAGCCCAAAAGGAAGCAATCACTGTTGCTGTTCGACAAACAAGGCCTCATATTGAATGATGTGCAGGTCTTACACACACATTTTGAGTGTAAAATGCCTAGTCATGCTAACCTTCCAACTGGATATAGTTCTTGTTGGCTTCCTGGAGATATCATGTCATATCCCATCTATGACCTTTACAGTCAGGAACCGAAGAAAGATGAGCTGCTATCCAAGGTCCTACTATACGAATTGGAGCATATAACAAAGAAAGGCAGGAAGTGGGTGATTATGATTTCTTTTTCTCATCCGGGTTTCATGTAACAGGCGGGGTTGGATGTCGGGGATATTGGTAACTGCAATGTGATATTGTAATCGGGACCAGACGCTTCGGGATTCGTATTGAAAGGATCAAGACAGGACAACAGTTGAGGCTGGGTCAAAGTTGTGCTTGCTTTGCTATACAAGAGAACGAGTAAAGAGAGAAGAAAAAGGAAATCCTGCAACTCCAAACAACCTCTCTTTATATACACTTTGTCTGCCACCCTCGAATCATTCCTCATGCTCCGATGTACCATCTGAATATCCCACCATGATCTTACACACCACCAACGCAACTCTTATCAACACAACCATGCCACATCATGCGACATCGCAACACCTAAAACCACTTTCTTATTGTAACAAATTATACCGCCACCATCCCGTGACACTCTCACACCATTCCCGCATCGTACAACGTCTCCGCCCTTCTGTAACACCAATTCCTTCCGCATCTGCGATTCCCTTCCTATGTACCTCTCAACTCATCGCTTGTAACCCGAATGGTGACAGTATCCCCCTCCTAGGTTCGAGGTCCTCTGAGAACATTCTTGAATGGCCCTGGCTTTATGGGATACCGTCGATGAAACTCCCATACTGCTAGTAATCGGTCAACGAACTTCGCAGGTTCCCACGTCAACGAATCATATCCCGTCCACCGTATAAGCTACTGTCACTGACTCCGGAACATCCGACTTTCCCCAACACTCGAGACTTGTTACTCTTCTTCGCGAACAACTTCCACCCCAGGTGGCGGTTCAACTCGTTGTCCCTCGAGGGGATCATCAACCGCTGGGTCCAAAAGAGACACGAGCTGACCCTGATGAATTTGAATTGACGCAGCCAACTGCAACTCATAGGCATACGGGGAAATTCATCGGACAACCGTAAAGGGGCCCTGCTGCTTCCAATCGAGTTTCCAGGTAGGCCTCGTAGTTTGTATATGTCGGGTGTCTAGCCCTACCGGTGAGCCTTCCTGAATATCCAGAGCTGGAATTCGTCCACAATTTGCCCCCTCTTCCTGCACTGCTTGACTCCGTCTCATTTCTACCTGAAGGTGCTCATGAATTTGCTGCATCATTGGCTGAACCTGATTGGCACTAACCCGTCGTTGATGTCCATCCCTTCTGGGTTGTCCTGCGAACAACATTTGAGGATCCTCGCCCTGTACTGCATAAAACCGGGTACACTTGGTGGTCCCGGACGTCCCATTATTTGCCACACACTCGGCCAATGGAAGCCATTGTACCCAAATGTCCCACTGATGATTCACAAACACTCAGAGGTACTGTTCCATACTGGCATTCATTCGTGCCGTCTGTCCATCCGTCTGTGGGTGAAAGGCTGTTGACATTCTTCGGTCGATCCCCAGCTGGCTGCACACGTGTTGCCAGAGAACAGACGCAAACCGTGGGCCTCGATCTGAAACCATTGTCAATGGGAGTCCGTGAAGGCGTTCTACTTCCTGCAGAGACAGCTCCGCCAAACCCAAAGCATCTATCGTCGTATGGCAAGGGATGTAATGTTGCATCTTCGAGCGCCGATCCACTACCACCCATATTGTATCGAACCCTTCACACTCCGGCAATCCCACAACAAAATCTATCGAAATATCTTCCCATGCATCAGCAAAATGTATTTTAGTCGCTGGGAGCCTCCACGAGTGTCTGAGAGGATGTGGAGTGTAAACTTAGAAGCGTCAATTTCAGGAGAGTATCAGACCGTAGGAGGGCATTCCGGCCGGCCTTCAGAGTGACTGGGATCTCTGATGACTGGTACGGGAGCACCATGGGAGCGGTTGTGATAAGTTTGGGAGCACCTCGGACTGTCGCCCAACCAATGCGGGAATCCCACACTAACTCTGAGAGATGCCGGGTTATTATGGATCTTCATTTGAAGGACTGCAGGGGTTATTTGAGATTCTCCGGATGTACACGAGCAATAAGAATACCCTCCACATATGATGCATAGATTATGGTTCGTTATCAACTTCTAAATCACACTATAGTTCCCAGCATCTGATCAACATTCTATTGTTTGCATCGCTACATTAAGGAGGAACCGAAGAAAATCGCGAGTGATTCAAAGATGAAAGTAGGTAAATCCGAAACAATAACCCGATTAAGCGATCGGAATGATATCAATTGAACATAGACTCAATGTCATCCACTAAATCTCCCATCTCATCAGGGCCAACAAATGCAGAAACATACAATTCATCAACAGCGCAAAGAAGCTAGAGGTGCTCCTTGTATTTCCGAATGATTTGGGCCTGGCGAGTGGGTGAAATTGAATTCCAATGTGGTTTGGCTCAATTTGTGATATCTAAAAGGTTTGAAATTGAGGTTAGCTTGCGGTGAATCAAAATGGAGATTGAGAGGCAATATGATGAATTTGGGGGAAGAAGAGGTGCGCCACCAGGAAAGGAGGAGTGCCTGATGTCGTGTGCAAGGTGGGCAACGGGAGTGCTGATCGTGATGGAGGAGTGCAGGATGAAATTGAGTGGCGCAGATCCAGGCCAAGGAATGCCGATGGGGATTGAGGAGCGCCTATGCAGCGGAGCAGCCCATGCAGGGTGAGCATTGCCGCAAGGTGGGGGAGGTTAAGAGTCTGGAATGAAATTGAGGCGCTCCTAATCGAGGTTGAGGAGGGGATCAAGGAGCGCCCATTCTAGAAGAGGAGCGCAGAAAGAAAACACAGTAAAGAGAGCCGAATGAAATATCGAAGCACCAATCCAGGCTGAAGAGCACCGAGGGGATTGAGGAGCGCCAATGGGGATTGAGGAGCGCCAACGGAGATTGAGGAGTGCCGACGGGGATTGAGGAGCCCCTATTATTGCGGAGGAGCACCATTGGGGGAGGGAGTATGAAGCAGCCCCACCATGTGTAATTTGAATTTGATGTGTGCAATGGTTTCTGCAGTAATGCAATCTATCACTGTGGAAGGGCAAAATTTACCTTGATATTCATCTTGAGAAAACATAACTGTAACCGTCTTTCCAGTGGCATACTCAGACAATGCACAATGAATAGCTGCAGCCACAAGCGCTAATGTCTGCGGTGTTAGAGGTTGAAAGAACTGCGATGTGGTTGGTTGTCGCCCTAAGCTAATGGCGGTGAAGAAAAACTCATGGTAAATTAAGTCAAACACTTCCATCCATGTGAACCAGGACTTCTTGTCATCGATGACCTTCGAGAGATATACATCGTCAAACAGGAGATCCTTGATTTGGATTCAAAGCTCAGTCTCTGATTTCAAATCGAACCAGTAACTACGGACAATAGTTTGACGAGCTCCATCTGCCAAACGCCCTTGAATGGTACTAATCTTTTGTTTTAACTATGTATTTTTGAGGGTTTAGTATCATTATAAGTCCAATCGAGGAGCAGAAAACAGAATATACACTTACAGCGTCTCGGGTTTCCAGATCAATTTCAAGAGATGGACCACTGGGCAATTGACACACAGATGGAGTACCTACAGGAGCACCGGCTAATGCCCGCTGACGATCCGGGGCTTCAATGGCCAGTTTCCAAGCTACATCAACCATCGAGTACTTCTCATCGGAAATGACTGGCCAGGGAGTCTTTGTGAATATGATCGCCTCTCTGAACCGTTTCGTCACCATAAATGTAGCCTTTTGGTGTTGAGGAATGTTGTGATCTCCACCGGCCTTTGGTTGAGGAACATTGTGGTCACCACCGGCCATGGGAAGCGGGAGCGCCTGTACAACGTCAGACTCACGTGATTTGTTGATGACTGACTTTTGGCATTTGAGCTATGGTGGTGCTATGGCTGTGACTGGATGTTGTAGATTTGAAATAGGAGTGTGGGCAATGACAGTATCAGCATGGCTCCGTTTCTTTGGCAGTGGAACCATTGTAGTTCATATTGTCTTATGACGTCGTGCCTGGTCTAGATGTAGGACCTGCTGCCGGATGTCTAAATCATCTTCTTCAATATTAGATGACAAGGTGGACTCTCCAGCGCCTTCACTTCCGTCATTGCTGATCTCCTGATTGGTATCGTCATCCTCCTGGTTCATCCGAATTATAGCCCGGACGTTAGCTATCTCCAACACTATACTCGAAAGCTGGGTTGGAAGTTCAAACATTCGATTGGCAATGAAGATTGGCTGTCTTCTGCAATGCACGTGCAAGTGCTCTCTCAAGGTGTGTTTCTTGATGCTTCTGTGAATAGTGATTCCTCACCTGGCTAGCCGTAGGTTCCATGTTTGATGAAGTGAAGTTGGGAATGTAGAGAGAAGTATATAAGTGTAAATATAATATGACGTTTAATAGAATAAAGGGAAAACAGGGCCACAAGGTAACACGGGGTCGAAGAGGATGCAATTCGAGGCATGCCTGGACATAGTCCCGAAGACATGTCGGCGGTTCATATTTATATTGCTGATGCGAGTTCTATGTTGTGATTTAGGAAGCGTCAGGTGCACCGGATTAGATGGGTTCTTCACGCCCCTAGTTCCCACATGTTAGCACTTGTATCCAAGTATGCTATTAATGCAAGAATTGGAGGTTGGTTTAAGCCAACATACGTAGAATTGAACCAGACACACCTGAAGAACTCGAGACATGAATATCGTTGTATCGCTAACTACTGCGCAGGACCGGACATGGGAAACTGAGAAATGGGTTGATCGTGATCGCCCCTGCATATGACTCCGCCGATGGTAGTTCATTTGGCCTCTAGTTCGAGCATATGAGTGGTGACCACGTGGCACAGAATTGTCAGTGTGGTGAAGAATCTTGCAGGACTCAGACGGAGGATAGAGAGTTGGGACCTTGGTGAGTGGCAACAGTTGAAGTTACATGGGTTCGAACTGAGTGTGTTGCGGATAGTGGATAAAAATGAATCTCCAAATGTGGTATACCAGTCTGAAGGACACCCTATTTTCATGATATTCTGTGGTTTTAGGATGCTGCAGCAAAGTTAGCAGTCGACTAGGCAATGTCATGTGCAGAACTTCACTTTCAGCGGTCCAGAGTCTGCTGAATCACAATTTGTATGCAGTCAGTGTAAGAGAAGACAGAGGATGTGGGTTTACAAAAGCGAGATTCAACATAGAGGAGGAATGGTAAAGGTACGATGAAGATTCAGGGGTAATCTAATCGATTCCAGTTGTTGTCAATGCCAAGATTGCTAGCGAATGGGTCATAGATAATCACTCACATTAAGATGTTGCACATAATATCTTGTAAGAATGAGATGAATGCATCATGAGGCTTCATCTGACAGCGGAAAGACCAATAACAGCATGCAATTCCAGCCAATTGAGGTGCAGCGAGCATTGAATCAGCATGCAGGATTCAATCTAATGTAATGGCTGGGATTGTAGGCTCACCTGACTTTGACAGTTACTTGTACTCTCAGAAACTGCCTTTTCTAAACTCGAGCTTTCATCATGATTTGTTCTTCATGCACTCTTGGGATTGGACATTGGCGGAAATCAGATATTGTCCGTTTATGATTTGGCACGAACTTCAGGCATTCAAGATATGCAGTGGGCGAGAGCATGCTGGTCCCCGATTGAGCTGTTGAGCTGAGTCTGGCATTCAGATATTATCTCTTTGAGCTCTCTTGATGGAAATCGGTTCATAATCTATATTAAAATACGGGTTTTTGACGGCCCAAACATACAAGTGAGTCACAATGTAGTTAAGTCTGCATTAGAAGCGTTGTGAATTTAAGCCGATTGATGGAAGTGTGGTATACAAGTGAGCAGGATTTGCCGGTCATCTGCAGAATCGCTGAGCAGAAGCTGTCTGTTGAGGTTCACTCTCTCAAACTGCAGCTCGATTATGGAGCCCGAACGACAGAAGCTATTTTAGAATCTTGGAAATGCCAGGTCCGAACATACTTCTTAGTCAAAATCCAGTTAAGTGTCGTTACTTATCGCCCAGGGCTGTGCATGTACAGTAAGCGTGTGGTGGACACCTTCCTCCAGAGGATAGGTTGACACAGAGTGTGACAGTTATGGCATTTAAGCGGCGGCCTTTACATACCGATCAAGCATAGATTTAGATATTAGCTTTGGCCGAGCGGAATGAGCTGCGCCTGCACCTAAAAGTTTAGTGTCTGAAAGATGACACTCTGTGTGTGCTGGCAGCCACAGATTCAAAGCATTCAGGAAGGAGAAATATGCTTGGAATGGAGCAAAATGAATCGTTCAAGGGTAATGTGAAGTGGGTATACACGGTTCAGAGGCGTGCCTGGAGTGGGATCATATCCTGGAGTGGGATCATAGGTTAATAATGAGTAGCGGCTTGTCAAAAATGGCCAGTGAATAGAATATGCGTGCGGTGTCAAATCTGAGACAATCAACCTTGACATGAGCGTCAATTTGAGGCATGCCTGAACTTCATTCCCAAGCGAGGAAATACTCGGCTGTATCCTTCGGGTAAGGCTGAAATACGCAAGCTGTGTCTCAGGATACGATACATCAACTTGATATCTCTTAGACTGTCTTTCTATCCATGGATGATTAGAGATATACCGCACTGGATCTGTCTCAGGATGGTCGAGAAGTTGATAGCGATTCTCAGGTGCAATTGACTGTATATTATTCAACATTGATGATTCAGTGAATATCCCGAATTCTTTCGGGACTCTAGTATCTGGTGCGCTTGAAATAGACAAGCAACAAAGAATTGGACTCAAACTTGGAAGTTCGGGCGCACCTGATCACATGGATCTCATTTGCAGATTTCGGAATCACAATTCCACACGGACAATATAGGATGAAGATAAGCAGGGACTACCGCTAGACAGATTCACACACAGTGAAATATACGGCACTGCGGAATTTCACTTAGTCCTCCATTAAACTGGCGCACCTGCTTCTCATCACATATTGGTTCATCCAAAGGAGGCTATGATTCAGTTTACCATTGCCATCATCTCATATTCATCACTATAATCATCTAACACGAAATGGAATCAAATTCTAACCAATTCTCCTGGACTCCTCAATTGCGCCTTATTCTCCATACCAATTGCCTATTTTGCATCAGTTGGTGAGATTGTGTTGGTTGAATGTTTAAAGAGGCGTACCTTAATTTTACTGCCCTGATGATTATCGTTCATCCTCACCATCGGACGGCACAAAGTCTCGATGCTCCGTATGCCGCTTCGTATGATCCTGCCGACACACCAGAATCCGGTATATCATCGTTGTTGTGATGTTGGGTCAGTTCATCAGGCCATGCAGGACTCTCATTTGAGCCACTCCAGAGAGCTGGTGGAGATCACTCGCTCTGTTATCATAACCATTGGGTCCAGTGTTCAATAGCCATGTGTGTGGAACTCTGTTTTGCCCCAATCAGACAACGTGTGCAAATGCCTGCCGCTGCTCATTCAACACCCAGAACTTCTGAGTTATTACCGCATCGTTTGCTGCTGTGAGATTGAGACCTGTTCCACCCACTTTGGGTGTAGTTACAAACACAGAGGGATTTGGCGAATCTTGGAATTTGAGCTGCATTTCTGTGTGCTCATCATTGCCCATTTCCACAAACATGTAGAAAATATCCAAATTATCCGCAAAAAACTTTGTGAGCCACCACTTGAGATAACGATCTTGGCCTGGCAGAGGACAAAATAGGACCGCCTTTTGAGGAGCAAGTGCACGAGGCAAGGTGCTTTTAAGACTTTCAGGTTCGTGCAGGAGCGCCTGATTTGATGCTTTGTCTTCGTCAGGCCCGGGATACTCCGCAGGTTTGTTGACAAGCATTGGCAGAAATGTCTCTCTCAGCCATCGGAAGGTTGGAGAATCCTCCCAAGTATCGATTGGCCATTCATTGTATCATTGTCCTGAAACGTCATTCTGATCCTCGGAGTCTCCCAACACGAATGAGAAACATGCTAGCCGCCATCTATGAACCCTCCACGCTCCTGAAACACCCCGTGAAGTGTATCTCTCTACAAGGGTCTTTAGTTGTGCTTGTTAGTCCTGATTCCATTTAAGATGAACAAGGTGTGCATTCTCCTTTGGTATCCGAGCAAGTGGTTTCCCATTCGCGAGTTCCAATTCTGACCACCTCATTATTGTCCAGGGCTTTGCTATTTGGATTATCCGGTGTGCCGCATGCTTTTGAGCGTCCTGGTCTTCAGTCCGGATGGCATTCATCAAACTCTTCCCAGCGGAATACAGTGCATCAGCCCCGTGCATTTCCATCACTGTCTCGTCCTCTGGATCTTCAGGCGCACCTGAAAACAGCCTTATTGTCTGATAACACCAGTGATAGAGTGGATGGAATCCCAGCGTTGCAGTGACTTGAAGTTAGAATCCAATTCTCGCATTTGTCGCAATTCTCCAGCCCACGCAATTTTTTGTCTTGTGCCGATGAGACTCATCAAAAATCCCAAACGTCCATGCACAGTGTGAGAGTCAGCCATTGCTTGATGGTTTCGCTCTGAATGTTAAGGTATCATACGACACAAGGTGGATATTCCATCGGTTTTCTGGCTCATCAATACTAGTGTTCAGATCCTCATGGGTGAGATTTGCATTTTCGGCTTGCAACAAGTTGACGAGTTTGAAATCGGTTCAATGTGTCATCTCATCGATGACAGTCTTGAAGTTCTCTGCAACACCGGGCATTGTGACCACCAAGATTGGTTCATGGGCCGATATAAGTGCTGGATGCCCGTGAGGCGATGTTGTCTGGATCCCCGACAGGCGGCAGGGTACAGAATTCAATCTCTGGAGTGGATACCACTCCTGCTCTTCACTGACAATGCTGGGAAAGTCGTCGTCCGCCACAATCACCCACTCATCAAGGGTATTCCCCCATGAAATGCAGAGTGGCAACCACATTTCAACTTTCTCGGTCACCAATTTGCAAAGCATTGCCGCTGCAACCGAGGTGAAAGTCTTTCCAAGACCCATTTCATCCGCCACCAGTGCTCCTGGCATATCAGCATCCCAAACCTATCTCCTCACGATGAACCAGATGGCCCAAACCTGGTGCGCTAGAAACTTCGTTCCAGGCCGGCCTGAAATTGAATACATGTGGCCTGGAACACGGTCATCAGGTGATTGGCAAATCGGATGGGCATTCAGCAGCCCGACTAGTGTTAGCAACGGGTCCGGGTAACCCGCCAGCGGTCCGGGTTCGGACCGGAAAAACGGTTCTGTTCGGTTCCAGAACCGTCCAAAAACCCGACCCGCAGCGTCTTGGCGGGCCAAACCCGGACCTGTACCCGTCAACCCGCGGGTTTTGCTGGGTTTGGCTAGACCCGTCGGTTCGAATCTCCGGTTCTGTGTTTCGGGTTTTTCTATTTATGGTCGCATTTAGATACCCTACTGTTAATCGCAAAATATTAACTTTTGCACATCATTGACCTTTTCGGATGAATCGGCCGCCTTTATAACTA